>Ga0228698_1001545_pt1 | contig 11036 bp, 7 predicted proteins | sample McNCre117_Aug_MG_FD_178015 | JGI IMG/M metagenome (GOLD analysis project Ga0228698, IMG submission 178015) | Freshwater microbial communities from McNutts Creek, Athens, Georgia, United States - 1-17_Aug_MG | ecosystem: Environmental > Aquatic > Freshwater > Creek | place: USA: Georgia...
CGATCCAGTCGGTGCGTGACGGTCGCCCGCCCTCCCCCGTGGTCATGCGGTGGCGGTGCACGGGATGGCGGGCGATGCTGCGGTCAATGCTGCCGCTGTCGGTCTTGGGCACGCCGGACACGAGCGCCACGTATTCCTTCCGCAGGGTGCGGGACGCAAACTGGTCGGCCAGCGCGCGGTGGGCCGTGTCGTTCTTCGCCACGACGAGCAGGCCGGACGTGTCCTTGTCCAGCCGGTGCACGATGCCGGGGCGCTCCACCCCGCCGATGCCGCTGAGTTCGCCGGCGCAGTGGGACAGCAGCGCGTGCACCATCGTGTCCTCGCCCGTGCCGGTGCCCGGGTGCACCACCATGCCGGCGGCCTTGTTGAGCACGATGAGGTGCTTGTCCTCGAAGACCACGTTGAGCGGGATGTCCACCGCCCGCAGCTCGGCCGCGACAACCTCCGGCAGCGAAAATTCCAGCACCTGCCCGGGCCCCACGTCCTGGCTCTGGTCGATGACCCTGCCATCGGCCTTGACCAGCCCGGCCTCCATGGCGCGCTGGATGGCCGCGCGGCTGTGCCCGGGAAAGGCGTGGGCCAGCACCTTGTCGGCGCGTTCGCGGCGGCTGCCCGCCGGCACGGTGAAGGTGTTCATGGTCTCGCCGCGTCCAGCTGCGCGAGCCATGGCTGCCTCTGCGCGTCGGTCAGCAGCGCCACCTCGAAGCCGTTGCGCATGAGCCGGACGATTTCCCGCCGGGAAAAACCGCGCCGCTCGACCAGGGCGGTGTATTCGTGGGCGAGCGTGTTGCCGAAGGAAAGCGGGTCGTCGGTGCTGACGGTCACCTTCACGCCGGCGTCGACGAGCCGGCGGATGGGATGGTTCTCGAGGCTGACCCCCGGGACAAGCTTGTGGTTCGATATCGGGCAGACGTCGAGCGCCACGCCGCGCCGCTTGATCTCGGCCACGACGGCCGGATCCTCCAGGGAACGGATGCCGTGCTCGATGCGCTGCGGCTGCAGCTCGTCCAGCACGCGGCGCACAAAATCGGCGCCCATCAGCTCGCCGGCGTGGGCCTTGGTGAACTTGCCGGCCTGCCGCGCGGCCGCCCAATATTCCGCGGTCCACGGCTCCAGCGGGAAACTCTCCGTGCCGTGCAGGTCGATGCCGGCGAGATCCTTCCAGGTCAGCGCATCAGCCAGCACCGGCTTCATCTTCGGCGTGCAGCCGTTGTGGTGGATGCCGAGAAAGATGCGCACCTCCAGGCCCGCCGGCACGGCGGAACGGATGGCCTCGAGGACCTCGCGGCCGTCGAGCCCGAGAAACTCGATGCAGCCGGAGGCGAAGCTGGTCTCGACGTATTTGATGTTCTGCGAAACCTGCCGGGCAAAGACGACCTTGGCCGCCCGGTGGTAGCGTTCCGCCGTGGTGAACCAGGAGAACGCCATGTCGAGCAGCTCGGTCTCGAAGTGGGCGAAGTCCCGGAACTTGAAGTTGTGCGCCCAGGACGCCGGCGGCGTGGCGAACTCCGGCCGGACCTGCCGCAGCAGCTCCAGCGGCAGCGCCCCCTCGAAATGGAGGTGCGTCTCCGTCTTCGGGAGCGACTGGATGAACGCGGGCAGCGATGAACTTGAGGAAGTCATTTTTTAACCACTAATATCTCCCTAATTAAACAGCCTGAGACTGACCGGATTAGGGCCCAATTAGCGTGGATTAGTGGTCAGCCTTTTCTAAGCAACTGGTCGGGGTTGAGCTTCTTCAGCGCCGGCAGCGTGAACAGGCCATCCTTGCGGATGAGCTTGCCGTCAAACCAGATCTCGCCGCCGCCGTATTCGGGGCGCTGGATGTTGACCATGTCCCAGTGCACCGCCGACTTGTTGCCGTTGCCGCCCTCCTCGTAGGCCTGGCCGGGCGTGAAGTGGAACGAGCCGGCAATCTTCTCATCGAACAGGATGTCGCGCATCGGCTCCTTGATGTGCGGGTTGAACCCGAGGGCGAACTCGCCGATGTAGCGTGCGCCGGCGTCGGTATCGAGGATCTCGTTCAGGCGCTTCGTGTTGTTGCTCGTGGCCTCGACGATCCGGCCCTTCCGGAAGACGAGGCGGATGTTGTCGAACGAGGTGCCGAGGTAGACGGTCGGCGCGTTGTATTGGATGACGCCCTCGACGCTGTCCTTCACCGGGCAGGAGAACACCTCGCCGTCGGGGATGTTGCGCAGCCCGCCGCACGGCACGGCGCCGATGCCCTTGATGGAGAACTTCAGGTCGGTGCCCGGGCCCTTGAGGTGCACGCGGTCGGTCTTGTCCATCAGGTCGGCCAGCGCCTTCATGCCCGGGCCGTAGCGCCGGTAGTCGAAGGTGCACACGCGGAAATAGAAATCCTCGAAGGCCTGCGTGCTCATGCCGGCCTGCTGGGCCATGGCGGACGAGGGCCAGCGCAGCACGACCCACTTCGTCTTGTTCACGCGGTGGTCGAGCACGGGCTTCAGGACCTTGGCCACGGCCTGCACGCGGTCGGCCGGCACGTCGGAGGTCTCGAAGATGTTGTCCGAGCCGCGCACGGCGATGTAGGCCTGCATGTGCTTCATGCGGGCGAGCTCGACCTCGGCGGTCGTGGCGTATTGCTCGACCGAGGCGCCCCGGAGCAGCTCGCGGGTGATCCGGGCCCGCTGGACGTTCACGTAAGGCAGGGCCCCGCGTTCCTGGGCGGCGCGCACCAGCGCGATGGTGAAGGTGTCGGGCACATCGAAGGCATCGATGAGCACGCGCTCGCCTTGCTTCAGTTCGGTGGAGAAACCGGTCAGCACTTCCGCCAACCGGGCAAAACGGGGGTCACTCATGGGGACATCTAACGCGGGGCACATAGCTACCTTCAATCATAAAGCCGCATGGGAGGAACCGTCGCCCTCAACGGCCCGGGCTTCCGTCTTTGACGCTGGTGAAAGGACAGTCGCCAGACCGACCGCCGCCGGCCGGGAGGCCGGTCCTCCAGCTCACCCCGGCGGATTTGTCGCCACCAGCGCCTCGCCACGCGGGAAGCAGATCTTGCCGACCGCCTCCTGAAAGTCCGCGGCGCCGCGCAGGATCTCGATCTCCAGCCGCAGGTAGTAGCACGGCAGGGGGAACTTCTCGCCGGCCTCGATGCGCACGGCGTCCTTCTCGGTGGTGACCATGAGCTCGACGCCGGCCCCGGCCGCCTCGGCAAACACCCCGGCCAGGTCCTCGTGCGTGAAGCGGTAGTGGTCGAGGAACCGCCGCGTGTAGACCAGCTTCGCGCCGGTTTCCCGCAGGAAGGCCTCGAAGCTCTCCGGCGCCGCGATGCCGCTGAGCGCGCCGACCCGGCGGCCGGCCAGGGCCGCGAGCGACAGCCGCTCGCCCGTGTCGATGCGCTGGAGGTATTGCGGCTTGTGCGCGCACTCGATGATCTCGGCCGCGGGGTTGAACTTCCGGATCATCGCCTCCAGCTCCTCGTCGCGCACGCCGCGGGACTTGGTGAGGAAGACGTAGGAGGCCCGCGCCAGGTGCTTCACCGGCTCGCGCAGGATGCCGCGCGGCAGCAGGAAGCCGTTGCCGAACGGGTTGGTCTTGTCCACCAGCAGCAGGTTGAGCCGGCCCTTGAGCGGCAGGTACTGGAAGCCGTCGTCGAGCACCAGCGTGTCGCAGCCAAATTCCTTGATGGCGAAGGCGCCGGCCTTCACGCGGTTCTTGTCCACGAGCACGACCACGCCGGGCAGGTTGCGGGCAAGCATGAACGGCTCGTCGCCAGCCACCTCGGAATCGAGGAGCACCTGCGCGCCGTTGCTCACGATGCGCGGCGGCGGCTCCGCGGTGTGGTTGAGCCAGAACCACCACTTGCGCCACAGCGACGGAGCCTTGCTCTTGTAGCCGCGGGAGAGGATGGCCACCTTGCGGCCGCGGTCGCGCAGGGCCTTGGCGAACATCTCGACGACCGGGGTCTTGCCCGTGCCGCCGACCGTCAGGTTGCCGACCACCACGACCAGGCAGCCGAGCGGCTGGTCGCGCAGGATGCGGTTGCGGTAGAGCCAGAGCCGGAGCTGCACAATGCCGCTGAAGAGATACGAGCACAGCTGCAGGAACGCCCCGAACAGCGCCGCCAGCGTCCCCTCCCGCCGCCCCATGATGACATCGATCGCGAACTGCTCGAATTCATCGGCTTTATGACGGAACCAGCGGTTGGGCATGAGCAAATTGGCTTTGACGCTACGGGAGTGGCGGTTGTGAGTCATTGCTAGCCATTGGTTTTGCCACATGCAACACCGGCTTCAGCACCCGCCATGAGCTACAAACTTTTCATTCCCGGCCCGATTGCCGTCTCGGAGAAAACCCTGCGCGCGATGGCGCAGCCCATGATCGGGCACCGCAGCACGGATTTCGTGGCGCTCTACCGGTCGCTCACGCCGCAGTTGCAGGAGGTGTTCGGCACCAAGGACCCCGTCTACCTCAGCACCAGCAGCGCCTGGGGCGTCATGGAGGGCTCCCTCCGGAATGTCGTGAAGCAAAAGGTGCTCTGCTGCATGAACGGCGCCTTCTCGGACAAGTGGCTCGACGTCGCCCAGCGCTGCGGCCTCGCCGCCGGCGCGCTCAAGGCCGAATGGGGCCAGCCGGTCGATCCCGTCGCCCTGCGCGCGGCGCTCGCCAGCGGCGAATACGACGCTGTCACCCTCATTCACAACGAGACCTCCTGCGGCTGCATGAGCGACTTGCCGGCGCTCATGGCGGTCCTCCGCGACTTCCCGGGCGTCACCAGCATCGTCGACACCATCAGCTCCTGCAGCGCCCTGCCGATCCGGAAGGACGAGCTCGGGATCGATGTCATGATCACCGGCTCGCAGAAGGCGTTCGCCCTGCCTCCGGGCCTGTCGATCTTCTCCGTCTCGGCGCGGGCGCTCGCCAAGGCGGCCACGATCACCGGGCGCGGCTACTATTTCGACTTCCTCGAGTTCCAGAAGAACCACGAGGGCGGGATGACGCCCAGCACGCCGGTCATACCGCTGATCTACGCGCTCAAGTCCAAGCTCGAGGACTTCGCCGCCGAGGGCCTGGAGGCGCGCTACGCCCGGCATGCGCGGCTCAACCAGAAGGTCCGCGCCTGGGGGTTCGCCCGGGGCTTCAAGCTGTTCCCGCGGGAAGGCCACGGTTCCGTCACCCTCAACTGCTTTGCCAACACCCTGAACGTCGACCTCGCCGCGCTGAACAAGATCCTCAAGGCCAGGCACGGCCTCGTGATCGACGGCGGCTACGGCAAGCTCAAGGGCAAGACCTTCCGCATCTCGAACATGGGCGACGAGACCGATGAGACCATCGCCGCGCTGCTCACGGCGCTCGATGCGGCGCTGGCCGAGACCCCGCGGCTGGCGTAAGCGGTCCGGGCCGATTTCGTCATCGCCGGGGCGCCATAATCCGTCAGCCTCACGGCCATGAAGACGGCACTTGTTCTCGGCCTGGCGCTGGGGCTGATCGCCCCCACACTGCGGGCCACGGAAACGGCGGAGGCGGAGGCTTACCGGCTGGGCTGCTTGGCGCGCATAGCCGAGATGGACGGCAAATACGACGAGGCCCTCGATTACTTCAACAAGTCCCTGGCGCTGGTGCCGGACGGCATCATTTACGGCGAACGCGCCACGCTCAAGGCGGACCAGAAGGACGTGAAGGGGGCGCTCGCCGACTACGACAAGGCGCTGGCCTGCAAGCTCCGCGACGCGGACCGCGCCACCCTCCATGGCAATCGCGGCAGCCTCCGGCAGTCGAACGGTGATCTCGACGGCGCGCTGGCCGACTACAACCAGATTATCGCGCTGAAGCCCAATGAAGCCGTCGTCTACAACAACCGGGCGTTGATCAGAAAGAACAAGGGTGACTCCGCCGGGGCGCTGGCCGACTACGACAAGGCCATCGCCCTCGAGCCGGACAACGGGCAATTTCTCAGCAACCGGGCCTCGGCCCGAGAAGCGGCGGGTGACCTAAATGGAGCCAAAAGCGATTACGATCGAAACGTGACCTTGGCGCCCAAGGAACCGAGCCCCTATTATGCGCGGGCCAATTTCCGCCGTGTGCTCGGGGATTTTGACGGTGCGATCGCGGATTTTGGCAAGGTGAGCGAACTCCGGCCGGAATTATGGCTCGGGGTGTTTTGCCAGGCGGTCACCCGGCAGGCCAAGGGCGATTTCACCGCCGCCCTGGCCGACTATGACAAAGCCGTTGCCCTCGGTCCTGACGACCTCGATTACCTCTGTCCCTACCGGGAGATCGCGCTGCGTCAGCTTCACCGGAGCACACCATTCGGGGAGATGGCCAAGACCGTTGCCAGCTGGAAGGACGGCTGGTCAAAAACCATCGGGCTGTACCTGATTGAGGCCATCCCGGAGTCCGAATTTTTCGCCAGGGCGGGACAAGGCAATACCGACACTGTGCGCCTTCATCAGTGTGCGGCGTATTATTTCGCCGGCATGACCCGGCTGCTGTCCGGTGGTGACCAGGGCACGGCCCGGACATATTTCGAGAAAGCCATCGCGTTCAGCCTGCCCGACTCCGACGAATTTATCCTCGCGCGCGCGGAGCTGGCGCGGCTGCCGGCAACCCGTTGAACGGCGCGGCCGGAAAAAGTATTGCTTGAAATTCTCCGGGCGGCGGCTAACGGCTCGTCCCCCGCATGAAGTGTCTCATCATTGCCGAGAAGCCCTCCGTCGCCGCCGATCTGGCGCGCGCGCTCGGCAAAATCCCGAAGAAGGGCGACCATTACGAGAATGACGAGTATGTGATCTCGTCGGCGGTCGGCCATCTGGTGGGCCTCCAGATGCCCGAGGATATCGACAAGAAGAAATACGGCTTCTGGCGGCTCGAGACCCTGCCCATCATCCCGAAGGAGTTCGAGCTGCAGCCCCTGCCCGAGGGCAAGGAGCGTTTCGGCCAGCTCAAGAAGCTCCTCGCCCGCAAGGACGTCACCCGGGTCATCAACGCCTGTGACGCCGGCCGCGAGGGCGAGCTGATCTTCACCTATATCTACCAGCTCACGAAGTGCAAAAAGCCCTTCCAGCGCCTCTGGATGTCGTCGATGACCAACGAGGGCATCAACGAGGCCTTCAAGCATCTCCGCCCCGCCGAGCAGATGGCGGGCCTGGCCGACGCCGCGCGCTGCCGCAGCGAGAGCGACTGGCTCATCGGCATCAACGGCACCCGCGCCCTGACCAAGCGCATGTTCGGTTCCCGTGCCGGCAACGTGGCCTCCGTCGGCCGCGTCCAGACCCCCACCCTCGCCATCGTCTACAACCGCGAGCTGGAGATCCGCAATTTCAAGCCGCGCGGCTACTGGCGCATCACCGCCGGCTTCGGCATCGCCAAGGGCGGCTACGAGGGCACGTACCAGCGCCCGGATTTCAAGAAGAGCGACGATGAGCACGACCGCATCGACCGCCTCTGGGTCAGGCAGGCGGCCGAGGCCGTCGTCGCCGCCTGCCAGGGGCAGCCGGTGGCTTCGGTCACCGAGGAAAAGAAGGGCAGCACGCAGGGCGCGCCGCGGCTGTACGACCTGACCACCCTCCAGCGCGAGGCCAACAGCCGCTTCGGCTTTCCCGCCAAGCGCACGCTCCAGATCGCCCAGGCCCTCTATGAGCGCCACAAGATGATCACCTATCCCCGCACGGACTCGCGCGCCCTGCCGGAGGATTACATCCCGCTCGTCCGCCAGACCCTCGGCAACCTGCACGGCGAACTGAAGCAGCACGCCGAGCGCGTGCTCGAGTCCGGCTGGGTGCAGCCGAACAAGCGCATCTTCAACAACGCGCAGGTTTCCGACCACTTCGCCATCATCCCGACCCAGCACGAGGCCAAGCACCTCGACGAGGCCGAGGCGAAGCTGTTCGACATGATCGCCCGCCGCTTCGTGGCGACGTTCCACCCGGCCGCCGAGTTCGACGTCACCACCCGCCTCAGCGTGGTGGCCGGCCACACCTTCAAGACCGAGGGCAAGGTCCTCACCGCCCCCGGCTGGCTCGCCGTCTACGGCAAGAGCACCGTGGACGACGACTCGCCCGACTCGAAGGCGCTGCCCGCCCTTTCGCCCGCGGACAAGTCCAGGGCCCGGACCCTCGCGGCCACGCTGCACGAGGAAACCACGAAGCCGCCCCCGCGCTACACCGAGGCCACGCTGCTCTCCGCCATGGAGGGCGCCGGCAAGCTCGTCGACGACGAGGAGCTGGCCGAGGCGATGAAGGAGCGCGGCCTCGGCACGCCCGCCACGCGCGCCGACACCATCGAGGGCCTGGTGAACCAGAAATACCTCGACCGCAGCCAGCGCGAACTCGTCCCGTCCACCAAGGCCGAGCAGTTGTTCCAGTTCCTCACCGCGGTGAAGGTCGACGACCTCACCAGCCCCGCGATGACCGGCGAGTGGGAGTTCCACCTCCGCGAGATGGAGCACGGCAAGTATTCCCGCGAGAAGTTCATGGCCGAGATCGTCAAGGAGACCAAGGGCATCGTGGAGCGCGTGAAGGGCTTCGAGGAGGACGACTCCGTCGCCCGCGTGACCGACATCATCTCCCCGACCGACGGAAAGCCGCTGAAGGAGACCCTCCGCGGCTACAAGTCGCAGGACGGCGAGCTGATGGTCTACAAGATCGTCGGCGGCCGGCGCATGGAGGAGCCCGAGGTCAAGCAGCTGGTGGAGACGCGCTCGGTCGGCCCGCTCGACGGCTTCATCTCCAACAAGACCCGCAACCGCTTCTCCGCCGTGCTCAAGCTCGAGGTGGTCGAGGAGACGAAGAAGGACAAGGCCACCAAGCAGGACGTCACCACCAAGAAGTGGAAGACGGCCTTCGACTTCGGCGACAAGGTCGACATCGCCACGCTGACGCCCTTCTGGACCGACCCGAAGACCGGCGCCGAGGTATGCGAGAGCGGCAGCAGCTTCATTGTCCGGGAGAAGAAGCCGGACGGCACCTGGGAGCAGACCTTCCGCGTCGGCCGCATCATGTGCCAGAAGCCGATCCCGCCCGAGCAGGCCATCAAGCTCATCGGCGAGGGCAAGACCGACCTGATCGAGAATTTCATCTCGAAGAAGGGCCGGCCGTTCAGCGCCTTCCTCAAGCGCGACGGGGGCAAGTTCTCGTGGGAGTTCCCGCCGCGCGCCCCCAAGCTCGACAAGGACGGCAACCCGATCGCCCGCAAGGCCCGCGCCAAGGCCGACCTCTCCAAGGCCACCGTGCTGGGGGAAAGCAAGCTGCACCCCGGCGGCCAGCTCGTCGAGCTGGGCGACGCCTACTACGTCCGCAAGCCGGACCAGGACAACCGCCAGGTCTTCAAGCTCTCCAAGAGGCTCTGCGAGGTCGAGCTGCCAGCCGCGCAGGTGCAGAAGCTGCTGACCGACGGCCGCAGCGACCTGATCGAGGGCTTCGTTTCCAAGCGCGGCAACAAGTTCAGCGCCTACCTCGTCATCTCCCAGAAACAGGACAAGGCGGACTTTGAGTTTCCGCCTCGGTGAGGCGGACTTTGGCGGGCCCAGCTCCAGCTGAGCCCTCCCCACGCTTGTCCCGGGCTGCCTCTTTCAGGCCAATTCATGCACGGTTTTTGACACGATTAGACCGGGGAATTGGCTTGTGGCGGTTCCGGGCGGGGAATTGAATTTTCACTGCCATGATCGTCACGACCGCCCAGCTCTTCAAACACGCCTACGGGAAATACGCCGTCGGCGCCTACAACATCAACAACGCCGAGCAGGCCATGGGCCTGTTCAAGGGCGCCATCGCCTCGAAGGCCCCCTTCATCATCCAGATTTCCAAGGGCGCCCGGAAATACACCGACAAGAAGATGCTCGAGGCCATCATCCGCTCGGCGGGCGAGATCTTCCCCGAGGCCATCTTTGCCGTCCACCTCGACCATGGTGACGAGGAGACCTGCTACGACTGCATCAACTCGGGCTTCTACAGCTCCGTGATGATCGATGCCTCCCACGATCCTTTTGAGAAGAACGTCGCCATCACCAAGCGCGTCGTGGATGCCGCCCACAAGAAGGGCATCTCCGTCGAGGCCGAGCTCGGCATGCTCGGCGGTGTCGAGGAGGACATCAAGGTCGAGGAAGGCCACGCCATGCTGACCAACCCGGCCGAGGCCGAGGACTTCGTGAAGAAGACCGGCTGCGACTCGCTCGCCTGCGCCATCGGCACCTCGCACGGCGCCTTCAAGTTCAAGGGCAAGCAGTCCCTCCACTTCGACGTGCTCACCAAGATCCAGACCCGCCTGCCCAACTTCCCGCTGGTCATGCACGGCTCGTCCTCCGTCCCGCAGGACGAGGTCGCCCGCATCAACGCGGCCGGCGGCACGATCGCCGGCTCCATGGGCGTCGACGTGAACGAATACCTTCCCGCCGCCAAGCTGGGCGTGACCAAGATCAACATCGACACCGACGGCCGCCTCGTGTGGACCCGCGTGCACCGCGAGTTCTTCCGCGACAATCCCAAGGAGTTCGACTTCCGCCCCCCGGGCAAGGTCTTCATCGAGGAATACGCGAAGTTCATCGCCAGCCGCAACGTGCTGCTCGGTTCCGCCGGCCAGCTCGACGACCTCCGCAAGAGCCTCGGCAAGTAAGGCCGGGCCGGTGCCCGCCGCCGGACTGTTCTCGCCAACGCCGTCCCGCCGGGGCGGCGTTTTTTTGCGCGACTGCCGCTCCTGACTTGGCAGCCAGTCCGGTGTGTGCTTGTCTCTCCCTGATGAACCCATCCCGCTGGCAGTGCACCCTGCTCCTTGCGGCCGGCCTGGCCCTGCTGCCGTTCCTCCGGGCGGAAACCCTGGTGGATGATTCCGGCAGGTTCACGGTGAACATCGCCGCTCCATTTGAGCGCAACACCAGGGATGTCGAGACCGCGGCCGGCAAGACCAAGTTGTTTCTGCTGATTCATGCCACCGAGACCGCGGGATATTTTGTCGGATACAACGACTATGCCCCCGGCAGTTTCGACCGCGCGTCGCTCTATGAGCGGGTGATCAAGGGGGTGGCGGAGAGCGTGCAAGGCAACGTCCGCTCGAGAAACGACCACCAACTCGGC
>Ga0228698_1001546_pt1 | contig 11033 bp, 12 predicted proteins | sample McNCre117_Aug_MG_FD_178015 | JGI IMG/M metagenome (GOLD analysis project Ga0228698, IMG submission 178015) | Freshwater microbial communities from McNutts Creek, Athens, Georgia, United States - 1-17_Aug_MG | ecosystem: Environmental > Aquatic > Freshwater > Creek | place: USA: Georgia...
AATCATGACCACCAATCTCGACCTTTTCAAGCAAGAGGTGTGGGACTATTATGCGCATAACGGTAGGGATTTGCCGTGGCGCCACATGCCTCAGCGGGCCCTATTCCCGTACTATGTTTTTATTTCTGAGCTTATGCTCCAGCAGACGCAGGTAAGTAGGGTCCGAGAAAAGTATCAATTATGGATTGAACGTTTTCCGACCTTTCGTGCTGTAGCCGAAGCAGATTTTACGGAGGTGCTCACCTATTGGAATGGGCTTGGGTATAATCGTCGTGCTCGCTATGTGTATGACGCCTGCAAAGTGATAGATGTTGAGTATGGGGGAACAGTGCCTCGTAGCAGCGCTGTGCTCCAGCAGCTAAAAGGGATAGGCCCCAATACGGCAGCAGCGATTATTACGTATGCCTATAACAAACCTACTGTTTTTGTTGAAACAAATATCAGAACTGTTTTTATATATCACTTTTTTCCAGGTGAAGCGCTTGTTTCTGACACCGAACTACTGCCGCTCATAAAGGAAACGCTCGATACAGAAAACCCAAGGGAATGGTACTGGGCGCTGATGGACTATGGGTCATTCTTGAAAAAGCGCGAAGGTAATGTTTCAGCCCGTAGCGGCCACTACAAGAAGCAGTCGCTCTTTCATGGATCAAAACGCCAGCTCAGAGGGATCGTGCTGCGGCAACTGATTGATGGCAAAAGAACGTACCAGCAACTTTATGAGCTTTCTGGTCATGATGAACGGCTTGGTGAGGTGCTTGCACAACTAGAGGCGGAGCATTTAATTGCAAAAACAGGGGTAGATAATGCATTGCCCCGCATTTGAGGTGCTATAATAAACGCGATGTATGCTCGTATTTCAGCGGTAATACTACTTATTTTAGCCATCATCTTGCCTGTCAAAGCATTTGCTATTGATGCACCGGTGAGTAGTGGCTCTTCGTCGCGCGATCAGCGCCTAACGAGCGCAGTCAGCGATCAACACCTCGTGCTTGATGATGCAAAAAGGGCACTGCTTGTGCAGAAGTGCGAAAATGCTCAGAGTGCGCTTATGAAAATCCAAGAAAAGGCCGACAAGACTGCCGAGCTAAGAACGAACACGTACGGAACGTTTCAGAAAGAGCTCCAAGGCATTAAATTACGCATGGCACGGCAAGGCGTTGATGCATCAGAAATTGATTTATTGATTGGTAAAATTCAACAAGGGCTCGATTCGTTTACGCTTGCTGCCGATGCGTATGGCACGAGCTTAGATGATGTGATTTCTGTTGATTGTACGCAAAAAACAGAGCAGTTTCAGGCTGGACTTATTGTTTTGCGCAAGCAGCGCGCCAACCTATTGGTGGCCGCAAATAATCTGACAAAAATTATGGAAGCTGCCAAGCAAAATACGTTTAGTCAGCTCAAGAAAAGGCTTACGGTATAAGAAGATGGAACCAGAACAGACCAAAAACGACCCAAGCTTGCTGAGTGCAATTATTGTTGCCATAGGTATGGCGCTGTTTTTGGTGTTCGTTACCTTTTTTATATTTATTAGCTCAGGTGCCTATACAACCGTAAAGCAAATTCAGGCTGGCTCAAAAATTACTCGTTCGCTACAAAATGGCGATATTGACACAAGAAGCCCGATTAAGGCTGATGACATTAGTGCGTACCAGACGAGCGTTGACCAACGCCTAAAAACAATCGATAATGCAACCGATTTTGGTGTTGCGGGTGTATCAGATCAAGCGCTTGGCCTCACTCAGTAGTTCTTAGGCGAGTGGAATGCCCGCGTCACTGATAAGCTCCCAGAGGCAGTTGGTTGCTTTTTGTCTCTTTGCAGCGGTTGTCGTAAAGGCAAGTACAAGCACCAATCCCTTGCCCGAGATTTTATTGATGGCATCTATTGATGGCCCGTGCTTTATAAGATTGCTCAGTGTTGTGTCAGCCTCTATTTTTGCGGCGATTTTTTCGAATGCGACCTTAGCCTGCTTGATGGTCATCGATGTGTCAATTTCGATTTGCTCACGCGCAACAAGCGGACCCATGCTCAGGTTTGTTGTAATACCGATAGTGCCGTTGGGTATGTGATGAATACTGCCATCACTGTCGCGCAGAACGGTGGTACGAACCGTAATAGCCTCTACCTTGCCGCTCACTTTTTCGAGTTGGATGTAATCATCGACGCGATATTGGTTTTCGGTGATGATAAAAATACCGCTTATAAAATCCTTAATCAGGCTCTGCATGCCGAACGCAAGGCCGGCGCCAATTAAGCCAGCACTCGTAAGGAGCGGTGCCAGTGGTATTTTAAAGATACTCATAATAACAATGATTGCTATAAACCAGATACCGAGCACAGTGGCAGTTGTAATGAGCCCGGCAATACTCTTAAGACGCTTTTCGCGTTCTCGTTTCTGGCCGGCCAGCGCGCCTGAACCGAGCGAAACATACAAAACACTTTTTAAGCTCGTTTTTACAATGAGTTGCGCAATAAGGGAAATGAGAATAACAAGGAGTATTTTAACGAGTCGATTGTCACTAATGGCGAGTATATTGTTTATGGTTTCTTTCATTGTTTAAATTATGCCTTGCCCGCGAAAGCTTGTCTAATCCATTCGTCAAGACTCTTGCCACCACCGCCAGCAATACAGAGTACGAGGTCACCCTGTGTAAGATGGTTGACTATCTTAGAGCGCAAAGCATCATTTTTAGCAGCAACTTCTGCGACGGTATTTGGGCTAAGGTGTGCGATAAGCTCAGCCGGGGAAAGGATGGTCTGACTGGCATCTTCTCGGGCCAAATAGCTTGGTAGCCAGTATACGTGCTTAGCTGGCTCAAAAATGGAACCATACAAATCCTTCATGAAGTGTTGGCGTCTATCAGTGAGTGGCTCGTAGACTACGACGACATTGTCTGATAATTCGCGCGCCATCTGGATCGTGGCCGCTACTTCTTCGGGCGTATGGGCATAGTCGGAGTAAAGGTTATCTGTAATCTTTTCGAACCTGCGGGATGAGCCAGGGAACCGGCTTATGATTTCGATGAGCGTATCCACAGAAGCTCCGGACACGTGTTTTGCCATCTCAACCGCCAGCCGGGCATTGCGGCGGTTGTGCTCGCCCGCAAGCTTAATGTGGCCTATGTACGGATCATCATCGCTTACAATCGTAATGTTGGCGGTCTCGAGCGCAAGATAAGTGACATCTTTTTCGAACGCTATGACATGTTCGGATTGGGATACGAATTGCCGGAACGCTGTTTTGTAGTCGTCGCGAGTTGGATAGATTTCGTGATGATCCCAGTCAACAGATGTAATAAGACTCATTTTTGGATGGAACTGCAAAAAGTTGCGATCAAACTCATCGCACTCGTATGCAAAATAGGCACTTCCTGGTGCGTAGTGACCCATATCGCCGAACGGGATTTTAGCACCTACCGAATAACTTAGTGGCTGCTGAAGTTCTTTAAAGAGCCATACCAACATCGCGGTCGTGGTAGTTTTGCCGTGCGTACCGGCAACGGCGAGCATGCTGAGCTGCTTCGCGCCCAATACCTCATTGATGCACGCATCGCGCTTAGAGGTCTTAATACCGTGTTCCCCAGCAAAACGTAGCTCTGGGTGGTCCGGCTGCTCTAAGGGCAGTGCAGAGCTATATACGAGCCAATCAATGGGTTCTGTGGCGTGTTCGGTGGCTATTTGTTCGGTAGTCTGGCCAATGTGGAGCGAAATCCCGTGATTCTGTAGGTAGTCAGTATACTGGCTTTGTTGCTTGTCAGATCCAGACACAGTAAAGCCCGCCTGTTTTGCAATCAGCGCTAATGGGCCTATACCGGTTCCACCGATGCCAGAAAAGTAAATATGCATACCCATTAATACTACTGCAAAAATCTGTTACTATAAAAGGGTAATCGAAAAAAATCAAAATGATCGAAAAAATTAAGAAAATTATAGAAAAGCGTCATTTTTGGCGCACTGTTGGCTTTGATGAGCTTAGCGAGCTATATATCTCCCAGATGCTTCGGTCTCTATCGAGTAGTCTTGTGGGACTTTTTGTACCAATCTACCTCTATAAACTGGGCCATTCAGTAATGGCAATTTGCGGCATGTTTGTTGTTTGGTTTCTTGTTCGTCCTTTATGGTCATATGTCTCGGCCCGCATTATTGGTCGCTTTGGGCCAAAGCATGCAATCGCACTGTCGGTCATGGCCCAGATTATATATCTGAGCTTTGTTCTGACGATTCAAACGGTGGGCTGGCCGCTATGGATCGTGGGAATTATAGGCTCATTTTGCTACAGCCTATACATGATGGCATTTGAGGTTGATTTTTCGAAGATAAAACATTCGACCCACGGCGGTAAAGAACTCAGCTATATGCAGATGTTCGAGCGCATCGGCGCTATTTTGGGACCTGTTATCGGCGGTCTCGTAGCGACATTTATTGATCCACGTTTTACGATTGGACTGGCTATCGTGACGTTGTGTGGCTCGTTGGTGCCCATTTTTATGTCGGCAGAAACCGTTCGTCAGAATCAGCTTATTATTGTTAAGGGATTCCCGTGGAAGCGCCACCGTCGTGATATGTATGTCGGCGCTGCTTTTGCGCTCGAAAATGTGGTGAGCGTAACGGTTTGGCCGCTTTTCCTCGGTATTTTTGTGCTTCGCGAAAATACCTATGCTACACTCGGTATTCTGGCAGCTGTGAGTACTGTAACCACTTTTGTGGCAGTCTTTGCTATCGGTAAAATGATAGATAACAATAAAGGCCTACGTCTTTTAAGCATTGGCGTAGTGCTCAACGGGATACTGCACTTCGTGCGTCCTCTTGCAACGCTACCGGTTCATGCACTTGCTATTAATGTTGCTGATGAACCACTTACTGCTATGTATCGCATGCCGTTTTTAAAAGGTCGTTATGATGCTGCAGACAGCGTGCCCGGTTATCGCATTGTGTACTTTATGCTACTCGAGTTATTTATCGCTGCCGCCAATATACTGTTTTGGGGACTGCTTACTGTGATCGCTATGATGATAAGTGATAGAGCTGTTTTCCAGGCAGCGTTTATTATTGGTGGAATCATGAGTTTTCTTATTACACAACAAAGGTTTGCAGCCTTAAAAGTAACCAGGAGCTAAACATATGAGTAAACGAACTGTAGCAAAAGTGTGGCATCGAATTCGGGATATTTCTGCTACCAGCCTGGTTGTCGCGCTTATAGCAAGCGGTACCATTACAATTTTTGCCCTAAGGGCAAATAATCTTAAAATGGCTGAGTTGCGGCAAGCAGTGTACAGCGCAGACGAAAGTGGTGGCGATGTTGAAGCGGCGCTCCGAACCCTAAGGACCTTCGTATATGCGCACATGAACACAAACTTGCGGGCCGGCAGCTCGAGCAGTGAGCCGCCAATTCAGCTTGTACATCGCTTTAACGCGGTTGTTGCGGCCGAACAGGCGCGGGCTGCTGCACTTAATAATTCGACAAAAGTGTATACTGATGCGCAATCACAGTGCGAGCGCTCGTCTTTGCCACTTACTGCACGAGCGCAGTGTATTCAGGATTACGTACTTGCGCATGGTAATGGTGCCCCTCAACTTAATTTACCGCCAAAAGAGTTCTATACGTTTGATTTCGTAAGCCCGACATGGTCGCCTGATTTTGCCGGATGGTCTTTGTTCCTTACTGTGCTTTGTGGGCTCTTGCTGCTTGTTCGTATTGCGGCAGGGTTTGTTGTCAGGCGCTATCTTAAGTCATTAAAATAGCCCCTTATGAGGGGCTATTTTTGCAAACAAATCTAGTTACTTAGTTGTAGTAGAAGTGCTGTTTGTTGCATTATTGCTTGTTGGGTTCTTCTGGTAGTCGCGGATAGCCTTAACGACCTGACCACCTTCTTTAAGATTTTCCCAGAACATAACAGAGCTGCGGTTAATGTACATGACATCTTCTGGCCCATGGATTTCGCTTCCAAGTTTGGCAAGTGAAATGTTTGACTGAGCTGTCGTGTTCTTGTCTGGTTGTACTTGCTGGACGCGTACGTAGTATATATCAGTTAGCTTATAGTAGTCCTTGTTAAGCACGCTGAGCTTACCGAAGTATACTTGGCCATCGCTGCTATTAAGAAACACGGCCTGATACTGGCCCGTCTTAATTTGTGAGCTTATAGCATTCTTGTTTGCGCCGAACAAGAGATAGATAGAGCCAACTAATACCGCGGCAAGCAATACCGAGAAGACTACAAAGACAATCTTAGAAAAATTGAGCTTCATCTTAGGTTTTTTACCATTGCTGGCTGCTGGCTGGTGGATTTGATTATCAGCGGGGCCTCGGTTAACAGTTTGTGCAGGGCGACCAACACGATTCAAATATTCGTTCATAAACCTCTTTACACCTCTTTTATGTTGCTAATGCTTGTGTCAAAAGTGTATCGTATTGCTCCCCCATAGCGCAAGTGTTTATCAACAAACTTATAAAAAATGATTGACAAGAGTAAAACCCCCAGCGTATGGTAAGGGTACTACTAACAGTGTAAGGAGGAGAAGCAGTGGCTTATCAGCACACGAACTCAAAAGGGGTAACATACTTCTTGAACTCAAAAGAAGTTACTCTACGCGGTGGTAAATTACAGACCATCTATTACTTCAGCAAAGACAAGCGCGCAGAGACTATCGACGCATTGCCAGCTGGCTTTTCAGTTAACGAAAACCCACGAAACGGTTTTCTAACTATCAAGCGCGGCTAATAAGTTTGTACGTTACTATAAAAAGGACTATCTCCCTGGAGGTAGTCCTTTTTAGTTCATGATATTATTGACCATATGAGTGCAATAGTAAAGGTAAAACAGCTTAAAAAATCTTACGACGGCAAGACGGTCGTGAATGGCATTTCTTTTAGTGTAGAAAAGGGCGAGGTGTTTGGAATTCTTGGTCCCAATGGCGCCGGGAAGACAACAACGCTCGAAATGATAGAGGCAATTCGCCCCATAGATGGCGGTACGGCCCATATTAACGGTATTAACGTTGCAGAGCGCCCACAAGAGGTTCGCTATATCATCGGCGTCCAGCCGCAGTCTCCGGCCTTTCAGGACAAATCGAAGCTGAAAGAAATTCTTGAGATGTTCGCCGCTGCCTACGGTGAAAAGATTGACCCAAATGAGTTGCTCGCAAGTGTTGATTTACTTGAAAAAGCAGATGCTTATGTAGAAAACTTATCAGGCGGTCAACGACAGCGCCTTAGCATTGCAGCGTCACTTGTTCATAACCCAAAAGTCTTTTTTATGGACGAGCCAACAACGGGGCTCGATCCGCAGGCTCGTCGCAATCTGTGGGATTTAGTAAAGTCTATCCAGAAAAGGGGCATCACCGTCATTCTGACAACGCACTATCTAGAAGAAGCCGAGATGTTATGCGATCGCGTTGCTATTATGGACGAGGGAAACATTATCGCTCTCGATACGCCAAAGAATCTTGTTAAGCAGCTACTTTCGCGAGGGTTTACCAAAAAACATCATGTCGAACAGGCGAATTTAGAGGACGTTTTTATTGATTTAACAGGAAAGCACCTGAGGGACTAATATGCAAAAATCATTCTACACAGTCTGGACGTTTGCGCGCCTTAATGCAAAGCGCTTTTTTAGGGATCGCCTTGCCATCTTTTTTACGGTGGTTTTTCCGTTGATATTCTTGTTCATCTTTGGTGCTATTAACAAGGGCGGGGGCAGCGTATCCTTTAACGTTGCGGTCATCAACGAATCGTCATCATCATTCGCGCAGACGTTCGTAAAAGAGGCGGCCGATAGCAAGGTTTTCAAGATTAATAAATCAATTACTTCACTTAATGATGCGAAGGAAAAGATGAAGCGCAGCGAGCTTGATGCCACTATCGTATTACCAGCCGATTTCGGCCAGATAAAAAGCGGCCAATATCCAGCCGGCCAGATGCTTGTCTACTACAGCCCCAACAATGAACAGAGTGGCCAAGCGCTCACATCAATTTTGCAGGAGCAATTTAATCAGATTAATAAACAGTTTGTTGATGTGAGCGTTCCTTTTACGGTTAAGGCACAATCAACACAAGAGGCAAGCCTATCACGCTTCGACTACACATTTGCAGGTTTAATTGGATTTTCGGTTATTGGCCTTGGTATCTTTGGGCCCGTAAACGTCTTCCCGGAGCTTAAAAAACAGGGTATTTTGCGTCGCTTGCATACGACACCGCTGCGCGTTTGGCAGTATTTTGTAGCCAACGTATTATCGCAAGGGGTAATTGGCATTGTAGCGATTGCGGCAATGTTTGCGACTTCAGTCGTCGTTTTTGATCTTCATATGAAGGGCAGCTATCTTACGTTTGTGCTCTTTATACTACTCAGTATTTTTACGATTTATGGCATTGGGCTTGCACTGGGGGGTTGGGCGAAAAATGAGCGCCAAGCCGCACCACTCAGCAATCTTATTACGTTTCCGATGATATTCTTATCTGGTACGTTCTTTCCTCGTTTCTTGATGCCCGAATGGCTACAGGGTGTGTCTGGCTATTTGCCGCTAACCCCTGTTATTGATGGCACTCGATTAATCGTTACAGAAGGCAAAGGTTTTATCGACGTCATGCCGCAGATGGGGCTCTTGGCTATCTGGTCGGTGATTATTTATTTCATCGCTTTCCGCGTGTTCCGCTGGGAATAAAATAACATCGACAAATAAGCATAAGTGTGTTATAATAACAATATGACACGCAAAGGTCCAAATTTTTCAGATGACCCAAGGCTTGAAACCAAAACAGCTGACGATGCTTCATGGAAGCCACTTACTCCTGAGCAGATAGAAATAAATCGTAAAGGTGCAGAGCTTGCTCGTGCGGCACTACGAGATGAAATTGATTTTGACGACACGGATATATCTGAGCCAGAAGTAGTGCCAACAGAGCCCGAGAGTATGGCGGTTCAGCGATTACTCCGTCGTATAGAAGTTTCAGAAGTCACTGACAGCAGAACCAAATATCTCATGATGCGAGAAATCAACAATGCATTTGGTTGGAACGAAATTTCTGATGCTGAGCGTAGCCGTTTGATGATTGTGCTTGATGCGGCTAGTGCCGCGCCTGTTCGTGATCGTGATTTTCGTGAACGCCAGCATAACGACTAAGGTATAATGAACGCTAATGGATGTATTTAAAAGCCTGCCAAGGCCTTTTTTTGTGCTCGCACCAATGGATGACGTCACCGACACGGTGCTACGTCAGCTTGTTGCCGATTGCGCGCCACCCGATTTATTCTTTACCGAATTTGTCAATGTTGATGGCTTACAGAGCCGTGGCCGTCCGCGTTTAGTGCACAAAATTGCCTTCACCCCCAAGGAGCAACCGCTGATTGCGCAAATATGGGGTAAAGTGCCCGCAAACTATGAAAAAACCGCCGCCGAGCTGGTTGATATGGGCTTTACGGGTATCGATATCAACATGGGTTGCCCCGATAAAAGTATCACCAAAAACGGCTGTTGCTCGGCGCTCATCAATAACCGTGATTTAGCGGTAGAAATTATTGCTGCCGTTAAGCGTGGCGTGGCCGGCAGGGTGCCGGTAAGTGTCAAGCTCCGTACTGGCTGGAACGAAGTTGATTTTACGTGGCACGAGCTTATTTTGCAGCAAGGTATCGATATGCTGACAGTACACGGGCGCACCACCAAAGAGATGAGTAAGGTACCGGCGCGCTGGGAAGATATCGCGAAAATACGCGAAATACGCGATCGTATTGCACCGCAAACACTTATTGTTGGTAACGGTGATGTTATGAGCCGTCAGCACGGCGAGGAACTTGCCGCCCGGCACGGTCTCGATGGTGTTATGATTGGCCGTGCTATTTTTACTGATCCTTATATATTTGCAAAACAGAGCCCATGGCAAACCACAAGCGAGCTCGAAAAGCTCACGCTATACAAAAAGCATATCGAACTTTTTATATCGACCTATCAGGGGAAGGTTCGTAACTGGGAAAGCCTGAAGCGTATGGCCAAGGTTTACGTACACGGCAGCGAGAACGCCAGCCAATTCAGAGACAATTTGGTGCGCAGCAAGAGTGTCGAAGAGATGTTGGCCGTGCTTGATGCGCGGATTACGACGCTTTAGCTATCGTACTTATTGCTCCAGGTCGAGATATTTTTGAGGATGAGCTGTAAATCGGCACCTTTTGCGGTCAGAGAGTAGCTGTAGCGTGGTGGATGCTGGCAATAGAGTTCTTTTGCGACAATCTCGTCTTCTACAAGCTTATTAAGCCGTTGGCTGAGCGTGCGGGGGCTTATGCCTGCAAGTGCGGTTTCTAGGTCGCTGAAGGTTTTTGGGCAGCGGGTGAGTTCGCGCACCAAAAGCAATGTCCACTTATCGCCAAAGATTGCTAAGGCGCGAGCGACACAGTCGGTTTTTTGCGGTGCGGTTACGTTTGCCATATTTACTAACATTTTACAACAAATAAATGACTTTACAAAATATAGTTAGTAGCTATACTTAGTAAAGTTAGTTATAAAGGAATAGGAGATTATTAAAATGGCACATATTCAAGTTATTGTTGGCAGCACCCGCCCCGGCCGCGTTGGTCGTAAGATTGCAGATTGGTACGTTGCTGGCCTTGAGCTTCCTGCTGGTTCTACCGTAGAAGTTGTTGACCTCGCTGACATTAACCTTCCGCTTTTGGACGAGGCAATGCCAGCCATGTACGGCCAGTATGCAAACGAGCACACCAAAGAGTGGTCAAAAGTTATCGCCAAGGCTGATGCATACGTATTTGTGACGCCAGAGTACAATCACGCACCAAGCCCATCACTTTTAAACGCAATTAGCTACCTAAAGGCAGAGTGGTCATACAAGCCGGTTGCATTTGTTGGTTACGGCACCGTTGGCGCGGCACGTGCAATTGAGCACCTTGTGAGTGTCGCCTCAGAACTCAGCATGGTACCACTACGCGAACGCGTATGGATTAACGAGCCATGGGCGAATGTCAGCGAAGCAGGCGATGTCGATACCGACGCCGTAAAAGGCGGAGACCCAAATGGTCAAATCGCTGAA
>Ga0228698_1001547_pt1 | contig 11032 bp, 9 predicted proteins | sample McNCre117_Aug_MG_FD_178015 | JGI IMG/M metagenome (GOLD analysis project Ga0228698, IMG submission 178015) | Freshwater microbial communities from McNutts Creek, Athens, Georgia, United States - 1-17_Aug_MG | ecosystem: Environmental > Aquatic > Freshwater > Creek | place: USA: Georgia...
CACCCAGCAACGCCACGGGATTCCTGTTGCCCGGATCGACGCGGCTTCTAGGATCGTTGTTGGCGGACCCGGGGCCACGGCGATGCTGATATCCAAATGATTTCAGGCCCCAAACAAAGATCCCTATCCGGCTGGAATCATCGCAACGATACTGGTCGCGTGAGCCCCCTTGCTTGCCACCAAAGTGGTTAACTAACCGACCGATGACATTGCCGAATCTGTTTTTGCAGCTCGGATGGCTTGCTCTCCTATTTCCGGCTATAGGCGTGGCGCTGTCCTTCCGGTTTAGAACGCGCCCTTGGGTGGTATTTGTTTGGATGCCTACCGTGCTGTTTTTGGCCTATACGTCATTTTGGGCGTTCTCCAAAATGGCGGCTTTCGGGCATATCCGGGGGCCCGACGCGATCGGCGTGGGGTTTGCCATGCTTTTTCTGGGCGGGATGCTGGGCGCGGCTCTTGTTGGGCTGGTTCTGTGCTATTTTGCGCGACCGAAGAGAGAGGCTTGGAAGCTCGCGACCGCCCTGCCCGCAGCAGCTTTGTGCGTGGGGTTATCCGTCCTCGTCTACTTCCCACAAGGCTCACTCCTTGCGGGTAGGATTACCCGCCTGCATTTCATCGTCTCCGACGTGGAAGGGAAACCCTTGCCCGGAGTGGCAGTCAAAGTTGTCGTCTACGAGGAAGGTGTAGGTGCGGGTGGCAGTGGACAGACGACCGGAACCGAAGGGCAATTCATGGTCCAGTTGCGCGAGGCGCAATCGGCGCGCATAGAGCTTCGCCATCCTTTCCCTCCCTCGAACGTGTTGTCGGCTATGCCCACTTTTTGGGACATAAACGTCCAAATGCCTCGTAAGGGTGAACACGAAGTGGTGATCCGCCATTCATGGCAACGCTCCCTCGGTGAACATACATTCAACGAGGGATTTAGCGAGCGAGTGCCCGAAGCAAACAATCTGGATCTGCGCGTGGTGCTCCCAACTCACTCCGGAATCGGGGGACGCCTGCTCAAGGAGAAGCTACATGCCGCCATGGTCAATGATTACGGCTGTAGAAGCATCGAGGCTATCGACTTTCTCCCGTGGCTGATTGAAACCTATCGAAACAACCCCGTCAGCCGTCCCGGCATAATCCAAGGGATTAGCCAGGTAGCGGCTCTCTTGTCTGAATTAGATACGGCCTGCGGGTACTTGGAGGATGTTGCGGCGCATCCTAGACGACACAACAAGGACTACCTCGACGGCGAATTCAGCTACGAGGTTGCACAGCTCACAACTTGGGCCGGAATGAATGGCCCAGACCACAATCTGGCATTAGCCCGGGCAAGAGCAGTGATTGCCGACCGGGCGAAGATTCTGGCTGAATTCGTGGTAGCTGAAGCCCCATCAAACGAGGCGCTCGTTGGAGCTTATGGCGAACTGGGCCGTTTGGGCCTGCCTCACCTCCAGGCCTTCTTTGGGATGCTGCAGGAACATCCCCCGCAAAGAGAGCGGACCTGTCAGACTTGGGGACACTCCCTTTGGATGGTTGTGGCACGGGAGGACAAATTGGATAAGTTGCGTCCGCTCTTCGATTCGCGAGACCCAGCATGCAACCTTATCGCGTGCGAGGCCATGGGCAATCAGGTGAACTTGGTAGGCCCGACGATCCTAAAATCTATGCAGGAAGTCTGTGATGCGGCACCTGACTCAGAGGTGCGCCGCCGGCTATTGTGGCGCATTAACTGGATTAAGGAGGATCTGGCTAGGGATGCGCTCCTGCGGGAACGAGCGGGAAAGCCATAGCGACTCCTGGTTCCGTCGTTCGGCACCAAAGTGGTGGAGCAGAAGTTCGTTTAGCACGAACGAAAGGGTGCTAAACTTGGCTTCTGGGACGGTGCTAAACGTCGGTCCCCTAGTGTTAAACCACACGGCCGTTCACCCAGCAACGCCACGGGATTCCTGTTGCCCGGATCGACGCGGCTTCTAGGATCGTTGTTGGCGGAACCGGGGCCACGGCGATGCTGATATCCAAATGATTTCAGGCCCCAAACAAAGATCCCTAATCGTCTGCCTCGGGGTTTGGATTCTCGGGAATCCGTCCGTGGCAAGTTCGGCTGAGCCGCCGAAAAATCCTCCGGACCCAACCGTGCCATCGGCGGTCTCAAAGGCGTTGGCACAACCACCGAATCAGGTGCGCTTGCAGTCGCTGCGCGCAGCAGTGCAGGCGTGGGGGGAGACCGACCCACGGGCGGCGCTTGCCTGGGCGCAGAATTCCACGAACGGCTTTGAGCAATGGCAACTGACCAACGCGATCCTTTGGGTGTGGGCGCGGGGTGAACCAGCCGCCGCCGCCACGTATGCCCTCGGTCTGCCGAAAGAAAAACGGGCGAGTTGGGAGTCACTGCGCCAAGTGATAATGGCTTGGAGCAGAAATGATCCACGCGCGACACTCGCATGGGTTCAAAAACTTACCCCAGGACCGGAGCAGAGCGACCTGCTCAATTTGACCGTGAGCGGATGGGCGCCGCGAGAGCCCGAGGCGGCTGCCGCATTTGCCCTCGGATATCCGCCCGGCCGCGACCGGCTTTTCTTTTTGAGATCGGCGCTTGAAGGCTGGCTGGACAAGGAACCCGCCGCGGCTTGGGATTTCGCTCAGTCCCTGTCTGCGGAAGTCTTTCCTGCGGGAATGCCCAAGCCAGCCATGATGGATGATCTGCTGGAAAAATGGGGCTATCGTGATCCGGCTGCGGCGCTCGGCCACGTCAGTGAATTGCCCGATTCCACCAAGCGCCGCTCCAAACAAGATTGGTTGGTGAGCCTCCTGGCGGAGAAAGACAGGACAACGGCCCTCGAATACGCCCACAAGCTCACCGGCGCGGAACGTGATAGCGCCCTCTACCGAGTCGCGAAACAGCAGTCGGATCGTGATCCCAAGTTTGCCGCGACGGTGGCCGCGGAAATCTCATCGGGCGAATACCAAAAGTATGTGGGCGAGATGCTGGCAGGCGGGCTAGGCCAAATCGCAATGTCCACCGCAGAAAAGAATCCCGACGAAGCGATCAAACTACTCAGTCAAATCCCTCCAGGACGACAAAGAAGCAATGCCGTCCTTCTTGTCGCTCTCGCCGTCGCGAAACAAGATCCGCGGGCGGCCATGGCCTTGGCGGACGCCTACCCGGAGGCGGAGGAGAGCGAAGGGGTGCGCGCCAACGTGCTTCCGGTCTGGGCCATGAAGGACTTCGACGGAGCGGTCGCTTGGGCACGGCAATTGCCGGCGGGCGTCAGCAGGGACCTGATCACGTCTCGCCTTGCCGACCAGTGGGCTGAGCGCAATCCGCGGGAGGCGCTTGTTTTCATGCAAGGTCTCGTGGACTCCGGGGCCCGAAATGATTTTGAACGCCGCTTGGCAAATCATTGGGCTTCCTCGGATCCGACTGGCTCCCACGCCGCCGCAGCCGGTCTGCCGGCAGGGAAGATACGCGATGAGTTTATCAACTGCCTGATACCGCATTTGGCGACTAAGTCTCCCCGTGACGCGGCCGATTTGGTGACCACGCTATCGAGCGGGTTGGATCAAATCCGTGCGGTGGACCGGGTGCTTCCTCCTTGGATGAAATCGGACCGGTCGGCCGCATTGGCTTGGGCCGCATCACTCCCAGCCGGTCCAGCGCATGATCGCGCTGAGACATTGCTGAAACAGCAAAATGCTTCACCCGAGAATAAACGATGACGGACCCGATTTGTTTAAAACGGCTTTCCAAGCGCAGATAGAAACAGCCTGCTAAACAACCCGGCCACCGGATCGCTAAACATCGCGGAACACCGAACTGGTTACACGTCTGCGCCATCCAAACGCCCACATTGTAACGGTTCGATTCAAGGATGGTGGAGCAGATCGGGATCAAACCGACGACCTCGTCGTTGCGAACGACGCGCTCTATCAACTGAGCTACTGCCCCGAAAGTGGAACGGCTTAATTGAAGGAGGCCCCGGCCGGAGTAAACCAAAATTTTGTGCCGCCGCTACCCGCTTGCCCAGCGCGACTTAAAGCCGTCACGCAATTGGCGCTTAAATTGCTGTTGCAGCCGGCGAGCGCAGGGCAAAAGACAACCCTCCTCCTTCAACTTGAAAAAGAAAACCAACATGAAAAAGACCACCAAGAAAGCCGCTCCCGCCGCCAAGGCCCCCGCCGCGCCCAAAGCCGCCCCCAAGGCCCTCAAGGCCCCGGCGAAGAAGGCCGCGCCCGCCAAGAAGAAGACCGGCGAGCCGCCCGTGACCTTCATCACCGCCCAGATCGACATCGGCTTCGGCAACCACCTCTTCCTCCGCGGCGACGGCCCGGGCCTGACCTGGGACCACGGCATCGCCATGGACTGCACCGGCACCGACCTCTGGACCGCCAGCATCAAGAACGCGACCGGTCCCGTCGTCTTCAAGGTCCTCGTGAACGACCTCTCCTGGAGCACCGGCGACGACTTCGTCGCGGCCGCCGGCCAGAGCGTCACGATCACGCCGAGCTTCTGAGGCGGACCCGATCACCCGCGGAAACGCGAAGGAGCGGAGGAAAGGCATCGGTTCGGTCCGATCCCGGTTTCCGCCCTTTCGTGTCCCCGTGATGGTCCGGCTTCGGCTGCGATTCAGCGGTCCGGATTGATGGCCAGCAGCGCCGCACGCACGTCGGCGGCGCTGACCTTCGTGCCGTCGGCGTTCCTCGCCGGCAGCACGGTGCAGCGCATTTTGATCCGCGTGAACGGCCACGGGATGTAGAACCGGTCCCAGCTGCGCAGCCGCCTGGCCGGCCCGAACTCCGCGCCGAGGAGCACCATCGGCGCGTTGTTCCGCCGGGTGACCACCAGCACGCCCGGCTCCACCTCGTACATCGGGCCGCGCGGCCCGTCGGGCGTGATGCCGATGTCGTGCCCCGCCCGCATGACCTCGATCAGCGCCCGGCCCGCCTCGCGGCCGAAGTTGCTGCTCGAGCCGCGCACCGGCACGATGCCGATCATCCGGTAGAACGCCGCCAGCCACGCGCCGTCCTTGCTCGCGCTCACCAGGCCGTGGACCGCCCGCCGGTAGCGGTAGCGGCGGAAGATCTCCGCCGAGAGGAAAAGCCGGTTGTGCCAGAGCACGATCGCCGCCGGCTCGGCGGACATGGTCAGCCGGGCCAGGGTCTCCGCGTCGGCCTCGAAACGCAGCGTGCGGCCCCAGAGGCGCAGCAGCGCGGCGAGCAGCCACAGCAGGACCCACCGGGGCCCGCGCACCTCGTTGATGGAAGCTGGATCTTCGGTTGGCAGGCCACCGTTATGCGCCAAGCCCGGGCCCGCCGCCAAGTTAAACTTGTCCCTTCCGCCCTCTGTCCTCTGTCTTCCGTCTTCTGTCCTCCGCCGCACCTTTTCCGCCCTGCCCCCACCTGCCCCCGGCCCCGGCGGCCATGGATGCCGCCGCCCTGACGGCCCACGGCGGGGCGCGCGGGGCGGAGTTCTACCTGACGGCCCTCACCTACGCGCAATACCTCTGGCAGCGCGGCCTGGCGGCCCGCGCCATCCTGAAGCTGGACCGCGCGCTGGGGGCCGACCTGCGCGGCGACGAGGCCGCGTTGCGCGCCTGGCCCCTGCCCTACGCCGCCATGGCGTGGTTTCTCCGGCACGCGCCGCCGGATGCCTTCATCGGCAATCCGCGCGTGCATTTCCAGCACCTCGCCGACCGGATGAACGAGCCCCGCCGCGAACAGCGCCGCTGGCGCACCTGGGCCTGCTGGGCGCTCGCCCGCGCCCTCCGGCCCGAATTCCCCGCGGACCCCCGGCACGCGGTCGCCGAGCCCGGCGTCGAGTTGATCGCCCAAAAGCTCGCCGCGCACGGCCTGCCCGGCGAGGCCGCCCTCTGGCGGGCTGTCCTGGGCACCGCCGCCGCCGGTTGACAACCGGCAGGGCGAAGTATGGCGGGATGGACGAGACTCGAACTCGCGACCTTCTGCGTGACAGGCAGACGCTCTAACCAACTGAGCTACCACCCCGGAAAACGGCTAAGAGGCCGAATCGCTTGCAGGCTGTCAAGCGTGCTTTGGAAATGATCCGGCGGGTCATTTCCGGAAGAATTCCAGGGCGTATTGCCGGTCCTTTTCAATCTGGCGGCGCAGCTCCTCCATGCTGCCGAACTTGCTCTCCGGCCGGAGGAAATGCAGCCAGTTGACGGCCACCTTGTCGCCATAAGTGATGGCGGAGGCCTCCAGGAGGTGCACTTCGAGCAGCGGCCGGTCCATGGGCCCGACCGTCGGCCGCAGGCCGTAGTTCGCCACGCCTTTCAAGGGCGCCGGCTGGCCGGTCGAAACCTCCACGGCATACACCCCGTAGGCCGGCTTGAGCTCGGGCTCCCAGGCCACGTTGAGCGTCGGGAAACCGATGGTGCGGCCCAGCTGCCGGCCCGGTTGCACCACCCCCTCCGCAAAATACGAATAACCCAGCAGCGCGTTCGCCCCGGCGACGTCCCCCGCCGCCAGCAATTCCCGGATGCGCGAGCTGCTGATCGGCGCGCCGTTGTGGTTGAGCCGGGGCGCGCTGAAGACCGCGACCCCGGCCCGGCCGGCCTCCCCGACCAGCAGCGTGACATCGCCCGCCCGTCCCCGCCCGAAGCGCCAGTTCTCCCCCACGTAGACCGCGGCAAGCTGCGGCAGCGCCCGCTTGAGGTGCGGCAGGAAATCCACGGCCTCGATCGCCGCGAACTCGCGGGAGAAGTTCTGCGCGATGACGAAGTCGATGCCCAGCCGGCCCAGCACCGCCTGCTTCATGTCCGGCGGCATCAGCAGCCGCGTGGGGTTGTCCGGCCGGAACAGGGCGCTCGGATGCGGCCAGAAGGTCAGGACGCCGGCCAGGCCGCCGCTGCGGCGGGCCGAGTGGAGGGCGGACTCGATCACGGACTGGTGCCCGAGGTGCACGCCATCGAACATGCCGATGGCGAGGTGCAGCGGCTTCGCCGGCAGCGCGGCGCGCCCGAGGCCGTCGAACTGGAGCATCGCACTCACTGCGCCACGCGGGGCGCCGCCTCATGGACCGGGATCAGGCGCTTCTCGATTTCCGGCAGGCTCATTTTCTCGATCTCCTCCAGCGGCAGGCACCGGGCAATGGCGAACTGCCCGCTGCCCGTGCGGCGCAGGGCCGACAGGTGCGCCCCGCAGCCGAGCTTTTGCCCGAGGTCGTGGGCGATGGTGCGCACATAGGTGCCCTTCGTGCAGTGCAGGTCAAAGGTGAGCTTCGGCAGGGCGAAGGACAGCAGGTTGAACGCCGCCACGCGGATGAACCGCGGCTCGCGCTCCACCTCCTCGCCCTTCCGGGCCAGCTGGTAGAGCTTCACCCCGCCGACCTTGATGGCCGAGTGCATGGGGGGCGTCTGGTACTGGTCGCCGAGGAAGGCCGCCATGACCTCGCGCACCTGCGCCTCGGTCAGCGCCGGCACCGGGCGCGTCTCCATGACCTCGCCCTCGGCGTCCTGCGAGTCCGTGACCACCCCGAGGGTGGCCTCGCCCTCGTAGACCTTGTCCACGCTCATGAGGTACTGGGAGATGCGGGTCGCCTTGCCGATGAGCATCACCAGCACCCCCGTCGCCATCGGGTCGAGCGTGCCGGCGTGGCCGATCTTCCTCATCTGCAGCTTGCGCCGCAGGCGGTAGACGACGTCGTGGGACGTCAGCCCCTTGGGCTTGTCCACGAGCAGCACGCCCTCCATTTCCCTGGCCTGCTGGAGGCTCATTGCGACGGGGCATCCGCCTCGGCGAGGCGTTGGGCGAGCGCCGCGAGCAGCTTGGGGTAGAATTCGGCCAGGGTCGTCTTGCAATTCAGCCCCGCGGCACTGGCGTGGCCGCCGCCGCTGAACTGCGCCGCGAGGGTGTCCATGCGCAGGCCGCCGTGCTTGGCGCGCAGGCTGGCCTTGATGACGCCGGGGCGTTCCTCGATGAGCACGCCGATCTCCACGCCCTCGATCGAGCGGGCGTAGTCCACCAGCCCCTCGGTGTCCTCCACCGAGGCGCCGATCTCCTCAAAGATGCCGTTGCGCAGCACGCCGATGCAAACCCGGCCGCCGCACTCGAGCTTCAGGGAAACGATGTAATTCTGGAGCAGCTTGAGCTTGCCGAAGGATTCGCGCTCGTAGAGTTCCTGCCCGGCCAGGGCGGGCTCGGCGCCCAGCGCCACGAGTTCCGCCGCCAGGGCAAAGACCCGCCTGGAGGTGGACGCGAAGCGGAACTGGCCGGTGTCCGTCATGATGCCGGTGTAAAGCGCCTGGGCGGTCGCCTTGTCGACGGGCAGGCCGGCGTCAAGGAAGAGACCGGTCAGCACCTCGGCGGTGGCGGCCGAGGCCGTGTCCACGAAGTTGAATTTGCCGAACCCGTGGTTCGACAGGTGATGGTCGAAGCAGCCGAAGGCCTCGGGATAGAGCTCCCGGATCCGGTCGCCGGCCCGGCCGTGGTCGGCGCAATCGGTGAAGAGCGGCAGGCGGCCGTCATGCCGGACCTCCTCGCGCTGGAAAAAGGGCGTGTCCGCGATCAGGAAGCGGATGCGGCGCGGCACCCGGTCGGGATTGACGCAGATCGCGTCGATCTGCCGAGACCGGAGCACGCGGCACAGCGCCACCTGGGAGCCGATGCAGTCGCCGTCGGGCCGCTGGTGGCCGATGACGACCACCCGCCGGCCCTGCAGCTCCTTCAGCAGGGCGGCAAACGGCGCGGCATACTGCGGGTAGTATGGCTTCACGATGACTTGGTCTCGCGGTCGATCTCCCCCAGCAGGGTTTCCACGCGCAGGGTGCGCGGGGCGTGGTTGTCATGCACGAAGGCCAGCAGCGGGACGTGGCGGATGATGACGTTCTTCGCCAGCATCTCGCGGATCTCGTCGCGGTGCCGGACGAGCCACTTGCCGGCCTGGGCGGCGGCATCCTCGGCCCCCAGGACCGAGTAATAGACCTTGGCCTCCCGCAGGTCGCCGGTGATCTCCACGCCCGTGATGGTGATGGCGACCGACTCGCTGCCGTGCTTCCGCCGGAGGTGGGCGCTGATTTCGCGCTGCAGGAGCTCGTTGACGCGGAGAAGGCGGTTGCTGCTCATGGCGTGGGGCGAAACGGGATGGAACCGCAGCCGGGTGGTGATGCCAAGCTCAGAGCGAGGCCCGGACCTTCTGGACCTCGAAGCACTCGATGCGGTCGCCCGGCTGGTAGCCGTCGTAGCCGTCGAGGCGGATGCCGCACTCGAGGCCGGCGCGCACCTCGTTGGCGTCGTCCTTGAAGCGGCGCAGGGTGCCGATCTTGCCCTCGAAGACGGACTCCTTGCCGCGGCGGACGCGGGCGGTGATGCCGCGGTTGATCTTGCCCTCGGTGACGAGGCAGCCGGCGACAAAGCCCTTGGCCACGGGGAAAACCTGGCGCACCTCGGCGCCGCCGAGCTTGTTTTCCTTGAGGTCGGGATCGAGCAGGTCGGCCATCAGCTCCTTCACGCGGTCGCCGAGCTCGTAGATGATCTCGAAGGACTCGATGGTCACGCCGTGGTGCTTGGCCAGGGCCGTGACGCCGTTCTCCTGCTTGGTGTTGAAACCGATGATGACGGCCTTGCCGGTGCTGGCCATGAGGACGTCGTTCTTGCTGATCACGCCGACGTCGGCGGCCACGATGTCGAGCGAGACCTTGGCGCTCTTGATGCCCTCGAGCACGTTCTTGACCGCCTCGAGCGAGCCGAAGACGTCGGACTTGAGCACCACGCGCAGGGTCTTGGCCTGGGTGGCCGCGATGTTGGCGAAAAGCGCGTCGATCGAGACGTCCTTCGGCACGGCGTCCTCGGTGACGGTGGACTTCTTGAGCAGGTCCTCCGCCTCCTCGGCGAGGCGCTCGGCCTCGCGGGCGTTCTTGGCGGTGATGAACTTGGCGCCGGAATCGGGCGAGCCCGACCACCCGATGACGCGCACCGGCATGGCCGGCGGGGCCTCCTTGATGGTGTTGCCCTGGTCGTCGAACATGGCGCGGACCTTGGCGTAGTGCGGGCCGCACACGAGCGCGTCGCCCACGCGGAGGGTGCCCCGCTGCACGATGACGGTGGCGAGCGGGCCGCGGCCCACGTCCACCTGGGACTCGATGACCACGCCGCTGGCCTCGGCCTTCGGGTTGGCCTTCAGCTCCAGCACGTCGGCCTGGAGGAGAATCATGTCGAGCAGCTCGGAAATACCCTGGTTCTTGATCGCCGCCACCGGGACCGTGACGGTCTCCCCGCCCCAGTCCTCGGGCGCGATCTGGCGCTCCTGCATCTGCTGCTTCACGCGGTCGAGGTTCGCGCCCTTCACGTCCATCTTGTTGACGGCGACCATGAGCGCGACCTTGGCGTCCTTGGCGTGCTGCAGGGCCTCGTCGGTCTGCGGCATGAAGCCGTCGTCCGCCGCCACGACCAGCACGGCGAGGTCGGTGACGGAGGCGCCGCGGGCGCGCATCTTGGTGAAGGCGGCGTGGCCCGGGGTGTCGAGGAAGGTGATCTTGCGGCCGTTGTGCTCCACCTGGTAGGCGCCGATGTGCTGCGTGATGCCGCCGGCCTCGCCGGCCGCCACGTTGGCCTTGCGGATCGCGTCGAGCAGGGAGGTCTTGCCATGGTCGACGTGGCCGAGGATGACGACCACCGGGGGACGGGTGGTGAGGTTCTTGATGTCCTCCTCGCGCGCCTTCTCCTCCTTGTTGATCTTGGCCTTCTCCGGGGTGACGACGGGCGCCGCCGCCTCGCCGCGGTGCTTGATGTCGAGCAGGAAGCCGTGCTTCTCGGCGACCTTGGTCGCGACCGCCTCGTCAATGGACTGGTTCATCGACGCGAAGATGCTCATCTCCATGAGCTCGGAGATCAGCTTGAAGGGCTTGAGCCCGAGCGCGACGGCGTACTCGCGGACGATGATCGGCGGCTTGAGATGGATGATCTTAACGCCCCCCTCCTCGGTGACCGTGATGTTGCTGGCGGAGGCGGCGGGCCCGGCCGGGGCCAAAGACGGGTTCCTGGCAATCTGGGGCGACGGCGCCAGCGGCGGACGCGCGGCGGACGGCACGGG
>Ga0228698_1001548_pt1 | contig 11032 bp, 16 predicted proteins | sample McNCre117_Aug_MG_FD_178015 | JGI IMG/M metagenome (GOLD analysis project Ga0228698, IMG submission 178015) | Freshwater microbial communities from McNutts Creek, Athens, Georgia, United States - 1-17_Aug_MG | ecosystem: Environmental > Aquatic > Freshwater > Creek | place: USA: Georgia...
TGTAATTGCAGCCAAAAAGTCAGGTTTCTGCCTATTCTCGCTCGGTATTAGATTTAAATAATCGTCTAGTATCATGATACAGTCAGTGTGATATCGCCGACAATGCACTGAGCGGCTTGATTAAATGCTATGGATATATTTGCTGCTGTTGGCGTGGCAATCCCTACTGCGATTCTGATAGCCGTCACGACGTAGGTCTCTCCTAGTGCGCTGCCCTGAAGATTAGCGGGGGTGAATAGGCGAGTAAAATAAACATCTTCGCCGATATCGTTTGCGCTGATATATGCCGCTACGGCTTGCTTTAGAGCGTCGCCCGTGCTTGATACGTATCCAGACAGGGCGGTGATATCAACTTCGACTTTTATACTTACCGTATCGAGAGTGAAATACTTGATCGTACTGGCAATGCCTTTTGCGTCAATGTATGTCCCCGTCGTTGTGCCGTATGTCCCTGTTCCTGCCGTTTTAGTTCGTCCGATGGCATCAATGATATCTTGTACCGACCCGCCTGCTACCACCGCAGATATGCTATGGGCTGGGATGCCATTAACGTCAGTCGCGCCTGTTGGATTCTCAGCCACCACGCTGCGAGACACTCCAGCTACATTTGCTACGTTTGCGGAAATGCTGTCCAGTACGCTGAGTGCGCCGATACTCGTGCTTATACTTTGGCGTTGTCTTAGTGTTGCGTCGGACTCTACTGGCGAACCCTGCACCGCTGCCGATGGATTTGTTACGGACTGCCAGCCCAATTGAGGGGCTGCAATCTTGTTTATCGAGTTGGCTGGAGCAATGATATTCCCAATCGTTTGGCACGTCGCTGTGACGCTCACAGAGCCGCCTATGGGTATTGTTATGCTTACGGGCAAGTCCCACTTGTACCCAAGATTGTCTTTTACTACCCCGCTTGAAATAACCGTTCCCGCTTGTCCGACAATCGTTACAGTCGCAGTGCTTCTGGTGGGTATTTCTCGTCTAATTCCGTTCATCTTCACTCGACTGCTGAGTGCTTCGCCTTGAGCCGTTTGCGGCGAGAAGGAGTTAAACACGGCTATAGCCGTCTGGTTTGAGTCGTTAATAGCTTTGGCTACCACCGCCAGCATCTGCCCGTCTTGAGAGTCCGCGCCAAGGTATGAGTCAATGCCATAGATGGACTGGAACGACGCAATGAGTGACGCTAAAATATCCGCGTAAGGTGGTGCGGTTATTCCCGTGGAAGTTACTTGTGCAGCAAGGCTAGTCATTATATTGTACTCTTCACTGTTGTTGTCCCGTATATCGTGCTGATCGTTGCCGATACAGTTAGCGCACGATTGTTTAGGCTGCTTGTGTATTCTGTGATTGCCAAAACGCCATCGGTCTTGATGATGCGCTCCTGTATCGCTTGATCGTATAGTGCCTGCGTGTTGTTGCCTAGGATGCTGGTGAGAGGCAATCCTTCTGCGGTATCAAGAAACCATTCCCCAGCAAACAATTTTAGCCGCGTTTCAACGGCTTGGGCTACTGCTTCGGGTGAGTTCACGAGAAACTGAGCTGTACCGCCACCCATTACGTAATCACCCGTTGGTGATAGTTTGCGATAGCGCATCGTTAATCTCTTCCGATCTTATTTTCATACTACAATCCCAGATATATCCCCGCCTGATCTAACTCCAATATGCCTATGGTCTTTATAGTCTGAGCCTGCAATAGTTAGGGAATTTGACGAGTTCGGTTGCTCTATGTTGCCGTTAATTATCATATTGCCATTAACCGTGGTAGTATCTGCTGTAATCGCTACAGTAGGGGCGGTAATATTAACGCTCGACCCGTCAAGTGATATTATAACCGAACCCGAGTCATTTCGCAACTCACAGGCTGATGCGCTGCATGATATTCGCCTTGGCTGGCTACGAACGCCGACGATAGCAAACCCGTCGCTTAGGTCGTGCATACGCAGCTCTGATTGCTGTTGTATACCTCCAGATTGCCACCAAGCATCTATACAGCGCGACGAGAATACGATCAACGCTTCGTCGCCAGCCTGCACGGGGAAGGTTAACGTGTACCCGCCACCGCCTTGGAAGCACACGGGGCAGTCAAGTAGCTCGGGCAACGTAGCCCATTCATACGTTCCGTCCTTGTTCTGCACCTTCGCTTGTATCGCGGGGCGACATGATACAGTCATTGCCGTGGCATTGTATGACGTTATGATTGCAGGTAACGACGTCCATACGTATGATTGCATGCCTTGCATTGCCATGATAATTACATCGTTAAGGTCTGCGCCCCGTTCTCGCCTGTCCATTAGTTCTTAGCCTTCACTTTTTCGCTTGAGCTATCGATAGCCAAGCCGATAATATCCGTGTACCATTCGTTTCCGCGTGTATCGCCGACATGCTCGGCTACGTAGACCCTATACTGTCCGTCTGCGGCTATATCTGCGAAGCGTTGCAGTGCATCTATATTGCGGTTAAATGCCAATTGTCCGCCCTCGAACGCCTGCGCTGCTTGAGCGAAAGTAGTGTTTATGCTGGCGTTGTCTATCTGTATTCTTCCGCCTACTTGTATCTTGGGATTGAGCAGGCACCTGCATTTAATGCCTTCTTCCGTCTGCTCTGGCACTCCAACTAGCCCAGTGCGTGAAGTCAATACAACCGCTTCGTTTGGCAGATAAGATTGAAACGGTATGATCTGTATTGTTCCATTATTAAGCGACCACGTTGATTGCAGCGTGTCAGCCAATGACCGAGCATAAACCCTAGCCTGACCCCAGAATACTTTGCCACGGGACAACACTACGCCGCCTGCACCCTCGTTTGAGCCGACAACGTAATTCACTGGGATGCCTGTCGCATTAGATAACACCTTTAAGCGATTGTCTAACGAAGTTTGTTCGGCTGGTAATGATGCATTGACTAGCGCGTGATTGTACTCAATATCAAGATACGACGCTAATATATCAAGATACGTGTCTGTAGCGTTCTCACGACCCTTGCGGAATTGCTTAATCGTTCCATCAAATATTGTTCCACTTGACCCGTTCTTATATCCAGCTTTCAGGACTACGCGAGTGAATTCCACGGGAGTTTTTCCCGTAATACGCCTAACCGTATCTTCTGAAAGATTGAATACGCGGATAACTGCTGCATTAGGGCTTTCCTTATCTGACTGCGTTATGTGGAATTTAATATGCATCTGAGACAAGTCAATACCTTCACCGCTGTCGCCAGCGACGACTAAAAAGCATTCGCGCAGGTATTGCTGTTCGTTAATCATAACCCACCTCGAATAATCATAACAAGAGCGGATAAAAGAGATAATACTGAAATTATAGCAAAAAGATCACCGATATTCATGACTTATTTCCCGCCTTTTTATTTGTATCTCCTAGAGCCGTCCTAAATCCTGTCTCTCCTTCCTCGTGAAAGCGTTTATCCCACTCGCTATTGCATTCTATAACAACAAAACATACAAAAAGAAACAATGATATTGCAATCATTAAACCGTCAATTTCATTCACGATAAAGCCACTTAAAAAATAGCACAACAGTAATAGCTGTAAATGCTACGGTTGATAATCCCGTAATCAATAATACAATCATGATTGCAACCAGTACAAATGAGACTCAGAACCCATATTATCATAAGTCGGTACTGCTTGCAAGTTGTGATCTGTTTGGCACTCCATTTCGCCACCGAATAACAGGTGTCTGTACTGATCGAGCAATTCTGCGCCCGTTATTAAAGGCACGCCAGTAAGAATAGGATTACCGTTTGAGTCTGATATATCAATTATCCATGACTGGTTCGCCACGTTCCAAACCTTTAAAATCTGGTAAATTACGTTATTGAGCGATATATTGAACCGTTCAGAGTATGGCTTTGTCGGTATTTCGTAAGCTGTGTTCATTTCTTGTTTGCTCCACTCTGAAGCTGATTAACGCCCGTATTCTGCACGGGTGTTGTGGTTTGCGGTAATGCTTGTGACTTCACGTTAATCGGAACTTTCACCGTCTGCGTGGTGACTATGATTACTTGGCGTAGATGTGCCTTGATTAACAGACCCTTTTCCCACTTCTGATCTGTCGTAGTTGTGAGTGCTTTGAATAACATGTTTTTGTACACCTTCTTCCCAGTGTACACGTCGAACGGAATCATTGACTCCTGTAGCTTTAGAAGCTGATCGTATATCTGAGCAGACCGACTGCTCGGACTATTTCCAAGCAACGAACTAGCCGCGCTAATCGTTCCCTGCGCGTTATTCACTAACCCGACGATAGGATTTAACGCTGAAGCAACACCAGCCAGTCCATTTATCGCAGCCCCCACGATTCCCGTAGAGCCTCCACTTGGGCTATCCGACCATGCACAAGTTATCGTAACCTCGCTTGGACGCTTGTACGCATGATCTGTTATTCTCGCGCCTTGCTCGACTGGATGATCTGTTATCTCAATCTCGTCAATATGCACTTCCTCAATCGTTGCCTGAGCAATGATAGGCTGTGCGTCACCCGACTGAAAAAAGCCGCGAGTTGGTCTAATCATTATCGCGCCGAATCCTATCGACGCGGCTGGTAATATCACGCCGACTGTCATTGTACGTTACTCCTTAGGTTTCGAGCTATGTTCGCGCTTGTTTGCTCCATATCGCGCCGAGCCTTAGTCATGACTTGATCTGTCACCTCGCCGTATATGTTCATGTTCACGGTTGTGATGGGCTGACCTGTTTTCTTTCCACCCATTACGTCGCTTGTGTAATTTCTAGTTTCCGCCGAGCTTAGAGCTATCGCGCCGCTGGCAATTCCTCCAGCGTTCTTTAGGCGTTTGTCCATATTACCCATGCCAGAGTTGTACGCGCCAATAGCTAAAGCTACGTTGCCCTTGTATCTAGATATTAACTGCTTTAGATATTTTGCCGCAGCTTGAGCCGATTTATGAAAATCCATGCGCTCAGAGCTAGTTAGCCCCATATCTTTCGCGGTATCTTCGTTAAACTGGAAGTCACCCAGAGCTTGGGTAACTTTTCCATTTTTATGCACAACGCGCTTACCTACTTTACTTCCTCGTCCGAACGAAGTTTCTTCACCCCATATCCCAGCAAGTAATCCTTTAGGTAGCCCCATTTGACTTTCTAGGCTTGCTAAAAATGCAAACTTATCGCTTTTATCGCTCGGAACCTTAACCGCAGGTATTGCGCTACCTGTCGCTTTGGCTGGCTGCTTTCCGCTGCCTCCAAACCCATTAACCATAAAATTCGCTACGCTATCAGCGACTGAATTAGATGCGTCTTTGGCTATTTTCTTTACTGCCTCGCCAGTGCCAACGCCTTTTAGTGTCTTGAAGTAATCCAGAGAATCCCCAATCGCCTTGGCTATGCCCTTGAACGCTGGAAGGAAATCAATGGCAAAGCTATGTCCTATCGACTCCATCTTGTCGGCTATTTCGCGCCATGCATTCTTATATTCTGTTGACGCTTCGGCAAACTTATCTAAGTTATTAGTTTTATTTACCTGCTGCGATGCGCTGTAAGTTTTCTTGAACTGCTCGAAGTTGTTATTGATATTTGTAAATACGTCTTGCTTTATGCCAAAACTGTCTGCAATATTCATTGCGTTGGCTTTGTTTTTCATCTCATGAAGTTTTTCCATGAGTAGCATAAATGATTGCGTATTGGTTAGAGTGTCTGGGTCAACGCCGATATACTTCGCTAGATTGCCCTTTGCACCCATATTATAGGTCAGATTGCTACTTAACGACTCTATCGTGTCCGATATCCTGCTCGACGTTAATCCGACCTTTTCAGCCGCTTGCTCAAGCGACTTCAAGTCGTTAACTGATGATTTTGTGCGTTGTGACGAGTAATGAAGCCGCTCCATGTCAGTGGCATACTGATTCACCATTGCGGCAATAGCCACGCCCGCAGCAGTTGCTGATGCTGCCACGCCAGCAAGTAGCTTCTCTGAACCGCCCGTTGCTTCCTTGAATTTCTTATGCTGCTCTTGATCGATTTTAAACCCAAGCGACACAAGGAACGACTTGACTACCTCTTCACTCATTTTTTAGCCTATACATTGTGCCGAATTGCGTTTCAACCGAATCAAACCTAATGCCATTTACTTCCCGCCCATTAGCACAGTTTTTCGTGATTCTGCGGAAGTATTTCTTGTAAATTGATACGCTATCGGCTCGATTTATTCCACACAGTTCCAATAGTTTGGTTGGAGTGTACAATTGACCGGCTTTGATATATACTCTTTTTTCTTCAATTTTCACATCGACCAAAATGCCAGCCAGCACGAAAGTTGAGCCAGAAGCTGCTTTTCTTCTAGCTTGCTGCGCCATCCAGTAAATGCATTTATCCGAAGCGTGTTTTGCATGGAAAATATGGATAGACATGAAGCCTTGCGAGTGCATGAAGTCCGTTTCTGGCTCATTGTACTGCGATGTGACGCGCGGCAATCTTGTTTCTGAGACATGTCTAGCGCGGCGATGCGTTCCAGATGGTATTTGATTAAACATTTCGATCAAGTTCATTTTAGTCCCCTAGAATAATACTCTTCTATTCTTCTGGCGTTCTCATCTCTGATATCAATCGCATCGTTCATGCATGCGATATCGTATAGGTCGAGAGTGCAGTCTTTCAAAGATTCATATTTGCACATGCCCTCAAGGACTGGTCTCATTAGCCAGTCCTCACCGTTTGGCATATACATTAAGGATACTACATGTGAAACCGCCCCGCAACTATCTATAGAGAGGGCAGGGCGATCAAAAAATTTGATAGGTTCTCTTTAACCACTTCAGAGCAAAGGCGAATCATGACCATCATATCGATATCATCAAACAGCATGCGACCGCTTACCATAACGGCTTGATATCCCGAGCCTGACTGTCTGGTGCATACGCTTAAGCATGTATCTGTCACGAAGTCGCAATCTTCTTCGCTCATTTGCGCGATAGCTTCGGCTACTGGCGATAGGTCAAACATCGACCCAGTCTCGCCTTTTTTGCCGTAAGCCATCATAGCAGGCAACAGCTTACGCGTAATATGCATCTGTTGCTTTGCGTTTAATTTCCCCGTGCGGTACATCTGTCCGCTAATTTCTAAGTCCATGATTACAGTCCTGCGCCGAGACCCACGTTAATCGTTACTGAATTAAATACCCATTGAATTACATCAGCTTCTTGGGCGTATGTGATATCTGGGATGCGGCTGAACGCGCATTGCTCGCACGTAATAGCGTCGCCAGTAGTTGAATTCACGATTGTGATAGTATTATTCCCGTGATTTGCACCGCTTGTGCGCTGAAACGCCACCATGGCACTTAGAAGCGCGTTGGTTGGGCTTGTCTTCAAAAGCCTTACCGTGACCTTCCCGCTCTTGTCTGCGTGCAGTGTATGCATGCCCTGCCCGTCTGCTCCAATCGTCATGGTGTCAATATCTTCGGTTTGGGTGATTGTGATACCTTCTTTTGCTGCTCCTGCGCCAGAGCCGAGGGAAAAACTCCCCCCAACTCCAACAATAGCCGCATGAACATCTAAAAAGCTATATGTTGCGCTCATTTATTATCTCGCTAATGTGATTGATATATCGACCGTATGAATTGCTCCAGCCAGCTTTGCCGCGACTTGAAACGGCACGCTTTGACGAACTGCTCTGGTTGCGGAGTTTTGTGTATTAATGCTTGGAGCGTACACATAGAAACCCTTGGGAAGAAAATCGCCCTGCTTCAGAGTTCCAAACCCATTGCTGTCCCACACGCCAGCAGCGAGAAGCCCGTTTGCTACAGCTTGAGATAGCACGTTTTCAATTGTAGTTACGATTAAGTGATCGCCTGCGTCCGTTTGTGGTATTTTAGTGGGCGAGGTGTATAGTAAGTTATACACAGCTCCTTGCACCGTTAGAGCCAGCCAGTCGCTTCCTGTGATCGTGTCAATAAAGTCGCCATTAGCCACCTTGCCTTGCTGAATGATTGCAGTATTGTTGTTGTAAGCTACAAACACGTTACAGTTTTTAGTAGCAAGCACATCGGCTTGAGTAGGGGTTAGCTGCTCTGGAATAATGCCTATCTCTTGCTTGTACATTAGCGTGATAACGGTATTATTACCGTTATAGTTTACGGTTAAGGCGCGACCTAATAGGCTACATATTGCATAGCTGTTGCTTGAGCTGTACTGCACAACCGTTTTCTTGTATCCTAGATGAGCCAATCTGTAAGCAATATCTGTCGTGCTTGAGCTTAGCAGTACGCCGCCCTCTGTGGTGCTTACGCCATAGATGTGCTTGTTATTCGTAGCTTCAAGGTACCCTGCCACGGCGATATGATCGTCGTCGGTGGCTGCTGGTATATTCATGGCGTACCACGTTTGCCCGAAGCTCTGATCGAACAGCACTGCTGCATCAAGGGCGGATTCAGCAGCTACACCATTCGCAACATAAACGCCAGATGTGAAGTTATAGACTAGATTCATTAACCCGCTGATATCTGTGCCTGTTGCGCCGCTTAACGTTGCGCCGCTCGCTGTTGCTGCACTTGCTGCAATAGTTAAAGAGTTTCCACTCGCGCCAGACGCTGTAGCACGAAGACCCAGCTTTGTTGGTGATGCGAACGACATAAACTTAACGAGCTGCACATCTGTCGATCCATCGAGCATCAGTTTAGCGTTGGTAATCGTACCCGCAAGCGTACCTGCAATCTGCACATCAGTGGGATTTACTGGAGACGTCTTAAACGTAACTACGGTACCATTCAAGGTGATTGTATCGCCGTTCGATGGATTCGAGCCGAATGTGATATTGCCGACTGCTGTGGGAGCCTTGGCGTAAGACACAACCGAAGAAGCTCCAGTTGTTCCGCTGGATATTTCAAAGCGCGAGTAGGTCGAGTTGAATACACACGTTGAGCCTGCAGAAGCTGCTGCTAGTGCGGTTTGCATGATCGATGCAACGCCGTTCAGGTTTGTGACAGACGCAAACGACGCGGGATGGATGGCATAAGGAAATCCATCTATCTCGATGTAAAAAGAAGGGGAAGTTATTGCAGTAAAGTTTGCAAGAGTCTGCTGTGCCGCGCTCATTAAGCCGCCCAGTAGTTTGCCCTTCGTAGCATTATAAGCCCAGCGACCTAGTTTGAATTGCGTAGGTTGCGGAGCTTGTTGAAACCATAACGAGGCTGCGGCATATTCTGCACCTAAAGTGCCGAAATCTGTTGCTACCGCGTCAAGGCTTGAGTATGTTCTGATTCTTTCAACGACATCAATAACGTCGCTAGATGTAAGTACGAGTAGCGTGCTAATATCTTGAGCTTGTGCAGCAATAGCCGACAAGATCACATTTACATTCACTAGCCGCGAAATTGGTAGGTTTGCCATTTACTTATTCCTGTATGAGGATATGATTTGACAGCATCTCGCTGTTAATTGTAATATCTGCCGTGGCGATATTTTTTACTTCGTATGTGCGTATTATACACCGTTTAACGAAAAATGCAAGATCGTAGCGGCGCACCCATTGCTGATTGACTAGCTCAGGCACCGCGCGGATATTATCGCACGATTGAAATGCTATGCCGTACTGCCTGAACCACCAATTATTTTGCTCGACGTTAAACCCGTCGAGTAGAATCTTGGCGTATCTCTTGGCGTTAATTCCGTAGAATGTCGCCATAACCTGAAGAACTTCGTGCCTAATCATTTCATCACGCCCCAAGCCGCCATCTGCGTTTGGGTTATGCCCGAAGTACGGATAAGAGTCTTGCGAATCAGCCACAACCCCAACGCTGCACCATGTTACTGATGGCTCTGGCTGTTTTGGCACGGTTGGTTGCCAACGAGGACGCACCAGATCGCCAGTTAACGACGTTACGCCTGAAACGTACTGCTGAAATAGCGCATCTAGCTCTGCATCATCTATCGCGCTATTTAAATCGACTGGCGTTAAAAATCCGCCCGTTGCTGATGTGTTGGGCATATTATCCTGCTAGTGGTATTAAGTCGCACGAGCAGGCAACGAAGCCGCGCCCGTAGCGAGAATATGAGTTTACATTGACGACAGTGTATTGCCTGCCGTCCCATGTCAGTATGTCAGCATCGAATCCTGCCCCGCCCGACTGAAGCCTTGTTATCGTATGGAATATGATGGAACCCGTGACACGAGAGCCATCCGCCAAACGATGAAGTATGTCGCCCTTATCAGAAGTCACAACGCCATAGATTGATGCTGTCGTGTCGCCGTTTACCGCCAATCCATCCAGTCCTATCGTTTGAACGCGGCGGGTATAGGTTGCCGTATCCACGAACATCGGGTCAAGTATAACGTCGGTAACGTCTAGTAGTGGCATGTTAATCCCTATTGAATCCAGCGTCTTCCAGCTCGCCGTGCTGCTGCTCTTGCTGACTATCTTTTTTCTTCACAACATAATTAACAGCGCGAAGCATTGAACCAGTATCAATCAGCGTATTCGTTCGCGTCACACCGCGCTCAACGCGCTTCATGAGTGTGTACGGCGCAAGTGCTGGCTGTATGTTTGACGCTATCTTACTTTTCACCGCGTCCCGAGTTTGCTGCCCCGCTATTTCCATCTGCCCTTTTGCCGCTTCAATATCGCCGTCTATCGCTAAAGATGCCGCTTTTCCTAGCCGCTTTTCCCAGTTCTTTTTCTGCTCTTCAACGGACGGGATAAGGAACGGTCTGGCAGGAATGTTTGCAATTGGCGAACCGAATTCGTGTATATAACCGAGCGCGGCATTTCCTACCTCTTCATTTCGAGCATCCGTCGCCTCTGGTATCCCTACCATGATCTTATATTCTGCTATTTCAAGGATGCGCTTCATTTCATCCTCAAATAGGCTCTTTTTCATCTTAATTACTTCCAGCATAAAACAATGGAACCTGACCAAGAGAATACTGCCCTGCTGGCATAATCTGCAATCCTCCTGCACCCCAGATGCGGGCAAGCTGAAGCAATCGTATGCCGTAACTAGTCATATTCCACTGCCCGCCATCCTCTATTGATACAGAGCCAGCATCACGAGACACGGATACCTTATC
>Ga0228698_1001549_pt1 | contig 11027 bp, 9 predicted proteins | sample McNCre117_Aug_MG_FD_178015 | JGI IMG/M metagenome (GOLD analysis project Ga0228698, IMG submission 178015) | Freshwater microbial communities from McNutts Creek, Athens, Georgia, United States - 1-17_Aug_MG | ecosystem: Environmental > Aquatic > Freshwater > Creek | place: USA: Georgia...
CTCCAGCCCCAGCAGGCCGCCGCCGATGACGACGGCGTGCCGGTAGCGGGTGGCGGCGTCGATCATCGCGTTGGTGTCGGCGATGTCGCGGTAGGCGATCACGCCGTCGAGCTCGCGCCCCGGCACCGGCGGCATGAACGGCGTGGACCCGGTGGCAATGAGCAGGCGGTCGTAGTGCGCCACCGTGCCGTCGGCGGCGATGACGCGTCGGTGCCGGCGGTCGATCTCGGTGACCGCCGTGCCCAGGTGCAGCCGGATGCCGTGCTCCGCATACCAGGACAGCGGGTTGAGGACGATCTCATCGAGCGTCTGCTCGCCGGCCAGCACCGGCGACAGCAGGATGCGGTTGTAGTTGGGATGGGGCTCGGCCCCGAAGACGGTGATGTCGTACAGGTCCGGGCTGATCTTCAGCAGCTCTTCGAGTGTGCGAACACCGGCCATGCCGTTGCCGATCATCACGAGCTTCAACTTGTTCATGCCGTACTCCTGGTCTGCCACTTGCTTTGCAAGGCATGTGCCAGCGATGAAGCTGGCCTCCAGCCCCGGCCGCAGCGTGCAAGACGCCCAGCGGCGCCCCACGCCGAAGCGTCAAAAGGCCCGGTGCGGGTGCGCTCATCCCTGAAATTGCACCAGGACCGTGCCCTGCGAATGCGCCGACCACGTCGGCCCGCGACAAAGCGGCGATGCTTGCGGCCGGTGACGCGGCGGCATCTGGCGATCGGCGGCGGGCCCGCTGGCTCACCCACCACCCCCAACCCAACATCACACCCGCGCATGCGCTTTGAACTCGAATCCGGCCTGTCCAGCCTGCTGGGCCGGCGGGCGCGCAACGAAGATTTCGCCGGCGTTCAGGCGCCAGCGGCGCACGAGGCCGAGCGCGGCTGGGTGGCGGTGCTGGCCGACGGAGTGAGCGGCGCCGAGCCCGGCCAGGGTGAGGGCCTGATGGCCGCGCAGACCTCGGTCATGAGCCTGCTGCGCGACTTCCATGCCGTGCCGGCCGACTGGGACACCAGCGTCGCGCTGGACCGCCTGCTGGGCCATCAGAACGCCTGGCTGGCGGCGTACAACCGCCGGCCCGGGCCCGAGGGCCGGCCGCGCGAGGCGCTCACCACGCTGACGGCGCTGGCCCTGCGCGGCCGCCGCTACGCGCTGGCCCATGTGGGCGACAGCCGGGCCTGGCTGCTGCGCGGCGGCGAATGCCTGCAACTGACGCAGGACCATCGCATGGAGCGCCGCGATTTCGCCGGCCTCACGCGGGCGCTGGGCCTGGACGATGCGCTGCGGCTGGACCACAGCGCCGGCGAACTCAAGGTGGGCGACCGGCTGCTGCTGACCAGCGACGGCGTGCATGGCGTGCTGCCGGCGCGGCAGATCGCTGCGCTGCTGCGCGACACGCCGGGCGCACAGGCGGCGGCGGATGCGCTGACGGCCGCCGCGCTGGCGGCCGGCGGCCACGACAACGCGACGGCGCTGGTGCTGGACATCCTCGGGCTGGCGGACCCGGGCATGGCCGATCTGGCCGCGCTCGGCCAGGCGCTGCCCAGCCCGGGGCCGCTGCCGGTCGGCGCGGTGCTCGATGGCTACCGGATCACGGCGCTGGTGGCGGACAACGGCGTGCACCGCCTGCTGCAGGCCACCGAGCTCGCCAGTGGCCGGCTCGTGGCGCTCAAGATGCTGCATGCGGGCCGCGCCGACGACCCGCAGGAGCGCGCGATGCTGGCGCATGAGATCTGGCTGGGCCTGCGGCTGGTGGATGCGCCGCGCCACCGCCGCCGCGCCGGCAGCCCGGGCTTCGTGCGCGTGCACGCGCCGGCGGAAGGTGCCACGCATTTCTATGCGGTGTTCGACTGGCATGCCGGCCGCACGCTGGAGCAGTTGCTGGCGCAGGGGCCGCTGGAGGCCTCGCAGGCCCTGGCCATGGCCGCTGCCGTGGCGCAGTCGCTCAGCCTGCTGCATGCGGCTGGCGTCGTGCACCGCGACATCAAGCCCGCCAACCTGCACCTGGGCGACGACGGGCAGTGGCGGCTGCTGGACCTGGGCGTGGCGCTCAGCCCGCGTGCGCCGGCCGGGCTGCGAGAGCTGCACGCCGGCACGCCCAGCTACATCAACCCGGAGCAGTGGCAGGACCCGCCGCAGCCGCCGGATGCGGGCTCGGACCTGTTCGCGCTGGGGGTCACGCTGTACCAGGCCTTGACCGGCCGGCTGCCGTACGGAGAGGTCGAGCCCTACCAGCTGGCGCGCTACCGGCGCGAGCCGGTGGCCGTGAGCCGGCTGCAGCCCAGCGTGCCGGTGCCGCTGGAGCGGCTGGTGCTGCGTGCCGTGGCGCGTGAGGCGAAGGCCCGCTTCGAGACGGCCGACGAGCTGCAGCTCGCGCTGGAGCGCCTGGCGGCCCGTGACCAGGTGGCACTGCCCCGCCCGGCGCGGGCTGCGGCCGACCCGGCGGTGCCGTGGCAGATCGCGCTGGCGATCTCGGTGCTGCTGAACCTGTTGCTGGTGTATTGGCTGGTGGCGCTGCCGCACTGAGGGCGGCGCCGCCGGTCAATGCGGCAGCGTGTCCCGGTCGACGGCCTGCACGTCCACGTCGAAGCTGCAGCGGCCTTCCGTCTGCGCGGTCTTGAAGCTGGCCGTGCCCGTGGCGTGCGCGCGTGGCCCGCTGACGGCGAACTGCGTGAACGTGATGCGGCCTGACGTGATGCGCTGCATCTTGCCGTGCACGCGGATGACCGACGCCCAGCCGGGCTCGTGCGCGATGTCGTAGTCGCCCGGCGCCGTGACGTCCACCGCCTTCAGGTCGATGCTGCTGGAGGGGTTGTCATCGTTGCCGGCGCGCACGGCGAAGAAGGACAGCTTGCCGCTGCGGCCGCGCTGGCCGCTGGCGGAGTGCTGCAGCTGGCTCTGCGTGTGGCCCGTGTTCAGCGTGATGTCGGCGAACTGGCATTGCACGTCGGCGCGGGCGGCGGCGGCCAGGAGCAGCGGGGGGAGGGCGGCGAGCAGCTTCTTCATGCCGCCCAGTGTGCACAAGCGCCGGCGCGCGGGTGTCGCCGGCATGGGGGTCATGCGCGCTGGTAGTTCACCGGCTCGTCGGCGTTGTCGGCGGCCGTTGCCGGCACGGCCGGGCGGGCGCGGCCGCCCTTTTCGGCCCAGGTGCGCGTCCAGCGGATCTGCACGACGCGCAGCATCGCGAGCATCACCAGCGACAGCACCGCGAACGCCACGAAGCCCCACAGGTAGCTGCCGGTGTGCTGCAGGCTCTGGCCCATCGCGTTGGGCAGGAAGCCGCCGCCCAGCGCGCCGACCTCGCCGATCATGGAGCCGGCCACGGCGGTGGTCAGCGGCCAGCGCAGCGGCACCAGCTGGAACAGTGCGCCGTTGCCTGCGCCGAAGGCCGCGAAGCACAACATGAACAGCAACGTGGTCAGCACCAGCGACTGGCCGGCCATGCCGCAGGCCAGCAGCGAGATGGACACCATCACCAGCACGCCGGTCAGCGTGGCGACGCCGCCGATGCGGTCGGCCAGCGCGCCGCCCGCCACGCGCACGGCGGAGCCCATCAGCGTGGCCAGCATCGTCAGCTGGCCGGCCTCGACCTTGGTGACCTTGAACTGGTCGTAGAAATAGGTCGGCAGAAAGCTCGCCAGGCCGATGAAGCCGCCGAAGCTGATGATGTAGATCAGGCTGAACGCCCAGCCGTCCTTCTCGAACAGGCAGCTGACATGCTCGCGCAGGCTCTGGTGTTCGCGGTCCGGCGGCTCCTTGGCGGCCAGCCACATCACGGCCATCGGCAGCAGCATGGTGAGCGCGGCGAGGCCGTAGACGGTCTGCCAGCCGAACTTGGTGGCCAGCGGCGGCGCGAACAGCACGGCCAGCACCGTGCCGGAGTTGCCGGCGCCGGCGATGCCCATGGCCAGCCCCTTGTAGCGCGGCGGGTACCAGCCCGAACCCAGGCTCAGCGCGACACCGAAGCTCGCGCCGGCAATGCCCAGCAGCACGCCCATGGCCAGCACCGAGTCGTAGCTGCCGACGAACAGGAAGCCGAAGGTCAGCGCGGCCACGATCAGGCCCATCTCCACCATCGCCGCATTCTTGCGGCCGATGTACTGCGCCAGCACCCCGAGCGGGAAGCGCATCAGCGCGCCGGCCAGGATGGGCACGGAGATCATGAAGCCCTTTTGGGCGGGTGACAGCGCGAAGGCCTCGCTGATGAAGGGCGCCATCGCGCCGTTCAGCACCCAGATCGCGAAGCAGAAATCGAAATACAGGAACGCGGCCAGCAGCGTGGGCCAGTGGCCGGCGCGTTTGAAGTTTTGCAGGGCAGACATCTCGGACTCCAGCAGGCGGGCCGAGCGCGCGCCCACCGGTCGCGGGCCTGGGTGGCGCGGACGTTCGGCGGGGAGGGTGCCTGCACCATTGCCTGCACCGACCGGGATACTTGCAAGCCTCGTGCCCGGCCGTTCACGGCCCTTGGCCTGCTTCTTGCGCCGTTTTGGGGCGTACTTGCCGAACCGATGCCCGACACCCTGCCGACTCCCCCGTTTTCACTGCTGATCTGCCACCCGGCGCCGCCCCCGCAGGCGGCCGCGCTGGCGGCCCGAGGCTGGCGCCTGTGCACCGCGACGGCGCTGCCGCCGCCGGACGAGCCGGCCGGGCTGGGGCTGCTCTGGTGCCCCGATCGCACCGCGTTGGCGCAGTTGCTGCACCCGGATCGGGCCTGGCGTCTGCCGGCGCTGCTGCTGGCGCCCGAACTCGAGCCGGGCGAGCGGGACGCCGCGTTGGCGCGCGGCGTGCTGCAGTGGCTGCCGGCGGACGTGGAGCCCGCGCTGCTGGATGCCATGTTGCGCTGGACGGCCGCGCTGGCCGCCCAGCAGCACGCGCGTGACAGCGCGGCGCAGGCCCGGCTGGACGAGCGCAAATGGACGGAGCGGGCCAAGGGCCTGCTGATGCAGGCGCGCGGCATCGACGAGGCGGCGGCCTTCGCGCTGCTGCGCAACACGGCAATGCAGACGCAGTCCAAGCTGCCCGAGGTGGCGCGCGGCGTGGTGCACACGTCCGAACTGGCCGAGGCGCTGGAGCGCGCGGGGGCGCAGCGCATGCTGAGCCAGCGCCTCGTGAAGCTGCAGGCGCTGCGCCAGTGGCCGCGCCTGGCCCCGCCGGAGCGGCGCGAGGCGCAGGCGCTGCTGGACGCTTCTGCCGAGCGCGTGGCCGGCAACCTGGCGCGCCTGGCCGAACTGCTGCGCGACGACCTGGCCGACGAACTGAGCGCCGTGGCCGCCGCCTGGGCGCAACTCGAGGCGGCGCTGACCGGGCGCCAGGCCGACCTGGCCCGCAGCGACCGCGCCGCGCAGCGGCTGCTGGACAGCAGCGAGACCTTGGTGGCCAGGCTGTCCGAGCGTGCCGGCCAGCGGCCGGTGGGCCTGCTGGCCCAGGTCACGCGGCTGCGGCTGCTCAGCCAGCGGCTCGCCAAGGAAGGGTTGCTGGCCCAGGTCCAGCCCGGCCACGATGCCAGCGGCCTGGCTGCGGGCCTGGACGAATTCATCAAGGCCTACGACGCCGTGCGCGCCGCCCCGCTGGCCGGGCCCACGCTGCAGCCGGCCTTCGCCGAGGTGGACGAAGCCTGGCTGGTGCTGCTGCGCGGGCTGCGCGTGGAGCAGGGCGATGCCGTGCAGCGCATGCACCAGGGCAGCGAGCGGCTGCTGCAGGCGCTGGAGGCGCTGACGCGGGCGCTGCAGGGCTCGCTGCAGTTGATCCTGGGGTGAGGTGTTGAGCGCCACGCCAAGCGCTCCCGACGCGACGCCCCCCGATGTTTCGACCGAGACACAATCTGTCGATGCCCTCGATACATCGGTTCGCTGCAATGCGTGCATTCCACTCTTGAAGGAGCCGCCATGCCGCACGCCCCGCACGACATCCACGACCACGATCTGGGCCTGGCCCACGACCTGAATCGCCTGCAGCAGCAGGCCCTGGAGCGCCGCGCCGCGCTGCGCTGGCTGGTGGGCGCCGGTGCCGCGTCGCTGGGTGGCGCCGGCACGCTCGCACTGATGGGCTGCGGCGGTGGCGGCGATGACGCCACCAGCACCTCGTCGTCTTCGGGCTCGTCGTCGTCCGGCTCCTCGTCGTCGGGCAGCACCGGCAGCACGGGCAGCAGCACGACCTGCTCCGTCATCCCCGAGGAGACGCAAGGCCCCTACCCGGGCGACGGCTCCAACACCGCCAACGGCAGCATCGCCAATGTGCTGACGCTGTCGGGCGTCGTGCGCAGCGACATCCGCACCAGCATCGGCGGGGCCAGCGGCGTGGCCACGGGCGTGCCGCTTCAGGTCATCATCGAGCTCGTGAACACCAACGCGTCCTGCGCCGACCTGTCGGGCTACGCCATCTACCTGTGGCACTGTGATGCGCTGGGTCGCTATTCCATGTATTCCAGCGGCGTGACCGGCGAGAACTACCTGCGCGGCGTGCAGGCCACCGGCAGCGACGGCAAGGCAAGCTTCCAGACCATCTACCCGGGTTGCTATTCCGGGCGCATGCCGCACATCCACTTCGAGGTCTACCGCAACACCAACACGGCCAGCAGCTACAGCAACAAGCTCAAGACCTCGCAGCTCGCGTTCCCGAACGACATCAGCACGGCCGTCTACGCGAGCAGCGGCTACACGGGCAGCGCCAGCAACCTGTCGCAGATCAGCTTCACGACGGACAACATCTTCAGCGACGGCTATTCGCTGCAACTGGCGACGCTCACGGGCTCGGTCAGTGCAGGCTACGTCGCCACGCTCAGGGTCGGAATCGCCGCATGAATGGACATTGCCTCGTCGTCGACGACGACGCCGAGATCCGCACCAGCCTGAAGACCTACCTCGAGGGTTTCGGCTGGCGGATCAGCACGGCGGCGGACGGCGGGGGCCTGCGGCAGGCCATGCTGTCTGCCAAGCCCGATGTCATCGTGCTGGACCTGATGCTGCCCGGCGAGGACGGCCTGGCCTTGCTGCGCTGGCTCTCCACGCAGCCCGACTCTCCGCCCGTGCTGATGCTGACGGCGCGTGGCGACACCATGAGCCGCGTCGTCGGCCTGGAACTCGGCGCGGACGACTACCTTGCCAAGCCCTTCGAGCCGCGCGAGCTCGTGGCGCGCCTGCAGGCGCTGCTGCGGCGCTCCAACAAGGGCGGCCCGTTGCAGGACGACACGCGCACGCTGCGTTTCGGCCGCTGGCGTTTCGACCGGCTGGCCCGCCAGCTCGTGAGCCCCGACGACGTGGGCGTGGCGCTGTCCAGCGCCGAATTCCGCCTGCTCGCCGCCTTCGTGCAGCGCCCGGGCCGCGTGCTGACGCGTGACCAGCTCATCGAGCTGACCCGCGCGCCCGGCGTGGAGGTCAACGACCGCAGCATCGACCTGGCCGTATCCAGGCTGCGTGCCAAGCTCGGCGACACCGCGCGTGAGCCCAGCGTCATCCGCACCGTGCGCGGCGAGGGCTATCTGTTCGATGCCGAGGTGAGTGCGTGCTGAACCGCCTGAAGTCCTGGGATCGCCTGGGACTTCGCCTGTTCCTGTTGATGTGGGGCGCACTGGCGTTCAGCCACCTGGTGGCCTGGCTGATGCTGTCGCAGGTGCTGCGTGGCAACCTCGGCCCGATGAAGCCGCCCGTGGGCGCCGCGCCGTCGATGCGCACCGATGGCCCGTGCCGGCCGCCGGCCGGGCCGCCGCGCGGCTTCGGGCCCGGCGGTTTTCACGGCGAAGGTGCCGAAGACTTTGGCGACCTCGGGCCGCCGCAGCACCGCGGGCCGCAGATGGCCCCGCCCGCCGCGCGGCAGGCGCCGATGCCCACTTTCCCGTCGCTGCCCCCCAACCTGCCGTGGAACGCCAGCCTCGTCGACTACGGCGTGCGGCTGCTCATCATCGCGATGGCGGCGTGGTGGGGGTCGCGCTGGCTGGCAGCCCCGGTGCGCCGGCTCGTGAGTGCGGCCCAGCAGCTCACGCCTGCGCTGGCGCAGGGCCGGCCGGCACCCAGCCTCGACGAGGAGCACGGCACCCGCGAAGTGCAGGAGGCGGCCGTCGTGTTCAACCGCATGGCGGCCGAGCTGAGCGGGCAGTTCGAGGAGCGCGGCCTGATGATCGCCGCCATCTCGCACGACCTGCGCACGCCGCTGACGCGCATGCGACTGCGGCTGGAGACCGGCGAGGTCGAGGCCAAGGTGCGCGATCGCTGCGTCGACGACCTGCGGGAAATGAACCGGCTGGTCGAGAGCGTCATCGAGGTGTTCCGGCCCGCCGACATGGCGCAACCGCAGCGCGTGGACCTGTCGGCGCTGGCGCAATCGGCCGTCGACGACCTGGCCGAGACCGGCCTGGCCGTCAGTTTCGACGGGCCGCCGGCCGTCGTGCGAGCCGACCCGGTGGCGATGCGCCGCGTCGTCGACAACCTCGTGGGCAATGCCTTGCGCTATGCCGGCCATGCGCGGGTCAGCGTGCAGCTGACCGCCGGCGTCACGCGGCTGGTGGTGGACGACGACGGCCCCGGCATCCCCGAGGCCGAGCTGGCGCGCGTGCACCAGCCGTTCCGGCGCGTGGAGAGCTCGCGCAACCGCGAGACGGGCGGCACCGGGCTGGGCCTGTACATCGCCCAGCAGCTGGTGCGCCGGCAGGGCGCCGCGCTGGCGCTGAGCAACCGGCCGGAAGGCGGGCTGCGGGCGGAAGTGGTGTTCTAGCCCGGATATTTCGCGAGGCCGGCCCGTTCCGACCTGCAAAACCGTTGAACACGGCGATCTCGCCGTTCAACGCGATATCCAATTTGGCTTCATGGGCCTACGCGGGCTTGCGCGGCGCCAGGCTTGTGGGCTGCGCCTCAACTCCTCGCCAATGCCTACGGGCATTGGCTGCGGCCGTCTCGACGCATCCCCCGGCGCCTGGCATCCACGCAATTCCCGCGTACCTCGCGAAATATCCGGGCTAGCCCGAACGCGCGTAGCGCGCCGGTGGCTGCCCGACGTGGCGAGTGAAGGCCACGCTGAAGGTGCTGGCCGAGCTGTAGCCCACGCGCTCGGCCACCCCGGCCACGCCGAGGCTGCCGTCGCGCAGCAGCCGCCTGGCCAGCGCCATGCGCCAGGCCAGCAGATAGCTCATGGGCGCCATGCCCACGGCGCGGCTGAAGCGTTCGAAGAAGGCGGAGCGAGACAGCGCCGCCTCCCGCGCCAGGGCGGCCACGGTCCAGGCGCGGGCCGGATGTTCGTGCACGCCGCGCAGTGCCGCGGCAAGCCGCACATCGGCCAGGCCGCGTACCAGGCCCGGTGAGGCCGTCGCGCCCGGCGCGGCGCGCAAGGCCTCGATCAGCATCACCTCCAGCAGCCGGGCCAGGACCTCGTCGCGGCCCGGGCGCTCATGGCGGGTCTCGTCGATGAGCAGTTGCACGAGTGCCGTGAGTCGCTGCTCGCCCCGCACATGCACGAGCTGCGGCAGCAGGGGCACGAGCAACGCGGCGTCTGGCGAGCCGAAGCTGCAATGCCCCACCAGTAGCCGCACGTCGGCTGGAGCGTCGGGCAGGCCGACCCGGTAGGTGCCGTCGGGCAGGCGCAGCGGCTGCGTGTCGGGCAGGCCGGGCGCAGGTGGCGTGGCGCTGCTGTTCGTGAAGGGGACGGCAGCTGGCACCAGAAAGAAGTCGCCGCCCTGCAGCGCCAGCGGCGCTTGCCCGTCGACGGTCAGCTGGCAGTCGCCTTCCAGCACGACGCCATAGAACGGCAACCAGGCGTCGTCCCGCCGCACCCGCCAGGCGCCCGCGCCGGCCACGATCTTGGAGAAGCGCGCGCCGGGTTGCAGCAAGCCGACGACTTCGGCGAGTGGATCGTTCACGGCTGGACGAATTCGAATGTTTGTTGGACTTTTGATTGTAGTAAGTCCGGTGCGGTCGATCTATCGTGGCGACATTCCCAACCCCAGGAGTTCCCCATGAAAACCGTGCTGATCACCGGCTGCTCGTCCGGCTTCGGGCTCGAGACCGCCCGCCGCTTTCTCGACGGCGGCTGGCAAGTCGTTGCGACGATGCGCACGCCGCGCGAGGACGTGCTGCCGCGCAGCGAGCGCCTGCGCGTGTTGCCGCTGGACGTGACGGACGGCGACAGCATCCGCGATTGCGTGGCTGCGGCCGGGCCCATCGACGCGCTGGTCAACAACGCCGGCATCGGCCTGCTTGGCGCTTTGGAGGGCATCCCGATGGTGCGCGTTCGCGAGCTGTTCGAGACCAACACCTTCGGCACCATCGCGATGACACAGGCTGTGCTGCCGCAAATGCGCACGCGCCGCGAGGGCGTCATCGTCAACGTCACCTCCAGCGTCACGCTGAAGTCGCTGCCGCTGCTGTCCGTCTACACCGCGAGCAAGGCAGCGGTGAATGCCTTCACCGAATCGTTGGCGCTGGAGCTGGCGCCGTTCGGCGTGCGCGCGGCGCTGGTGCTGCCGGGTCGTGCACCGGCCACGCGCTTCGGCGACAACGCACGCTCGCGCATGGAGGGGAGCATTCCCGAGCCCTATGCCGACGTCGCGGGCGCGGTGTTTGCCGACTGGGCGCAGCAGCCGGCCGACGCGGTCACGCACGCGCAGGACGTGGCCCAGGCCGTCTGGCGCGCGGTGACCGAGCCCGGCAGCCCGGCCCGGCTTGCGGCGGGTGTGGATGCGCAGGCGCTGTTGCCGGCCTGATCGTCACGCGGTGGTGCCGGCCGTCGGCGACGCCAGCATTGGCGGCAACCGATGCGCGGCGCAGAACGCGCGGTAGTCGGCGATGCGGTCGGCCGTCGTGATGCGGCGCTGCACGGCGCCGTCGGCGGTGAGGTAGTCCACGCTGCCGCGCACGACGACGTGCAGCACCAGCAGTTCGTCGCCCACCGCCTGCCAGCTGTCCACGTTGCCGTCGGGTTCGAAGACGTAGTCGCCCGGCTGCACGAGGCGGGCGTCGTCCAGGCGCCTCTGGCCCTGCAGGTTCAGCCCGTGCACCTCGCCGTGGTGGCGGTGCAGCGGCAGCCGCGTGCCGGGTGCCACGCGC
>Ga0228698_1001550_pt1 | contig 11021 bp, 13 predicted proteins | sample McNCre117_Aug_MG_FD_178015 | JGI IMG/M metagenome (GOLD analysis project Ga0228698, IMG submission 178015) | Freshwater microbial communities from McNutts Creek, Athens, Georgia, United States - 1-17_Aug_MG | ecosystem: Environmental > Aquatic > Freshwater > Creek | place: USA: Georgia...
GCGCGGCTGCTGGCTGCGGGTTCTTAGGCCCCGCTCGTAGAATAGCGCGCTTTGTCGTCACGGAAGCGGAACACCCCATGCCTAAAACCAATAACAAACCTTTCGTGATCGGCGTAGCCGGGGGCAGTGGCAGTGGCAAGTCCACGGTAACGCGCCAGGTGCTGGCGTCCATCGGCCCCGAGATGGCCTCGGTGGTGTACCAGGACGACTACTACTGCGACCAGACGCACCTCTCGCCCGAAGAGCGCGTCAAAACCAATTACGACCACCCCGACGCTTTCGACTGGCCCCTGATGGTGCAGCACATGCAGGCGCTGCGCCGCGGCGAAGCCATTGACATGCCTACCTACGATTTCGTGAAGCACAACCGCGCCCCCACTACCGTGGTGGTGAACCCGGCACCAGTGATCGTGATTGAAGGCCTGTTTGCGCTGTTTGACCCCGATCTGCGCAAGATGATGTCGCTGAAGATTTTTGTCGATACGGCCGCCGACGTGCGCTTTATCCGCCGCCTGCAGCGAGACATTACCGAACGCGGCCGCAGTACCGAGAGCGTGATCGCGCAGTACCTGGAAACCGTGCGCCCCATGCACAAGCAGTTCATCGAGCCCACCAAGCGGCACGCCCACGTCATCCTGCCCCACGGCGCCAACGACCCGGCGGTGGACATCATCACCACCAAGGTGAAGACGCTGATTCAGGACCTGGAACGCGGCTAAGCGGCCTGCGGCGCAGCCAAGCGCTGGCGGCGTGCAGCCACAGCCTGCGACCAGCGGGCTTTGGACTCGGGGTAGATAAGCGTTTCTTCCAGCGCAATGTGGTCTTCCATCAGCGCGGTGAACACATTCACGTAGCTCAGTAACTCGGCCTCGTCGATCCAACCCTGGCCGGTGGCAATGGCGCGCAGGCGCGGGGCCAGCTCGATCCAGTTTTCTTCAATCCAGCCGTGGTCTTGTTGCAGGCTGCGCACGGCGGCCACCAAGGCTGCATCGCCACTGTGCAGCAGCGCGGGGAAGACTTTGGCTTCCTCTTCAGCATGGTGCTCGCGCGAAGTGCTGGAAAAAAACGCCTCAATCGCAGCGGCCTGTGCACGCACCACGTCGTCCACCCCCTGCGTGGCCAGCCGCTCTGCCATCGCTTTCAACACAAACATATGCTCCTGAATCTGCCGGTGGCAGGCGTCCAAGGCGTCATAAGTGGGCTGCTCGGTGGTGCGGGTCATGAAAGCCTCCAAAGTGATGGAAGCATTTTTGGGCGAGCGGGCCATGGCCGGTTTAATCAAGATCAAACAGCGGTGCAATGCCCCCGCCAGCGCTTACCGCTTGTCTGAAATCACAAAGTCCAGCGCCGCACACACCGCAGCCACTTGTGCAGCAATGCATTGCTCGGGCGTGGCGCGGGGGCTGTCGGGGTAGACCTCGGTGGTGCTGGTGTAGTGCGCGCCGGTGATACCTGCGCACAGGCCCAGGCCGCGCATGTCGTACTCAATGACGCCACGCGCCACCAAAGGCGTGCCGATGATGCCGCCCTCACCTTCCTCGGGCGCAATATGCGTGACCCGCTCTACTGCCTGCAGGATGGCTTGCTGGAATGCGGGTTGGGGGTTGCCGGTGTCGTCCACCAAGTAAAAACCATCGGGGATGATGGCGGCTTCGAACGGTTTGCCATCGCGCGCGGCCACGGCGGGGCGGTACTCGCTCTCGTCGGTGTCGGTGGTTTCGTGCAGGTCGATGTGCGCGGCAAACTGGCCCAGCAGGGGTGCCACCAAGCGCATGAGCGCCGCGCTTTCTTGGGCGGGGCTGTCGGCACGGAAGCTGCGGTTGGGGTCCAGCGCATCAAAGTTCCAGCGCTGAATACGCTCGTAGGCCCAGGGGCTCACACAGGGTGCCACCAGCAGGTTCACCTTATCCGCATACGCCGCGGCATGCTCCGCTGCAAAGCGCAATGCGCCATGCACACCACTGGTTTCGTAGCCGTGCACCCCGCCGGTGACCAGCACTATGGGCAAGGCGCTGCGCCAGCCCCGGCTGCGTAGCGCCATGAGCGGGAAGCGCTCTTCACCTTGGGCGGCGGCGGCATAGACCACCTCGCCATAGCTTTCCACATCCCACTGCGCGCGCAGCGGCTCAATGGCGGCGAGCACGTCGTCGGCATAGCTGCGCTGGCGCACTTGGCGTGCACGCCACTGCTGCACGTCGGCCGGGCCCCACGCTTGGCCGGGGTTTCCAATGGGGTAGAAGCGGGAAGAAGTCATACAGCAAGATCAAGCAAAGAGTATTTTTGCTACGATTTTAGTAGCTGCTCGCGCACAGTATTCGGGCGCCAGAGGCCATTTTTGCTTGTAATTGGGCGCGAACGGCCGGTGTAGGCAAAGGCCATCACCACCAGCCGGGCGGCGGCGGCCACGCGCTGCATAGAATGCGCTGGCCCCAGCCTCGTGTGCTGCAGGCACCCCCTACCCCCCACCAGGATTCCTCACATGGCCCAACTCCAACTCAACTACTTCGACATGCACGGCGGCCGCGCCGAGCCCGTGCGCCTGGCGCTGCACATCGGCGGCGTGGCGTTTGAAGACCACCGCTTTGCCTTCCCTGCGTTTGCCGAGTTCCGCAAGTCCACACCCTTCGGCCAGGTGCCGACGCTGCATGTCGACGGCGCCCAGTTCACCCAGAGCGACGCCATCCTGCGCTTTGCCGGCAAGCTCGCCGGCCTGTACCCCACCGACCCGCTGCAAGCACTGCTGTGCGACGAAGTGACCTACGTGGTGGAAGAAGCCGGCGTGAAGATGGGCCCCACCTTCCGCATGAGCGGCGAAGAGCAAAAGGCCGCGCGCCTGGCGCTGGTCAATGGCTCCATGCCCGTGTACCTGGGCTGGCTGCAACAGCGCCTGCAAGCCCAAGGCGGCGAGTTTTTTGCCGACGGCCGCCTCACCGTCGCCGACCTCAAAGTGTTTGTGGACGTGCGCGCCCTGAACTCCGGCCGCTTCGACCATGTGCCCACCGACCTGGTAGAGCGCGTGGCCCCGGCCCTCAACGCCCACATGCAGCGCGTTGGCGAGACGCCCGCCATCCAAGCCTACTACGCCCAATTCGCGGTCAAGTAAGCCCAGGGCGCACTAACCCAAAACCGAGTAACCCCACCGCACCGGACTTAATACGCCGGTGCCACACTCGCGGCCCTCACAACCCATTTCACTGTTTTCTGAAGGCTTTATGACTGAACTTTTCAAGCCCCTCCAAGTCGGCGCGCTCACCCTGCCCAACCGCTTTGTGCTCGCCCCCCTGACCCGCACCCGTGCCGGTGTGGAGCACCTACCCAACGATTTGATGGCCGAGTACTACGCCCAGCGCGCCAGCGGTGGCTTGCTGATCACCGAGTGCACCATGGTCGCCGAGGGCACCTCTGCTTTCGTGGCAGAGCCGGGTGTGTACTCCGCCGAGCAAATTGCCGGCTGGAAGAAGACGACTGACGCGGTGCACGCCAAGGGCGGCCGCATCTTCATGCAAATCTGGCACGCCGGCCGCGCGGCCCACCCTGACATCAATGGCGGTGTCCGCACCGTGTCCAGCAGCACTACCGCGATTGAAGGCGAGATCCACACCCTCAACGGCAAAGTGCCTCACGCCGTGCCCCATGCGCTGACTGTGGAAGAAATCAAAGACATCGTCGCGGCCTTCGCCCAGGGTGCCAAAAACGCTATCGCCGCCGGCTTTGACGGGGTGGAAGTGCACGGCGCCAACGGCTACCTGATTGACCAATTCCTGCGCGACGGCTGCAACCAGCGCACCGATACCTATGGCGGCTCGCTAGAAAACCGCGCGCGTTTCTTATTTGAAGTATTGAGCGCTGTAAGCGACGCCATCGGCTCGGAGCGCGTGGGCGTGCGCCTGTCGCCGCTGAACAGCTACAACAGCATGCAAGACAGCGACCCAGTGGGCCTGATCACCTACCTGGCGGACGAGCTCAACAGCTTCAAACTGGCGTACCTGCACCTGATGCGTGCTGACTTTTTTGGTGTGCAAAAGGCCGACGTTATGACCGTGGCGCGCGCGCACTACAAAGGAGTGCTGATAGGCAACATGGGCTACACGCCGCAAGAGGCAGAGCAAGCGATCAAAGACGGGAAACTGGATGCGGTCGCGTTCGGCAACAGCTACATTGCCAACCCGGACTTGCCGGAACGCGTGAAAGCGGGGGCGGCGTTGAACACGCCTGACAGCAGCACCTACTACACGCCCGGTGCCAAGGGCTACACCGATTACCCCACGATGTAAGGGGACCTGCGGGCACCACCCGGCCAGCACAGCCGGTGTGGTGTCTGCATCACGAGGGCAGAGAAGGGCTTACAAGCCTTCGTGGCGGTCAGCCGCCGCAAACAGGTCCAAGGCGAACTCGGGGTCCGACTTCTGGATGCTGGCAGCGTAAGTGCGCAGTTCTTCGGCTTCCTGGAAACGCACGCTGGTGGCTTCCACCACGGTGGCGCCAAAGGCAACTTGCCACAGAGCCACCGTCAGGTTCTTGCCGGCCACCCACAGCGCCTGCAAAGAAGCGCCCACAGTGGGTTGTGCGTTCTGGGGCAGAGAGATTGCGTTGAGTGTCGTGCTGGCCATGGTGAGCTCCTTAAGTAAAAACAAGTGATGTTGCACCGCAGTATAGGGTTAACCCTAAATGCATGCAAGGGTTAACCCTAGTACCTGTTGTTTCTTAGGGAGTAAGGCCTAAGCTACTGCGCATGACCGACGCCCTCCACATTGTTTGCCCCCACTGCCACACCACCAACCGCGTGCGTGTCGACCAACTGGGCAGCGCCCCCGACTGCGGCAGCTGCAAGGGCGCCCTCTTTACCGGCAAGCCGCTGGAGCTGACAGCAGCCACCTTTGACAAACACCTGCACCGCAGCCACATCCCGCTGCTGGTGGACTTCTGGGCGCCCTGGTGTGGCCCTTGCCGCTCCATGGCACCAGCTTATGCAGCGGCCACGGCACAGCTGGAGCCGCAGCTCCGTGTAGCCAAAGTGGACACCGAGGCCCAGCAGGCACTGGGCGCGCGCTATCAGATCCGCAGCATCCCCACACTGGCGCTCTTTGTAGGCGGCCGCGAGGTGGCCCGCCAGCCGGGTGCCATGGGGCAAGCCGATATCGTGCGCTGGGTGCAGATGCACCTGCCGGTGCAAAAAAAGTAAAAAAACTTACCCCAAGCGCCTGTGGGCTGTTGTGTGGATAAGCGTGTTTACAAACGCCGGAATCCGCGCCGGCATTGGGTTTGACAAGCATGCTCAAAAAATGGGCAGTGCAAAACACCTCGCCTCCGGGCGTAAAAACCTGTGTTAAGGCAGCCGCCCGCGACCTGCGGCGCTCCGCCATTCACGCAACTGGGTTAACCTCGCCGCCTCACACCATTCCCCCCACAAGGACCTTTCCATGAAAAAACTCAAAGTCACCATCCAACTGGAAATGTCGGTACCCGACGATTGGGCGCTGGTCGAAACCTCCGAAGGCACCCCCGTGCTGAGCCTGCCCAACGGCCAGTTCCTGGACATCGCCATCGAGCCTCTGTTTGCCACCGACCCCGAAGACACCTGGAGCAGCACCGAGAGCGAAGACGAGCTCAACGACATCCTCGACATGGTGGAGAGCGAAGAAGTCAGCTACGAGTTCGTGACCCACTGAACCACGCCCCGCGCGGTATTGCCCATGGCGCAGCCTGACCACAGCCCCTCTGCCGAGCGCAACAAGCACCCCATCCTGGAGGTGCTGCAAACCGTGCTGCCCGCCAGTGGCCGGGCGCTGGAGATTGCCTCGGGCACCGGGCAACATGTGGTCTGGTTTGCGCAGCATTTGCCGCAGTGGAGCTGGCAACCCACCGAGGTGCACCGCGGCGCGCTCTACAACATTGAAGTGCGCGCCAACGAAGCGGACTTGGCCAATATCGACGTCGCCCGGCAGCTCGATGTGTGCCAAGAGCCCTGGTTCGCGCCGGACTCAGAACTCGCCGGCCCTTACGACCTGGTGCTGTGCATCAACATGCTGCACATCGCGCCCTGGGCATCCTGCGGTGCGCTCATGCGTGGCGCGGCACAGTACCTGGCCAAGGGCGGCGTGTTGGTGACCTACGGCCCCTACTTTGAAGCCGGGGTGCCGCCTACGCAAAGCAATATCGAGTTCGATGCCAGCCTGCGGGCCCATGACGCCAGCTTTGGCATCCGCCAGCTGGCCGACGTGGAAGCCCAAGCCGCACTCGCCGGGCTGCAGTTGCAAGCCCGCCATGCCCTGCCGGCCAACAACCTGCTGCTGGTGTGGGGGTTTACAGACCCAGCGCGTCGTACACGCGGATAGCGGCATACGCATCGTTGGCCGCGTAGACCAGCTGCGCACCCGTCAAACGCGGAGCCGCCCAGTTACTGGTGGCCGCCTTCTTGCTCTTGATAAAGCGCTGGTTGAACAGCACCGCCACCGCACCCTTCACGCCCATGTCCTTGCGGTACCCCCGCTCGCGGAACACATGGTTCAGCTCCAGCACGCCCGCGGGCTCTACCCCCAGCTTGTGCAGGATGCGCTTGCGGTCATCCCCCAAGCCAAAGCCCGCTTTCACCACCCCGGGCAAGGCCATCAGCTGTGCAGCCACCGCACGGCACTCCGGCTCATGCAACTGAAACACCCATGCACGTTGCGGAGTAGAGAGCTGCAGCACGTGCGGCCCGTCCGATACTTCGCCCATTTTGAAGGTGGGTTTGGACTCGGTATCAAAACCCCAGGCGCGGGCTTGGCTCAGTAGCGCCATGGCGGCATGGGCTTGCGGGCCCGTGCTGATCAGGGTGATGCGGTCCAACCCCAAGCGGCCGAATTCGGGCAGCAGGGCAATAGCGTCTTTGTCGGGGGTGGAGTGCTGTTCGCGGGGGGTATGGTGCATGGGGCGTATCATCGCCCACCCGCGTACGCAAGGATTTCCCCCATGAAAAAGACATTCCCCCTTCAGGTTGAAGGCAAACACCCCGATCGCCTGTTGGATGCCACCAAACACGAAATCCGCAAATACATGAAGCGTGAGCGCAACCGCGCCTTGCCCGAAGGCGTGGACTTTTGGGACTTTGACTGCCGCTTTGGCGCCACCGAGCAAGACGCCGTGGTGGCCCACTCCGCCGAGCTGATCGGCTTGGTGGACGCCATCGCCAAAGAAGGCGGCAAGCAGTTTTACATCGAGATATTGGCCAAGCACGGTGTACGCAAGCCGCGTGACCCGGCTGCCGGCTCCACGATTGCCAACTTTTTGGAAGAGTAAGCCCCGGCTAGCACAAACCCACGGTCTGTTTGCCGCGCGCGGGGTAAAAAAAGTTGAAAAAAACTTACCCCAAGCGCATGTGGACTGCATTGTGGATAAGCGTGTTCACAAGGGCGCAAACCCGCATCCAGCTTAGGCTTTGACACGACGCACAAAAAATAAGCAGCTCTCGCAACCCCCGCAAGGGGGCTGTTTTTTTGTGGTAACGGGGCTCGCGTTCAGGCTGGGCTGACGAGCACGGCACGCCGCTTGCCCGCGGCCTTGGCCGCATACAGGGCCTGGTCCGCCGCCTGTATAAGCGCCTTCATGTCCTTGCCATGCTGGGGAAACAGGGCCACCCCTACGCTGGCGCCCACACGCGCCTGCACGCCGGGGTAAGGCGCACATAGCAGCTCCACCAGCCGCTCGGCGCTTTGCATGGCCGCCTCCGCCGTGGTGTCCGCCAACAGGATGATGAACTCGTCCCCCCCGATGCGGGCGGCAACATCCGAGGCACGCGTGCTTTGCGTAATCCGCTGCGCCACCGTTTTGAGCACTTCATCGCCTGTGGCGTGGCCCTGGCTGTCGTTGACGGCCTTGAAACCATCCAGATCAAGGGCCAGCAAGGCCATGGGCTGCCCCCGCCGTGTGGCCAGCGCCATGCCCCGGGTGGCCAGTTCATCGAACAGCAGGCGGTTGGGCAGCTCGGTCAAAGCATCGTGCTGGGCAAAAAACTTCACTTTGCGCATGGCATCGGCCGCCTGCAGCATCGCGGTGCCCACGGCTTGCGCTTCCTGCAACTCCAAGGTCGGCAGGGTGACATCTTCACCACGCCCCAGGGCTAACGCCGCGTCGTTGAGCTGGCTCACAGACGACAAAACCCGCAAGCTCGCTCTGCGCGCCAGCCACCAACCCAGTGCAAATGCGGCCACCAAACCGGTAAGCACTTGAGCGAGTTGCAGCATCAAGTCCTGGCTCAACTGCGCCCTCGGCGCCCCGGCAGCAACGGTCCAACCCAAAGTGGGCGATGTCCCCAGCGCCGTGATAACGGGAATGCCTTCTTTGGTTAACGACTCCAACACGCCGTTGCCTTGCTGGGCGATCGCTGCCAACACTTCGGGCACCGCCTTTTGCCCCACAAACCGCTCCGGCTCGCGCGAGCGCCCCACGATGGTGCCGCTGCCGTCCAGCACCGCCACTACCCATCCTTCCGGGATGTTGTGGCGGGCAATCAGCTGATTGATACGCGCAGGCACCAAGCCAATGTTGAGGCTGTAAATCACCTGGCCTTGCTGCACCACCGGCACCCCCATGGCAATGATGTGGCCCTTGGTGGTGACCCCGGTGAACATATCGGTCAGCACCGTGGTTTTGTTGTCAAACACCTTGCGCAGCTGCTGCGGGGTGCCGCTGCGGGGCAAAGGATCTCCATAGGGCAACAAGGTGTTGAGCTGCTGGTAGCCGTCTTTGTCTGTCAGGATGTAATTGAGCACCGTGCCTGATGCAAGTGCATTCATGGCCCGGGTGTGAAAGCCGGCCAAATTACCATTTGCCAGCTCCGGCGCAGTCGCCAGGGTTTTGAGGGCCGCTTCAATCGCGGCCATCTCCCGCTCCAGGTCCGTCTGAATGGCACGCGCCACCAGCATGGACTGTTGCTCCACGTTGTCTCGCTGAAGCCGGTAATTGGCGTAAGCCAGCAAGCCACTGACAATCGCAGCCGGCAAGACGCTGCAGATGACCAGCATCCGCAGCGAGCGGCGCAGCGATACGCTGCGGCGTAGCTTCAATCGGTGGGGCATATGGGGGCCGCCTTTGTCGTTGTTACTTCCCTATCGGCACTATCGCAGATGTAACAAAGCCCGGCAATGCGGGGTGCCATGCCCTTGCACCCACCCGATATGCGCCTGTGCATAAAAAAAGTTGCCCCATTTCTGTGTGGGCCACATTGTGGATAACCCTAGGCACAAGCCGCCAAATCCGCGCCAGCACTGGCTTTCCACACGATGCCTCATTTTTCAGCAGATGTGGGTCTCAAAAAATTCAAATCCGCATGTTTTACGAATGAAGAATGGATTTGTGCTAGCAGTTTTAAAAAATCGGTTTAGTTGAAGAAAACGACGTCAAACCACGCCCGATTACCCCCTGAAACTGTGCGCCACTTTGTGGATAACTATGTTCACAAGCCCCCAAACCCGCATCAACAGGGGCTTGCGTGGGGGTGCCTGTAAAGTAACCACTGCGGGAACCAATGCCGGTTTGAACGACTCTACCCGCGCTGAACATCCTCTCCATCCCCTCTTCATATCGCCCATGCCTGTGAAAAACGCAACTTCTTCCGCGTCCTCCCTCCCCCAACGTCACCGCCTGCACCTGCTGGCTTTGCCCATATTGCTGGGCGTGGGGGCCTTGGCCGCCTGTGGCAAGCAAGAAGACGGTGCGGCCAAGCCTGCCGAGAAATCGGGTGCCCTGGCGCCCGCGCAGGCCTATGACAAGATTGCCGCCGAAGGCAAAGGCTTTACCGTGGGGGCACTCATGGCCGCCAACCCGGTCTATGTGCTGTTTGACCCCCAATGCCCGCACTGCGGCCACCTGTGGCAAAACTCGCAGGTTTTGTTGCCCAAGGTGAAGTTTGTGTGGATTCCGGTGTCGTTCATCAACGGCAAAAGCGCGCCACAAGGGGCGGCCATCTTGAGCGCGTCCAATCCGGCAGAGTTCATGGCAGCGCATGAAACCTCCATCCTCGCGGGCACCGGCGGCACGCCCTTGCCCAGCACGGTGGCGCCGGAGGTAGAAGCCACCATCAAGGCCAACACCGAGTTGTTCAACAAGCTGGCGGTGGAATCGGTGCCCTATGTGGTGGCCAAAAACATCAAAACCGGCCAGGTCGTGACCAATGCCGGTGCCATGGAAACCGCCGCGCTCGCCGAATTCCTAGGTGTTTAAGCCGTGTATAGGAAGCCGCCGGCTTACCAGCTGGCCGGATCGACCTTGAAGTAGCCCTGCAACTCGCGGTACAGGGCCTCGTCATAACTGCGCAGCGCAGCGCCCTGCTCGAAAAACACCTCGGACACCACTGAAAAGAACTCTGCCGGGTCTTGCGCACCGTAGTGGTCCAGCAGCACCTGATGGTGCATAAAGGCCTCGCCCTGCAAGCGCTCGTAGGCTGCAGTAAACACCGCCTTCCAGCGCTGGGGGTTGTGGCTGGCATCTCCGGCCAGCGGCAAGGGTGCGCCTATGGCCTGGCCGTTTTCCTGGTCGAGCTGATGGGCGAATTCGTGAATGACGACATTGCGGCCATCATGTGCATCGGCCGCGCCCTGCAACACGTCTTGCCACGACAAGATCACCTGCCCTTGCGACCACGACTCTCCCGCCAGCGCCTGCCGCCCGGCATGGTGGACGCCGGCCGCATCGGTGTGGCTGCAGTCCACCAGAAAAGCCGCCGGGTACAGCAATATCTGGCGCACACCAGCAAAGTAGTCAGCGGGCACACCGCGCGTGCGGTTCAGCAGCAGCAAGCAAGCGTGGGCGGCGACCACGACCCGCATTTCATCCGTTACCCGCAAACCATCGCAGCCAATAAAGGCTTTTTCGGCCACAAACACCTGGATGTGTTTTTTGAGCTGCAACTGCAAGTCGGCAGGCAAGCGCGCAAACACCGGCACCCGCTTGCGCAAATGCTTGCGCCACGCGGCGGGAAACGGCTGCTGCTGCCAGCGCGCACGCCGCCAACGCAACCAACGCGGGTAGCCCACCAAGGCGAC
>Ga0228698_1001551_pt1 | contig 11019 bp, 11 predicted proteins | sample McNCre117_Aug_MG_FD_178015 | JGI IMG/M metagenome (GOLD analysis project Ga0228698, IMG submission 178015) | Freshwater microbial communities from McNutts Creek, Athens, Georgia, United States - 1-17_Aug_MG | ecosystem: Environmental > Aquatic > Freshwater > Creek | place: USA: Georgia...
CAGGGCCACATAGATGCGGTTGCCCGCAGCAAGGCCCACGGCGGCCGTGGTTGTCGCAAGCGTCAGCGTCTGCTGCGTGTTGGCAGTGCCCGCGACGTTGTAAGTGCCGGTGTGCATCACCGTACCCGACGCACCAGCCGTGCCGCTCGGCGTGTTGTAGATGCTGAAGGTGCAAGCACCACCAGTACCCGCTACGTCGACAGAGCCACGGATGGCCTTGACGACATACGCACGATCGGCCGTCATGATGGAAGTGGAAGCGAACGACGCCGTGTAGGGGATGGACACGGTGACAAAGCCACCTTGCCCGCCCGTAGCGTCGCCGACGAGTCCGACAGAGTTGTCGGCGTTTTGGACGAGTTGAACACCCATGTGTGTCTCCGGTTAGGAGGGGCCGAAGCCCCCCCGGTTATCACAGGTTGTCGTAGATGCCGCCGTTGGCCTTCGGAGCGCGAGCCTCCAGCGCGTACTCAACAACGATCTCGCGCTGCAGAGCGTCGCCGGTCTGCGCCAGTTCGATGGTCGAGAACGGGCGCAGGTACGAAATCGCCCACTTGTCCGACTGGAGGACGAACACATCGCGGGTGCGCTGGAAGCGGCTCGGCACCGCCTTGATTTCGCCGAAGTCGCTGACGTACACATCGACGGATGCGTACAGCTTCGCATCTTCCGACTTGTCCAGGCGAGTGGCGTTGCCGGTAAAGCTGGAGAACGTCTGCTTGGCCGCCGGCGGCAGCAGGATCGTGTCCGGCTCACCACCAGCCGTGAAGCACTTCTGAAGCACGTTCTTGAGGCGCGCCTCAGTGAACGCGATCTGCGTGCCGTCGGTGTTGGTCGTGCCGTCCGTCGTGGTGTAGACAGAGGCCGCATAGCCGGCGCCAGCGTCCACGTTGTCACTCACCCAGCACGGCAGGCCCTTGACCTTGCGCGGCGAGGACGTGCCGACCTGATTCTGAGTCAAGCCGAATTCCATGTCGCGCTTCAGTTCGAGCGAGGCCAAAGACAGTTGGTAGCCGAGTTCGTCCTTGCGGCCAGCGGGGTTCATGGCCTGCTGAGTGTTCGAGACGATCACCTTCTTGGCGCTGATCTGCGTGCGCGAGGCCAGACGGGTTGTCACCGTCACGGTTTTCGCAGTCAGGTCATCGCCTTCGGCCTGCGCATTCGCCGCAGCGGTCGCCAGGTCTTGGGTTTGCCACTCGTGCAGCGTGTTCGTCGCCTTGCCCTTGGCGGCCAGGTTCATGAACGGGGTGGCGGTGGGGCTGATCCGGTAGATCAGGTCAGTCAGATCCTCACGGTTGCCGATTGCGGCAGTGGTGAGGAAGGTTCCAGTAGGTGCAGTCATTGATAGCTCCGGTGCCTCGCGGCATTAGGTTCAAAGAAGGGACGAGAACACTGCGGCTGCGTCTTCGACGCTCCCCGACTTGCTCAGTCGCTGGAATGCCGCCGAACGGCGGTCCAGATTTGGAGCCTGTCCGACGCCCGGCTTGAGCGTCTTCGTGGGGAGTGCGTCGACCTTCTTGGCGGCGACATTGGCTTTGGCGACCATCTGGTCATAGAGCATCGCCTTGCGCGCGAGAAGGACAGCCTTAGCGTCCGTGATGTTGGAGACAGATTGCTTGTCGTACCCCTCAGCTAAGAGGTAGTCACGAAGAGCATTCTTTTCGGCCTCAGCCTTCGCCGCGTCTTTCCACGTTGGCAGCTTGGCAATGAGTTCGTCATGCTGCTGCTTGATGTGGGCTTGAAGCGTGTTGGCTTGCTCGGCCTGAGCGATAGCCGCCAACTTGTTCTGCTCGGCATAGACTTGTTGCAGCGCGGCTTGTCTGGATTGCGCCAGGTGCTGCTGCTTCAGGTACTCCACCGGGTCAGCGTCAAGTAGCGCCTTCCAGTCGATCCGTTGTTGGTCTTGCAGCGCCGCTTCCGCCTGGACTTGCAGTCGCTGCAAGTTCTGCGCGTAAGCAAGGCGCTCCTGCTGCGCTTGAGTGATCTGCGCCTCGGCCGCTTTGCGCGTCTCCGAGACTTCCATCGTCTTGCGCGTGTAGTCAGCCTGCCGCTGATAGCCGTTCTTCAGCTCCGAAAGTTTGACCTCGACATCCTTGCCATCGACGCGGATGGTGACTGTCGGATCGTCTTCCGTCGCCTCAGTCTCGGGCTCGGCAGCGTCTGCCTTTGCCTCGATTTCGGTATCGACAGGCTGCGCGGCTTCAGGATCAGCCGCCTTCTCCCTCAACTTCAGTGTCTGCGGCTCATCGGGTGAGCCGTCGAGCATCGAAGAAAAGAGGCTTCCCGCTTGGTTGACGTCAAGCGCACCGCTGGGTTCCGTTCCCGGATTGTCCAAATTCCACTCCATGCCAGCGCATCACTGCGTTAGGCCAACGGACTGCAAACTACGCCGGCAGTCCCACGGCGGGCATCATCTGCGGATGAGGACTGACGCCCCCGTGAGTTGCCGCATCATGTTCAGAACATCGCGCTTTTCACGCGCTCGGCGAGCGTCCGCTTGTGCTGCAACTCCATCTGCGCCAACTTGCCCGTTTCCAGGGTTTGCGTCAGTTGCGCCTTGAGCTTGGACAGCAGCATCAGGTACGTCCACATGCTTTCGCGGCCTGCCGCGTCTCTTGCCGGTGAAGATTTCCATTGCTCGATCACCTCGGTTTCGATGGCGTTGAAGGCTTCGACGAATGCCTCGTTTTCGAGGACTTCGCGCGCCCTGTCGCCGTTGTAGATGCGTTGCTCGATCTTCATAGGTTCATCAGCAAGAGTTCAACGTCTTCTTCGTCCTGCGCCACCAGGGCCTTGTACAGTTCAATGGCCTGTTCGTACTGCTGGGCCTTGAGCATTGCGCTCATGTCGGCCGTCTGCTTGAACGCCTTGGCCTGCGCCTTGATGGCCTTGATTGGTATCGACTCCGTTGTCTCAGCCGGGCCATCGTTCAGCGCAGCAGCGACAACCGCGTCGCTTGTCGTGATGACGAGTTCACCGCCGACTTTGACGATGCGGCGGCGCTTGCGCTTGGGTTCGTCGTCACCAGCCCCGATGCTGAAGACATATGGCGAGCCGAGTAGTCGTTCTCCACCGACTACCTGATTCAACTGCCGCAGCATCATGCTGCGGTCCCTGCCTCGTAATACACATCGTCAGTTGTCGCGCTGCTTCCATTCGCCCTGATGAGGATCAGCCCAGCACCAGCAGACATGCCCGTCGCCGTGATCTGGCCGCTGCTGTCCGACACCGTGACGCCTTCAATCGGCGTGATGCCGGCCAAGTTGCCCAGGCGCCCCAGCGGAAACCAGCTCCAGTGCATCGACACCCCGACCTGCGGCGTCAGACTGCTGTTGCCGATGATGCTGGTGGTGAAGCCGACAGTGGTGCCGCTTGAGCCGTCCCCATAGATTGCGACTCCAGCGGCCCGCTGTGCGCTGAAGATCTCAGCCATCAGACCACCGCCACCGGCCCGCTGAATGCCTTGTGGGCAGGGCTTTGAGTCGTCGTGCCATCAGAGTTCGTCACCACCAACCAGCCGATTTGCCCCGAGGTCTTGGTGCTGTTCGGCAGCGTCAGGGCCAGGACGCCTGAACTGTTCGTCGAGCCGACAGAGCCCTTGTCAGTGGGCGCCACGAACAAGTCCGGCGTGATCTGATCGAACCATGCCCACTTGAGGCCCGTCAGACTCGCAGCAGGCGTCGTGCCGTTGGTCGTCAACGTGATCGAGATGCTGGCCAGGTTGGCCTCGGACACCGCAGCCGCATAGATCGGCTCGGCCGGGATCTGGACCGCGGCGCCCGATGCCATGGCGATGTCGGTGGAGAGCGGCACCACCTGGCTGACGGCATCGTTCGATGATGCGAAGGTCAGCGTGGTGGTGTTGCTCGCGCCAGTCGCAGCGGCAGACATCGTGAACACCAGCGCCGCAGGATTGGTCCCGTGGTACGCGATGCCGCTGATGGTCATCGTCGTGGTGTTGTCCTTGACGATCCACGGCGCCGTGGAGAACACCAAGCCCGTCTTCAGGCTGCGGTCGAACGTGACAGTCAGGATGTTGCGGCCGGCATTCCACTGCGCGGACGATAGGCGCGGGCCACGCCCGCCAGAGCCGCCGTAGTAAGTCTCTTGCAGAGCGACCCACCAGCGCTTCGCCACCACCGCCAACTCGGCATCGGAGATGGGATGCACGCCATCGCTGTAGAGTTGCTCGATGAGCACCGGGCCGGGCTTGATGTTGGCGTTCGCGCCCCAGCCCTGGACGATGGCCCCCCGGATGTTGTCGATGGCCGAGCGACGATCCGGGGGCGTGCCCGTCGTCATATCACCGAACAGGCCGATGTTGAGCTTAGGAGCCCCAGCTACGTCAGCAGCGAGGTTCGCAGTGAGCGTGTCCAGGGCCGTGCGGTACGTCGCCAGCGAGAGCGTCGAAGCGTTGACGACAGCATTCGGCCCGAGGTGGAAAAGACACCCCTTAACCGCGTTGACGCCCGAGTTCGTGACCTGCGTCGTCAACCCAGAATAGTCGGCGTTCGGCTTGGCCCAGGAGTTGTTCGAGCCAGCAACGTCAGTCCCACCAGTCCCGCAGGAGATGAACGCAACCGGGACGCCCTGGCTTGCCATTATCTGCGTCGCCAGCAGCGGCCAATGCGAGCCCGCGCTGGTGCCGGTGTCGATACCGTCAACACCGTCGCCCCAAGCATTGGCTTGCGTGAACTTGGCTGCTTTGAGCGTGGCGTGCGTGTAGCTCTGCGGGTTGGTGCCTCGGCCCTCGCTGATCGAGTCACCAGCCACCACGAAGACATCACCGATGCCGATAGTGGCGACCGAAGCCGTGGCCGTCACATCGTTCGTGAACCGCACCGTCAGCGTGCCCTGGCCTTGCGCCTGAGCAGACAGCGTGCCGCTGAACGTGCCGCCAGAGGGTGACGCCACGATGGTGGAGTAAGCACCCCCGTTGAAGCTCGCCTCGATGGCAGTCGGCGTGCCGGTGTAGGTGCCTGTTACCGTGATGCTGCCGGTAGAACCAGAGCGCTGGAACACCTTAAATGGCACAGGCGTCGTAATCGTCAGGGTGTTAGATGTTCCCTCGCTGAACGCGATGCCGGTGTACGTCGCGCCGGTTATCGTGCCCCATGAGGCAGGATGCTCACTGGTCGGGACGGCGGTTGCCGTCGTCTGGATCTTATAGACCTGACTGCTGCCGTAGCTGGTGCCGCTGACGTAATCCTGAGCGTCGATTGATGTCCAGCCACTGCCCGGCGTGAAGCCGGAGACGAAGCCGCCGGAACTGAAGGCGCAGCCCCCAATCAGAAGGCAGTTGTTCGTCGTCGGAGTGAACGAGACGGTGCTGAATTGGCTGTTCGCAACGCCTGGCGGATTGCCGGCCGAGCCCTGCGAGTCAAGCGATGCCGTGCCCGTGACGGACCATGCCGAGACGACGATGCTTGAGACAGTCCCAGCGCCGGCGATCGTGAACGTGTGGCCCGTGCCGACTGTCGGGTTGTTGCAGTAGAAGAACTGCGCGTTCGGGGACAAGCCAGCAGCGGTTGCCGGCGTCCAAGTATTGCCCTTGCTGTCGCTGATCGTGATCGTCGCGGCATAGCCCGCATGGATGACGATGAGCTTCGCGCCAGTGGTGTTGATGCCGGCGGTTGTCCCACCCGTCGCGCCATTGATCTTGGCTGATGCGAGAAGCGCGAAGCTCATTGCTTTATCACCTTCCGCGCCCCAACCGCGCGCCCTGTCTGGTCGCGCACGATTTCAACCGGTGCGTTGAGGTGCATCAGCATCTGCGTCAGCGCCTGATCTTGCTGCGATGTATCGACAGGCGGGGGCACTGACATGCCGGCAATTGCCAACTGCGTCTGTGATGCCAAGTCGGCCTTGTACTTCTCAATCTCAGCCTTGATTTGCGCCGCCTGAGCCTCTGACTCCATGCGTTGCCGCTGGATCTCAGCGTCGTACTGCGCCTGGATCTGAGCCCGCTGCGCGTCGCGTTGATCGTTGCTGGCCTGGAGCTTGAACTGCGCGTCAATCTCGGCGAGCTTGGCCTGCTGCTCAGCTTGAAGCTCTTGCATGCGGTTCTGCTGCTCAATCTGGAACTTCTGCATGTCCGCTTGCAGCTGCGCTTGAACTTTCTGAGCTTCAGCCTGCTGCTGCATCTGCGCGATCTGCATCGCAGACTGCGCTTTGATCTGATCGGGGTTCGGCGGCGGCGGCTTCGGTGGTGCTTTGGACGGATCGGTGAAGAACTTGTCGGCCGAGCGGTAGCCCATGAACTTCGCCAACTCCTTCTGGGCTTGATACACGTTTTCGGGGTTAGCTGTGCCCACCTGAAGCCCGAACTGCTGCTGTGCAAGCAGGGCCATCATGTGCGCGACTTGCTGATCTTTCGAGCCTGTGCCAAGGCCCACGTTGATCTGCATGTCGAACCCATCGCGCCACTCGCGCGGGTTGATCGGCACCCAATTGCCGCGCAGCTTGATCACATCGTCTTTGTCCTGATACTGAGCCGTGAGCTTCAGCATCATTCGGAACAGCTCGACAAACCCTTCAGCGAAATTGCGCGCGATGAGGTCCAACCTCATGTCGGCCTTGTTCGTGACAATCGTCGCCTGCGTCGCAGTCGCGTTGGAGTTCAGCGCGTTCGTGTCGGTGCCTGCACTGTTCCTGCTCCAGCCCGTGGAGTCTTCAAGGAACCCGTGCATGTACTCCATCATCTGCGCGGAGCCGCCCGGGTCGCCGATGCCCTGATCCAGCCTGCCAACTGCGTCGGGGCGCTTCACCCGCACCACACCACCGGGGCGTGAGGTGAGCAAGTCATCGAGGTTGACCTGGCCTTCGACAGCGAAGTGCCTGCCGTTGATGGCGAGGTACATATTGTCGAGTTGGCCGCGCAGGATGTTCGTGCGGATCTTCTGCGACTCCATCGCCAGGTCAGCGATAGACAGGCCAAAGAATTTGTGCGGCATCGGAACTGGCGTGATCGACACGAACGGCGCGCAGTCAACGATCTCGTCTTCGAGGATCGTGTTCCCGGCCAGCACCACGCGACGCAATTCAGCTATACCGTCGCCATCTGCATCGACGCGGATATAGGCTTCCGTCACCCACACGACGCGCTGCGACTCGTCCGAAGTGTTCATGTCAACCGGCGTCGAGGCCAGTTCATCGTCCCAGCTCAAACGCTGGACGCGCTCCATATTGAACGCGACGGACTGATCGTCACCCGAGCCGACGTTCTTCAGATCAGCCTCGGAGTAGCCCATTGAGCGCAACTCGCTCATCGTGCGAGCTACCCGGTGGCCGCAGAACGGGGCGTCTTTGATGGACTTCGCCTTGCGAGAGATGAGGAATTCCTCGGGCGGCACGTTGTCCACACAGATGCGGCCCTCGCCGCTGCTGCGCTTGACGCCTACGTCATAGACGAACTTCTTCGGCTGCGACTTGATGCCTTCGATTTGCTGCGTCAACTGCTGCACAGCCTGCATGGCCTGCTGGTTGGGCTGCGGCGGCTGGCCTGGCTGCTGCATCGGCTGTTGAGCGGCCGCCTGCGCCTGCTTCAACTGCTCCGTCAGCTGCTCGATGGCCTTCTGGCGCTGCTTCTCGTCGTCCTCGTCGGGATACTTCGTCTGATCGATGATCTGCAAGTCGTCGTCATCAGCGATCTGCGCCAACTCAACGTCATCGAGGCCCTTGTACTCCTCGCGCGTTTCCTCGCCCCGGGTGTCCCACCACACCTTGATGATGCCGTTTTTCGACAGCAGCGCGTCTTTCATCCAGACATACGTCAGCCGTTCGCCGGGGTTGCGAACGTGATAGATGTAGTTGATGTAGTCCGTCGCCTGCTCGGCCTTCTGCTCATCGCCAGGCTTGCGCGCCTCGAACTCGACGACGTTCTCACTGCCCGCAAACTTCACCATCAACTGCGGCAGCATCGACTCGATGGTGTTGCGCACATCCGGCGACACGACAGCCGAGCGGCCCTCAATCTCAGGTGGCGACAGATCCAGCACCGGCTCGCCGAGGTAGTACGCCATCGCCTTCTGGCGCTGCTGTGCGAGCTTGCCGGACCAATAGCCAACGGCCATGCGCATCTCGGCGTCTGTGATCGCGCCGAGTTCGTCGTCGTTGAGCTTCTTTGCCATGCTGGGTCGCCTCGCGGCGATGCCTGTGTTCTGTGTTTAGAGCTTGCCGTCCGACACACCCTGGATCGCAGCCTTGATCATTGCGATGTCGCGCTTAAGGCAATCTGCCGCGAAGTCGAGGCCAGCCGAGCGCTTCTCACGCTCAAGGGCCGAAAGCCACGCCAAAGACCTCTGAGCTTCCTGCGCCAAATATTCTGCAAGGTGCTGCCAGTCAGCCATGCAGCGCCTCGTAGTCTTCGCTCAACGTAGGGAAAGGCGCGCCCCAATCACCAATGTGATCTAGGCAGTCCTTGATGTCCTGCCGCATAACCTTGACTCTTGCCTGCGCCAACTCAAGTTGGGCTTGCAAGCGCGCCATCCGCTCCTCGGCTTTCCTGCGCTCATTGATTGCCTTGCTGCACCTGTTCTCCAGATCTTCAATCTGCGCCAAATGCTCCACAGCCAATTCCTTGTGCCGATCAACGCAGATGCGCAATTGGCCGGCAGTCAACAGTTCTTCGCTCATGCTGTACTCAGCTTCGGATACTTGAGGACGCCGCCCCAGGACTCATTGCTCATGTCGTCGGCGTTAAGCGACAAATACCTAAAACAATCTGCGCCATGCGAAAACTCGTCGTGCAGCGGCGCCCCAGGTTCGCCAGTCTTCTGACTGATGTTGCGCCGATACCGCTTCAAGCATTCCACCAGGCGCGCGGCCCTGTCCTTGTGGAAGTAGACGCGCGGGAACAATTCCCTCGCCCGGCCAATGCCTGACTCCACATCCCACGATGGCGTTTGCCGCACATCCCAGCCAAGGCCCTGCATCACCTGCGAGTCAGACTTGCCCGTCTGGTGCCGCTTGGCAAAGCCGTCGTGCGGCAGGTAGCACTGGCCCCAGTTGATCGGCTGATCGTCTAGCCTGAGCGCCTTCAACTCGGCGCTGTAGTCGGCCAGCGTGCGCTGAGTGCCTTCGATGTAGTGAACTACCCGAACCTCGCTGCTGACTTTCTGCACCAGTGCGATGGCCATTGAATCGTTGTAGCCCAAATCCCACACAAGGTGCGTCTTCAGCAAGCCATCGTGCATGACATTCACGATGCGCGAGGCCGCGTCGCTCATCTGATCGAAGTAGATCGCCCCTTCGACAGCCGGCTTGCATTTGCCTTCCCAGATGTGGCCGTAGTCCTCCGGCTTCATCGTCGCCTGCGCGTGCTGGCGTTCTTTTTCCAGCACTTCAGGGAAATACGGGTTGTCGCTGTAGTTGAGCTCGATGCTGACGCAATCAGGCGGCGGCTCAGACACAAAGCGCCGGTATGTCTCGTCGGACTCAAGCTGCGGGTTGAACGATACCCAAATGGCCGAGCCAGGCTTACGAATCGTCGGGATCAGGATGTCCCACGAGCGCTTTGTGATTGCCTGAGCTTCCTCGCACCAGCAGATGTCGCAGCCTTCAAACGACTTGAGACTTTCGGCTGTCTGATCGCTCAGGCCCCCGAAGTGGAAGGCGGAACCATTGCGGCCCCGAATCTCAGTCGCCAGGACTTCATAGAACGATCCCAGGCCGAGCGCCAGGATCTGATCGGACAGCAGTTGGTGGACAGACTGCTGGATGGATTTCTGCACTTCCCGCGTACACAGCACCCGCAGCGGCTTGCCCGCCGCCATGATGAGCAGCGCGCGAGCAAATCCCCAGGACTTCCCGGAGCCGCGGCCACCACGGGCCACGACATAGCGGGCGGGCTGGAATAGCGGCTTGAGCTTGGCAGGGAACTTGGCAACTACCTCAGTCACTCGTGCACGACGCGAATGGACAACTGACCGTCAACACTCACCGCTGCGCTGATGTCAGTCGGCACGAGCTTGGTGTAGATCGTCGCCCAGAACGCCCGCTCATTGGCCGGATCTTCCTGCGCCCAGGCGATCAGCCTGTCCACCCCACCTAACCCCTTGGCGGCGAGCGCAATCGCCTCCTTGACGCTTTGCGTGGCCTTGTTGGGGATGCCTTTGGGGCGGCCTGGTCCGGCGGTGCCTTTACCGATACCTGCCGTTTTTTTTACGGGTTCCATGCGGATTATCCGTTTCTGGATTGCGTCAATTCGATGTGCGATCCAAAGTGGCTTTGGCGCCAATCCGGTCTACTGCACGTAGAGCGGCAGCAATGACATTGCAAGCCATTTCCCACCCAGTGTCGAATGCCTCTTCAGGAGTCATTGGCTCAGGAAATGGCTGTGATTGCTCATCTGCAACGTATTCAGCCCATGCCCTACGGCGTTCTGAACCAAGGATGTCGTAGTCCACTTTTGCCTCTGGAATGCAAAAAGCCTCCTTTGTGGGGAGGCTCTTGGATGACGCCGACAAGACCCGCAGACAGCAGCGCCGCCTAAAGGTCTTGTCCCGCTTCTTGCGTATGCGCGTCCGGGTGTGCGCGCACTCTAGCATCACTTTTTGATGTGCGCAAGCACATCCCTGGCGGCGTGGATTAGCTCGCTCAAGGTTTGTTGGTTGACGTTCTGAGCAGCGGCGACCTTCTTGGGGTGAACCCAGAAGAAGACATACCACCAGCGGATGGATGCGCATTGCGGCTTGATGAGCTTGGCGACTTGCTGCTCGGCCTTGGCCGCGTCTTGCGTGTCAATTGGCAACGTTGCTGATGCGTCATCCCAATGCTCGGCAGAACGGTATTGGTTGAACATCGGGTGCGTCCCATGTTGCGCCGCGCCTGAGCGGCACCAGCGCGACCAGTTCGCCAGGCGCTCATGCACCGCCATGTGTTCAGGGCGGATGAACGCGAAGTCCACGCTGCGGCGGCTCAATTGATCCCCTTCGCGCCCAGGTAGTACCGCCACGCACATAGTGCTCGAATAGCTGCAGGCACCTCTGGCATAGGCTCCCCGCGCTTCCCGGCCCTGTA
>Ga0228698_1001552_pt1 | contig 11007 bp, 8 predicted proteins | sample McNCre117_Aug_MG_FD_178015 | JGI IMG/M metagenome (GOLD analysis project Ga0228698, IMG submission 178015) | Freshwater microbial communities from McNutts Creek, Athens, Georgia, United States - 1-17_Aug_MG | ecosystem: Environmental > Aquatic > Freshwater > Creek | place: USA: Georgia...
ACCGCCTGTTTCATCTGCAGCGCCGTGTATTCGGCCACCGGCAGGTCCTGCGACACCAGCGCCGTAATCAAGGCGCCGCGCGCTTGCCCGAGGAGCAGGGTGGACTGGGGGTTGACGTTCACGAACACGATCTCCACGGCGGCACAGTCGGGCTTGTAGCGTTGCACCACTTCCCCGATGCCGTCGAACAAAACTTTCAGACGCGCGGGCAGGGCGTGGGTGTCGAGGTGCTGCGTGCTGATGGTGCCGCTGGCCACATAGCGCAGTTGCCCCTTTTCTTCATCTACCACGCCAAAACCGGTGGTGCGCAGGCCGGGGTCAATGCCAAGTATTCGCATGGTCGGGATGATAGCGGTGGCCGCGCTATCAGCGGGACACGCCTTCCGGGCCGGACCGCACCATTCCATAGTCCGAGCTGCGAAGTCCGCGCAGCAGCGTGTCGGTTTCGTCACTGGTGATGCCAAGCGCCTCCAAGCTTTGGGCCGCCAGTCGCAGACTGGCTTCCAGTGCTTCTGGGAATGCATGTTCGACCCCCACTCGCTGCAATGCGTCACGGGTGACCAGGTTTCCGGCGCGGGCCACGATGGTGATGTGGGGTGCCATGGTGCGGATCAAAGTAGCCGCACGCACCGCGGATGCGCCGTCCTCAATGGTCAGTACGACCAGTTCCACCGACTGCAATGCAGCGCTGCCAAGCAAATCCGGGTTGCAAATGTCGCCGAAAAATACGGGGTGTCCCTCCGTGCGCCACTTGTCCACCAAGCGGGCGTCAGAGTCAAAGGCGATGTAGTGGATGCCGCTGCTGCCGAGAATGGTTCCTACGGTGTGGCCAACGCGGCCATAGCCCGCGACAACGGCACGAACGGTATCTGTACCCGCTGGTGCATTGAGTCCGTGCGTTGCCGTCGTAGCCACGGCGTCGAGCGCGCCGCGCTGCGCCAGCCACGCGCCCATTTTGTTCAACAGCGGAGTCAGCAGCATGCTGGAAGAAATAACGGCGATGGCCGTGACGAAAGTAGCGTCGTCCAATACCCCCATGGCTTTTCCCGCGCCGAACATGACGAAGCCAAATTCACCGCCCTGAGACAAAAGGAACGCAACACGCAAAGCCGTTTTGCGACCGGTGCCGAAGGCCATGCAGAGCAGCAACAAAATGGCGATCTTGATGGCAATGATGGCCATAACGTTCAGCGAAAACGCCAGCGGGTTGCCGGCCAATGCTTGTACATCCACCGACATCCCTACCGCTACAAAGAAGAGACTCATGAGCAGCCCTTTGTGAGGCTCCATGGTCGCTTCGATCTGAAGGCTGTAGCGCGAGGTGGACAACAGCATCCCCATTAAAAAGGCGCCCAGGGCCATCGACATGCCGGCGCTGTCCATGGCCAATGCCGCCATGAACATGGCCGCCAGCGCGGTCAGGAAAAATGCCTCCCTTTGGTTGCGTCGCGCCAGATAGTCCAACGCCCACGGCACAAGGTAACGGCCGGCCAGTACAACCACCGACACCATGGCCAGCCCAAAGACCAGCCGATCCAACAACGCATGGCCAAACGGGAGGTCACCGGTCTCAGAAATAAGCGGAATGGCGGCCAGAAGTGGCACAACAGCCAGATCCTGCATCAGCAGCACGGCGAACGCGGTGTGGCCATGTTGGCTGGCGACCTCACCTCTGTCGCGCAGCATCTGAATCACGATGGCGGTGGAAGAAAGGGCAAAGCTGGAGCCCAGCAGAAATGCGGTTGTCCAGCTGTTATGGAACATCCGGAAATAGGCGGCGATGCACAGCGTCGACAAGATCACCTGGAGTGAACCAAGGCCAAACAACATGCGCCGCAGGCTCCACAAGCGGCTTGGTTTCATCTCCAGACCAATCAGAAACAGCAGCATGACCACGCCAATTTCAGTGAACTGGCGGACGCTGTCGACTTCCTTGGTGACAAATGGGCCCGGCGTATGCGGCCCCACAATAATGCCGGTGACCAAAAGGCCCAGTATGGCTCCCAACCCCAAATGCCGAAACAGAGCCACGGATACCGAGGCAACAACCAGTAGCAGGACGGCAGAGTAAATGAAGGAATGGGGGTCCATGGCGTAAGCGGTTCAGCAGACTCTAACGCGAGCGTGCCAGGCTTGCCTACAAATCAAAGTACCACCGCGCCGAGTGAAAAAACACAGGTGCTGCAAAGCACAGGGCATCCACGCGGTCCAGCAGGCCGCCAGCGCCGGTCACGGAGCGGCCTTGTGCGCCCCAGCTGGGAATGCCGCGATCACGTTTAAGCGCTTTCATGACAAAGTGTCCGAAGGACCCCGCCAGGCAGGCGATGAAGGAGAAGGCGAAGGCGGTTCCCGGAACCCAGGGCGTGATGCCGGCCAGGGCTGCGCCAAACACGCTGGCGACGCTGATGCCAATCCACCAGCTCGGCCAGTTGAAGCTGCTGCTGATGGCGGGTGCCACCGCCTTGGAGCGCAGCCAGCGGCCACTCAGGTGCTGCGTGACCATGCAAACCTGTACCACCATCACCAGAAAAAACACCATGAAGGCATTGCGATGGTCGTAGCCGGGGAAGTGCAGCATCAACAGCGCCGGCACATGGCTCATGCCATAGATGCACACCATGATTCCCCATTGCAGTTTGGCATTGCGCTCCAGAAAGTGCAGCGGATCATTGGCCAGTGCGCTTACCACGGGTAGTGCCAGAAAGACGAACACCGGGATAAACACCGCGAACATGTCGAAGTGCTCCGCGTATACCAGCCAATATTGAAATGGCAGTACCGCAAAAAAGACCAGTACCAGGCTGCGGTGATCGCCCCGGCGCGTGGGCGACAGGGTCAGAAATTCCCGCAGCGAGAAAAACGAGACCAGACCAAACAGCGTCAGCGCAACGCGGTTGCCCGTCATCCAACCCAGCCAGAACACCACCACCATGAGCCAACTGGTGCGCAATATGCCGTTGATGCTTTGCAGGTTGTTGCGGCGTTGTTCTGCGCGCTCTTCATCGGAAAATTCCTTGATGGAGAACGCGAAGCTGGTCACGCTGGCTATCAGCAAAAGACCAAACACCAAAATAAACAGCGCGCCCACCTGGCTGCTGGCTGGGAGGTTTTTCAGATAGAAGTACATGGGAGCGTGGTCACTGCATTACACGTCGCGCAAGGCGATGACGGCGCCACGGGCGCGGTCTAAAAAGGCACGGCGGTCTTCCCCGGGCTCCAGATGCATGGGTGCGCCAAATGTCACCGAGCACAGCACCGGCACGGGCACCACTTCGCCTTTGGGCAGCACGTGTTGCACGTTGTTGATCCATGCAGGCACCAGCACGGCCTGTGGAAACTTGAGCGCCAGGTTGTAGAGCCCGGCCTTGAACGCCTGGGGTTCGCCCAGGTGGCCGCGCGTGCCCTCTGGGAACAGGATGATGGAGTCGCCGTTGTGCAATGCCTCGATCAAAGGCTCCAGCGGGTCTTCGTCGGATGTCCGGTCACGCGAGACATAGATCACATTGAACACGGCGGAGGTAAGCCATTTCTTGAATGGGCTTTTGGTCCAATAGTCCCGGGCGGCAATGGCGCGGGTGACGTGGCGCAATTCGCGGGGCAAGGCGGCCCAGATCATTACCAGGTCGGCGTGGCTTTGGTGATTGGCAAAGTAAATGCGCTGTTCGGCTTTGGGCGGACAACCGTGCCATCGGGCCTGTGCGCCTGTCAGCACCCGAACCAAACCCAACAAAAAATAGCCCATCATCTTCGCCAGCATGGCGGCGATGATACAGACGCGACGTGGCAGTCCCGGCCGGGTTCAGGGCAGGCGCGCCTCGGTCATGCGCCCGGTGATCACGCTGGCCCGGCTGCCCAGGTAGGGCGAGGCAGGTGTCTTCTCGAAATACTTCGGGCGCGGCAGCATCACCACCAAGCGCGCCGCCTCATAGGCACTGAGCTTGGCCGCTGGTTTTCGGAAGTAGTGTTGGGCCGCCGCCTCCGCGCCGAACACGCCTTCGCCCCATTCCACGCTGTTGAGGTAAATCTCCAGAATGCGCTGTTTGCTCAGCAGCAACTCCAGCGCCATGGTCAATACAAATTCCTGGCCCTTGCGAAACAGGGTGCGTTCGCCCGAAAGAAACAAATTTTTGGCGAGCTGTTGGGTGATGGTGGAGCCACCCACGACCTTGGGCGGTTTGGTTCTGCCTTTTTTATCCGCGCGCTGCTCGGCCTTGGTGTTTTTGGCCCAGGCTTTTTCCAGTGAATCCCAGTCCACCCCGTTGTGGGAGGCAAAGCCGTCGTCTTCTGAGGCGATGACCGCGCGTTTGAGGTTTTCTGACAGCTGCCCGTATGGCACCCAGCTTTGTGCCCAGGGCAATCGGCCGGTTCCTGTGCTGATGCGCCAGGCCTCGGAGCGCTCAAAGGCGGTGGACTGCGGGTCGACTACGGCCATAAGGGCGATGCGGCCAATGAAGAAAATCTGCAGACACACCAACGAGAGGACCACCAGGCCCAGCCAACGCAACATGGCTTTCATGGTGCGGTGCTCACCCGTGCTTGCAGCGTTTCGTCGCGCGTGAATTTGAAGCGCGACACCACCAGAATCTGGTCTGCCTGTTTGCGCATGGCGGGTGTGAAGTAACCAAACGGACCGGCCGAGCGCGCAATGGCAGCGGCCCGGCGATCCAGCAGGTTGTTGCCGGAGCTTTCCACCACTTCGGTATTGATCACGCGCCCGTCGTAGTTCACGGTCACGATCATGGTCAGCTCGCCATAGAGTTTGCGCCCGCCAAACACGGGAAAGTCTTCCGTTCCGCGGTCTTCAATGCGGTGGCGCAGGGCGTCGTAATACACCGCATAGGCTTCTTCGCGGGTGGAAGGGCTGATGTAGCGCTTCTTGGGGCGCGAATTTTCGCTGTTGATGCGGCGCTCGATTTCTGCCAGCAGTTTGACCAGTTGCTTGCGTTTTTCTTCCCGCTGCGTCCGCTCGGTCTGGTTGTTGTGGTCTTTGGGGTCGGGGCGTGGCAGCTTGGCTAACTGCTCTTTGACGCTGGACAGCAGCATGCTTTGCTGCTCTTGCAGGTTTTGAAGTCGGCTGGCGTTCACGATTTCCATGGACTCGCCGGTTTCCGCCATTTCAGACGGCGGCAGCGGACTGGTGGAGCGGCCCTTGTCGGCATTGCCACCGCCCATGAGTGACGTTTGTGCAATGGCCTTCGCCTTGTCATTTTTTTCGTTGGTGCGGGCGTTGACCAGAATGACTTCCAGTGGCGTGTCTTCAAACACCCGGTTAAATGCCTCCGGGTCAACAAACCGCACCGAAAGCAGCACCCCATGCACCGCGATGGATGCACCCAGGGCCAGTTGCAGTGTGCTGTATTTTGGAAAGATCACTAGGCCGGATTATCGTTAGAACCTTCCGGGTTGTCGCTGACGTCCACAGCAATGGCGATGGGGCCGGCCACCTCTTCTTCATCGTCCTCGGCTTCGTCTGCCGTGCTTTCCGCGGCGGGGGTATCCAGCCGCTCGATCACCGTGCCGTGGATGTCCAGCGTGATGAGATCGATGTCGCCCAGCTTCACCCGCACCCGGGCTCCGCGCGGCAGACCCTGTGCACCCATCACCGGCAGTACCAGTGGCAGGTCGTCGGCGCGCACCATGTTGTCTTTGAACAAGCTGGCCAAGATTTCGGTGGTGCCGCTCATCTGCACATGGCGCAGCGTCCAGTAGCGCTCCATCGCGCCTTGATAGCCGTTGTAGGCGCTGTAGGCCGCATCAAAGCTGCTGATGATGCTGAAAAGGTCGGCATCCTTGGGTTTGAACGGCGCCACCAGCGCGGCGGTTTTTCCATTGCGGGCGCAGGCAATGATCTGCCACTGGTTAACCATGTCGGTGTACCGGCGCAGAGGCGAGGTGCTCCACGCATAGCTTTTGACACCGATGCCCGCATGCGGCAAAGCCTTGGTGCCCATGCGCACTTTCACGCCTGGCGCCAAAGAAGCCTGGCTGCGGTAGATGCCGGGCACGCCGAGTTCGGCCATCCAGCTGCCCCAGGTGCTGTTGGCCAGAATCATGGCTTCGGCCACGATCAAATCCAGCGGCGCGCCGCGCATGCGGGTGCTGATGTGCACCGTCTCCTCACCCGTGGGCTCCGTACCATCGTTGCCACTCAGGCGGAAGTTGTAATCGGGGCGGTTGAAGGTTTCGGGCTTGCCGCGCACCACTTCGCGTTTGGCCTTGAGGTCTTTGGCCAGCCGGTAGAAAAAGGCCAGTTCGGTGCGCAGCGCGGTCATCGACTCGGGTTCTGCCGCATGGTTGAAGGCCGGATCCAGCAGCCAGGGCTCGGTGACGATGGCGTCCAACTGGTCGTGGCGCAGGTTGCGGGCGATCGGCACGCGCTCCAGTTTGGTTTCGCTGCCTTGGATGTCCAGCGTGGCTTCGTCCAGCGTGATGTACAGCGACACGGCGGGGCAATCGCGGCCTTCTTGCAATGTGTAGTTTTGCACCACTTCGTCGGGCAGCATGGTGATTTTGTAACCCGGCATGTACACGGTGGACAGGCGGGCGCGCCCCAGCGCATCGACCGCGCTGCCCGGCAATACGGCCAGACCGGGCGCCGCGATGTGAATGCCGACCGTCACGGTGCCACTGCCCAGCCCTTGCAGAGACAGCGCATCGTCAATTTCGGTGGTCTGCGAATCGTCAATCGAATAGGCCTGCACGGCCGCCAGCGGCAGCTCGTCGGCAATGGGTGGCGCGCTGACGGGCGGGAATCCGGTGCCCTTGGGGAAGTTTTCCATCAGGAACCGTTTCCAGTGAAACAAATAGGGCGAGTGAATGGCACCCGCCTTTTGCAGCAGTTCCAGCGGTGCCGTATGGGTGGCACGCGACGCGTCCACCACGGCTTTGTATTCGGGGGCGTTTTTGTCGGGCTTGAAAAGGATTTTGTAGAGCTGGTCCTTGATGGCTTGCGGACAGCTGCCCTGGCCCAGTTCCGTGGCCCACGCGGCAATCTGTTCGCCGATCAGGCGTTTTTTTTCAATGGCCGCCAGTGCCTGCGCAATGATTTCGGCCGGCGCACGCTTGAAGCGGCCTTTGCCGGCGCGGCGGAAGTAGTGGGGTGCTTCGAACAGCTTGAACAGCATGCCGGCTTGTTGTTCGATGCTGGCGCTGGCCGAGAAGTAGTCGCGCGCCAGATCGGCAAAGCCGAATTCGTCTTCAGGGGCAAATTCCCAGGCCATTTCCAGCTCGATGGCATCCGCCTGCGTCTGTGCGGCCTGCATGAACGCCGCGGGAGCGGGCTTTTCAAAGCGGATCAGCATGTTGGCGGCCTTGACCTTGACCCGCTTGCCGCTGTCGAGCTCTACCTGTGCAGACGCTTCGGCCTCTGACAGGATTCTGCCGGCCATGAATTTTCCGGCTTCTTCAAACAATAAATACATACTTCGATTGTCTCTGCATTTGGTTCATGGGCTTGGCCGGGCGCTTCTGTGGCGGGGGCTGCGGGGCAAGGGGGAATGCCGGGCGCCTCATGATGCGGGTACGCAAGAAATCGCCGCCCGGCATTCCCCCTTGCCCCTTCGGGGCTTGGGCGCAGTGGCGCTGGCCTATAGGGCCAGGTGGTTCATTACGGCGGGTAGATGTTCTTCAAAGTTGCTGATGGCGTGGTCGCCGCCTTCCAGCAGCAACACCTGGCTCTGCTCGTACCGCCCGTACATTTCCCGCCAGTCGAGTACCCCGTCCCCCTTGGCGATCACGCAAAAGTAGTTTTTGGGGTGGCGCAATTCGCCGCACACGAGATCGCGCAGTTCCTGCACATATTCCTCTTTGAAATAAAAACTTTCTTCGGGGTTGTGGAAGTGGGTTTGCTCGCCTATGTACTTGGACAAATCGCGTGCCGGATCGACTGCCGGGTTGAGCAGGGCGGCTTTGCAGCCCGTGCGTTCGGCCACCCAGGTAGCGTAAAAGCCGCCCAGAGATGAGCCGGCTACCGCCATGGTTTCAGCAGGCCAGTTGGCAATGCCATTGGCCACCATGGCCATGGCTTCTTGGGGCGATGGCGGCAATTGGGGGCACCACAAGGTGACGCCTGGGTGGGCGTGGCGCAAGTAGTCGGCTGTCAGGCGCGCTTTGGCCGACTGGGGCGAAGACCGGAATCCGTGCAGGTAAAGCAAATGGGTTGTCGACATGGTGTTTCTAGGCTGTGGGGCTTGGCGGGATAATCGCAGGCTTATGGCCTCCACATTTTCTCAGCCCTCCCTGCGCCAGCGCATTGCGCCCTGGTTTGCGGGTTTTGACGGCCCGTTGGCGTTTGCCGTATTCATTCTGGCCTGCGCCGGCATGCTCACCATGTACTCCTCCGGCTGGGACCATGGAACCCGGTTTGAAGACCACGGACGCAACATGCTGATTGCTGCCGGCATCATGTTTGTGGTGGCCCAAATTCAACCGCAGCGCTTGATGGCCATGGCAGTCCCTCTGTACACGGTGGGCGTGGCTTTGCTGATCGCCGTGGCGATTTTCGGAGTGACCAAAAAGGGCGCCAGGCGCTGGATCAATATCGGCATCACGATCCAGCCCAGCGAAATTCTCAAAATCGCCATGCCGCTGATGCTGTCGTGGTGGTTCCAGAAGCGAGAAGGGCAGTTGCGGCCACTCGACTTTGCAGTGGCCACGGTGCTGTTGGCCATTCCCGTTGCGCTCATCATCAAGCAGCCCGATCTGGGCACTGCACTATTGATCCTTACCGCAGGCATGGCGGTTATTTTCTTTGCTGGCATGAGTTGGAAATTGATCGTGCCGCCTATCGTGTTAGGTCTGATCGGAATTGCGCTGATTGTGATTTTTGAGCCCAGCCTGTGTGCCGATGGTGTGCGCTGGCCAGTGCTGCACGATTACCAGCAGCAACGCATCTGCACTCTGCTGGACCCCACCCGCGACCCGCTGGGTAAAGGCTTTCACATCATTCAGGGAATGATCGCCATTGGTTCAGGTGGCATCTTCGGTATGGGCTTTATGCAGGGAACGCAGACGCATCTGGAGTTCATCCCCGAGCGCACCACCGACTTTATTTTTGCCGCATTCTCGGAAGAGTTCGGCCTGCTGGGCAATCTGTGTCTGATTGCTTCTTTCATCTTTCTGATCCTGCGCGGCTTCGCCATAGCGCTGGAAGCCCCCACACTATTTGCCCGCCTGCTGGCAGGTAGCGTGACCATGATTTTGTTCGCCTACGCCTTCGTGAATATGGGTATGGTGAGCGGCATTTTGCCGGTGGTAGGGGTGCCGCTGCCGTTCATCAGTTATGGCGGGACGGCGATGGTGACCTTGGGGTTGGCGTTGGGGATATTGATGTCGATTGCGAACTCGAAGCGCTTGGTTCAGTCTTAGTTTTTCGGGTTTTTTGGGGTGGGTGGTTGCCTGGGGGCGGGGTGCTTGGGGGTTCGTGAATTGGGTTTTTGGGGGGATGGTTTTTCCTGCGGAGCTTTTGTAGGCCCCCACTCCCCCCAACCCCCTCGCCCCGCCGGGCGAGGGGGAGCTTAAGGCGGACAGCCGATTCGGTTATTTCGCTTCGGCTGTGCTTTTAATGATGGGCTGCTTTGTACAACACTGTGCAGTTCAGTTCTGTTCGGCTCTGTTCTGCACTTCACTTCACTGCACTGCCGAGCCCCGAATAGTGCAACTCAACAGGGAACGGCTCAGCACTGTTACGTTTAGCCTAGCCAAGCCCTGATCGGATCGGATCGGATCGGCGAAGGCATAAGTCGTTCAACTCAGCGCTGCGCAGCACCCCCAATCCAACGTATTTACCTATCCGGCGCGAAGAAGCCAAATCGGCGGTCCGACTTGGCTCCCTCGCGCCCGGCGTGGCGAGGGGGGTGGGGGGAGTGGGGGTCTGCAAAACCCCGCAGGGCAACAACCCCCAAACTCACCTCCAAAAGCGCCAAGCCTAAAATGCCCGAATGATCTCTCGCGAACCCACCATTGAACGTTTGGCCACCGCCAAATCCCTCTTGCTAAGCCCATTTGGTCTGGATGAAACCCATCTGACCCGCGCTTTGAATGAAATCAAAGCCCATAAGGTGGACGACGCGGATTTGTACTTTCAGTACACCCGCTCCGAGGGCTGGAGCCTGGAGGAGGGCATTGTCAAAACCGGGTCGTTCAGCATCGACCAGGGCGTGGGCGTGCGGGCGGTGAGTGGTGAGAAAACGGCGTTTGCATATTCGGACGATATTTCTGAAGCATCGTTGCTGGACGCGGCGCGTACGGTGCGCAGCATCTCCAGCGCGGCCAAGTCGGCCCGGGTCAAGACGGCGACGCAAAAAATTGCCGGAGCGCGCAGCCTCTACACCGCAGTCGACCCGATCTCTACACTGGACAGCACTACCAAGGTGGAACTGCTGGGCAAGTTGGAGCGTCTGGCGCGTGCCAAGGACCCACGTGTGGCGCAAGTCATGGCTGGATTGGCGGCGGAATACGACGTGGTGTTGGTGGCGCGCGCAGATGGAACATTGGCGGCAGATGTGCGGCCGCTGGTGCGACTGTCGGTGACCGTGATCGCCGAGCAAAAGGGGCGCCGCGAGGTCGGCTCCAGTGGCGGCGGCGGGCGCTTCGGTCTGGCCTATTTCACCGATGCACAGATTGAGGAATATGTGAACCAGGCGGTGCACGCGGCGTTAACGAATCTGGACGCACGCCCTGCGCCAGCCGGTGAAATGACGGTAGTGCTGGGCTCCGGTTGGCCTGGCATTTTGTTGCACGAGGCGATTGGCCACGGACTGGAAGGCGACTTCAACCGCAAGGGTTCCAGCGCCTTCAGTGGCCGCATCGGCAAGCGTGTTGCAGCCAAGGGCGTCACCGTGCTGGATGACGGCACTATCGCTGATCGGCGTGGTTCGCTCAATGTGGACGATGAGGGCAACGCCAGCCAGCGCAATGTGCTGATTGAAGACGGCATCCTGAAGGGCTACATCCAGGACGCCATGAATGCGCGCCTGATGGGCGTGAAACCCACCGGCAATGGCCGCC
>Ga0228698_1001553_pt1 | contig 10989 bp, 3 predicted proteins | sample McNCre117_Aug_MG_FD_178015 | JGI IMG/M metagenome (GOLD analysis project Ga0228698, IMG submission 178015) | Freshwater microbial communities from McNutts Creek, Athens, Georgia, United States - 1-17_Aug_MG | ecosystem: Environmental > Aquatic > Freshwater > Creek | place: USA: Georgia...
TTTTTAGCACGGCAATGACAAACACTAATAGCTAGTTAGCATCCAAATCTCTCATATCACGGAATAAAACGATACTCCTAGATATGAGAAGCATAAAAAGTCGATGGACCTATTAGTACGCTTCGGCTGAACACATTACTGTGCGTACACCTCGCGCCTATCAACCTGATCGTCTTTCAGGGGTCTCATAGGGAAATGCAATCTTGGGATCAGTTTCGCGCTTAATATGCTTTCAGCGCTTATCTGGACCGCACATAGCTACCCAACAATGCCAGTAGGTCTGACAATTGGTACACCAGCGGTGCGTCCATCCCGGTCCTCTCGTACTAGGGACAGATTCCCTCACATTTCCTATTGTCCACATCGGATATAAACCGAACTGTCTCACGACGTTCTGAACCCAGCTCACGTACCTCTTTAACCGGCGAACAGCCGGACCCTTGGGACCTGCTCCAGCCCCAGGATGAGATGAGCCGACATCGAGGTGCCAAACCGCGCCGTCTATGTGAACTATTGGGCGCGATAAGCCTGTTATCCCCGGCGTAACTTTTATCCGTTTGCGTTGTCGATCCCACTTTCATATACATAAATGTATGGACAACGGGTCACTTACTCCTACTTTCGTACCTGCTTGGATTGTTGTCCTCACAGTCAAGCTGGCTTATGCGTATGCACTATCGCTACGATTTCCATCCGTAGTTAGCCAACCTTTGAACGCCTCCGCTACTCTTTAGGAGGCAACCGCCCCAGTTAAACTACCCATCAGACACTGTCCTCATACCGGATAACGGCACAAGTAAGAACAAAACGACAACAAGGGTGGTATTTCACTGGTGACTCCACCATCGCTAGCGCGACGGTTTCAAAGTCTCCCACCTATTCTACACAAGTTGCCGCTCGGCTCAATGTCAAACTATAGTAAAGCTGCACGGGGTCTTTTCGTCCTGATGCGGACAGACGGCATCTTTACCGCCAATGCACTTTCACCGAGTCCCTTCTTGAGACAGTACCCATATCATTACTCCATTCGTGCGGGTCAGAACTTACCTGACAAGGAATTTCGCTACCTTAGGACGGTTATAGTTACCGCCGCCGTTCACTGGGGCTTCAGTTCGCACCGTGAAGCACTCCCCTTAACCTTCCAGCACCGGGCAGGAGTCAGCCCCTATACATCCACTTTCGTGTTAGCAGAGACCTGTGTTTTTGGTAAACAGTTGCATGGGTTCTTTAGCTGCGGCCCCGTCACACTATTTATTACTAAATTGTGTTAAAAGGCTCAGCTTTCTTCTCAAATTCTATCGGTTGCCTTGAAAGAAGTTATAAAACTTTCAAGGGCTTGTTTTGCTTAATGTTGCGCATTAAGCTAGAGTTTTCAAAAAGAAAACTGGCAGTCACAGTAATAAACACTGTGACGGGGCAGACCTTATCCCGAAGTTACGGTCGCTGTATTGCCGAGTTCCTTAAGAAGGGTTCTCTCGTACACCTTGGTCTACTCGACCTGAGCACCTGTGTCGGTTTGCGGTACGGTCGGCTATATCTATCACGTCATTGGCTTTTCTGGTCAGCTTGGCTCGCCGGAATCGTGTCCTAAAAGGACACTTTCATTCGCGCTTCACCCCGAAGGACTACACGCTTGGACAGTCATACCATTAGACTGCTCCGACTACCATGCCGCGCACCAAATAACAACAATATAACCGGTACGGGAATATTAACCCGTTGTCCATCGCCTACGCTACTCGCCTCGGCTTAGGCCCGACTAACCCTGGGATGATTATCATGGCCCAGGAAACCTCGCTCTTTCGGTGGGCAGGATTCTCACCTGCCTTATGGTTACTCATTCCAACATTCTCACTTGTTGCCGCTCCACCAAATCTCACAATTCAGCTTCACTGCCGACAACAACGCTCCTCTACCACGCCACATAAATGTGACATCCATATCTTCGGTAATACGCTTGAGCCCCGTTACATTTTCCGCGCAAGATCTCTTGATGAGTGAGCTGTTACGCACTCTTTAAATGAATGGCTGCTTCTAAGCCAACATCCTCATTGTTTAAGAAATCTCACCTCGTTTCCCACTGAGCGTATATTTAGGGACCTTAGATGATGGTCTGGGCTGTTTCCCTTTCGAGCGCCGAGCTTAGCCCCGACGTTCTAACTGCCATGATTCCGCAAATGGTATTCGTAGTTTGTCAAGGGTAGGTAATCTTGCGACCCCTAGTCCGAAACAGAGCTCTACCCCCATTTGTTACCGCATGACGCTAGCCCTAAAGCTATTTCGAGGAGAACCAGCTATCTCCAGGTTCGATTGGCATTTCACCGCTAACCACAGGTCATCCGGGCGTTTTGCAATTCGCTACGGTTCGGCCCTTCACGCAGTTTTACCCACGCTTCAGCCTGCCCATGGTTAGGTCACCTGGTTTCGGGTCTATTGATATGTACTAAATCGGCCTATTCAGCCTCGCTTTCACTACGCCTCCGATAAATATCTTAGGCTCGCACATACCAATAACTCGTTGGATCGTTCTACAAAAAGCACGCCGTCACAGCCCGAAGGCCGCTCCGACTCCTTGTACGCACACAATTTCAGGTTCTATTTCACTCCCCTCTCGGGGTTCTTTTCGCCTTTCCCTCACGGTACTAGTTCACTATCGATCGCAAGATATATTTAGCCTTGGAACGTGGTCGTTCCAGCTTCAGTCAGAGTTTCTCGTGTTCCGACCTACTCGAGTAATCAAATATAATGTTAGCGATACTTTGTATACCGGGCTCTCACCGTCTATGGCCTGCCGTTCCAAGCAGTTCTACTCGCTTCGCTAATTTTTTACATTATGCACACTGGTGACAGCGTGTGCTGCAAGACAGATGGCTCAAATAAATTTGAACAACCTGTCCTGGTAATTTGACTCTCACAACCCCTTATAGATATTCGTCTGTCAACTTATTTACCCAGTAATAAATTACCAGGCAAAAACCTAAAAGGTTTGGGCTCTTTCGGGTTCGCTCGCCACTACTACCGAAATCGTTGTTTACTTTCTTTTCCTCTCCCTACTAAGATGTTTCAGTTCGGGAGCTTACCGCTACATACCCTATTTTATTCAGGTAAGAGTGACTAGGTATGACCCTAGCCGGGTTTCCCCATTCGGACATCCACGGTTCATAGCTTATAAGGCAGCTCCCCGTGGCTTATCGCAGCCTATCACGTCCTTCATCGGTATCTTGCGTCAAGGCATCCGTTATGTGCGCTTCTGTAACTTTTTATGCATTGGTACTAACTAGCTATTGGTGTTTACCAATAGCCATCTAGCCGTTTGTCATTAATTTTCGATACATATTTCATCTTGGAAAATAATATGTATCATCATGCTCCAAATTGTTAAGCTGCAAACATGAGCACAGATATCCCTATGGTTACCTGGCCAAGTTCACGCGGCTATTTAAGAATTTTTGCGCGTCTTAAATAATCGCGTAGACTTGAGCTCCATTCATACTAACAACATTTAGGCTTAGTGTAAAGCATAAATCGTTGTATCTTTTCCTACGTTTTCTATCTGTTAGATCAACTACAGTTTTGCAGTTTCCCTCCCAAAAAACACAGCCCGAACATCATATCAAATTTTACAGGGGTTGTAAAGGGTTAATTAGGAGTTCAGCTGAATAGTATGAACCCTAGATTCAAGCCAACACTTTTTTGCGGGAGTGGTTTTACTTGGTAAGGCAACGGGGATTCGACCTCACCGGCAAAACAAAATTAGTTTTGCCAAGGCGACCCTGCTCCCATGGTCGCAGGGCAAGGGCGGGGTTTGCTACTAGCAAACCCGTTCGAATCCGCCGTGCGACCAAATAAAAAACCGGTCTGATGACCGGTATTTTACTTGGTGGAGCAACGGGGATTCGAACCCCGGACCCCCTGCTTGCAAAGCAGGTGCTCTAGCCAGCTGAGCTATTGCCCCATAATGAATGGTTTTTAAACCTGGCTTAAATTGTTAATGAAGTTTTTCACTCGCTGACTATCGCACCTAGGTGCGCATATTATTTTTGCAGTTACCTGCGCCGAGCTGAGCTATTGCCCCATATCTGTATATGGTAATTCGTATTTAGTATTTCGCAAAATGGTTTCTGCTACTTATTACGGTTTACTATTTGCTACCTACGATTGTACTGGTGGGCGATGAGGGACTCGAACCTCCGACCTCGTCATTATCAGTGACGCGCTCTAACCAGCTGAGCTAATCGCCCATAAAGTACTTCTATGGTTTTGGTTATCCTAATTGTTAATGTATGCCCATGCGGGCAGTAAAATCTTAGCAGTATTTATTCTCTTACAAAAGTGCGATATATGCAACTCTTGATACGAAAATGGCGCTTCTTTTTATAGAAACGCCATTCCTGTTCGTTAAATACTGAGTAGTGCGCGTCAACAGTGGTTGAAATTATCTGCCACCCTTTGAGAGGTGGAAAGTAGCAATTAATTTCAATTTGCTACCAGATCGACCCTATCCTCAACAAGCTAGGCTTGTTGGGATTGGTTTCTCCCTAGAAAGGAGGTAATCCATCCGCACCTTCCGGTACGGATACCTTGTTACGACTTAACCCCAATCATGTCCCCCACCTTAGGCCGAGGCAAAGCTCAGACTTTGGGTGTTGGCCACTTTCATGGTTTGACGGGCGGTGTGTACAAGACCCGGGAACGTATTCACGGTAGTGTGCTGACCTACCGTTACTAGCGATTCCAGCTTCATGCAGGCGAGTTTCAGCCTGCAATCCGAACTGAGACCGGCTTTGATGGGATTTGCTCCCCCTCGCGGGTTGGCTGCCCTTTGTACCGGCCATTGTAGCGTGTTTGTAGCCCAAGACGTAAGGGAAATACTGACCTGACATCATCCCCCCCTTCCTCCCTGTTGCCAGGGCAGTCTGTTTAGAAAAATCCAACTAAACATAAGGGTTGCGCTCGTTAATGGACTTAACCATACATCTCACGACACGAGCTGACGACGGCCATGCATCACCTGTCACCGATCCAACTAAATGCAACTCTTCTTTCGAAGAATCTCTATCGGGATTTCAAGCCTTGGTAAGGTTCTTCGCTTACCATCGAATTAAACAACACGCTCCACCGCTTGTGCGGGTCCCCGTCAATTCCTTTGAGTTTTAATCTTGCGACCGTACTCCCCAGGCGGGATGCTTAACGCGTTAACTTCGCTACGACACAGGTCGATGTGTGTCACAGCTAGCATCCATAGTTTACAGCGTGGACTACCGGGGTATCTAATCCCGTTTGCTCCCCACGCTTTCGTGCCTTAGTGTCAGTAATGAGCCAGTAGACTGCCTACGCTATCGGTGTTCCTTCTAATATCTACGGATTTCACTCCTACACTAGAAATTCCATCTACCCCTCTCATACTCAAGCTTTACAGTTTGGAGCGCAGTAATGCGGTTGAGCCGCACGCTTTCACGCTCCACTTATAATGCCACCTACGCAACTCTTTACGCCCAGTAATTCCGGATAACGCTTGGGTCCTACGTATGACCGCGGCTGCTGGCACGTAGTTAGCCGACCCTTATTCATGTGTTACCGTCATATTCTTCTCACATAAAAGCAGTTTACGACCCGAAAGCCTTCATCCTGCACGCGGCGTTGCTCCATCAGGCTTTCGCCCATTGTGGAAAATTCCCTACTGCTGCCTCCCGTAGGAGTCTGGACCGTATCTCAGTTCCAGTCAGACTGATCATCCTCTCAGACCAGTTATCGATCGTCGCCTTGGTGAGCCATTACCTCACCAACTAGCTAATCGAACGCAGGCTACTCCCAAAGCACATAAAGCTTTAATCCGAAGACCACATGCGGTATTAGCCACCCTTTCGGGCAGTTATCCCTCACTTTGGGGTATATTCCTACGCGTTACTCTGCCGTCCGCCGCTCGCCACCAGTCCGAAGACCGTGCTGCCGCTCGACTTGCATGTATTAGGCACGCCGCCAGCGTTCATCCTGAGCCAGGATCAAACTCTCCAAAAAAGTGTTTTTAAAGAAAAACACAGTAAAAACTGACGTTGACGCTGCACTACTCAATTTTTAACGTCCATTTTTTGGGCCAATCTAATAGAGGCACCTCAAAAGTAACAGATGTAAGAATACACCATCGATACCATTAGGTCAACACTAAAATAGGATATTACGTTGTAACAAAGTCAACTACAAAATCGCGTTTACAGCAAGACCTATAATAATGCCGATAAAGCCGCCTACGGTAACCTCTGCAGGCGTATGACCCCTGGAAACAGTAACCTTAGTTGCGAGCTGATGCTTCGCTGCTTTGGCTAACTCTTTAATGGCTTCTGTCTGCTGACCAGTCGTTCGGCGTACGCCCATCGCATCATATACGATAACTGCCGTAAGGCTAAAAGCGATACCAAATGCCACTGATCCGATACCCTGCTGGAGTGCAATAACCGTAGAAAGAGCCGCCATAAAGGCCGAGTGCGAGCTTGGCATACCGCCAGACTGCACCGCATCCCCCCATTGCAGACCATCCTTGCGTAGCGTTAAAGCGAACTTAATGCTCTGCGCAACAAGCCATCCAAGGATTGGCGCAATGATATAGGGATACTGGTTCATGGACTATTCTCCTGATTCAGCCGACTCTTCGTCTTCTTCGTCGTCGACAATACTATCTTTTACGAGCGCTAATGAAGCAACGGTGTCACCATCGTTCAATCGCATAATACGTACGCCCTGCGTAGCGCGGCCAAGTTCTGGGATGTCCTTAAGGCCAAGTCGGATAGTCTGGCCAAGTGTCGAGATGATAATCACCTCGTTCTCGGATTCGGTAAGTGTTGCAACGCCCATAAGCTTACCTGTCTTACTATTAACAACTGCTGAACGAATACCAACGCCACCTCGTGCATGGGCGGTAAACTGGGAAACCTTCGTACGCTTGCCGTAGCCAAGTTCGCTAATAACAAAGATACTTGAGTTTTCGGCAACAAGATCCATGCCAATCACTTGATCGCCGAGGCGCAAGCGAATGCCGCGAACACCGCGAGACACACGACCCATTGGGCGAACATCTTTTTCGTGGAAGCGGATTGCCTGACCCATTGATGTAGATATAACAACTTCATCGTCACCACCACTAAACTTGATCCACTTCAACTCATCACCATCATCAAGATTAATCGCAATCAGACCTGAGCCACGTACATTCTTGTACTGCTCGTATGCTGTCTTCTTAACAACACCGCGCATGGTGCACATAAACAAGTAACCATTCTCTTCGTTGCGGCTCACTCTAATAACAGAGCTGACCTTCTCTTCTGGCTGGAGCTGCAAGAGATTAACGATTGCGACGCCCTTTGCGTTTAAGCCGGTTGTAGGTACTTCGTATGCCTTAAGCCTAAAGACGCGACCACGGTTCGTAAAGAACAGCAGGTAGTCGTGTGTGCTGGCCATTACAACGTGCTCAATGATGTCTTCTTCACGCGTTGCCATGCCGCGTCGTCCCTTGCCGCCTCGCCCCTGTTTTTTGTACTCTGCTTCAGGGCTACGCTTGATGTAGTTAGCTGATGTTAATGTTACAACGACTTGTTCATCTGGAATCAGTTCTTCGTCGCTAAACTTGCCGAGTTCCTGGGGAATAATCTTGGTGCGGCGCTCATCACCATACTTGTCGCGTAATTCGATAAGCTCTTCCTTGATAATCCTGAGTACCCGCTTCTCGTCCTCGAGAATCGCCTTAAGTTCGGCAATTAATTTACGAAGCTCTGCAAGTTCATCTTCGATACGCTTGCGCTCAAGACCTGCCAATTGGCGGAGTTGCATTGCCAAAATTGCTTTGGCCTGTATCTCTGATAGCTTGAACTTAGCAATCAAGTTCGTCTGGGCTTCTTCGGTCGTTTCACTTGCACGAATAACAGCGATGACTTCATCAATATGATCAAGCGCAATACTCAAACCCTCTAGGATATGAGCACGAGCTTCTGCCTTTTTGAGCTCATATTCGGTACGGCGGCGAACTACCACCTGGCGGTGCTTGATGTACTCATGCAAGATGTCGCTGAGGCCCAAAACGCGTGGCTGAATACCGTCTACAAGCGCCAACATATTATAGTGGAACGATGTCTGTAGCGAAGTGAGCTTATACAACTGGTTAAGAACCTTCTTTGGATATGCGTCTTTCTTGAGATCAACAACAACGCGCACAGCACCGCGGGCGCTTTCGTCGCGCAAATCAGAGATGCCAACAATCTTTTTATCCTTAACAAGCTCAGCGATTTTTTCTAATAGAACCGCCTTATTAAGGCCATACGGCACTTCGGTGATAACAATACGATGCGTACCCTTCTTAGAGCGCTCTTCGATATTAGCGACACCACGAACAACGATACCACCACGGCCAGTTGCGTAAGCGGTGCGCAAACTGTCACGGCCAAAAATAATACCGCCCGTTGGGAAGTCTGGGCCCTTAACATACTCAAGGAGATCATCCAAGGTAGCTTCTGGGTTATCAATTAATGCAATTGTTGCGTTAGCAATTTCGGTAAGGTTGTGTGGCGGAATAGAGGTCGCCATACCTACCGCAATACCAACCTGACCGTTTAAGAGGAGGTTAGGTAGTTTTGCTGGCAATACAGATGGCTCTTGTTCTGAACCATCGAAGTTATCACGGAACTCAACAGTATCTTTATCGATATCAGCCAGTAGCTCTTCTGCATGGCGGTTCATCTTTGCCTCGGTATAACGGTGAGCAGCTGGTGGATCGCCGTCCATAGAACCAAAATTACCCTGACCAGTCACGAGCAAATAACGAGTAGACCAATCTTGCGCCAAACGAACCATGGCGTCATAAATCGAACTATCGCCGTGTGGGTGATATTTACCCATTACGTCACCGATGATACGGGCACTTTTCACGAACTTAGCGTTGGGGCGCCAGCCATTCTTTTCCATGGCGTATAGAATACGGCGATGTACTGGCTTAAGACCGTCGCGTACGTCCGGCAATGCACGGGCGACAATAACGCTCATTGAATAGCGCAGATAGCTATCTTCCATCACATCTTCGACAGTGCGAAGTTCTAGCTCACGCGAGTGATTCTGCTCGGGTAGCAAAATCTCAAGTTCTGGTGTGTTTTCGATATTTTCTTCCATGATTAGATATCCAAGTCCTTTACAAACTTAGCTCGAGTTTGAATAAAGTTTTTACGCAACTCAACTTCTTCGCCCATCAGCTTATTAAATATGGCGTCCGCCTTTTCGGCATCTTCGATACGAACCTGAATCAGCACACGGTTTTCTGGGTTCATGGTTGTCTCCCATAGCTGTTCGGCATCCATTTCACCAAGACCCTTATAGCGCTGCAAGTCAGACAGGCCAGCCTGCTTCTTGCGATCATCCGTTGGATCAACTTTTGTACCGTTCGCTTTGCGGGCTTCTATAAGCGTATTCATAATCGAATCGCGCTCACCGTCAGAATACGCATAGTACTTCTTATTACCAGAGGTTTTAAGCAGGTATAGTGGTGGTTTTGCAAGATATAAGTAGCCACCATCAATAACAGGACGCATATAGCGGAAGAAGAACGTCAAAAGCAGTGTGCTAATGTGTGAACCGTCAACGTCAGCATCGGTCATGATAATGATGCGATGGTAGCGTAGGCCGTCAATGCTAAACTGCTCGTCGATACCAACACCAAGCGCCTTAATAAGGCTCACGATTTCGTTGTTAGCAAGCATCTTATCGAGTCGAGCGCGCTCAACGTTCAGCACCTTACCACGAAGTGGCAAAATAGCCTGCGTCTTGCTATCGCGACCGCTTTTTGCGGAACCGCCAGCAGAGTCACCCTCTACAAGATAGAGTTCTGAGTTACTTGGATCTTTGCTCGAACAGTCAGCAAGCTTGCCTGGCATGCTTGCGCCATCGAGTACGCCCTTGCGGATAATGTTATCGCGGGCAGCGCGGGCAGCTTTACGGGCGCGTGAAGCGAGCAATGCCTTGCCAATAATGCCCTTGGCAACATTAGGATTCTCCTCTAAATAGTAAGAGAAGTATTCACTCATCACCTTGTCTACATAGCCACGAATTTCTGGGTTACCAAGCTTGTTCTTAGTCTGACCCTCGAACTGTGGATCTGGAATCTTAACCAAGATGACACACGTTAAGCCTTCACGACAATCTTCGCCGGTAAGGTTTTCTTCTTTTTCTTTAAGGAGTCCGTTTTTGCGAGCGTAGTCATTAACAACGCGCGTAAGCGCAGTCCTAAAACCAACCAGGTGCGTACCACCGTCTGGGTTAAACACGTTGTTTGCGAATGCCTTAACGGTCTCATTAAAGCTATCGTTGTATTGCAACGAGATTTCGACCATAACGTCTTCGATCTGCTTTTCGACATAAAAGACTTTATCGCCAACAACGTCCTTGCCAATATTTAAGTGGCGAACGTAGCTTTGTATACCACCTTCAAAATAAAAACTATAATCTTCACCAGTTCTGTCATCATGAACGGTAGTCTTAACACCCTTTGTGAGATATGCTTGGTGTCTTAAGTAGTCAACAACCCATTCATACTCAAGCGTTGTAACCTGAAAAATTTGATCATCAGGCCAGAAACTAATCGTCGTACCGGTATGGTCAGTTTTGCCAACAACTTCTAGTTCTGAGGTAGGTGCACCGCGCTCGTACGTTTGGCGGTAGAGTTTGCCATTTTGATGCACTTCGGCAACAAGCTTCGATGACAATGCGTTAACAACACTAATACCCACACCATGGAGGCCGCTTGATACCTTGTAGCCACCGCCACCAAACTTACCACCGGCGTGCAAAATCGTAAGCACGGTTTCGAGTGTACTTTTGCCAGTTTTTGGATGCGTATCTACAGGAATACCACGTCCGTTGTCGGAAATGGTGATACCGCCATCAGCAAGCATCCGAACCGTTACGGTATCAGCTTCGCCAGCGATTGCTTCGTCGATAGAGTTATCGGCAATTTCT
>Ga0228698_1001554_pt1 | contig 10985 bp, 8 predicted proteins | sample McNCre117_Aug_MG_FD_178015 | JGI IMG/M metagenome (GOLD analysis project Ga0228698, IMG submission 178015) | Freshwater microbial communities from McNutts Creek, Athens, Georgia, United States - 1-17_Aug_MG | ecosystem: Environmental > Aquatic > Freshwater > Creek | place: USA: Georgia...
CCCTGTTGATCGGTAAAGCTTTGCATCGCGGGCAGGATGCGCGGATCGCCCGCAACCTGCGCCATGGCGCCAAAGAATTCGGCGCTGGTGGCGTTGCCGTAACGATGCGCCGCCATATAGGCGCGCACGCCTGCCTTGAATTTTTCATCGCCCATAAAGGCGGCGATCATTGCCACCACATGGCCACCCTTGCCATAGGTGATGGTGTCAAAGGCGGCGTCGATCTGGGCATTGGTGGTGATCGGCTGATGGATCGGGCGGCCAGCCAGCAGCGCATCGGTGCCCATTGCGCCAAAGCCTTCTTCCAGCGCGCCTTTGCCAATGTTGAGATCAGGCCGCCAAGCATTGCCGATGCGATAGCCCATCCAGTTGGCAAAGCTTTCGTTCAGCCAGATATCATCCCACCAGGCGGGCGTGACCAGATCGCCAAACCATTGATGCGCCAGTTCATGGCCCACCACCATGCCAAAGGAGCGCTTCTGGCGCGTGCTGGCCTTGTCATCCAGCACCAGCAGATTGTCCTGATACAGATCCGCGCCTGCATTCTCCATCGCGCCGGGCATGATCGGGGCGGTAATCTGGTCCAGCTTGGGATAGGGGAAGGCCTGCCCGAAATAATCCTCCAGATGGGCGACAATTGCCTTGGAATTTTCCAGCGCGAAGGTGAGCTTGTCCTTGTTTTGCTGGGTGGAGATGATGCGCAAAGGCAGCGGCGTGGCGCGCTGGGGCGTGGGGGGCACCACGCTTTGCGCCACGGCAAAGGGGCCTGCCATCATGGCCACCAGATAGCTGGGCAAAGGCGCGGTAGGTGCAAAGCGGTGGACGCTCATCCCGCCTTCTTCACGCGTTTCGATTTCCGGCGCGTTGGAAACGGCGGTCAGGCCCTTGGGCGTGCGCAGGGTGACGGTGAAGGGCTGCTTATAGCCGGGCTGGTCAAAGGAGGGGAAGGCCGCGCGCGCGTCGATCGATTCAAATTGGCTCCAGCTATACCATGCATCGCCCACTTTGACGCGGAACAGGCCAGCGGGGCCGTCAGAGAAGGCGGCATCATAATCAAAGGCAAAACTGGCCACGCCTGCGGGCAGAGGCTCGGCAAAGGTCAAAAGGGCAACGCCCGTTTCGTCCACCTGGCTCCATGTGGCGGCATAGGTCTTGCCGCCGATGGTGGCGCTGGCCTTGGCCACTTTCAGATCGCGTCCGTGCAAATAGATGAAACGGCTGGCTTCCTTCACCGTGGCGTCAATTTCCACATGGCCGGAAAAACGCTCCTGCGCAGGGTCCAGAGTCAGGTCCAGACGATAGGCGGAAGGATGCACCGCATCGGCCAGCTTGCCCAAGGGCGCAGGGGGAGGGGTTTCCACCACGGCGGGGGCAGGGGCGGGCGGGGGTGGCGCCTTGTTATCAGCTTTAACGGCGCGCGCGGCCAGAGCTGGCTCGGCCATAGCGGCGCAGGCGAGCAGGCTGCTGCTCAAAAGGGCGCGGTAAAACAGGCGATTGCGCATGAAAACTCTCCGGCGATGGACGGCTTTGGCCCAATGTTTCTGTGTTGGCGCAGCATGAGCCCAAGGGGATGCTACGTTACGATGATGCGCAACTTAATTACGGCTTTGCGCAAAATCCATCCGCTTTTTGCGCCCCTTTGGCCATGCCTGTCCCACAGGGCTTTTGCATGATCGGGCAAGGCGGGCTATGCAGCGCCGACTATGGCCCAATTACCCCCCCGAACTGGCGATCTGCGTTCCGCGCCCTTTGTGCTGCTGGATGACGCCAGTGTGGAGGGCTTGGGGCAAAAGGCGCGGCTTTATCAGGCGCCCGCCCATCTGGTGGTGGCGCGCAGGCCCGAAGAGATCGCCCCCGCGCTGGAGCAGATGGAGGCCTTGCTGGCGCAGGGCTATGCGTTGGCGGGCACTCTGGCCTATGAGGCGGGGCTGGCGCTGGAGCCGAAGCTGGCCGCTTTGGCCGCTGCGCGCAGCGGGGCGGATGGCCCCTTGGTGTGGATGGGCGCGTTTGACAGCTGGGAAGAGCTGACTAGCGCGCAAGTCGCCGCCTTTCTGGCGATGCAGGCCAACAACAACCGGCCTTCCCGCCTTGGCCCCATGGTGCCTGCCATCGGGCCGGGGGCCTATGCGCAGGCCTTTGACCATGTGGCCGAGGCCATCCGCGCAGGCGACATCTATCAGGCCAATTTCACCTTTCCGCTGGAAGGCCCGTGGAGCGGCGACCCGCTGGCGCTTTATGCCCAATTGCGCAAGGCGGGCGGGGGCGCGCATGGCGGGCTGATCTATGATGGCTCGCATTATCTGCTCAGCCTGTCGCCCGAATTGTTCTTTGATGTGGAGCAGGGAGCCCTGCGCGCCAAACCGATGAAGGGCACCCGCCCGCGCGGCGCCACGCCGGATCAGGATGCGGAACAGGCGCGTGATCTGGCGCAGAGCATCAAGGATCGCGCCGAAAATCTGATGATCCTCGATCTGATGCGCAATGACATTAGCCGCGTGGCACAGGCGGGCAGCGTGCGGGTCGAGGCGCCTTTTGCGGTGGAGAGCTATCCCACCGTGCATCAGATGGTGTCCACCGTGCGCGCGCAATTGGGTGACGGGCTGGGCGTGGTGGATGTGCTGCGCGCGCTGTTCCCCTGCGGATCGATCACCGGTGCGCCCAAGATCCGCGCGATGGAGCTGATCCACGCCCATGAGCGCGACCCGCGCGGCGCCTATTGCGGGGCGATTGGCCATATTGACCCGCTAAAACTACGTGTTGATCCCACCAATACGCAGACAAATGCGGCTGGCGCGGCCGCTTTCAATGTGGCAATCCGTAGCCTGCGTCTGACAGTTGGCGAAGGGGGCTCTGGCACGGCTGTGTTGGGTGTTGGTTCAGCAGTGGTGGCGGATTCGCTGGCTTTGCCGGAATGGCGGGAATGCCTCGTCAAAGGGGGTTTCGTGCATCAACCGGCGCCGGATAGAACGATTGCGCAATTCGATCTGATAGAAACCATGGGTTTCCATCCCGATCTGGGCATTCCCTTGCTGGAATTGCATCTGGAACGGATGAAGGCCAGCGCGGCTCTGCTCGGCTTCAGCTTTGACCGCCATGCCGCGCGCAATGCCATTCAGGCGCTGTGTTTCGAGGCTGATCAGCCATCGCGCCTGCGGCTGGTGCTGGCGCGCAGCGGGGCGACGGGGGTGGAGCTGCATCCCGCGCCTGCGCCGATGGATGCCGATGGGCCGGTGCCTTGCGCGGTGCTGCCCCTGCCGGTGGACGAGGGCGATTGGCGCTTGCAGCATAAAACCTCTGATCGCTGGTTCTATCAGGCCGGTTTGAAGGCGGGGCAGGCCGTGGGGGCGGGCGAAACCCTGTTCCTGCGCGATGATGGCTTGCTGACCGAAGGTTGCTTCACCTCGATCTTTGTCGAACGCGATGGGGTGCTGCTCACCCCGCCCGCCTCGCTGGGCCTGTTGCCCGGTGTCTTGCGCCAATCCCTGCTGGCCGAAGGCCGCGCGCGGGAAGCGGAGCTGCGGCTGGAGGATCTGGAGCAGGGCTTTTTCATCGGCAATGCCCTGCGCGGCTTGATGAAGGCGCGTTTGCTGGGCTGAATCGCGGGCTGGCGCCCATGAAACGGTTCGCACTTTGACGCGGGCGCCAACTGGTTCTATCGCCGCTGCCATGAGCAATTCGATCTCTTCCGCGCCGATGTCTTTGGCTTTGGCTCGCATCCAGCCCTCGCGCACCAATGCCATGACCGACCGCGCCATCGCCCTGCGTGATGAAGGCCGTGACATTATCAGCCTTTCGGTGGGCGAGCCTGACTTTCCCACCCCGCCCCATGTGGTGGACGCCATGGTCCGCGCGTTGGCCGAGGGCGATACGCGCTATACCGCTGTGGCGGGTACGGCAGCCTTGCGGCGGGCCAGCGCGCTGCATTTCGAGCGTGATCTGGGGCTGAAGGTGGACCCCTCGCAGGTGCTGGTGTCCTCAGGCGGCAAACAGTCGATCTTTCTGGCGCTGCTGGCCACGCTGAATGCGGGCGATGATGTGTTGATCCCCGCGCCATGGTGGGTGTCCTATCCCGAGATCGTGCGCTTTGCCGGTGCCAATGTGGTACCGATTGCTACCGACGCGCAGGGCGGCTTCCGCATCACGGCCGAGCAATTGGCCGCCGCCATCACCCCGCAAACGCGCTGGCTGCTGCTCAATTCGCCGGGCAATCCCACTGGCGCGACCTATAGCGCACAGGAGTTGCAGGCCTTGGGTGAGGTATTGCGCGCCCACCGCCAAGTGCTGGTGCTCAGCGATGATATTTACGCGCCCTTGCGTTATAGCGAGGGGCGCCATGCTACGCTGGCGGTGGAATGCCCCGATCTGGCCGAGCGCGTGTTGACCGTGTCGGGCGTGTCGAAAAGCCATGCGATGACCGGCTTGCGGATCGGCGTAGCGGCGGGGCCCGCTTGGCTGATCGGCGCGATGGGGCGCTTGCAGAGCCATGTTTCGGGCAATGCTTCCTCCATTTCGCAGGCGGGCGCGGTGGCGGCTTTTGAAGGGCCGCAGGAGTTCCTCCTCGATTGGCGCGACCGCTTCCGCGCGCGGCGTGACCTTTGCGTTGGGCGGATCAACGCCATCCCCGGCCTGTTTACCCCCACGCCCGATGGGGCCTTTTACTGCATGATCGACGCCGCGCCCTTGATGGAGCGCTTTGGCGACGATGAGGCTTTGGCGATGCATCTGCTGGAGAACGGGGTGGCGATTGTCGCAGCTTCGGCCTTTGGCGGGCAGCATTGCGGTTTTTCCGGCTTCCGCATCAGCTTTGCCGCCGACGAGGCGCGACTGGTGGAAGCCATTTCCCGAATTGAAAAGGCGTTACACGATGGAGCTTGAAATCCTGTTTGAAGATGGCGAGGCTCTGATCATCAACAAGCCCGCAGGCCTGCCTTTGGACCAGCCCCGCGCGGGCGGGCGCAGTCTGGAAGACCATCTCGAAACCCTGACTCTGGGCTTTCAGCGCCAGCCCGCGCCGGTGCATCGTCTGGACCGCGATACGTCGGGCTGCCTGTTGCTGGCGCGCAACCCCAAGGCGTTGAAGCGTTTTTCAGCCGCCTTTGAAGCCCGCGCGGTGGCCAAGCGCTATCTGGGCGTGGTCAATGGCGTGGTGGAGGGGGAAGAGGGCACGATTGCCCTGTCCTTGTCCAAGATTTCCTCGGCGGCCGATGGCTGGCGCATGATCGCCGCCAAAAAGGGCAAGCCTGCCATCACCCATTGGCGCAAGGTGAAAGAGCTGAACGGGCTGACTCTGGTGGAATTCCGCCCCGAAACCGGCCGCACGCATCAGATCCGCGTGCATGCGCAATTGGGCCTGGGCGCGGCGCTGGTGGGCGATCCGATCTATGGCGATGGTGAAGGCGCGGCCCGCACCTTGCTGCATGCGGTGGAATTGACGGTGGAGCGCGAGGGCAAACCGCCGGTGCATGCCATTGCTCCCATTCCGGCGGATTTTGCCGCTTTGGGCTTTGGCGAGGTTGAAGCTGTGTTGGAAGCGGGGCCCGAAACCCCCGCGCCCGAAACGCAAGACGAAGCGCCAGCGGGCGAGTAAACCCTGATGGCGCAGGATCAGGTCGAGGCGGTGATTTCCCGCGCCCATGCTTTGGCGCAGGAGAGTTTCATCGCCTCGGCTGGGCCGGGTGGCCAGAATGTCAATAAAGTGGCCACCGCCTGCCAGTTGCGCGTCAATGTCTATGGCCTGCGGTTGGCGCCCGAAGTGTTCCATCGGTTGAAGGAATTGGCGGGCAGCCGGATGACGGCGGCGGGCGAGCTGGTATTCACCGCCCGCAGTTTCCGCACGCAGGAATCCAACCGCCGCGATGCGCGGGAGCGTTTGGCCGATATGCTGCGCGAGGCGCATAAATTGCCCGAAAAGCGGGCCAAAAGCCGCCTCAACCGCGTGGGTAAAACCGCGCGGCTGGAGGGCAAGAAAATCCGTGGTGCTGTAAAAGCTGGGCGGGGCAAGGTCAGCTTCGACTAAACTTGCCCCTGCTCCACGGCTTTACTGCGCCTTCTTGGCCGCCGGGCTGGGCGCGGCATTGGGATCAACGCCAGCAGCAGCGGCAGCGGCGGCCACATCGGCTGCGGCCTGACCGGCAGCGGCGGCCACGCCTTCGGTGGTGGTGGGCGCTTCGCTCGAATCGGCCTTGGTGTCGATCACCGGCATGGCGGCGGCATCCACCCCGCTCATCGCCTGTTCGGCAGGCACTTCGACATTTTCTGCGGTGACCGTGTCGCTTGCCTTGTCGGAGCTGCCGCAGGCGGCAAGCGCCAGCGGGGCGGCAAGGGCGAGGGCATAAGCGGGCAGGCGGCGGATCAACATGGTGGTTTCCCCAAGGACAAACAGTGGTTTCGCGCATTTGCAGCGAAGGGACTAGGTTCTTGCCCCATAGTTAGGGATAGGCCCGAAAAAGGCAAGCTTTGGGCGCAAGGCGGGGGTTTGTGGCGGTAAAGGAAAGCTTATCTCCGCGTTGAGACAGGTGGTGGTTGTAATCATATAAAGATATCTTTATATGATACTCCAGCCATGACCGAGACCCTGCTCATAGACCCCTTGTTGCGCGCGCTGGCCGATCCCACGCGGCTGCGCATCATGCGCCTGCTTTCCACTATGGAGCTGGCGGTGGGCGAACTGGCGCAGGTCTTGGGGCAAAGCCAGCCCCGCGTGTCGCGCCATGTCAAAATCCTGTGCGATGCCGCTTTGGCGCAAAGGCGCAAGGAAGGCAGCTGGGTGTTCCTGAAAAGCGCGATTGGCGAATCGGTTCCCAGCGCCTTGGGCGCGGCCACCGCCCGCCTGTTGGCAGCGGCAGAATATGATGATGCCGGTTTTGCGGCCGAATGCGCTGAGGATCGCCGCCAATTGGCCGCCATCCGCGCCGCGCGCGAAGCCGCTGCCGCCGCCTATTTCGCCCGCCATGCCGAGGAATGGGACCAGATCCGTTCCCTGCTCAGCCCCGATGGTTCGGTGGAGCAGGCGCTGGACACCGCGCTGGGCGAGCATCTGGGCGCGATGCTGGATATTGGCACCGGCACAGGGCGCATGGCCGAGTTGTTTGCCCCTCGCGCTCGCCATATTACCGCGCTGGACAAAAGCCCCGACATGTTGCGCATTGCCCGCAGCCGCTTGCAGCATTTGCCGGCGGGGCTGGTCGATCTGGTGCAGGGCGATTTCACCGGCCTGCCTTGTGCGGCGGCCACATTCGATACGATCCTGCTGCATCAGGTGCTCCATTATGCGCAGGCGCCCGAAGCCGTGCTGGCCGAGGCCGCCCGCGTGGCGCGTGCAGGTGCGCGTATCGCCATCGTCGATCTGGACGCGCATGGGCATGAAGAATTGCGCAGCGTCCATGCCCATGCCCGCCTTGGCTTTTCCGATGCGCAAATGGGCGAATGGTTTGCGCAGGCCGGTTTTGCCGCCGAACCTTCTATCGCGCTGCCCGGCGGGCAGCTCACCGTTAAAATCTGGACCGGTCGTCGCCTCAACTTTGGCGCGGCCAGCCCCCTTCCTACCCCAGAGGCTGTAACCCCATGATCGCCAGCTATGATGCCCTGAGCGAGGCCCGCAAGGCGCTCGACACTCCCTTGTTTGCCGGTCTGCCCGGCGATGTGGCGGTGTCTTTCGAGTTCTTCCCGCCCAAGAGTGACGCGATGATGGCGCAATTGTGGGATGTGGTGCAGGCTTTGGCCCCGCTGGCGCCCGAATTCGTGTCGGTCACCTATGGCGCGGGCGGCACCACGCGTGATCGCACCCATGGCACGGTGGCGCGGATCATTTCCGAAGCGCGCCTGCCTGCGGCGGCTCATCTTACCTGTGTAGATGCCAGCAAGGCCGAAGTGAACGCTGTGGCCGAGGCCTATTGGGAGGCGGGCGTGCGCCATATTGTGGCCCTGCGCGGCGATATGGGACAGCCGGGCGCGCCTTTCGTGCCGCATCCCGATGGTTACCAGAATGCTGCCGATCTGGTGGCTGGCCTCAAAGCCATTGCGCCTTTCGACATTTCGGTCGCCGCCTACCCCGAAATGCACCCGGATTCGGCCAGTGTGGATGCCGATATCGACAATCTGAAGCGCAAGCTGGATGCGGGGGCGACTCGTGCGATCAGCCAGTTCTTCTTTGAGCCCGAAACCTTCTTCCGCTTCCGCGACCGACTGGCCGCTGCTGGCATTGATGCGCCGGTGTTGCCCGGCATCCTGCCCGTGTCCAATTTCGCCCAGACGCGCAAATTTGCCGCCGCTTGTGGCGCGGCGATTCCGGCATGGATGGAGGGTCTGTTCGCAGGGCTGGACACCCATCCCGCCGCGCGCCAACTGGTGGCGGCGACGGTGGCTGCCGAATTCTGCCGCCGCCTTTATGCGGGGGGCGTGCGCAATTTCCACTTCTACACGCTGAACCGCGCCGAATTGTCCTATGCCATCTGCCATCTGCTGGGCGTGCGCCCGAAGACAGCGGCGACTACCCAAGAGAAAGCAGCCTGAGCCATGACCATCACTCCCTCTACGGCGCGGGCCGAACTCTTGGCGCAGGCAAAGCAGCGCATCCTGATCACCGATGGCGCCTTTGGCACCGAGATCCAGAATTACGGCCTGAGCGAAGCCGATTATGCAGGCGATCTGGGGCTGGCCAAGGACCAGAAGGGCAATAATGACATTCTGGCGCTGACCAAGCCCGAAGTGCCCGAAGCGATCCACCGCGCCTATTTTGCGGCGGGCGCAGATATTGCCGAAACCAACACCTTTTCCGCCAACCGCATTTCGCAGGCTGATTATGCCGCCGAACATCTGGTGCGGGAAATCAATGTGGAATCGGCCAAGCTGGCCCGCCGCGTGGCGGATGAATTCACCGCCAAGGATGGCCGCCCCCGTTTCGTGGCAGGCGCCGTCGGGCCGACCAACAAGACGCTTTCGCTCAGCCCCGATGTGAACGACCCCGGTTTCCGCGAGATTGACTGGGACCATCTGGTCGAAGTCTACGCCGAGCAGATCGAGGCTTTGGTGGAAGGCGGCGCGGATTTTGTGCTTGTAGAGACGGTGTTCGATACGCTCAACGCCAAGGCGGGCGTGATGGCGGTGCGCCATGTCGAACAGAAGCTGGGCCGCGAAATCCCCATCATGCTGTCCATGACGCTGACCGATCTATCGGGCCGCAATCTGTCGGGCCATACGGTGGAGGCTTTCTGGTGGGCGGTGCGCCATGCAAGGCCGGTGACGATTGGGCTGAACTGCTCCTTTGGCGCCACCCAGCTTCGCCCGCATGTGAAGGTGCTGTCGGAAATCGCCGATACGCTGATTATGGTCTATCCCAATGCGGGCCTGCCCAATGAACTGGGCGCTTATGACGAATTGCCCGAAACCACCGCAGGTTTGGTGAAGGAATGGGCCGATGCGGGGCAGGTCAATATCCTTGGCGGATGCTGTGGTTCTACGCCCGCGCATATTGCCGCGATGGCCCGCGCCGTATCCGGCCTCTCCGCGCGCCCTTTGCCCAAGCTGGAGGCGATTACGCGCCTTGCCGGTCTTGAACCTTTCCTGTTTGCCTGATTGCTGGAATTACCCATGAACGCCCAAAGTTCCGCCCGATTTGTCAATGTCGGCGAGCGCACCAATGTTACCGGCAGCGCGGCTTTCAAAAAGCTGATTATCGCCGGTGATTATACCAAGGCCATCGAAGTGGCGCGCCAGCAGGTGGAAAATGGCGCGCAGATCATCGACATCAACATGGATGAAGGCCTGCTCGACGCGGTCGAGGCGATGACCACCTATCTGAAGCTGATCGCTTCAGAGCCCGATATCGCCCGCGTGCCAATCATGATCGACAGTTCCAAATGGGACGTGATCGAGGCGGGCCTGAAATGCGTGTCGGGCAAGCCGATCGTCAATTCTATCAGCATGAAGGAGGGCGAGGACGCCTTTCTGGCGCAGGCCCGCAAATGCATGGATTATGGCGCCGCCGTGGTGGTCATGGCCTTTGACGAAAAGGGTCAGGCCGACACCAAGGCGCGCAAGGTGGAAATCTGCAGCCGCGCCTATCAGCTTTTGACCGGCATCGGCTTCCCGCCCGAAGATATTATTTTTGACCCCAATGTCTTTGCGGTGGCCACCGGCATCGAAGATCACGACCGCTACGCTCTGGACTTCATCGAGGCCTGCCGCGAGATCAAGGCGGCCTGTCCCCATGTGCATATTAGCGGCGGCCTGTCGAACCTGTCCTTCAGCTTCCGCGGCAATGAAATCGTGCGCCGCGCGATGCATAGCGTGTTCCTCTATCACGCGATCCCCGCCGGCATGGACATGGCCATCGTCAACGCGGGCCAGATCGACATTTACGACCAGATCGACCCCGTGTTGCGCGATGCGGTGGAAGATGTGATCCTGATGCGGCCGGTGGAGGGCGAGGAAACCGCCACCGAGCGGCTGATCAATCTGGCCGAAAGCTATAAGGGCAAGGACAAAGCCGCCGAAAAGGCCGCCGAGGAATGGCGCTCCTATGATGTGGTGAAACGCCTTGAACATGCGCTGGTCAAGGGCATTGACGCCTATATCGTGGAGGACACCGAGGAAGCGCGCCAGCTTTATGCCCGCCCGATCGAGGTGATCGAAGGGCCGCTGATGGCGGGCATGAACCGCGTGGGCGATCTGTTCGGTTCGGGGCAGATGTTCCTGCCGCAGGTGGTGAAATCGGCCCGCGTGATGAAAAAGGCGGTGGCGCATCTCATCCCCTTTATCGAGGCAGCCAAGGAACCGGGGGCGAAAGCCAAGGGCCGGATCATCATGGCCACGGTGAAGGGCGATGTTCACGACATTGGCAAGAATATCGTGGGCGTGGTGCTCCAGTGCAACGGCTATGAGGTGATCGATCTTGGCGTGATGGTGCCTTGGGCCAAGATTATCGAGACGGCGCAAAAGGAACAGGTGGACATCATCGGCCTGTCGGGCCTGATTACGCCCAGCCT
>Ga0228698_1001555_pt1 | contig 10982 bp, 14 predicted proteins | sample McNCre117_Aug_MG_FD_178015 | JGI IMG/M metagenome (GOLD analysis project Ga0228698, IMG submission 178015) | Freshwater microbial communities from McNutts Creek, Athens, Georgia, United States - 1-17_Aug_MG | ecosystem: Environmental > Aquatic > Freshwater > Creek | place: USA: Georgia...
GGCATAAGCAAGCCGCCCACGATGCCGCTGATGCCCAGAATGCGCCCGTTCACCAGAATGAAGAGGCTGGCCGCCAGCCCGAGCAGGATGCCGCCGAGCAGCGATGTCCAGGGGGTGAAATGGTTCCAATCGATGTGCATGGTTTTCTCCTAAAAAGGTTAGTGCTCACTCGGTGCCAGAGGCGCCGCAATACTGGTTGTAGAGAACGCCCATGACCGCCATGGCCTGGGGGCTGTCGATGCCGTAGTAGATGGATTTGCCTTCGCGCCGGGTGGTCACCAGGCCTTCTTCCCGCAGCACGCCCAGCTGTTGCGACAGGGTGGGCTGGGCAATACCCACCAGCTCTTCGAGTTCGCCCACCCGCTTTTCACCTTGGCTGAGCTGGCACAGCAGCAGCAGTCGGTCGGGGTTGGACATGACTTTCATCAGGCGGCAGGCGGCGTCTGCCGAGCGGCGCAGCTGGTCCAGGTCCAGCGTGGCGGGAGAGGGGGTGGCAATGTCGGCCGGCATGGCGGGCTCCTTTTCACATTCAATGTCAATAGTTTATTGACAAACAATATATAAGTCAATAAACTATATTCATCGCAATTGATACAACGACCTTTACAAGGAGTTTTCGATGACCGCTTCCACTGCCACCCCCCTGTCGTCTGCCGCCCCGCAGATCAAAGCCTTTTTTGACCCCGCCACTTGGACCGTGAGCTACGTGGTTTATGACCATGCCGGCGGCCAGTGCGCCATCGTCGACTCGGTGCTCGACTACGACCCCAAAGCCGGCCGCACCAGCACCACGTCAGCCGATGCGTTGATGGCGTTTGTGAAAGAGCAGGGCTTGACCGTGCAGTGGATTCTGGAAACCCATGCCCATGCCGACCACCTGTCAGCGGCGCACTACCTGCGCAAGCACTTGGGTGGCCAAATCGCCATCGGCGCCGCCATCACCCAGGTGCAAAACGTGTTCAAGGGCATCTTCAACCTGGAGCCCGAGTTCCACCCCGATGGCAGCCAGTTCGACCACCTATTTGCGCCGGATGAGACCTTCGCCATCGGCACCCTGCGCGCCCAAGCGCTGGCGGTGCCCGGTCACACCCCCGCCTGCATGGCTTTCAAGGTGGATGGCGGCGGCGAGCCCGATGCGGTGTTCGTGGGCGACACCCTGTTCATGCCCGACGTGGGCACCGCCCGCTGCGACTTCCCCGGCGGCAATGCCAACACCCTGTACCGCAGCGTGCAGTCGCTGCTCGCCATGTCGGCGGACACCCGCCTCTACATGTGCCACGACTACCCGCCCGAAGGCCGCGAGGCCGCCTGGGAGAGCACGGTGGCGGCCCAGCGCGCGGCCAATATTCACATCCGCGATGGTGTGAGCGAGCAGGCGTTTGTGGCCATGCGCAGCGCGCGCGACGCCGGCCTGGCCATGCCCACGCTCATCCTGCCCTCGGTGCAAATCAACATCCGCGCCGGCGACCTGCCGCCACCCGACAACAACGGCGTGTCCTACCTGCGGGTGCCGCTCAACGCCCTGTAAGGCGGGCGCTGCCATGAACACGCTCGCTCTCTGGGGGGCTTGGGGCGCCACGGCCGCGCTGCTGCTCATTTATGCGCTGTACCTCGCCGTGCTGGCCCGTGGCCCTGCGTGGCGGGTGCATGGCCGGCTGCGGCACGACTGGCTGGACGCTATGTCCGCCCAGCCCGGCACCGAGGTGCTGGCGGTGCAAACCCTGCGCAACTCGGTGATGACCGCCACCATGACCGCCTCCACCGCCGCCCTCGGGCTCATGGGGGCGCTCGGTTTCGCCGCGCCCGCCCTGCGGGCAATGTCCGAGGTGGCGGGCAGCCCTGCGCTCACCCCGGCCTTGGCCGGTGAAGTGATGGTCTTGCTGCTCCTGGTGGTGACGCTGGTGAGCACCACCTTGTCGATCCGCTACTACCACCATGCCGGTTTTGTGTGTGCCATGCCGGTGGGTTCCGCAGCGCGGGCGCGGTGGATGGACACGGGCCGCCAACACCTGCGCCATGCCGGTGTGCTCTACAGCGTGGGCCTGCGTAGCCTGGTGTGGGTCACCCCATTCTTGGCGGGACTGGCCTGGGCGCCGGCCGGACCGGTGTTGGCGCTGAGCCTGCTGTTCGCCCTGGGGTGGATGGAGCGCCCCATCGGGCCAGAGGCGGCGGTATGAGCCGGCGCTATGGCATTCAGGCCAACGCCCGGCAATTCGGCCTGCAGTTGCTGCAGGTGTTTCAGGTGGGCCTCACCCTCGGTATGACGCGCACCGTGATTCCGGTCATGGCAGAAGCAGACTTTGGCGTGCCCAAGGGTTCCTTTTTGCTGCTGACCTCGTTTGTGGTGGCCTTCGGCCTGGTCAAAGCGGGCATGAATTTTCTGGCCGGCCGTCTCTCCGAGCGACATGGCAGGCGCACGGTGCTGGAGTGGGGCTGGTGGCTGGCCCTGCCCATGCCGTGGATGATGGGTTTCGCGCCCAGCTGGGGCTGGGTGGTGGCCGCTACGGTGCTGTTGGGGATCAACCAGGGCCTGACGTGGTCGATGACGCAAACCGCCCAGCTCGACCTCACACGACCGGAAGAGCGCGGCCTGACCCTGGGCCTCAACGAGTTTGCCGGCTACGCCGGCGTGGCGCTGGCGGGCATGGTCACCGCCAGCCTGGCCGCTATATGGGGAGTGCGCCCGGCCTTGATGCTGTTTGGCGGCCTCACCACCGTGAGCGCGTTGCTGCTGGCGCGCTATGCGCTGCAGGAGACTTTGCCCTGGGTGCGCAGCCGCACGACGCCGGCCGCTACCGCAAACCCGCAGGCGGTGCTCGCCACGCGCGCCGTGTTCTGGCGCATGAGCGGGGGCGACCTGCGGCTCATGGCCCTGAGCCAGGCCGGCTTGGTGGAAAAGTTTGTAGACGCCCTGGTGTGGGTGTTTGTGCCGGTGTACCTCCACCGCGAGGGGCTGACTTTGCCCGAGGTGGGCGGGGTCACCGGCGTGTATGGCTTGGTGTGGGGCGTGGCGCAGCTGGGCACCGGCCGCTTGTCCGACCGCCTGGGCCGGCACGGGCTCAATGTGGGCGGCATGTGGCTGTGCGGTGCCGGGGTGGCGCTCATGGTGAGCGGCCACGGTGCGGTGTGGTGGCTGGCGTCGGCCGCAGTCACCGGCTTGGGCATGGCCTTGCTGTATCCCAATCTGTCGGCCGCCGTGGCGGACTTGGCCGATCCGGCGTGGCGGGGCAGCGCCATTGGCATTTACCGCTTCTGGCGCGACCTGGGCTATGGCGTGGGCGCGTTGCTGTTGGGCGGGGTGGCGCACTTCTCGGGGCAACTGGAGCCGGCGTTTGGGGCGGTGGCGGCTGCCATGGGCGCATCCGGTGCCTGCCTGCTCGTTTGCGGCGAAGAAAGCCACCCCGGCTTGGCGCGCCCGGCGCAGGCACCGCAGGGCTAGGGCGACGCCACGGCCCTCAGTGGCTGTGCTGGTGGTGCGCGTCCGGGTAGTGGGGGTGGCTGTGGCGCATCGGGCTGTGGCGGTGTGCATGGGTGTGCACTTCGCCAGGGGCCAGCACCAGTCCCGGTTGGTCGGGGTGGGCGTGCTGGTGGTGCAGGTCGTGGCTGTGCGGGTGGCTGTGGTCCAGCGCCTCGTGATCATGGGCGTGCGCATGGTGCTCGGTCAGGTGCAGCCACAGGCCCAGACCCATGAGCGCGGCGGCAGCGGCCAGTTGCCCGCTCAAGGGCTCGCCATATGCCAGGCCCAGCGCCGCACCGAAAAACGGCGCCAGCGAAAAATACGCGCCGGTGCGCGCCGTGCCCAGCTCGCGCAAGCCCACCACAAACAACACCAGGCTCACGCCATAGGCCAGCAGCCCCACCAGCATGGCGCCGCCCAACGCGGGCAGGGGCGGCAGGGTGTTGCCCAAGGCCAGCGCCAACACCAGGTTCACGCTGCCGGCCGCCAGGCCTTTGGCGCAGGCGAGCCAGCTCGCGTCGTGCAGCGAGACCTTGCGCGTGAGGTTGTTGTCCAGTGCCCAGGCCAGGCAAGCCCCCAGAATGCACAGCGCCGACCAGGCACCCGCAAACCCTGGTTGCGAGGGCCAACTCAGCACCAGCGCGCCGGCGGCAATGGCTGCCATGCCGAGCGCAATGCGCCGGTCCACGTTTTCGCGGAAGGCCACCCAGGCCAAGACGGCGGTGAATACACCCTCCGCATTCAGCAGCAAGGAGGCCCCCGAGGCGGGCATGCCGCTCAAGCCCAGCATCAGCAGCACCGGCCCCACCACGCCTCCACTCGCAATGGCGCCGAGCAGCCAGCGCACCTCGCCGCGCGCCAAATGCACAGGCGCTGCCCGGCTGATGCGGCGGTACAGGCCCAAGCCCAGCCCGGAGCCCAGGTAGAGCAGGCCCGCCAGCATCCAGGGTTGCACATCGCCCATCAGCCACTTGGCCAGGGGCGTACCAGCGCCAAACAGCAGCGCGGCCAGCAAGGCGGCGCCCACACCGCGGTGGGCCAGCGAAGACAGCAGCGGGTGCATGGCTTATTGCTCCGCCTCGATGCGGGTGACGATGAGCTTGCCAGCCTCGTCCACCGCGTCAAAGCGGATTTTGTCGCCCACCTTGGCCGCGTCCAGCAAGGCCCGCTCGCGAACGATGAACACCATGGTCATGGGCGGCATCTGGATGGAGGGGATCTCGCCGTGCTTGATGGTGATCTTGCCTTGGGCCTTGTCGATCTTGCGGATTTCGCCCTGGGCCAGGTCGGCGGCCCAGTTGGTGAGGCAGGCGAGGGTGAGGGCGGCGGCCATGCCGGTGGCGCGCACGGTGTGAAAGAGGTGCATGGGGAGTCTCCTGCGGGTTATTGCTTGCTGACCTGGACGCTGCCCTTCATGCCTGCCTCGTAGTGGCCGGGGTGCAGGCAGGCAAAGCTGACGGTGCCGGTGGTGGTGAACTTCCAGATCACCTCACCCGTCTGGCCGGGGGCCACGCTGGCGATGTTGGGTTCGTCGTGCTCCATCTCGGGGAATTTTTTCATGATTTCGTAGTGGGCTTGCAGGTCTTTCTCGGTGCCGAGGTTGAACTCGTGCTTGAGTTGCCCGGAGTTTTTCACCACAAAGCGGATGGTCTCGCCCTTGCGCACACGGACCACGGCGGGGGTGAAGCGCATGCTGTCCTGCATGTCAATCTGCACCGTGCGCTTGACTTGCGCCGCCACGCCGGGCTGGCCGATGGCGATGCTGCCATGGTCGTGGCCGCCGGCATGGTTGCCAGAGGCAAAAGAGGCGATAGCGCTGGTGAATAAAGCGCAAGCAGCTATGAATTTGATAGTGTTTTTCATGAAAGTAGGTCTCTCAAAAATTGCGGTGAAGTCAGTGGTTGGCATGGGCATTGGCCGATGGTTTGCGCACCTGCACCTCTGTCTCTGTGGGGGATGCGGTGGGGTGCGTGGCTGGGGTGCTGCCATGGCCGTGGTGCATGCCCTCGTGCATGGTGGGGCGGGCGGGCTCGGCCAGCGGGCCGGTCCACTCGTAGGCGCGGGTGCCGGGGGGCTGGCGGTACCAGCCGGGGTCGGTGTAATTGCCGGGTTTCTGGTCGCGCCGCACTTTGAGGATGCTGAACATGCCGCCCATCTCCACCCCGCCGAAGGGCCCCTGGCCGGTCATCATGGGCGCGGTGTTGTCGGGAATGGGCATCTCCATCGCCCCCATGTCGGCCATGCCGCGCTCGCCCATCACCATGTAGTCGGGCATGGCACGCTGCAACTTGCCCACCAGGCCGCGGTGGTCCACACCGATCAGGTTGGGCACGTTGTGGCCCATGGTGTTCATGGTGTGGTGGCTCTTGTGGCAGTGGAAGGCCCAGTCGCCCTCCTCATCGGCCACCAGCTCGAACTGCCGCATCTGGCCCACGCCAATGTCGGTGGTCACTTCGGGCACGCGCGCGGCCAGGGGCCAGGGGCCGCCGTCGCTGCCGGTCACGGTGAACTCGTGGCCGTGCAGGTGCATGGGGTGGTTGGTCATGGTGAGGTTGCCCACGCGGATGCGCACCTTATCGCCCTGGCGCACATTGAGCGTGTCAATGCCGGGGAAGACGCGGCTGTTCCAGCTCCAGAGGTTGAAGTCCAGCATGGTCATGGTTTTGGGTGTGGCGCTGCCGGGGTCGATGTCGTAGGCACTCAGCAGGAAGCAAAAGTCCCGGTCCACCTCGCTGATCAGCGGGTGTTTGGCACCCTTTTCGGTTTTGGGGTGCGTCACCCAGAAGCCCATCATGCCCATGGCCATTTGCGTCATCTCGTCGGCATGCGGGTGGTACATAAAGGTGCCGGGGCGCCGCGCCACAAACTCATACACATAGGTCTTGCCCACAGGGATAGCCGGCTGCGTGAGGCCGCTCACGCCATCCATGCCGTTGGGCAGGCGCTGGCCGTGCCAGTGCACGCTGGTGTGCTCGGGCAGTTGGTTGGTTACAAACACGCGCACCCGGTCGCCCTCCACCACCTCGATGGTGGGGCCGGGGCTCTGGCCGTTGTAGCCCCACATATGGGCCTTGAAGCCGGGCGCCATCTCGCGTACGACCGGCTCGGCCACCAGGTGGAACTCTTTCACGCCTTGGGTCATCCGCCAGGGAAGCGTCCAGCCATTGAGCGTGACCACCGGGTTGTAGGGCCGGCCGGTGGGCGGCACCAGCGGGGGCATGGTGGCGGCGCTGGCTTGCAGCACCGGTTCGGGCAAGGCGGCCAGGGCCACCCGGCTGACCGAGGCGGCCGCTACCGCACCCAGGGCGGTGGCTGCGGCGCCGTTGAAAAAGTTACGTCGGTTCATACAGATCCTTGAATGGGGGCGGGGCGCTCAGTGCGCGGCCTTGGAGTCCGTGCCTGTCGCGGCATCGGTGCGGGCGGGGGTGCTGCCTTCGGGCGACACACCGGCCAATACGGCTTGCACATCGGCAAACGCCAGCCAGTAATCGCGCAGCGCTTCCGCGGTGGCCAGTTCAGTGAGCGTGCGGGTGCGGCTGTCAGCCATCAGCTCGAATACGCTGGTCAGCATGCCGTTGTAGCGCAGGGTCAGCTCCTCGTGGATGAACTGGCGCAGCGGCAGCACCTCGGTCTGCAGGTGGTGGGCAACGTCCCACTGGGTGCGCACGTTGAAGGCCGTCTCGCGCGCCTCGCTGCGCACCTGCACCGCTTGCGCGCGCACTTTGGCGGCGTCGCCCAAAGCGTCCCAGCGCTCGTCGATGGTGGCCGGCGCGGTGCTGGCTTGTTTGCGTTGCCACGCCAGTCGCTCGGCTTGCAGGCTGCTGCGGGCTGCGATGGCGCGGGCTTCCAGATCGTTGGTGTCTGCGGGGCTGGCAGGCAAAGCCGGCAAGGCGGTGGCCAGCGTAAAGCCGGTTTGCGCGCCCCACAGGCCTAGCACCCGGATGAGCTGCTCGCGCGCCGCAAACGCCGCTTGCTCGCCCCGCGCCAGCGCCACCGCCGCCTCAGACAGCGTGGCCTGGCTTTGGGCTTGGGTGAGGCGGCTGGCGTTGCCAGCGCGCACCATGCGGCGGGTGAGCTCATCGGCCGTCTCGGCCGTGGTTTTGGCTTCACGCAACAGCTGGGCACTGCGTTCGGCGGCCACCGCGTTCACCCAGGCTTTGTAGGCGCGCAGGGCCAGGCGGGTGGCCTCGTCACGGGCGCGCAGCCGGGCCGGAAAGCCGGGGCTTTGCATGTCGGTGATGTTGCTGCCCTCTGTACCCAAGGCCATCTGCAACGTGGGGCTGTGGAGTAGGGCGATGCGCATGGCGCCAGCGCCGTCCATGGGGGCTTGCAGCAGCTGGGTCAACTCGTCGGCACCGCTATAGGTCTGGCTGGCAATGCGCAGGGGCGCGGTGGCCGGGCCCAGCAGATTGCTCAGCTTGGCCTGCACCTCGGCTTGCAGGCCTTGCACCCCGCCATCGATGGGCGGAGCTGCATAGGCATGGGTGAGCAGCAGGGCCAAGCCCAGCGCGCGCACCGTGGGTAATGCAAAGCGGTGTGTGAACCCGTGTGCGATGGGGCGTGCCGCGGTCGTTGCAAGGGGTGTTTTGCGTGGGTGGTTCATGGCTGCTCCTTCAGTTTCGCAGCGCGGGCTTTTTCCCACTGCAACAAGTCGGCATGGCCGCGCGGGAACTGGGCGACGGCCTTGTTGGCGGTTTTCCAGTCGGTGCTGCTTTCTTCGACGCCGCGCGGCAGGTCGGCAAACACCGAGCGGTAGGGCAGTGCGGGCACGGGGCTGGCGGCATCACTGGCTTGCAGCGTGCGTGCGGGCTCGGTCAGCGCAGGGGCGGTGGTTTGGGCGTGTGCGGCGCCGGTTAGCGCGGCAGCGAGGCCACAACACGCCATGACCGTGCAGGCAGCCCGCAAAAACGGACGACAAATGAACATGAAAATTTTCCTGATTCAAGGTGAAAACACCCCGCCCGCAGGCTGCGCAGGGCAACCAAGGGGCGGACTACAGACCCACTACGGGCCCTGGAATCAGGAAATGGGTGGTTTTTGGGCCAATGCCGCAGGGGCGCTGGCAAAGCGCTCGGTGGGAGCCGGCAGCAGTGGCTGCGCACCGAACACGGGCAGCGTGAGGGGGAAGTCGGCGGGCAACGCCGCCGAGGCGCACATCTGGCAGAGCGAACAGTTTTCGCAGTCGTCGTGCGAGGCTGCGGTGGTGGCTGCGTCGGGGTGGTGCGCGGCCGTGGGGCTGGTGTGTTCTGCCATGGCGCTGTCGGCCATGTCTTCGCAATGGTGGCCTGCGGCGGGCGGCGCATGCTGGTGGGCGGGGACGCCCACACTGGCTGCCACGGTGCTTGCCATGCGCGTCGCCATCCACTCATTGGCCATGCCGCGCAGGGGCGCCAGGGCGATCAGCAGGATGAGGATGACAACACGCATGCTTGGATGATACGCCGCAGCCCCCGGAAGTTCCATCGAACGCCTGGTGTGCGCGCTTGTGGTGTCAAATCGGCCTCTGGCGCAGGTGGAATGTGCGCCGGCAGCTATGAAATTCATAGTGAATTTGCCCGCTGGGTGCCAACTGTTTACCGCTGGACAGTCGCGTTGGACGGCGGTAGCCGGCGCCACCACAATTCGCCTATTCCCGCTTTTTCGCGCCCCCTCGCGCTACTGCCATGAACCGCTCCGCCGCTTCCCGCCCCCGACCCGTGCACTACTGGCGTTGGCTGGTGGTGGCCGCTTGCATTGGGTGGATGGCCGGCCATTCCCACCCGCCGGAGGTACGCGCGGCCAAACCGGGGCGCAGCACGGCGGTCGCGGAGCCCGCTCAACGCGGCCAGTAAACCCAGGCCGCAATCGCCGCGATCACCAAAGCCATGCAGCCGCCCAGCCAACGCTGGATGGTGCGGGTCTGCACGCAGTCGGCGCAGATGCGCCCGTGCCGGTCGGTGGTGGTGGGGATGGCACCGCAGCTATAGCACAGGCCGGCACGCTCCCACTTTTCACGCCGCTTGGTGCGCCAGGTGAACACCAGCACCAGCACCAGCAGCACCACGATCAAAAAGTTGAATCCGAGCTTGATCATGGCCTAGCGCGCCGCCATCACTTTGCGGATGCGCTCAATCGTCTCGGGCATGCGCGCCTTGCGCGATACATCCAAGCCCAGCTCGCGGGCAATGTGGTTCACCACCGCCACGTTCAGCGGCACGCCGCCGGCGTCCACCGCCCGCAGCAAGTCCCGCGCGCGCTGTTCGGCGCTGCGGGGTTTCGGGCGGAAAAGGAGGGTGGAGAGGGCGGTGAACCAGTTCATGCATGTCCTGCGGGTTGGCAGGACTGTAGCGCGTCCGGGCGTGCCTTCTGTTTAAAAGGGTACGTCGCCCAGGATGGTGGCGCGGTGCATGATGCGGCGGTGCGGCAGGTAGTCCACCGTGGCGTAGTGCTGGGTAAGGCGGTTGTCCCAGAAGGCCAGGTCGTACTGCTTCCAGCGCCAGCGCACCGTGTGCTCGGGCTTGGCAATGTGCACCCGCAGGAAGGCGAGGATGGCGTCGCTCTCTTTCTTGTCCAGCTCGACGATGCGGCTGGTAAAGCCCTCGTTCACAAATAGGCCGCGCTTACCGCTGACCGGATGGGTGCGCACCACGGGGTGCGCGATGTCGGGGTTTTTGGCCACGGCGGCTTCCCAAATTTCGCGCTCCTGCGGGGTGCGGGCATAGCGCCAGGCAGGGAAGGACTGCACAAAGCTGTGCTCGGCGTGCAGCGGGTCCAAGAAGCGGCGCAGCGGCTCGGAGAGCGATTCATACGCCGCAATGCCACTGGCCCACAAGGTGTCGCCGCCCGACGGCGGCAGGTGGCGGGCCGACAGCAGCGCGCCCATGGGCGGCTTGTCGATGAAGGTCACATCGGTGTGCCAGTTGTCGTTGTCGGGCGGGTTGTTGTCGTCCGTGTCCAGGATGATGATTTCCCGGGCGTCCGGGTGCTGCGGGTACACCGGGTGGATGTGCAGCTCACCGAAGGCGCGTGCCAGGTCGCGCTGCTGCACCGGCGTGACCGGCTGATTCTCAAAAAACAGCACATGGTGCTGGAGCAGGGCGGCGAGCAGGGCCTCGCGGTGCTCGGTGTGCAGGGGTTGGGTCAGGTCAATGCCGCTGACTTGGGCGCCAATGGCGGGGCCCAGGGCTTGGATGGTGATCGTCATAGAGGGGGCTCGGAGCGAGAAAACAGAAGCCGCTAGCGTAGAGGCCGCAGCGCGCGGGTCATGCGCGTTATTTGCATTTGCAATTTCATTTTCATTCGTTGGATAGTTTTTTGCATATCGATAGCCTTCAAGGGGTCGAGCAGCCCTGTGTCTGCTCCGTCCAACCCTGAAGGAACTCTCTCCATGACATTCGTGAAAAAACTCATCGCTGCCACCCTGAGCGTGGCCGCACTCGCCGGTGCCGCACTTGCGGCGGACAAAAAGGTGGTGATCGGTTACCAGACCGATGCGCTGCCCTCGTCGGTGGCCATTGCCAATGGCGATTTATCAAAGCCACCGGTT
>Ga0228698_1001556_pt1 | contig 10978 bp, 8 predicted proteins | sample McNCre117_Aug_MG_FD_178015 | JGI IMG/M metagenome (GOLD analysis project Ga0228698, IMG submission 178015) | Freshwater microbial communities from McNutts Creek, Athens, Georgia, United States - 1-17_Aug_MG | ecosystem: Environmental > Aquatic > Freshwater > Creek | place: USA: Georgia...
GCTGGGTGCAGGCAGCCGAGCTGCGTGGCGCCGTCGACCTGCTGCGCGCGGACGTCGAGCGCGCGCGCCCTGCCGGCATCAGCGCGCGGGTCGACTTCCCCGAGCCGGTCTACCGCGAGCAGCAGCCTCAGCAGGAGGCGTTCACCGGCTTCGACGCCCACCTCGCCTGGCGCGAGGACGCCGCCATCGACGACATGGGCGCCGTGGCCCTCACGCTGAAGCAGGCCATGACCGAGACCCATCCGCTCGCCGAGGGCCGGCTGACCCTGGGCGCCATCATCGACACCACGCGCTTCGACTGGAGCACGCTGCAATGAAGACCCGACCCAAGTCCCACCCGTTGCCTGGAGCGAACCTGCCATGAGCCTCAAGGAACAGCACGGCCTGTCCGGGCGCCTGCACATCACCCTCACCGAGCACGGCAAGGTGGTCGGCGAGCGGCATGTGAAGAACCTCATCACCGATGCGGGGCGCCAGCTGGTGGCACGCCTGTTCGCCGGGCAAGCCCAGGCCAACGAGCTCCGCATCGCGGTCGGCACCAACGCCACGGCGCTGGACGCGTCGCAGGCGACCATCACCCAGATCGCCGACGCCAAGGCCAGCGTGATCGTGGACCCGAGCAGCGACCAGCGCGCACTGGCCCGTGTCGTCGCCACGCTGCCGGCCAGCGGCGACATCACGCCACAGCCCATCCAGGAGGCCGGCATCCTGATCGTGCTGCCCGACAGCGTCGTGGTCTACAACCGGGTCACCTTCCCGGTGATCCACCGCGCCGGCAATCTTGAAATGACCTTCAGCTGGGAAGTGAGCTTCTGATGGCGACTCGACCGACCCCCTATGTGAAGAAGGACCCCGGCGACATCATGCTCGCCGCGGACTGGAACGAGATGCAGGTGCAGGCGCGCGAAGCGCTGGCCGGCCACCGCCACACCGGCGGCGCCGACGCCGAGCCGATCACGCGCGGAGGCATCGCGCCCAACGCCGTCGACGGCAGCCGCATCGACCCGCAGGCCGATGTGACGCTGGGAGCGCTGAAGGTCAGCGGCGCAACGTCGCTGACCGGTGGGGTGACGCTGGGCACGGCGCCTCCCCGCACCGCACTGGACACCGGCAGCGGCCTGATCAGCGGCGCCAGCAACGACTACCAGAAGGCCCAGTTCGGTATGAGCGGCGGCGGCCTCGTCACGTGGAGCGTGTCCGGCTATCTGAAGTGGACGGTCCGCTTCATCGCCATTTCGGCCGAGCGACCGAAGACCTTCCCGAGCGGCTATGTCGACATCGTCTGCCCGACCGGCAACCCGGCGCTGGTGAAGTGCTGGGACGGCAGCTCTCGCGCCACCGCCGACGGCGTCCTGCTGCGCGACTGGGAGGCCTTGTACGCGGTGCACGAAGTAGGGGGCGATCAAGGCAAGGTGACGTTCCAGATCGTCGCGTACCAGACGGGTACCTTTCACGCGCCAGGCAACTGGCTGCTGGTGGCCGTCGTCAACAGCGACGACAAGACCGTCAAGCTGGGCACCGGGGCGACGATCAGCGCATCGAGCAGCTATGCGTCCTCGTCCGGCAGCAGCCTGCCGCGCGGCGCCATCATCATGTGGACCGGCGACACCGCGCCCGCCGGCTGGGCGCTCTGCGACGGCCAGAACGGCACGCCGGACCTGCGGGGGCGCTTCGTGCTGGCGGCGGGCCAGGGCGCCGGCCTCACGGCGCGCACGCGCGCGCAACAGGGCGGCGAGGAGCGGCACGTGCTGTCGGTCAACGAAATGCCGAGCCACTCACACGGCGTCTCCGACCCGGGGCACTTTCACAACTGGACAGGCAGCCGGCAGCAGGCAGGCACCGATGACCACAACAACACCCAGGAGTTCTCCAAGGGCGATAACGGCACGCCGGACACCGTGAGCAAGAACACCGATGCCCGGCTCACCGGCGTTTCCATCGTGGCGGCGGGCGGCAACCAGCCGCACGAAAACATGCCGCCCTTCTTCGTGCTCGCTTACATCATGAAGCTGTGACGCGGTGGACGCCCGAATGAACCGCCCCAACCCGTGGCGCGCACCGTGATCCGCACCGTCGGCACCTGCTGTGGGCCTGGGCGCAACACACGCCTGGCGAGGCGCCAATGACCGACACCATGCGCCTGACGACTGCGGCCGGCGCCGCCGTGCTGCCGGCCCAGGACGTGGACGTCGGCCCGAACGGGCTGTCGCTGCTGGTGCAGCTGCCGGCCGGCCGCCGGCTGCAGCACGCCACGTTCAGCATCGCGGCCACCGGTGCGGCGGCCTCCGAGCTCTCGCCGGCACCGGTGCTCGATTCGGACGGGTTCACCGTCAACGCGAATGGCACCGTCAACACGACCAACGCCGCCAATGCCCACTGGCTGAGCGTGACCTGGGACGTCGAACGCGCCATCGTCACGCTCACCGTGAAGGCGGCGTCGGCCAGCAACGCGACGCCAGCCACCGCAGCCCGCGTGCGCATGTTCAGCGCCGGCAACTGGCTGCCGCTGCCGCCGCGCGACATGCTCGCCTTTGCCAATGGCCAGGCCAGCGTGCGCTTTCCGGCCTGCGCGGTCAGCCGGCTGATGCTGGAACTGCAGACCGAGAACAAGGTCAACGACAAATGGTCCGGCGTGCTGGTGCCAGGCGCCGTCGACATCTCCAACGTGAGCGTCAGCGTGCAGGTCACGCCGCAGCCCTGCCATGTGAGCGTCGCGGTGGCCGACGACGCACCGTTTTTCCGCGTGACCGGCCCGCTGCCCGTCCAGGCTGTGGCCATGGAGGGGCTGGCCCGGGCGCTGAACCGGTATCTGAGCGACAACGCTGGCGCCACGACGATTCCGCTGACGCTGCGCGCGGCCGCGCCGTCGCGGCTGAAGATCGTCGCCTTCGACGCCGTCCTCGACCCCAAGCCGGGCAGCCAGCCCCCGGCACCGCAACCGCCCGCCCCGCCACCACGGCCGGAGCAGCCCGGCACGCAGCCACCGGGCAACCCCGTGGCGCAGAAGGGCCGTTGGTGCCGGCCGCAGCACCTGGCGGCCCAGGCGTTCGCGGCCCTGCCAGCGGGGCTTGGCGTGTCGGCCGTGGAGCTGTGGGTGCGGCCGCTGGGCGACCCGGCCGCGTTGCGCGGCAGCCTGAGCCTGCACGCCGACGACGCCGGCCGGCCGGCCGCCAACGCGCTGGTCGCCGCACAGCCGTGGCGTTACGCGGGCGACACCGGCGCACCCGCGCAGTGGCTGCGCTGCGAACTGCCGCTGCCGGCGGTCGCACCCAGCAGCCCCTGGTGGGCCCTGCTGCACGTGGAGGCAGGCGAGCTGCTCTGGTACCAGGCCGAGACGCCGCCGCCCGGTGCGGCCGCCGGGCTGTTCCAGGCGAATGGCGGCCCGTGGATGCCGGTGCAGCCGGGAGCGCCGGCCTGGTTGCAGGCCCGCCTGCAGCTCATCGACATGGCGGGCGCCGCATGAGCCCGGCGCCGGCCTCGCCCCGCCCACAGCCACACCGTTGAGCCATGCTGCAACGCCTGGAAGCACTGCTCGAAACCCCGTTGCTCACGGCGCTGGGCACGGCTGCCGACCTCGTCTTCACGGCCGGCAGCCAGCCGCCCGATGGCCAGAAGCCGCAGGTGGCGCTGCTGGCCACGCGGCTGAGCCGCGCTCCCGCGTCCCCCGACAGCGACGCCGCCACGGCCCGCGAAACCGCTTACGACTCGACAACGCTGACCCTCCCGGCCGACGCCACCGATCCCCGGCTGTTCGCGTTGCCCCCCGGCGCCAGCCCCCGGGTGGCCGAGGTGCAGTCGCCCCCCGGGCGGCTGCTGCCGCAGGCCGATGCCTGGGTGGCCGACGCGGCCGGCCTTCACCTGCTGCATGCGCCGACCGCGCCGGTGCGCGCGGTGCTGCGAGGGCCCGAGATGAAGGGTTACCAGGAGCGCTGGGCCGCCCGGATCGACCTGAGCCTCGTGGCCTGGGCGAGCCAGCCGGGCAAGGCGTCCGACCTGCTCGGCCAGGGCCTCGCGGCCGTGCTGGCCAGCCTCTTCGAGCTGGACCTGGTGGACTTGCAGGACGCGCCGCCCGGGGGCGGCCTGTCGCTGCGGCTGCTCAAGCCCGTGGCGCGGCTGCTGGGGGTCGAGCGCAGCCTTGCCACCGCAGGCAATTCCAGCTGGCACCGCATGGCGGCCCACCTGCAGATCGACGGCGAACTGGTCCAGTGCCTGACGCTGGGCGCACCCGACCCGGCCTCGACGATCCGGCAGATCGACTTCAGCGTGGACCGGCTGCGCGCCGACGGCACGCAGGGCCAGGACGCCGGCACGGTGGGCGGCTGACGCGGCGCGCGCGCCTTGATCGACCTCAGCGCCCTCAGCCGCGTTGCGCCGCCTTTGCGGCCGGGCGGTAGCAAGCCACCAGCGCCGTCACGCGGTAGAAGTGGCTGCCCGGCTTCAGCCGCGCGCCGTCACAGCCGGGCTTGAAGTCGGCCTCGGCCTCGTTGAACAGCATGCGCACGACGCGCTGGCCGCCTTTGGCCTGCCAGACCTCCCACTGCACGTTGGCCGCCATCGGGATGACCGTCTCGGTGCGCCACGGGTTGTTGGCGTAGCTGTAGGGCTGTGCGAGCGGCTGCGGCTGGTGCACGCCGGCGATGCCCAGCGCCGACACCAGCGGCGCGATGATCTCGGCATGCGCAAAGCGCAGCACTGCGCCCTCGCCACGCGCCAGCCGGCCCAGCATGTCGTCGACCAGCTGCGTGGCCATCGCGTAGGTCACCGGCCCGGCCTCCACCAGGCCGGGGCCCTTGCGATAGAAGTCCTCGGCGTCGTCGGCCTCGATGAAGACTGCGGCGGCCGCGTCCGGCACATAGGCCGGGAAAGCCTCGCCCAGCTCGCGCCGCAAGCCGGCTGCCGCGCCGCGCACGTCCATCACGTGGCCGGCCGCCCGCAGCGGGTCGGCGATGCGGTCCACGAAGTCTGCGCCGTACAGCCCCGTCAGCACCTCGCGCGCCGCCACCGGCAGGCGCGGGTCGGCCTCGATGCGGCGCTGCTGCGCGGCCAGCTCGGCGCTGCGCAGCCACGCCTGGTAGTCGGCACTGCGCTGCAGCGTGGCGCGCCGGGCCGGCGTGTCCGCCTTGTCGCGCGACGCGTCCAGGCGGTGAAAGTACAGCAGGAAGCGGTCGCTCCCCCAGCTGTCCGGCACGCGCGCGGCGGGCGCGGCGCGGCGCAGCCCGGCCGCGAAGCTGCGCGAGCTGTCCACCGCCCGGTCGACGCCGGAGCTGAGCACCTCCACGGCCGGCCCGCCCGCGAAGAGAGGCGGCAGGCGCGCCACGAGCCGGCGCGCAAGCTGCTCCTGCTCCTCGACACCCAACTGGCTCAGGTTGCCATAACCGAGCTGCCGCTGGGCGTCGATGAAACGCTGCAGGTCGGCCCCGAAGCGGCGCCCGAGTGGCGTGAGCGCGCCGGCCGCCTCGGCCTCGCGCCAGAGCTTCAAGGCGGCCTCGTCACTGCCCGGCTTGGTCAGCCCCCGGCTGCCGTGGCGCGACACCAGTTGCACGGCCACGGGCACGAAGCCGGCCGGCGCCGGCTCATAAAGAGCCGCCTCCTGACGAGGGGCATAGGGCGTCTTGGACCCAAGCGCCTGGCCCGCGCGGGCGCCCGCTGAAAGGGCACACAGCGCGGCCAGCAACACGGCGCGGCTCATGTCATCAAGGATTCGCATCGTCTTCCTAGGCTGCGAGGTTTTTTGGAAGCCGAAAGCCTAGCCATGTTCCGTGACAACCCGTCATTTCCGCTGACCGCCCTGGCAACGGCCGCCGCCCTGCTGAGCGCCGCAGCACAGGCGCAGACGACGCCCGAGAAGGTCGAGACCGTCGTCGTCACCGGCCAGGCCTCCAGCCTGCGCAAGGCGCTGAAGATGCAGGAGAACGCGGACAACATCGTCAGCGCCATCGTGGCCGACGACATCGGCGCACTGCCGGACGTGAACGCCGCCGAATCGCTGGCCCGGCTGCCGGGCGTGTCAGTGCAGCGCGACCAGGGCGAAGGCCGCTACGTCGTCGTGCGGGGCCTTGGCCCCGACATGAACACCATCACCATCAACGGCTCGCTGGTGCCGTCGCCCGAAGCCAGCCGTCGCGGCGTCAGCATGGATGTGCTGCCGTCGGGGCTGATCCGCTCGCTGGAAGTCATCAAGTCGCTGACGCCGGACATGGACGCCAACTCGCTGGGCGGCACGGTGGACGTGAAGACGCTGTCCGCCTTCGACCTGCCCAGGAGCCTGCTCAGCGCGGGCCTGTCGGCCAGCCGCGATTCACTGTCGCACCAGACCAGCCCCGCCGGCAGCCTGCTGGGCGCGACGCGGCTGCTGGGCGGCACGCTGGGCGTGGCGGCCGCGCTGAACGTGGACCAGCGCAAGTTCGGCTCCGAGGATGTGGAGACCGACGGCGCCTGGAACGCGGGCAAGCTGACGGGCGTGGAGTTGCGCCACTACCGCCCCAACCGCGACCGCGCCGCGTTCGCCACCAACATCGACTACAGGCCCGGCGCCGGCAACAGCTACTACGCGCGCGCCATCGTCGCGCGCTTCAGCGACGACGAGGAACGCGACCGGCTGACGATCAGCAACATCACCGGCGGCTCGGTCGCCGAGGGCGCCACGGCCACCGTGCGCGCCGAGCGCCGCCTGCGTGCCCGCAAGTACACGCGCTCGATCCGCTCGCTGGTGCTGGGCACCGAGCAGGACTGGGGCGACTGGACGGTGCAGGCCAACGTGGGCCTGGGGCAAGGCACCGAGCGCACGCCCGAGCAGCTCAACGACGCCCGCTTCCGCCAGAACAACGTCGCCGGCGTGTCGTTCACCGACACGGTCAAGCCCATCGTGACCGGGCCCAGCACGCTGTACGACGCGAGCAAGTACACGCTGAACTCCTTCACGCTGCAAAAGCGCGCCAGCGACGACGACGAGCACAACGCCCGTCTGGACCTCACGCGCGCCTTCACGCTGGCCAGCGGCACCAAGCTGGACCTGAAGTTCGGCGCGAAGATCAGCCGTCGCGAGAAGAAGAACGACACCGACCAGTGGTCCTACAGCAGCGGCACGGCCACCAGCCCCAACTACTGGGGCGCCGGCTCGACGTCGCTGTCCGGTTTCGTGACCGGCCAGACGCTGGACTTCTCGATGGGCGCCATCGGCCCCGCGATGGATACGGCCGCCATCCGCGCACGCCTGGCCACGCTGCCGCGCGACGCCGCCAAGGTGGCCGGCGCGTCGGCGCTGTCGGACTACGACATGCACGAGGACATCGACGCGGCCTATGTGCAGGCCTCGCTGGACCTGAGCCCGGCCTGGAACGTGCTGGCCGGCCTGCGCCGCGAGCACACGCACTTCGATGCCGCTGGCTTTGCCAGTTCGGTGGCGGGCGTGCTGTCGGCCACGCGGTTCGACAAGAGCGACGACCACTGGCTGCCCGGCCTGCACACGCGCTACAAGCTGGACCGCGCCACCAGCCTGCGCGCGGCCTGGACGAACAGCGTCGTTCGCCCGAACTTCGACCAGCTGTCCCCCGCCGTGACGCTGAGCAGCACGACGGAGGCCAGCGTCGGCAACCCGCGCTTGAGCCCCATGCGCGCGCACAACCTGGACCTGGGCGTGGAGCGCCTGCTGGGTGACGACGGTGCCGTGTCGGCCTACCTGTTCCACAAGGACATCAAGGACTTCACCTACGCGACCAACCTCGCCGGCACCGGCGACTGGGTGGGCTACACCAGCGTCACGGGTTACGCCAACGGCAGCCAGGCCCGCGTGCAGGGCGTGGAGCTGTCCTGGCAGCAGCCGCTGCGCATGCTGCCCGGCTGGATGAGCGGCTTCATCGTCGGCGCGAACGCGGCCTTCACGCACTCCAGCGCCGAGGTCGCCCGCTACGACACGGCCAGCCAGGCCCAGCGCGTGCGCAGCTCGCGCATGCCGGGGCAGTCGGACACGACCGTCAACCTGATGCTGGGCTACGAGGCCGGCCCGCTGAGCACCCGCCTGGCGGTGAACCACAAGTCCAAGTACCTGCTGCAGTTCGGCAGCGACGTGACCAGCGCCGCGCAGGACCAGGTCGTGGCCGGCCAGCGCCAGGTGGACCTGTCGGTCGCCTACAAGGTCACGCCGTCGGTGCAGCTCACGCTCGAGGGCGTGAACCTGAACAACGAGCACTACTACACCTACGTCGGCGTGCCGCAGCTGAACTACCAGTACGAGCAGTACGGCCGCACCTTCAAGCTGGGCCTGAAGGTGGCGCTGTTCTGACGGCGCTCAGGCGAGATCGCCGTGTTCAACGGTGTTGCAGGTCGGAACGGGCCGGCCTCGCGAAATATCCGGGCTAGGCCAGCCGCGCGTACACGGCCGTGTCGCGCGGCTGGCCGTCCACACCCAGCACGTCGCGGCGCAACACGCCCTCCAGCTCGAAGCCGCAGCGCTCGGCCACCGCGCGGCTGCGCAGGTTGATCGTGTCGCAGCGGATCTCCACGCGCCGCGCCGTCAGGCGGTCGAACGCCAGGGCACACAGCTGTTGCACCGCTTCGCTCGCATGGCCCTGGCCGGCCGCGTCGGGCCGGATCCAGTAGCCGATCTCGAACCGCCGCACCGCCCAGTCGATGCGGTGCAGGCCGGCACCACCCAGCAGCCGGCCGGCACCGCCATCGGCGCGCAACGCATGCAGGTGAAAGCTCAGGTCCCGCCGGGCGACGAAATCCGCCTGCATGCGGCGCACCACGGCCTCGGCACTCTGCGCCGTCGGCGCCTCCTGCGCCCAGGCCATCCACGGCCGCAGGTGGGCCAGCGACTGCGCGATGACCACGGCCATCTCCGCCCCCATGCCCGCGCGTGCCGCCAGCATCAGCGTGCGGGCGGCCACCAGCCGCTCGGGGACGTCGAGCAGGATGGGGTCGTTCACGCTGGCACCACTTCCACGGGCTTGGGCAGTTCGCGCACACCGCGGATCACCGGGTGGCGCCAGGCCCACACCGCCGTCAGCACGCAGCCGATGCCGGCGAACGCCAGCGCCGCCCGCAGGCCCAGGTGCTCGCCCAGCCAGCCGCCCAGCAGCGCGCCGGGTGCCGCCGGCAGCAGGATGAGCCAGCGCACGGTGCTCGTCATGCGGCCCAGCAGCGGTGCCGGCGTGACGGCCTGGCGCAGCGACAGGAAGTTGATGAACATCAGCACGGCCCCCGTGCCCCACGTGAACAGCATCAGCGCAAAGCTGGCCACGCCCCACGGCCCGGCCGGCGCGAACGCCAGCTGCAGCCAGGCCACGCCGCACAGCGAGAAACCCAGCACCAGGCAGGGCCCGGGCCCCAGGCGCCGGCTGATGCGGTGGCCGAAGACGCTGGCCAGCACCGTGCCCACGCCGATCGCGACGTAGGACCAGCCCACCGTCTGCGGCGCCAGGTGCAGCTCGCGCGTCGCCAGCAGGATCTGCACCACCAGCGCCGCGTTATGGAAGAGATGCCAGGCAGCGACCGTCATGGCCATGCTGACCAGCAGCGGCCGTTCACGCACGAAGCGCAGGCCCACCTTCAGCTCGGCCCAGAAATCCGCCGTCTTGCGGGCCGGCAGCTGCTCCTTGACGCGCACGCCGCGCAGGATCACCGTGGAGAGGGCCAGCATCACTGCGTTGACCGCCAGCGCCACCGGCGCGCCGAGCAGCTTGATGAGCAGCCCCGCCAGGCCCGGGCCCGCCACATCGGCGCCCGATGACGCCAACGCATTCTTGGCATGCGCCTCCACCAGGCGCTCGCGCGGCACCACCTGGGTCAGCACGATCTGAGCGGCACTGCCCGCCGTCGTGTTGACGCTGCCGATGATGAACCCGACCACATACAGCCAACCCATGCCCAGCGCGTCCAGCGACGCCGCCACCGGCACCGAGGCCACGGCCACCGCCAGCACGGCCTCGCCGCCGATGTAGATCGGCAGCTTGCGCACGCGGTCCAGCAGCACGCCGGCCGGCAGCGAGAACAGCGCGAACGGCAGCACCTCCAGCGCCTGCAGCAGGCCCATCTGCGTGGGGGTGGCCTGCAGCAGCACGGCCGCCGTCAGCGGCAGCGCCAGCAGCGTGATCTGGCCGCCCAGCGAGGAACACAGGATGGAAGTCCACAGCCGCCGGTAGACGGCATCCCGCAGCAGGTCCTGCGGGGCCAGGGCGAAATAGGAGATCAGACGGGACAGCATGACGACAACGGCTCCGGAACTCGACAGAGGATGAGCGCCACACGGGCGCTGGGCGGCGCGCGGGCGCCGTCAGTCGAGGTCGAGCAGCTTGGTCATCGAGGGATGCTAGCAGCGCCGTTGCGCCTCACGTATCCAGGCGTGACTCACCAGCCCACGGCCGCACCGTCGCGGCGCGGGTCGCTGGCGGCGACATAGCCTTGCACCGCCGGATCGCCCAGCCGCCAGATGAACTGGCCGGCGCCGAAGTCCTGGTAGCTGTCGTGGATGTCGCCGACCTGGTGGCCGCGGGACCGCAGCGCCTCGATGGTGGCCGCCGGCATGTGCGGCTCGATGTTGACGGACAAGCCCTCGTTGAACCGCCAGCGCGGCCCGTCACAGGCGGCCTGTGGGTTCTGCCCGTAGGCCAGCATGCGCACCAGCGTCTGCATATGCCCCTGCGGCTGCATGTTGCCGCCCATGACGCCGAAGCTCATGACGGGGACCACGGAGGGTGTTCGCGTGGCTGGCGCCTCCGCAGGGCCGCCCCAAGGTGGCGCCGCGCCCCCTTGGGGGGCAGGAGCCGCAGGCGACGTGGGGGCGGTCAGGAAGGCGGGGATGATGGTATGGAACGGCCGCTTGCCTGGCGCGACCTGGTTGGGGTGGCCGGCCTCCAGCGTGAAGCAGTGGCCGCGGTTCTGCAGGCTGATGCCATAGCCCGGCAGCACCAGGCCCGAGCCGAAGCCCATGTAGTTGCTCTGGATGAAGCTGACCATGAGGCCGGACTCATCGGCCGCC
>Ga0228698_1001557_pt1 | contig 10973 bp, 7 predicted proteins | sample McNCre117_Aug_MG_FD_178015 | JGI IMG/M metagenome (GOLD analysis project Ga0228698, IMG submission 178015) | Freshwater microbial communities from McNutts Creek, Athens, Georgia, United States - 1-17_Aug_MG | ecosystem: Environmental > Aquatic > Freshwater > Creek | place: USA: Georgia...
ACTCCGAAAATCGTGAAGCGCTGCTGGCGCTTGAGCATTTTGATGATGAGTATATTCGCGCGATCGACTACAAGGTGAAGGCACCACGCGCCCAAACGCCGAAAGCGGTGCTCCTGATTGATATTGCGGGCAACAGCGTGGCGGAGGTGGAGCGTGGCATTGAGCGTGTTCGGCGTCTGCTTGAGCCGCATCCGAACACGCTGATGTTTCTTGCCAGAGATAACGCCGAGGCGATTCGTTTTTGGGCTGACCGTAAAAAGCTCGGTGCCATTGCTCGACGCACCAACGCTTTCAAGTTGAACGAAGATATCGTTATTCCGCTGGAGGCGTTGGCTGAGTTCTCCCGCTTTATCGACAAGCTCAATATTGATGAAGAGCGTTACGCTCAGCGCCGTTTTGTGGAGCGTGTTCGCGAGATTCTTTCGACCGTGAAGGTGAAGGGCGATGGCGAGCAGTTTGCTTCAAAAATTCCTGCCGGCGTTGAGCTGTGCCGCTTGTTTGATGACAAGATTGTGGCTGAACCTGATGATTCGATCCGCTCGCTTTCGGTTGTCGAGGAGCTGAGCCGTGAGCTGGGCGAGCTGGTGCAGGGTTATCCCGAGATGGAAACGGCGTTGACGAACGCCTATCATGCTGTTCGCGACCGGCGCATTGTGCTGGCGACTCACATGCACGCTGGTGATGGCAATGTGCATGTCAACGTGCCGGTTCTCTCAAACGATCGCTCCATGTTAGAGCGTGCCGATAAGGTGATCGACCATGTGATGGAGAAGGTGGTTTCGCTTGGTGGCGTGGTCTCCGGCGAGCACGGCATTGGCGTTACCAAGCTCAAATATCTCGATCCAACTCTTGTTGAGGCGCTCTCTCGTTATCGGCGCAAGGTTGATCCGAAGGGGATCATGAATCCCGGCAAGCTGGAGGATTATGCGGCGCTCGACCACATTTTTACGCCGTCGTTCAATCTGCTGGAGCTTGAGGCACACATTCTCAAACGGGCGCAGATTGAGGAGCTTTCCAAAAAGGTGAACTACTGCATCCGTTGCGGCAAGTGTAAAACCGACTGCTGCGTCTTTTATCCGGCGAGGGGAATGTTCTACCATCCTCGCAACAAAAATCTTGCCATTGGTTCGCTGATTGAGGCGCTACTCTTTGACGCCCAGCGCGAGCGCTCGACCGATTTCGCCCTGTTGCAGTGGCTTGAAGAGGTTGCCGACCACTGCACTATTTGCCATAAATGTCTCAAGCCCTGTCCGGTTGATATTGATACCGGCGAGGTTTCGGTTCTGGAGCGAGAAATTCTTTCGGAGTGGGGCTTCAAGCACTCGTCGCCGGTGACGGAGCTGACGCTGCGTTATCTCGACAGTCGTTCGCCTGCTTTTAACGCGCTCTTTCGCACGGCGGTGCTCCGAATGGGCGGCGCTGCCCAGCGGATTGGCAACAAACTCTCGGCACCGTTGCAGCCTGACGATGATCCGCCATCGCTCTATCCGCTGCGGCTGTTGCGCTCTCCAGTGCCGCCGGTTCCAGAGGCTACGCTGCGTGATCTGTTGCCACCGTGTGGCGATAATCAGGTTTTAGTGTTTGAACCATCGGGAGAGGTGAAAGGCAACGTTTTCTATTTTCCGGGCTGCGGTTCCGAGCGAATGAACTCAACCATTTCGATGGCTGCGCTTCACCTCTTGCTTGAGCTTGGCACGCGCGTGGTGCTGCCGCCGCCCTTTCTCTGCTGCGGTTTTCCCGCGCATGTCAACGCCAAGAAGGAACAGTATTCGAGCATTGTGCTGCGCAATACCGTGCTTTTCAGCCAAATCAGGGAGATGTTCTCTTATCTCGATTTTGATGCCTGCGTCGTTACCTGCGGAACTTGCATGGAGGGGCTTGATGCTATCGAAACCGGCAAGCTCTTTGGCGGCAAGATCACTGATATTTCAGCCTATGCGCTTGAGAAAGGGCTGAAGCTGACTGGCGACGGCGACTATCTCTATCATGCTCCTTGCCACGATTCGCTCTCCGGCAAGGCGTGTGCAACACTTCGCGCTCTTGGCGGTTTTGGGCGCGTAACCGCTGTGCCGCACTGCTGTTCGGAGGCGGGAACGTTGGCGCTCTCTCGTCCTGACATTACCGACTCCATGCTTCATCGCAAACGGGATGCCATCACGGAGGCGATGCACGGCAGGAGTAGCGCCGTCATGTTGACAAACTGCCCCTCGTGCGTGCAGGGGCTTGGAAGAAATCTCGATATCGGCATTCAGCCGCAGCATCTTGTGGTTGCGCTGGCGGAAAAAATCTCAGGTTCAGGTTGGATGGAGCTGCTGCGGAAGCAGGTTGGAAAGGCAACGGCGGTGAGCTTTTAAAGCCTCATTCGTTGCCGTTTCGCCGTCCGATTTTTTGCTTCACCTGTCATCTCTCTGTCACTTATGGTAGCTGAGGAGATGATCTCACGAAATAGAAAAAGATGAGTTATGGCTCTCACGTTAAGTAATCGCCACGCCTGCGTTTTGCAGTCGGAAATTCGCAATATGTCGATTGAGTGCAGCCTTGTCGGAGGCATCAATCTTGCTCAAGGTGTTTGCGATACGCCCGTGCCCGAAGCGGTGCTTCAGGGTGCGGCGGAGGCGATGAGGCTGGGCATCAATACCTACACTCATTACGCTGGACTGCCTCAACTGCGCGAGGCAATTGCCACCAAGCAGAGGCGTTATTCAGGGATTTCCTACGATCCAGAGAGCGAGATTATCGTGAGCGCTGGCGCTACCGGTGCGCTCTACTGTGCCTTTCAGGCGCTGCTGAACCCGGGCGATGAGGTGATTGTGTTTGAGCCGTTTTATGGCTACCACATCAGCACTTTGCAGGCGGCGGAGGCTGTGCCGGTGTATCTCCCCTTGACCTTGCCGGAGTGGTCGTTCAGTGCAGATGATCTTGAGCATCTCGTAACACCTCGCACACGAGGTATTATTGTCAATACGCCAGCCAATCCATCTGGCAAGATCTTTTCGCGTCAAGAGTTGGAGCTGATTGCCGCATTTGCTGAACGGTACGATCTCTTTGTTTTTACCGATGAGATTTACGAGCATTTTATCTATGGCGATCATTCTCACTGCTCTTTTGCGGCGTTGCCCGGCATGAAAGAGCGGACGATTACCATTTCCGGCTTATCCAAAACATTCAGTGTTACCGGCTGGCGGATTGGCTATGCGCTTTGTGACGCCCGTTGGGCGAGGGCGATTGGTTACTTCAATGATATGGTCTATGTCTGCGCGCCGGCACCGCTTCAGGCGGGAGTTGCCAAAGGAATGCGGGAACTTGGCGAGAGCTACTATCACGCTCTTGCGGTTGAGTATCAGGCAAAGCGTGATCGTTTCTGCGCAGCGCTCTCAAACGTCGGACTAAAGCCGCACATTCCTGATGGAGCCTATTATGTGCTGGCTGATGTTTCTGCCATTCCGGGAAAAAGCGGCAAGGAGCGAGCAATGCACATTCTTCATACAACGGGAGTGGCAAGTGTGCCGGGTGGAGCATTCTATTGCGACAAGCGAGGGGAGTTGCTGGTGCGATTCTGTTTTGCGAAGGATGATGCGGTGCTGGAGGAGGCGTGTCAGCGATTGCAGATTCTCACTCGATAGGGTTACAGAGTCTCTCCGTGGCGTCGTTTTTGAGAGGCTGAAGTGTGAGTTTTGGTAAAATCAGGATTATTGGAAGGATAAAAAAAGCTGAAACCGCAAGCTATAAGCCGAATTCTGTGAATTACCCGAAAAACCGGATAAAGCTGCAGCCATTTATCTAATGCGGCTTACCCGAAAACTCTCCTTGCGGAATTGAACGGGCAGCTCTCTTTTCTCGAAAGAAAAAGTTTTCCTATTTAGCCTTGCTTCGGGGAGGTTTGCCAAGCACCGTGCATTACTGCACCGTCTGGTGGTCTCTTACACCGCCGTTTCACCCTTACTCCGTTTACCTTTTGGTATTCGGAGCGGTCTGTTTTCTGTTGCACTCTCTGTGATAAGCGGCTTGCGCCGTCATCCCCGGGCTTGAGCCTTGCAGCTCTCGACCGGCACCCTGCCCTGTGAAGTTCGGACTTTCCTCTGCGCAACCTTGACGCTGCACGGCGACTGCACACTTGCGATTTCAGCTTTACAAAGAACGGCTATAAAAATACTTAGCCTTCGGCTTCCTCAAAAAGTCGTTCGTGAACAACAATTCGTCCGCATGATTCGCAGAGGTAGAACCCGCCCTGCACAATCATGGTGTGGCGATTGGTGGGAACTCTGGTGTTGCAGCCGGAGCAGGCGTTGCGATTCAGCTTGACAACAGCATTGCGCAGCGTTCCGCTTCTGAGGTGATCGTATTTGTCGAGCAGTCTGGCAGCTTCAGCATTGATCTGTTTCCGTTGTTCGGCAACTCTCTTTTTCAGTGCATCAACATCTTCGGCGGTTTCAATAACAATGCTCTCCAGCTCCTCTCGTTTCTGTTCAAGCTGTTTTTTTAGATCGTCAAGTTGCTGATGCAGAACATCATCAGGCATCATCTCTTCGGTAATTTCGTCATACCGATTTTCGGTGATCAACTGCCGTCCTTTTTTCTGAATCTCCTCCGCTTTCTGGATGGTGTGGACGATATCCTGAAGCTGAATCTCCGCTTGCGCTATCTCTTTTTCTTCATATTCGATCTGCTTTGAGAGAGCGTCGTACTCCTTGTTGTTCCGGGCGAGCGTCTGTTTCTCCTTGAAATTCAGAATCTTGTTTTTACACTCATTGATGGTTTCGTGGAGATGTGTACGCCGAACCAACTGCTCATCAGCTATTTTTTTGCGCGACTCAAGCTGTCTGGTGGTGAAAACAAGATCTTCAGCGAGTGCATCTATCTCTTCAGGCAGCCCTTTTTGGAGGCTGACTATGCTTTCTATCTGATTGTCAAGGTGCTGAAGCCTGACAAGGAGGTTGATTTTGGTATGATCCACTACGGCTGATGTTTTGGATTATTAAAGCATAAAAAAAGCACCTTTTTCACAAAAGGTGCATACCTGTTCGCTGTATTTTACAAAAAAACCGATCTGACACCTGCCGATTTTGATGGTCTTGTCAACGCTTTTTGCTAGCATATCGCCCTTGAAATATTGTTATGTGCCCGAAAGGAGACTCGAACTCCTACACCTTGCGGCGCGCGTCCCTGAAACGCGTGCGTCTACCAATTCCGCCATTCGGGCATTGCGCTATGCCGGTACCAGATACTGAGCGTTTACTTGATCTCCTTATGCAAGGTATGGCGCTGCATGTTCGGATTGTATTTTTTCAAAATCAGGCGCTCTGTAGTGTTTTTTTTGTTTTTTGTTGTGGTATATCGTGATACGGTTTTCCCCTCTTTTTTTGCTTCGGTGCACTCAAGAGTGATGACGATTCTATTCTCTTTTCCTTTAGCCATGATAACTTAAATCAGGTGTGTAAAATTTAAACGGTCGTTAATATAAGCGCCGAAAGCTAATTTTGCAAGCTATGGCTTTTTCTTTCTCTGATAACAGGAGAAAAGCTATTTTTCGCCATCTTTTTATAACCCTTTAAAAGGCAAGAAAACCGTGCTCGACAGTACCTATTTTTATTATACCGGCAAGAGGCTTATGTGCGACGAAGTCAGTCTCGAAGAGCTTGCCAGCAATTTCGGAACACCACTCTACGTAACCTCTACCAAAAGTCTTGTTGAGAGCTACAACGCTTTTGAGCGTTCGTTCGCGAAGCTGCCACATTTTACCTGCTACTCTGTCAAAGCCAACTTCAATCTTAGCGTCATTCGTACCTTTGCTGACCTTGGTTGCGGTTGCGATGTCAACTCTGGCGGCGAACTCTATCGTGCGCTGCAAGCTGGTGTGGCTCCTGAAAAAATTATTTTCGCTGGCGTGGGCAAGCGGTATGATGAGATTGCTTATGCGCTTGAGAGTGGTGTGCTGATGCTAAAAGCGGAATCCAGCTCGGAGCTTCGGGCGATCAACCGCATTGCCGGTGAGCTTGGCACAGTTGCCGCCGTTGCGTTACGAATTAATCCGAATGTAACGGCTGAAACGCATCCCTACATTACCACCGGTGATAGCAAGGAGAAGTTCGGTATTGATGAGATGGAGCTTCCAGCGCTGTTTGCGCTGCTTGGTCAGTTGCCGAATCTTCGGCTTGTCGGGCTTGACATGCACATTGGGTCGCAGATTTTTGATCCCGAATATTATGTGGCAGCAACAACGAAGCTCCTTGCTCTTTTCGAGTTTTCGAAAACCTTGGGATTTGCGATTGAGTTTCTTGATATCGGTGGTGGTTTTCCGGTAACTTACGATCCGCTGAAACCGGCAACGCCGATTGAGCGGTTTGCAGAGAAGCTTGTTCCGATGTTACTACCTACCGGTGTGACGGTGATTTTTGAGCCGGGACGTTATTTGGTGGCGAATGCTTCAGTGTTGCTCACCAAAATTCTCTACAAAAAGCGCAACCATGTTGGCAAGGAGTTTTTTGTGGTTGATGCAGGAATGACGGAGCTGATTCGTCCTGCGCTCTACCAGTCGCACCATGAAGTGCAGGCGGTAACGAGGTGTGACGAAACGGTTGTCGCTGATGTTGTTGGACCAATCTGTGAGTCGAGCGACTTTTTTGCTCGCCAGCGTACCATTGATGCGGCTGACGAGGGCGAGCTTCTTGCGGTGATGTCGTGCGGTGCTTATGCAGCGGTGATGAGCAGCAACTACAACGGTAGGCTGCGTCCAGCGGAGGTGATGGTGAATGGCAGCGAGGTAACGCTGGTTCGGAAACGTGAAACTCTTGAACAGCTCGTTCAGAATGAGCTATTCTGAGAGATTCTCGTCAAAAGCCCAAAAGCTACCAAAAGCTAAAAAACGTTACGAGTGCAGGTTTCTGAAGATTTTGAGTGTTGCATCAGCCATGTTCAGGGTGTAGAAGTGAATTCCCTTGAGATGATGGTCGATCAGCTCCTGAACCTGCGCCGTTGCCCATTCGATGCCGATTGATGCTACGTCGTTATCGTTGTCAGCAGCAAGAACTTTTTTCAGCAGCGGAGCTGGAATTCTTGCGCCAAGCGCCAGTTCCGACATTCTGATCATCCCTTTTTTGCTGCTGATCGGCATGATTCCCGGAATAATCGGCACCGTAATACCGGCAAGCTGGCAGCGCTCCACAAAGTCGAAGTAGTCGCGATTATCGAAAAAGAGCTGGGTGACAATGTAATCAGCTCCGGCATCAACCTTCTCTTTCAGGTAGGCAAGCTCTTGCATCCGGTTCGGAGTCTCCGGGTGTCCTTCAGGAAATCCGGCAACGCCAACGCCAATATCGGGATAGTTGGTTTTGATGAAACGGACAAGATCAATCGCATGGGGAAACTCTTTGGTCGCCTCTTGCAGCGACGCCACTCCTGCCGGTTTGTCGCCTCGAAGGGCAAGCACGTTGTTTATGCCATTTTCGCGGTAGTTCTGGAGAATCGTGCCGGTTTCGTCAGTACCGGAACAGATGCAGGTGAGGTGCGAAACAACGGTCAATCCCGTCTCCTGCTGGATTCTGGTGACCAAATTATGGGTTCGTGAACGGGTCGATCCGCCAGCGCCATACGTTACGCTGACGTAGGAGGGATTGAGCGGCGAAAGGGCTGCGATGGTTGCAAAGAGCGTTTCCCACTCTTCATCTTTTTTTGGCGGAAAAAACTCGAAGCTGAAGATTGGTGTGGTGGCAGAAGCCAAAATTTCTTTGACAAGCATTGCAGCGCGTAACGGTTAGCGTTGGGAAGTTTGAACGGAAAAGAGGCGAATATACAAAAACAATGCCGTGCCTAACGTAGAAAATAAAAAGGAGCTGCGGCTCCCTGAGCGCTTTTCGATGGCACCCTATCCAGCAGTGCGGCTGCTCGTTGTGGCGGTTGTGGGAATTCTGGTGGGCGTCAATGTGTCGCTTTCGTTGGAGAGCTGGTTGCTTCTCTCTGCTGGTGCGCTTCTCGCTCTTTTGGCAACGCTTCTCTCTGAAAAACTGAAGCGCCACGTCTCGCCCTTTCCGCTTGTTTGGAGTGCCTTCAGTTATACGTTTTTCGTGGTTTTCTGCTTTGCCACCTTCAGCGCTTATCGCCTGAACTATGCGCCTCGCGACGGGCTGTTGCCGTTTTGCGGCAAAAACGTGCTGCTCTACGGCTGTATTGACGGACGTCCGAATTTTTCCGAATCGGGAGCTGGCTGGATTATGGAGGTTGAGGAGCTTTTCGATAATGGCAGAACGGTGAAGCTGCACGATCGGGCGAAGGTGCTCATGCGCAACGGAGGGCAGGCGAGCGCAAAAGTGCATGATGGCGATATGGTGCTGGTGAAGGGAAAGCTTGATCTGATTCCAGAAGCGGCAAACCGTGGGGAGTTTGATCCTCGCAAAGCCGCTCGGATGAAGCAGCTTTCGGTGCAGCTCTACTGCTCCGGTCCTTGGCAGGTTCAGGCTGACGGGAAGTCGAGGCTCAATGGATTTGAGCGCTTCATCGTCCAGCCAACCTACGACTACATCATGCAGAGCCTTGATGAGCTGCTGCCGGCTGGTCAGGAGCGTAAGCTCGCATCCGGCGTGTTGACCGGTGAGCGAGAGAGTATGTCGGAGGAGGTTTTTGAAGCCTTCAAGCTGACCGGCACCGCTCATATTCTTGCGGTGTCGGGAATGAATGTGGGGTTGCTCGCTCTTGTGGTGCAGATTTTGCTTCAGCGCCTGAAGATGACCACCATCGGGCGCTGGCTCTCCTTCGCGCTTTTTGTTTTTATTCTGATGGTTTACTGTTCCGTTACCGGCAATTCAGCGTCGGTAAAACGCGCAGCTTTTATGGCGCTGGTGCTCATCGGTGGCGAGACGCTCGGGAGAAAAACCTATCCCATCAACTCGCTCGCGCTTGCCGATATTTTGATTCTCCTTGCTGATCCGCTTGATCTGCTCAATCCGGGATTTTTAATGACGAACGGTGCAGTTCTGGCAATTTTCTTGATCTATCCAATTTTCGTTCCTTCCCAAAAACAAGCGGGTGGATTTTTGCGCGTCGTTGCAAGCGCCTTGATCGGTAGCGTCATGATTACGCTGGCAGCAATTATCGGCGTTTCGCCCGTGATTGCTTACTATTTTGGCACCTTTTCGGTGATTAGCATTCTTGCCAACATACCGGTTGTGCTCTTTTCCACGCTGCTGATGTATGCGCTTGTGCCGATGCTTTTGGTGAACTTGGTTTCCAGCTACGTCGCCTCAGTTTTTGCTACAAGCTCACTGTTTCTCGCTGAGATGACGCTCAAGTCGGCACTTTGGTTCAGCCGTGTTCCCTTCGCCTCCATCACCATCAAGCCCGATGCAACGGAGGTCTGGATCTACTACGCCATGCTGGGCATCACGCTCTTTTTCATCACTCGAAAAGCGTGGGGCAAGGTTGCTGTTGCGCTACTCGTTGGCGCGAACATGCTTTTTTGGTACGCCTTTTTCCTGCCACCTCAGCCTGAAACTCCGAACTTGGTAACGGTCAATCTTGGTAAAAATCTTGCTACTATTTTTTCGTCAGGCAGCGAAACCGTGTTGATTGATGCGGGCAAGTCGCCACGTGACCAGAAGCGCATTGCGCAGCAGCTTGCCGAATATGGCTTCGATGCACCGGCAGCCGTGGTGCAATTTTACACTCCCGACAGCCTCATTGCGCAGGTGCCTGCTCGCCGCCATCTTTTACAGGCATACAGCACGCTCATTCTGTCTTCGATGGTGGTGGTTCGCCCTGACGAGAAGGTGGTTAAACTCTGGAGCCGCAAAAGTTCGATGCTGATGGCGTCGGGCACGAGCCGCCTGAAGGAGGAGGAGCTGTACAAGGCTGATTGTGCCGTTCTTTGGATCTACCGATTTGCTGACAAACAGCAGGAGCAGCTTGGCGCGTGGCTTAACTATGCGAAGCCGAAGCGCTGTATTCTTGTACCGGGTTCTTTTCTGTCGCCCTCTCAACGTGTTGCTTTACAACAATTTGCCGCAGCGCATCAGGGTGTTGCCGTGCGTAGTAAGAGCCAGCAGGTGGTGGTGCGGTAGGGTTGGTTGGGGAGATTTTTGATACTTTTGAAGATGGTGAAGCTTGCAAAGATTTATTGATTACCTGAAAGCTACCGGTGCAGGATGCCCTGCATTGCGGGGTGTTCAGTTCTGGGCATGTTTGACGTTATTTGCTATCAAAAGCAGTTGCCCAGCTATTTAAGTATTCCGAAAAGTCGCGATGAGCATCGGTGAATTCACCAGAACATATTTGAGCCAAGCTATCATTTTGCAGACCGCGAGTTTCAAAACATTTTCCTTTTGAAGTGACCCAAACATAGGTTTGTAAAATCGGTGGTTTGGTCTTTGCAAAATTGTCATATCTATCGATAAGGTCTTTTGGGGAAATTATTAAGAAGTCAAATTGACGAGTTGTAAATTCTGATAAAACTATAACCCAATAATCAGCAGGTGAAGACACTATCTTATTACGTCTGAATGTCCACCATCCACCAGATTTTATGGCTGATGTTGCGTTAGAAGGCTCTTCGCATATTTTAGTGAAACGAAGTAATAAAGATTATGAGTGTCGTAATATCGCCCCGCAGGATTAGTTAGAACAGCGACCATTGATGAACGTGAAGTACATGCCGATAAGACATAGAACCAACAGCCATAACGATTTAAGTACACAACAGCCAAAACACGGTAACAGAATACTATACAACAGATCTCAGCGTCGTAAGGCTGCGGCGATGGGCTTTAAAAGCTTCGAGGGTTACCGGAACCAATACAATACCCAACCATAAACAACCTAATCTTTCTTCTGTAAGATGAAGTAAACTGATTTTACTTCAAACCACTAAATTCTTCGAAGAACCCGTTAGGGAACCTCTGCACAAGCATAGATTTGGAGGCATGTTCTCGAAAAGAGAAATGGAAAGAGCCAATAACAACAGATACGGCTCTAAAAGCGACGATTTC
>Ga0228698_1001558_pt1 | contig 10971 bp, 10 predicted proteins | sample McNCre117_Aug_MG_FD_178015 | JGI IMG/M metagenome (GOLD analysis project Ga0228698, IMG submission 178015) | Freshwater microbial communities from McNutts Creek, Athens, Georgia, United States - 1-17_Aug_MG | ecosystem: Environmental > Aquatic > Freshwater > Creek | place: USA: Georgia...
TTCGCCTGCTTTGATTCCTTCTACAAGATTTTGAACATCACTCTGCGATGCAAGATGCTCTTCTCGTTCTATCTGTGCGAGTTGGCGCTCCAACTCCCCCACCACCTCATCACTAAGTGAAATTTTTTGAAGACGTTCTTTTATTTGCGCAACAAGCGCTTCCTCCCGCACGTATTTTTGTGAGCAGGCGCCTTTTTTCTTTGTGCACCGGTAATAGCGATACCTCGAGCCATGCCTCCCTGTCGCCCATTGCGCGGTAAACATACCTCCGCACTCCTCGCACTGAAAAAGGCCAGCGAATGGAAAATCGTGCGTGACTTTGCGCTTTCGTGGCTTCGCACGCACTACAAGTGCGCGTTGCACGTCTTCAAATAATTTCGAGGAAATAATTGGTTCAAAGCTTCCAGAAAACCATTCACCATAGTGCTTCGTGAGTCCTATATATGCTCTGTTGGTGAGCATTCGTTTTATGGAAGCTTTGCCAAGTGGCGTTCCGGTCTTCGTGGTCACGCCATGAAGCGCCATAAACTGAGTCAGCTTTTCAAAACCACACCCGCCTTTCGCAAACTCCTCGAATGCAAGGCGTATCACTCGTGCCTGCACAGGTATCGGCTCAATGTTTCGCGTTCGAGGATTGTTTGTATAACCGAGCGGTGCCTTGCACAACCATTCACCTCGACGAAGTTTTTGGCGCATACCGCGCTTGATGTTCTCTTGGAGATTGTCGGAGTAATACTTCGACTGACCGAATGCCACTTGCAACATAAACAACCCCTGCGGGGTAGGTTCAAACCAAAAGGTCGGAAAACGCATAGACACGACCTTGGCCTGATCGACAAGGTAAATGATGCGCCCACCGTCTATTGAATTGCGCGCCAACCTATCGGGATGCCATGCCAAGATACCTACTTCTTCCTGCCCTTCTATGGCACGCATCATTTCATTGAAGACAGGCCTTCCCGGTGTCTTTGCGCTTTTCGACTCTTGAAATTCTTTGAGGATTTCAATGTTTTCCTTGCGAGCAAACTCCCGAAGCTCATAGAGCTGGGCTTCGATACTCATCACCTGCTTGTCATCGTCCTCGGTAGACTTGCGAGCGTAGAGAAAATATTTTGGTTTGGACATAATGAGTGGAAGATACTAATACAAAGACAAGTCCGCGCGCTTCGGCGCGCCCCTGCTTTCGGAATTAGTCTTTGCGTACAACGCAAAAACAGATTTTGTGCATGCACAAACACCCATCCGCTTTGCGGATGGGTGTCGTGATTGGGTCAATGTGTCTTTATGTGGAGATGGCGGGAATCGAACCCGCGTCCGAGCTGATGGGTGAAGCGGATCTACAGCGAATAGATCATCTTTTGGTTTAAGCAGTCTACGTGTGAGATGAACAGAATCGCACACTGCCGAGTTTTAAGAAATTCGAAACCTTATGAAAACGGCACAAGGTTCCAGAGCACGATGTTTATTACACCACGACTCTCATATCGTACGTCCGAGAGTATGATGCGCACGTCGCGAGGGTAAGCTAGTTACGCTCGAGCGAATGCGAAGTCCGCAGCAGTAAAGTACGGACTCTTCACGTTATTCTTTGCACGTGAGTTTTCCCAAGTTTTCAAGAGGTCCTGGGGCCTCTTCGCTGCACGCGTTCACGGCCAGTCAACCGTCGAAGCCGATCATCCCCCCGACATCACCTTCATATATATGTAGAAGGGGAGGTTGGACGAATGACCGGGCTTTGATTTTCACGACAACCGAAAGGATGGGGCGAGTGGTTATATAAACCGCTCGCCCGGAAGTGTTAAGAACGAAAGATCTCATCGAGTGCGCGAGGGATTTCCCGTCGCGTGCGAGGCGTCAGTCGCCGCTCACGCTGTGCCTCGTCATCAGGTCCAACAATAGGCTGGATGTGCCGTCCTGCCGAGCCGATGTGGCCGCTGTCGTCAGCTACTCCTAGTAAATTTAATGCTGGTCTGTCTGATTCGTATCCGCGCATCTTTTTATCCTCTTTTTATGGATGTTTCCCCCATGGATCCATCCTTTCGAGTGTCGTGTATGTAGGGCGATGCCCGTTTTCAATGTACAACCTCCGCGTACATATATTATGCATCAAGAGGGCGCGCTGCGTAGACGGATTATTCTAATACTGATGTTTGAGCTCGCGGTTTATTTCACGTTCAGTGTCGCGCTTCTTCAGCACTTCGCGCTTGTCGCCCTTTTTCTTACCGCGGGCAATGCCGAGCGAAAGCTTCACCAAGCGGCCTTTACTATACATCGAAAGTGGTACTATTGTCAAGCCCCGTGCGTCGCTTTTCTGGCTTAGTTCCTTGATCTGTTCGGCAGTCATGAGGAGCTTTCGTGTGCGCTCTGGCTCATAGTCTTTCCCGACATTCTTTGGCTGAAGTGGTGTTATGGAAGCGCCCACGAGAAAGGCCTCCGCGCCGCGCACTACCACGTGTGAGCCCTCGAGCTTGCCCTGATGCGCGCGGAGCGACTTCACCTCATGGCCAAGCAGCGAAATACCCGCCTCGAGTGTTTCGAGGATTTCAAAGTCGAAGTGCGCACGCTTGTGGGTGATGAGGTTCATAGGTTGACGAGGTGATAGGAAAACTATAGTCTCTCTTATAGAAACACGCAATGAAAGGAGGCACTATGGATGATACAGCAGTGATTGACCTGACAAACATAACACGACTGGTGGTGCAGGGCTTTGTCATTCCCTCTAAAGGAACCGTGGACAACGCAGAGATGTCACTCCATCTCTACAAACACACCGGCAAATACAAGGACCCAAAGCGCATTGAAAATCTCGAACATGTGGGCGTGCTCAGAATAACAAAGCCTATACTTGAGGAGCTTGTCCTGCAAGCAAACCAATTGCTCGGTACCCATATCCAGCATGTGGAGGAGTTTGCAAAAAAATAGTGTGCAACCGATGCGATCTCTCGCATCGGTTTTTTCTCGCAAAATGCATGGTTTTCTGTATAATAACCGTCTATGGATTCACCTCAAAACAACGAAGAAAAAAATAGTAATAAAAAAATGAGTTCACCAGAATCACCAAAAAAAGAATCGAAAGGGGATTGGCAGGAGATGATACCGCTTGGTCCGGGACAGTTTTGGAATAATCTCGCGATTGCCGTGCTCGTGCTATTGTTTCTCGCCGTTGCGTATTCGTGGAGCGCATCGCATGTGACCCTCACTGATGACGTCACGCTGTCGCAGGTAGCAGACTCAGTGAAGAAAGGGGAGGTGAAGGCCATTGCGGTCCGTGGCGACTCGCTCGAGGTGACCTACACCGACGAAACAAAGAAGCACGGCATCGCAAAGAAAGAGCGTGACGCTGCTATCTCAGACTCACTTTCAAAACTCGGTGTAACGGCTGATGCAATCGCAAAGTCAGGTATCGCTATTAAAGATGAGACCGGCTTCCGCTACTGGTTCGTCTCACTCGCGCCGTTCCTCTTCCCAGGCGTGCTCATCGGTTTCTTTGCATGGTTCTTCCTCCGCCAGGTGCGCGGGGCAGGCGTGCAAGCGCTCAATTTTGGCTCGTCAAAGGCGCGCATGATCGACCCAAATGACCTCAGCCAAAAAGTAACCTTCAAGGATGTGGCGGGTGCAAAGGAAGCAAAGCAGGAGCTCGAAGAGATCGTCGACTTCCTCAAGAATCCAAAGAAGTTTCTCGACATTGGTGCTGAGATACCAAAGGGCGCACTCCTCATGGGTGCTCCTGGTACCGGAAAGACACTCCTCGCGCGTGCTGTCGCAGGTGAGGCAGGTGTACCGTTCTTCTCTATCTCGGGTTCGGAGTTTGTGGAGATGTTCGTGGGCGTTGGTGCATCACGTGTGCGTGATCTCTTCCGCATGGCAAAGAAGCTCTCTCCATCGATTATCTTCGTGGACGAAATCGACGCAGTAGGCCGCATTCGTGGTACAGGCGTGGGTGGTGGCAACGACGAGCGCGAGCAGACGCTGAACCAGATCCTCGTCGAGATGGATGGCTTTGAGCCGAGTGAAAAGGTCATCGTCATGGCAGCAACAAACCGCCCTGACGTCCTCGACCCCGCACTTCTTCGCCCGGGTCGCTTCGACCGCCGCGTCGTCATCGACGTGCCAGACCGCAAGGACCGCGAAGAGATCCTCAAGATCCACTCGCGCAAGAAGCCACTCGCAAAGGATGTCGACATCAAGGTCATCGCCGAGCGCACACCGGGCTTCTCTGGCGCCGACCTCTACTCGCTCATGAACGAAGCTGCTATCTTTGCAGCACGTGAAGACCGCAAGGAGGTCATGCAGTCTGACCTCGTGAAGTCTATCGAGAAGGTGATGCTCGGCCCGGAACGCAAAAGCCATGTGCTCTCAGGAAAGGAGAAGGAGATTACTGCGTACCACGAAGCTGGTCATGCGCTCGTGTCATCACTTCTTCCGTTTGCTGACCCCGTGCACAAGATCTCTATCATTTCTCGTGGACGCGCTGCAGGGTACACACTCAAGCTTCCGTTTGAAGACAAGAAGATGCAGTCACGCAAAGAGTTTAAGGATGACATCGCGATGACACTCGGCGGCTACATCGCAGAAAAGATGATCTTCGATGACCTTACCACCGGCCCCTCAAACGACTTGCAGGTGCTCACTGCGCTCGCACGCGACATGGTGACCAAGTACGGTATGTCGGATGCTATTGGCCCAATGGCGCTTGAAGGCGCCGGTGGCCGCGTGCTCTTTGGAGGCACGGGTGTCGAAGGCAAAGAATTTTCAGAAAAGAAAGCAGAGGAGATCGACCGCGAGGTGAAGCTCATCATCGATGAGGCATACGCAAAGGCAGACAAGATCCTCACCGAAAACCGCCACGTCCTCGATGCTATTGCGAAGAAGCTTTTGGAGGTAGAGAACCTCGAGCGCGAAGAGTACGAGGCGCTCCTCAAAGAACACGGCATCATCGTTCGCACAAACCCAGAGGCAATGAACCTCGAAGATACTGCAGACGACCTCACCGCAAAGCTCCGCGAGGCAGCAGAGGCAGAGGTCACTCCACAGGGATAGGGAACAGACACCCACAAAACCATCGACTTATCGATGGTTTTTGTATATTGTGTATGGGCGTCGTTTGACGTAAATCAACCCCCGTTTCCGCCCGACGTGCTTCGCACGGCAGGCGGCGCGTTCGGATGACATAGAAAAGCAAGCTTTTCTATTCATCCTCACTTCCGCCTGTAGCTCAGTTGGTTAGAGCTCCGAGCTTATACCTCGGTGGTCCTTGGTTCGAGTCCAAGCAGGCGGACAAATTTCACCAGCAGCACTTTTTTATGGAATTATTACAAGGTGGCAATAGCAACAACGTATATAAAGATGGGAATACCGTCGTAAGAAACATCTCTTCAAACTCGCCATTTGTTCATAAGTTATTGCATCACCTCGAGATACAGGGTTTCGTACAAAGTCCACGATTGCTCGAGACCAACGACGTCACAGAGCGCCTCTCTTTTATTGAGGGTGAGGTAGGCAACTATCCCCTCAAAGAGTATATGCAAAGCGATTCGCTCTTAGTCGAAGCAGCGAAGTTGCTACGGACATTCCATGATGTCACTGTAAATTTTGAGGGCGTTACGTCTGATGACGTAGTCTGTCACAATGATTTTGCCCCTTATAACACAGTGTACAGGGATGGGCATATAGTTGGTATTATTGATTTTGATATGGCTTCAGAAGGTACGCGAATATGGGATATTGCGTATGCAGTCTATCGATTTGTACCTCTGGTTACAGACATTCATTGTCTTGAGGGGTGGGGAACTATTCCGGATAGAAAGAATCGTCTGAAGCTTTTCTGTGATGCGTATGGTGTGGAGAATTATGACGAGGTTTTAGATACCGTTCTCGATCGCCTTGAGGCGCTGATGACATATATGAAAGAACATTCATCGAATCTAGAACATCTTGCTGTGTACGAGGAAGACACCATCTATATACGAGACAATAAAGAAAGTCTCGTATAAATTTTCACTGGATACGTTACACGGTGAAGCGAATCAAAAAACTCCCTTGCGGGAGTTTTTTTACGTCGTACTCAAATGTTTCGCAATATCCTGTACCGTACCGCCGACTTTTTTGCCGGGGTTGAAGATGTTGTCGGGGTCGTAGATGGTTTTTATTTGTGCAAAAACACCCGCGAGCTCATCGCCATAAAACTCTCTAAGGAATGGTGTGCGGATGATGCCGTCGCTGTGGTCCGCGCTCATGTTGCCGTCGCATTCTTTCACGAGTGCGAATGTTTCGCGGGTAAGCCCGACGATGTCGTCGGCAAGTGTATGTGAAGTAAAGTCGAAGACCGGGATGATGCGGAGTGAGCCGTCGCCGATGTGGCCGTGGTAGCCGTAGGAGATCTTGCGGCGGGTAAGGATGTCGTGAAGGCGTGGGATAAGCTTACCTAAGGAGGCGACGGGAACGATGATGTCCTCGATACATGGTACGGCGCGGAAGCCCTTTGGATTGTAGTCGCGCATGAGGGTAAAGGAATTGCGGCGGATATGCCAGAGTGCCTCGACGTCTTCATGGATGGTGACGTGGTGCGCAGCATAGCCAGCCTCGGTAAGTGCTTCGTAGCACTCGATGGCACGCGCGTGCGTCATTTCCTTTGTCTCTTCACTAAACTGCGCAAGGATAACGAGGTGCGCATCCTTTTCGATGTAGTGCTTTGCTCGTTTCACAAATGCGGGGAGAAACTCAACCGCTTTAGCGTATGTGTTGTCGTCGAATGTTTCGAGGCCTTCGGGGTTATGCTCAAGTACGGTGTTGATGATGCGTGGAATATCCTCGAGCTTGTTTCCAGAGATGACGACGAGCTCGGTATACAGAGGAATGGGGATGAGCTTCAACACTGCTTTCGTCACGATACCCAGTGTGCCTTGTGCACCGACAAAGAGAGGAACGAGATTAAACATACCGTCTTTTATAATTTTTTCGAGACGATAGCCCGACGCCGTCTTTTTTACAGTGCCTGACGTTTTCCGAAGTTGCTCAGACCAGTGCTCGTACAGCGAGTGCAGCACCTTGTGGCGCGGGTTTGTAAGTGATGTCAGCGGTAGTCCTGCGACATGCTCGAGTGAGCCATCGGCAAGTACGACATCGAGTGAAATGATGTTGTCACTTGTAGCGCCGTTGCGTAGTGACTTCTCGCCTGAAGCATTATTTCCAATCATGCCGCCAATGCCACAGATGCGACGTGACGATGGGTATGGTGCAAACATCAGACCGTGCTTTTTTGCTGCATCTTCGATGTCGCGGAAGTATGCACCCATCTCCACTGTTGCTGTCATGGCCGTAGGGTCGATGCTCACTGCCGTCATGTACTTTGTCATGTCGATGATAGTGCCGGTGTTGAGCGGACCACCGCTCATGCAGGTGCCGCCGGCGCGGACGGTGAGTGATGCTGTATGATCCATACCTTTCACGTTTGCGGTTTGTTTCACGATAGATATGACATCGTGTACGGTACGCGGAAAAAATATTTTTTCTGGCGTAATACGGAACGCGCTCGTGTCCGTTGCATATTGTGCGAGCACTTCCGGCGTGGTGCTCGAAGGGACGGAAGGTGGAGTGACGCTATTTGCAAAATGATCTTTGAGCGCCGTAAAGAGTGCGTAAAAGAGCGAGAGGAAGAGTGCATACATGAGAAGTGCCGGCAGTCCCTCCACGAGGCCGAGTGGGGACTGTGCGATGAGAAGGAGTGCATACCATGAGCCGCCGGCGAGGATGGGGCCAAACCGCATGGGCATTTTGTGGGCTGTCATGAGGAGTGCATTTCCCACAATGACGCCAAGGAGCACGAGTGCCTTGAGTGGGTCGCCAAACACAAGCGAAGTAGGGAATATAAGTGAGGCGATCAGACTTACTGCGAGCAGTACGATACCGATACGCAGCACGGCATACACCGTCTGGAGAAATGCTCGCTCAGATGTATCGATGGTGCCGTCCTGCAATGCTTGAATATAAAAAATAAGTGCAAAGGTCGATGAACCTACGCCAAAGGTGAGTCCAAGTGCAAACGAAAATGAAATAAGTGAAGGAATCATACGAGTATTGTAGCGTACGCAGCGTGCTTCGTGTGATGTGTCTGTTAAAGCGAGATGCTTCGCGCAAGCTCGAGGACGCGCTTCATGTGTACACTTCGCGGACGAGGGAGCGGCACCGCGATGTCGGCAGTAAGCGCGCCAGCTTTGCAGACCAGTATGCGGTCAGCAAGCTCAACAGCGTTTTCAATGCTATGTGAGACCATGAGCATAGTCATTTTTTTCTTTGCGAAGCGTACTTCGAGTATTTCGGTGAGTGCAGCGGTGGTGTCGATATCGAGTGCAGAAAATGGCTCGTCGAGGAGCAGGAGCTCCGGCTCTGCGACGAGTGCACGCGCAATGCCTACACGTTGACGCTCGCCGCCTGAAAGGTCACGCGGATAGTGGTGTTCGAGCGGGAGGACGCCCAGCGCTTTCATGGTTTTTAAAATGAGACGCTCTTTTGCCTCATCATCCTGCGTATCTTGGAGAAGTCCAAAGGCGACGTTTTCGTAGGCAGTGAGCCAGGGAAGCAATGCGCCATTTTGAAATATCATGCGTGTGGAAAGTGGGCGTTCGATGCTACCTGTCGTTGGCTCGATGAGGCCTGCGGCGAGGCGGAGAATGGTTGACTTGCCGCTCCCAGATGCACCGATGATAGCGGTGATGGTGTTTGGTACAAGGGTGAGTGAGACATCATGGAGCACGTGGGGGAGGTGTGGCGCATACGTAAAATCAACATCGGAGAGTGTGAGTGCTGGCGGCAATTGTTTTCGTTTCGTTGCCATAGTTATTCAAACTTATACTGTGCTGACTTTCGGAGTAGTGGTTGCCAGAGGAAAATATTAAAGAGTACAATCGCAAGAAGTAGTACCGACATTGCAGCAATGAGTGTTGTTGAATCGCCCGATGCAGCAGACGATACCAGCAAGCTACCGATGCCGAAAAGATCTTCAACGTCCGATCCGCGAGGTGCGTAGGCATGGAGTGCTTCAGCCACAATAACTAGATTCCAACCTTGGGCAATTGCAAGGATGGAGCCAGTGACGATCGCGGGATAGAGTGCGGGAAGGGTAATGCGACGGAATCGTGCGACTGACGAAAGCCTAAACACCACACCCACTGCAAAAATATCTCCGGGAATAGTTTTTAGTCCGCCAATTGCATTGAATACAATGTTCCATATCATGCTGAAGAAGATAACGAAGATTGCTGCACCTTCGAGCCACCCATGCGTCACGAAGAAAAGAATGAGGAAGGGAAAGAAGGCGAGTATTGGCATGGACTCGAGTACGTCGTAGATAGGTAATAGGAAACTTTCGACACGACGGTTTGCAACACCGAGTATGGCCAGTGGAATACCGACGAGCAGTGAAAGTGCGTAGGCAATGAGTAAACGCACTGATGTAGCAAGGAGTGCTGCAAGCAAGAGCAACCCTTTTTCTGCATAGGTGTGGAACAAGTAAAATGCACCACCGGTCGCAAACGCAAGCAGTGTGAGAAGTACAAGCGGAATGATGATATTGGTACCAACGTGATGGATCGACGAAATAGAATGTCGCCACCAACCTCGTCGACTATAGTAATGAACGCGCCGCATACCACTAGTGTATCATTCCTCTTTTGAAACGTGTGCGGATCTCTGTGAGATAGTGTCGTGTACAATCGCGCCGTCTTCCATGCTGATGATGCGGTCGCAGTGTGCGGTGTACTCTGCTTCGTGGGTCACCATGACGATGGTTTGTCCTTGCGCATGAAGGTCAGAGAGGAGTGCGATGATTTCGTGACTTGATTGTGTGTCGAGGTTTGCGGTCGGTTCGTCTGCAAAGAGTATTTGTGGTGTGCCGGCAACAGCGCGTGCGATAGACACGCGCTGTTGTTCGCCACCGGAGAGCGTGGTCGGGAGGCTCGTGATGCGATGCCCCAGACCCACGCGCGTGAGTGCATCGTCAGCAGTTTTTGTAGCGGCACTCCACGATGATCCGCGCATCAGCAGTGGGAGCATCACGTTTTCACGAGCAGTGAGGTCGGGAATGAGTGCGTAGTCTTGGAAGATAAAACCGAGCGTTCGCAAGCGGAAGAGGGTCTTCTGATCTTCTTCCATTGCAATAATGTCTTGGCCGGCGACTAGTAGTGTGCCCGAGGTAGGCACATCGAGTGCAGAGAGCTGATAGAGGAGCGTCGACTTTCCCGCACCTGATTTTCCCATGATGGCAACAAAGCTTCCCGCAGCGATGTCGAGGTCAATGCCTTTGAGCACCGTAATGCGAGGTCCTACGGTGAGGCCGAATGTTCGGGTAAGCCCGCGTGTATGAATGATAGAGTCCGGCATATTACCTACCAAGGATGGCGTTTAAGGTGTTCTGACGCGCAATGAGCCATGCAGGAATAAAGCCGGCACACAGCGTAATCACAAAGAGTACGACAAACCTGATAAAGGCGCCAAATGGCTTTACTAGAAGAATGCCATCAGAAAAGGGGAAGTTGATTGGATGTGCATCAAAGTAGGGAACGAGGATGACAAAGGTTACCGCGGCACCAAGGCATGAGCCAACAAAGGAATACACCGCTGCTTGAAAGACGTATGCGCACTCGATAGCTCGTTGTTCAATCCCGATTGCTTTGAGGATGCCGATGTTGCGACGGCGCGAGAGTGCGTTGATGAACACAATGATAAATATCGTGATAGATCCAACGACAATACCAATCGACCCGATAAACGTACCGAGCACGTCGAAGGTATTTTTAATATCAGTAATGAATTTCGGTTGCGCTTCTTCGTACGTTTCAATTTTTGCCGAGCTGCCTTCACCCATGGAGCGAAGGGTGTCGCGCACGGCAGTAGCGTGCGCGTTTGGTACGAGTCGAATCACAATTTTATCCGAGCCTTGGTCGAGACGTTTGAAAATGCGACGAAATTCTTTTT
>Ga0228698_1001559_pt1 | contig 10968 bp, 10 predicted proteins | sample McNCre117_Aug_MG_FD_178015 | JGI IMG/M metagenome (GOLD analysis project Ga0228698, IMG submission 178015) | Freshwater microbial communities from McNutts Creek, Athens, Georgia, United States - 1-17_Aug_MG | ecosystem: Environmental > Aquatic > Freshwater > Creek | place: USA: Georgia...
CATTGCAGATTGAGGCTTTCAGCGAATCGATCGCCTGGGCCCTGGGCACACGCATCAAGGCGCTTTGTGAAGCGCGCAAAGTAGCGGTCACGATTGAAATCCGCCGCGCTGGGCAGACCCTGTTTTTTTACGCCATGCCCGGCACCACACCGAACAACGCGGAGTGGGTCCGGCGCAAGCGCAATGCGGTAGAGTTGTTTCATCGCAGTTCGTATGCACTTGGCTTGGCTTATCAAAAAGAAGGCGTCTCACCAGAACAAAAGCAGGGACTCGCCACCCACGATTACGCCATTCATGGCGGTGGCTTCCCGATCCGGGTGAAGGGCGTTGGCTGCGTCGGCTGCGTCACCATTTCCGGCGTACCGCAGCGTGAAGACCATGCCATTGTGGTGGAGGCGCTGGCCGATCTGTGTGGCGTTTCGCTCGCCGACGTCGCCCTTGACCCGGCTTAACCCGCAGGCATTGATCGGTCAGGCGGCATCCGTCTGATGCATCAGCGACGGCGTGCCGAGCGCACACCGCGCAGCTCTCCGACCACGCCCAGCACCCGATTCAAACGACCGCTGTCAGCTACCTCAATGGTGAAAGTCATCCATGCGGTGCCTTTCACCGACTGTGTTTGAACGCCAATGACATTCATTTTTTCCTTGGTAAAAACCTCGGAAATATCACGCAGCAAACCCTGGCGATCCACCGCCTGCACCGACACGTCAACCGGGTAGACATGTTGCGCCCCACGGGACTCGCCCCATGCCACATCGATGCAGCGGTCGCCGCTGCGTTGAACCATATTCTGCAAATTCGAGCAATCGGCCCGGTGCACGCTCACCCCCCGCCCCCGCGTAACAAAACCGGTAATCAAGTCCGGCGGCGCGGGTTTGCAACAACGCGCCAATTGGGTCATGAGCGAATCGACACCGACCACCAGCACGCCGCCACCGCCCTGACTGGTGGCGCTTGGCTTGCGCAGCAAGGGCGGCGCCTCCTGCACCAACTCAGGCTCCGCCGGCCGCAACACGATTTCGATATTGCGCAGAGAGAACTCATCTTTACCGACCACCTCAAACAGGGCTTCGGCTGAGTTAAAGCCCAACTGGGTCGCCAAATCGTCCAGTCGCACCGCCGTGCGCCCTTCCCTTTGCAGCAACTTTTCAACCGCATCCCGCCCTTTGGCGATGGTTTCACCCAGTGCCTGCTGATTGAACCACGCCCTGACCTTGGCGCGCGCGCGCGGGCTGGCCAGAAAGCCCAGTTCGGGGTTAAGCCAGTCACGCGAAGGTCCACCGTCTTTGGCGCCAATGATTTCGACGGTTTGTCCATTCTTCAGTGCAGTGTTCAGCGAAACCATCGCGCCATCGATGCGCGCGCCACGGCAGCGGTGCCCGAGATTGGTGTGCACACTGTAGGCAAAGTCCACCGCCGTCGCGCCCTGCGGCAACTCGACCACGGCAGCCTCAGGTGTGAGTACATAAATACGGTCGTCTAACGTCGGGGCATCGGGTACACCCGCAGCCGGGTGGCTGGCACCTGAGAGGTCGCGCTCCCAGGCAAGCAGCTGCCGCAAAACGGCAATTTTTGCGTCATAGGCGCCACTCGCAGATACCCCCGCATAGCCTTTGGTGCCAGCTTCCTTGTAAGCCCAGTGGGCGGCTACCCCGTGCTCTGCGTAGTCGTGCATGGCCTGGGTGCGCACTTGCACTTCAATGGCACTCCCCGCCTCGTCGCGCACCACGGTATGCAAAGACTGATAACCGTTGGCTTTGGGTTTAACAATGTAGTCATCAAACTCATCGGCAACCGGACGAAATCGGCTGTGGACCCACGCCAACGCGTCATAACAAGCAGGAACGTCATCTACCACGATGCGCAAAGCCCGAATGTCGTAAACCCGATCGAAAGGCAGCGCCTTGCCGCGCATTTTTTTAACAATGCTGTAGATGTGCTTGGGCCGCCCCTGTACGGTCGCCGACACACCGTGGCGCTGCAACTCAGACTCCACAAGGCTGCGCAACCGCGCCATGGAGGATTCTCGTTCGCTGCGTTTTTCATCCAGCAAGCTGGCAACCTGCTTGTATGTTTGTGGCTCCAAAAAACGGAAAGAAAGATCTTCCAATTCCCATTTGATCTCCCAAATCCCCAGGCGATTGGCCAATGGCGCAAAGACCTGCAATGACTCCGATGCGAGCCCCTGGGGTACCGGAAGTTTGGTCGCCGCGAAGTGCCGTAGCGTTTGCAAACGCGACGCCAGGCGCAACATCACAACGCGCAAATCGCGCGAAAATGCCAATAGCATCTTGCGCACGCTTTCGGTTTGCGCCGCCGCGGTTTGTGCCATGGGTGCCGCTGCGCCAGCGTGGACCGCTGCAACCTGTGCCCGCCGCGCCATGCGTTGAACGCGAACCAATTTGTTGGTTTCCAGTGCCAAATCTGCCAGGTTATCGCCGAAGGCCTTGGCAATCACTTCATGGGGTTTGTTCAAATACTCGCAGGCATAGACCAAATACACCGCAGCTTGCATGGCATGGGATCCGCCAATTTTCTGCAGTATTGCAGACGCGGCATCGGCATGTGCCAATACGTTTTCGGCAGTGTCCAATGTCGCCGTATTGAGCAACGGATGGGCAAAAGCGCGCGCACGGTCCAACGCATCTTGCTGCTCCGGCAAGGTCTGGGCAGTGGCGGCAATGACCGTCGGCGTGGCCGACAGGCGGGAATCGTTGGACTGGCTCTTCATGAAAAATGCAACGCAAACGTTGCCCAAAATGACGGGGGGCTTGCGAAAAAACTAACGCAGCAAGAATGACGCCACAGCATCTATTTGACCTTCTGCAATCAGCGTGGGGGCGTGACCTACCCCAGGAAACGTGTGCAACGTAGCCTGCGGTCCACGTTGTGTCATCTGCTGGGCGGTATCCGCAGACAATAAGTCAGACTCGGCGCCACGCAACACCAGGGTGGGCTGCTTCATAGCGTCGTACAAGGCCCACAACACGGCGGATCCTTTTTGCCAATCGGCGGGTGCGGTCTCGCGAAACCCAATGGCAATAGCAGGGTCATAGTGCAGCACCACACCGCCGTCAGCCGACGCTTTCACGTTGTGGCGGGACAACGCCATCCACTGCGCTTCTGTATGGGGGCCAAAGCCTTGCAGTACCAGGCGCATGGCCCCGGCCGCAGCCGCCAGCGAAGGAAAATGCATCTGGCTACCCACATAACTGCCGATGCGCATCAGTGAAGGCCACTCTAAAGTGGGGCCCACATCGTTCAGCACCAAACGCCGCAAACGAATGCCAGCCGCCGCCGCCATTTGCCCGCACAAGGCCATGCCAATCAGCCCCCCCATACTGGTACCCACCCAATCCAGCGTGCGAATTTTTAATTGCAAGAGCAGCGCCAGACAATCGGTCGCATAGGTCGGAACGGCATAGGCCTTGGGGTTTTTCAACCAATCGCTGGCGCCACGGCCCGCGATATCGGGGCAAATGATGCGTACCGCGTCGGAACTGCGCTCCAATAACGCCTGTGCAAATACGTCAAAATCCCGGCCTTGGCGGGTTAACCCATGGACACACACCACGGTATGCGCCGCATCTGGATTCCCCCACTGCCAATAGGCCATGCGGCGTTCACCTGATGCGTCAGGGCAAGAAATGAAATGTTGGCTGGGCTCTGACATGAGAATTGCACGTGTTTGATAATGTCGCCATCCTAATTCAATCCAATTTAAACTTTTGAAAGGTCCCAAATGCTTAAAGGTAAAACTGCGATCGTTACTGGCTCCACCAGTGGCATCGGTCTGGGCATCGCGCACGCACTGGCAGAACAGGGCGCCAATATTGTTTTGAATGGATTTGGAGATGTAGAAGCCCCTAAAGCGCAAATTGCGGCACTGGGCGGGCGGGTGGCCTATCACGCTGCAGACATGAGCCGCAGCGCTGACATCGAAGACATGATTCGATTTACAGAAAAGGAATTTGGGTCGGTGGATATATTGGTCAATAACGCAGGGATCCAGCACGTGGCACGGGTTGAGAACTTCCCGCCCGATCGTTGGGATGCCATTATTGCCATTAATCTGTCCAGCGCGTTTCACGCCACACGCATTGCATTGCCTGGCATGTTGCAGCGCAATTGGGGGCGCATTATCAACGTGGCATCGGTTCATGGCCTGGTGGCGTCCGCTGAGAAGTCGGCTTATGTGGCAGCAAAACACGGCGTCGTTGGCCTCACCAAAGTCACTGCGCTCGAAAACGCCACCACCGGCGTAACCTGCAATGCCATCTGCCCTGGCTGGGTATTAACGCCATTGGTACAAAAACAAGTGGATGCCAAAGCGGAATCTCTGCACATCAGCAACGAAGCAGCCACCCGCGCATTGCTGGGAGAAAAAGAGCCGTCCATGCAGTTCACCACACCGGAAGAACTGGGTGCGCTCGCCGTATTTTTTTGCTCACCCGCCGCCAATAACGTGCGCGGAGTGGCCTGGAATATGGACGGCGGCTGGACCGCCCAATAAGGCCTTACGGTGGCGGGGCAAGCAGCAGCGCCTGATCGCGCTGCGATGTGACCTGCCGACGCAATTCAGCCCGCTCCAGCGGGTTCAAGCGCCGTACATTCCCGGAGTTGGGTGTAGCCCCTTGCGATTGGGCCCGCAAGACCTCGCGCAAGGCATTGCGTTTTACGACCACGTTGGGCGCGACAGCTTGGACGGTATCGGGTAATGTTTCGCCTTCGCCGAGCGCACCCGCAATGGCCCCATGCGACTGCCCACACCCCAGCGCAATCAGGCACACAGCGGAAACCGGCAAAGGCAGCATAAATCGATACAAACAAAATAATTGGTTGTATAAATTTTGCTCGGCAACGGCTAATTGCCAGCCAATTATTTGTAACATTGTGTCAAATTTCAGCATAAGCTATCGCGAAGCGTGCCGCACCCGCGCAAAATTCAACCGCACTGGTTCCAGAGAGCACAATGACCCCATCGCCTGAACGCACTGACAAAATTTTGATCGTAGATGACGATGCACGCATCCGCGATTTACTCAAACGTTATCTGACCCAAGAGGGATTTGAAGTCTTCTTAGCAGAAGACGGAAAATCGCTTAACCGGGTCATGCAACGAGAGACCGCTGATTTGATCGTGCTCGATTTAATGATGCCCGGTGAGGACGGTTTGTCCATTTGCCGCCGTCTGCGGGCCGCCAATGATTTAACACCGGTCATCATGTTGACGGCAAAGGGCGAAGACATCGACCGCATTATTGGCCTTGAAGTCGGGGCGGATGATTATTTGGGAAAGCCATTCAACCCGCGCGAGTTGCTGGCCCGTATTCATGCCGTGCTGCGACGCCGCCCGGCCAAGGAAGTACCGGGGGCGCCTTCAACGGTTGCAGAAATTGCACGGTTTGGCAAGTTTACGTTCGATATGGCTGCTCGCACCCTGCATGCGGGCAGCGAGGAATTGGCATTAACCACGGGCGAATTCGCTATGCTAAAAGCCTTGGTGCGCCACCCGCGCACGCCGCTTTCGCGCGAAAAACTCGCCCAACTGTCACGCGGGCGGGAGTTCGAACCGTTCGACCGCAGCCTTGACGTTCAAGTCTCCCGATTACGCAAGCTCATTGAAACCGACCCGGCGAACCCACGCATGATTCAGACGGTGTGGGGCGTTGGCTATGTATTCATACCGGACGATGCAATCTAAGGCCACGAGGGCCTGCGCGCGAACGAATGCGAAATGGACGTCGGCGTGAATTCACATTCGGTGCTTGAAAATTTTGACGACGACATTGCCGGCGGTGTCGATGCCCAAGAGCCAATGCCGGCTTCCCGATCGGGGCTAAGCCTGTTTTGGCGCACATTTTTTTTGCTGGCAGTGCTGTTGGTGTGCTGCATCGTAGCGTGGCTACAAACCCTGCGGGCAGTCGAACTGGAACCACGGGCGGTTCAAACAGCCCACCAATTGGCATCCCAAATCAATTTAAGTCGGGCGGCACTGATTCATGCCGATGCCATTGCCCGCCTTTCACTGTTGCGAACGATGGAAACCGAAGAGGGCCTATCGATCATCCCAAGGGAAGCCAGCGACCGCTATACCCCGCTGGACCGTGAGGGCACCCAGTCCGATATGGCGCATGCCCTGCGCGAACGCTTGGGCGCAAATACCATTGTTGCTGGACAAGTGAACCAACGCGAGGGGCTGTGGATCAGCTTCGAGATGGACGGCGACGCGTACTGGTTCCTCACCGACTTTCAACGTTTTCAGACACTTCCCGGCCGCACATGGTTGATATGGCTGGTTGTTGCAGCAGCGCTGTCGTTGGCGGGCGCAGCTTTGTTTGCCGGTTTGATCAACCGCCCATTGAAGGCCTTGTCGTTTGCTGCCAGTCGCGTAAGAGAGGGCAATTTTGCAGACAGTCGCCTGGATGAAGGTGTGGCCACGAGTGAGATTCGGGAGGTCAACATTGGTTTTAACCGCATGGCCCAACGGCTCGCAAAACTAGACCAGGACCGGGCATTGATGCTGGCGGGCATCTCCCACGATTTGCGTACACCACTGGCCCGCTTGCGACTGGAAACCGAAATGAGCGTGGCAGACCCCGAAGCGCGTGACCACATGGCCACAGACATATCCCAACTGGATGCCATCATTGGAAAGTTTCTCGATTACGCCCGCCCCGACTTCGTCAAGTTGGCACCGGTATCGCTGAATGAGGTGGTTGACACGTGTTGCGCAAGTTTTCGCCAGGTTACAGATCTGCAAATTCAACGCCACGTTGAGGCCAACCTGACGGTGCTAAGCGATGCTGTAGAGCTGGGGCGCATACTCACCAATTTAATTGAAAATGCCCGCAAATACGGCAAGACCAGCGGCACCGATCGCACGCAGGTAGACATTACCGCCCTGGCCCGAGACAAATGGATTTATGTCAAAGTACGTGACCACGGTCCGGGTGTGGACAAAGACCAGTTGGCCAATCTGACCAAACCTTTCTACCGAGGCGAATCCGCCCGTACCGCTGCAAACGGTGCCGGTTTGGGCTTGGCAATTGTGGAGAAAACCATTCAGCGCATGGGTGGCGGGTTTGCCCTGAACAACTCCACCACAGGAGGGCTTTCTGCCAACTTCAAACTGCAGCGTGCCCCGAATGCGTGAGCAAGACCACGGCACGTGCTTCCATGGCCATGCCCTCGCCCACCGGCCCCAAGCGCTCAGCAGTTTTGGCTTTGACATTTACCTGGCCAACGTCAACCGCCAAGATTGCCGCAATGCGAGCGCGCATGCCGTGAATATGGGGCGCCAATTTGGGAGCCTGGGCAATCACGGTGCAGTCCAGATTGCACAACTCGAAGCCCTGGAGGCGCACTTGCTGCATCGCATCGGCCAATAAAATGGCCGAATCGGCCCCTTGGTAACGGGGATCGGTGTCTGGGAAGTGGCTGCCAATATCGCCCAAGGCCGCAGCCCCCAGCAAGGCATCGGTAATTGCGTGCAACAAGGCGTCGGCATCTGAATGTCCGAGTAGTCCTTTGACAAATGGAATTTCCAGCCCGCCCAAAACCAACTTGCGGCCCTCCACCAAGCGGTGGACATCCCATCCCTCTCCGATACGCAACTTCATATTTCAAACTACCCTTAACGATTGCGCCCCGTGCCCAGGGCGCGGGGTTTGAACTTCACTTCTATTTTGCAGCGCCGGAAGGTGCTTGGCGCCGCGCCTGCAAGACACGCTGTTGCCAGGCCAGCAGTTCGCCCACGATTCCTTTGCGAAAAGCAATCACGCAAAAAACGAATATTGCACCAATAATTACCGACACCCAGGAGCCTACCCGATCCGCCAAAAGATTCTGCAAGCCAATAATACCCACAGCGCCCACCACCGGTCCGGCAAACGTCCCCATGCCCCCCAACAAGGTCATGAGCACCACTTCGCCAGACAAGGACCAGTGCACGTCCGAAAGCGTTGCAAAACCGAGCACCATGGCTTTCATACTGCCCGCCAGGCCGGCCAGTGTAGTGGACAGCACGAAAGCCAGTAATTTGTACCGGTCTACCGCATAGCCCAGAGAAATAGCACGCGGCTCGTTCTCCCGAATGGCTTTAAGAACTTGTCCGTACGGGGAGTGCACGATGCGAACAATCCCAAGGAACACGGACACGAACACCGCCAACACGACAAAATACATTATCCGGTCGTCTTGCAAATCCAAGCCCAGCAACGTTCCGCGTGGCACACCCTGCAAACCATCTTCACCGCCGGTGTACGGCACCTGCAGACAGATGAAATAAATCATCTGGGCCATGGCCAAGGTCACCATGGCAAAGTAAATACCTTGGCGCCGAATTCCGACCATGCCCACCAGCAAGCCCAATAGTGCAGCACTGGCGGTGCCGGCCAGCACCCCCAAAGGCACGGGCAACCCTGCGCTGCGCACCATCCAGCCTGTGACATAAGCGGCTGTGCCCATGAATGCTGCATGGCCAAATGAGAGCAAACCGGTAAATCCCAATAGCAAGTTGAAGGCACATGCAAACATGGCAAAGCACAAGCCGTTCATCAGGAACACCGGGTACACGCCCACGAATGGCGCAGCAAGCAGCGCCAGCAAACCCAGGCCCCAGACAATGCGGGCGTTTCGATACAGCGTTGACTGATTCGTTACCACTTTATTTTTCCTTACCAAAAAGGCCTGCCGGGCGCACCATTAACACCAGCACCATCACCACAAAAACGACAATACTGGACGCCTCCGGGTAAAACACCTTGGTCAGGCCTTCCAGCAAACCCAATCCAATCCCGGTCAATATGGAGCCCAAAATAGAGCCCATGCCGCCGATCACCACGACCGCAAACACCACGATGATCAGGTTGGAGCCCATCAGTGGGGTCAACTGCACCACGGGCGCGGCCAGCACACCGGCAAGCCCTGCCAGCGCAGCGCCACCGGCATAGGTCAACGTGACCATGCGCGGCACATTGATACCAAACGCCTGCACCAGACGCGGGTTTTCGGTACCGGCCCGCAAGGTTGCACCCAGACGCGTCTTTTCAATGAGAAACCAGGTCGCCAAACAGACCGTGAGACAGGCCAGAACCACCCAAGCCCGGTAGACTGGCAACACCATGAAGCCCAGATTAACTGCGCCTTGCAATGCCTCTGGCACCGGGTATTGCTGGCCCGACACACCATAGCGATCGCGCAAAACACCTTCAAAGATGAGGGCCAGGCCAAAAGTCAATAGCAGGCTGTAAAGCGGGTCCAACTGGTACAGGCGCTTCAAGAATATGCGCTCAATTGCCACGCCAACCACCCCCAGTACCAAAGGCACTGCGCCCAGGGCCAGCCAATAGTTAAGCCCCCAAGCGTCCAAGCAGGCCCAGGCCACGTAGGCACCCATCATGTAGAGTGCACCGTGGGCAAAATTCACGATACCCAGCAGACCGAAAATCACGGCCAGCCCCAGGCTGAGCATGGCGTAAAAAGAACCGTTGACCAGACCGAGCAGCAACTGCCCCAACAAGGCCTGAATCGGTATGCCGAATATCTCTGTCATGAACACTCCTGCGTCAAACGCGCGCGATTATTTCCACAAAGTGCACTTGGATTCCGCCTTGGTAATCCAGGCCTCCTCGCCCTTGAACGTTTGCACCACGTTGTAATAGTCCCAGGGCTCGACCGACTGTGCGGGCGCTTTGACTTGCATCAGATACATGTCATGAATCATGGTGCCGTCATCGCGGATATAACCGCCCTTGGTGTACATGTCGTTGATTTTGTTCTTGCGCAAATACGCCAGCACTTTGTCCGGTTCATGCGAGCCGACGGCTTTGACGGCCTTGAGATATTGCAGGGTGGCTGAGTAGTCTGCGGCCTGCACACTCGAAGGCATTCGCTTGAGTTTGTCAAAGAACTTGCGACTCCAGGCGCGGGCTTCAGCGTCTTTGTTCCAGTACCAGCTGTCGGTCAGATACATACCCTGCGTCGCATTCAAGCCCAGCGAATGGATATCGTTAATGAACATCAGCAAGCCGGCCATCTTCATGGTTTTGCTAACGCCAAACTCATTCGCTGCCTTGATGGCGTTGATGGTGTCACCGCCAGCGTTGGCCAAACCCAGGATCTGGGCCTTGCTGGACTGGGCTTGCAGCAGGAACGAAGAAAAGTCGCTGGTAGAAAGCGGGTGGCGCACCGAGCCCACCACGGTTCCGCCTGCTGCCTTCACGACATTGGCCGCATCGGTTTGCAACTGGGTACCGAATGCGTAGTCGGCGGTCAGGAAGAACCAACTTTTGCCCCCTGACTTGACCACGGCACTACCGGTTCCCTTGGCCAGCGCCACGGTGTCGTAGGCGTAATGAATGGTGTATGGCGAGCACTGTTCGTTGGTCAGCGCCGACGAGCCGGAGCCAACCGATATAAAGATCTTTTTCTTTTCCAGCGCCACTTTGGCCATGGACAAATTGGTGCCCGAGCTGGTGCCACCAATCAGCATATCAACGCCTTGGGTATCGAACCACTCGCGTGCCTTGGCGGCCGCCACATCCGGCTTGTTCTGGTGATCGGCGACCAAAATCTCCACCTTTTTGCCATTCACGGCACCACCGAGCTCGGCAATCGCCATTTTCATGGCTTCGGCACCGGCTGGCCCGTCCAGGTCGGAGTAGACGCCCGACATATCGGTAATAAAACCGATGCGAATGACGTCTTCAGCGTGCGCCATGCCCACCATGCTGAGCGTCGCACTGCAAGCCAGTGCACAGGCGGCGGCGAGTTGTTTGCGTTTCATTTTTGTCTCCTTGTGAAAAATAAATGCGGGCTAAAGCACCGCCCGGCGGACTTACACGCCCAAATATTCGTGCAGACTGTCCACCTTGGACGGCAATTCAGCCTGGTTGAACTGCTGCTGTACCAGGCCGTGTTCCATCAATACAAAACGATCGGTCAACGGTGCCGCGAAACGGA
>Ga0228698_1001560_pt1 | contig 10953 bp, 9 predicted proteins | sample McNCre117_Aug_MG_FD_178015 | JGI IMG/M metagenome (GOLD analysis project Ga0228698, IMG submission 178015) | Freshwater microbial communities from McNutts Creek, Athens, Georgia, United States - 1-17_Aug_MG | ecosystem: Environmental > Aquatic > Freshwater > Creek | place: USA: Georgia...
CGCGACAGCACGCCGGCCTGGTCGGCCACGACCAGGCGAAGGTAGAAGGCCGTGTTCACGTCGGCCATTGGCAGCACCGGCGTGTCGCTCATGGCATCGGGCTGGAAGGCCAGATGAGGCACACGGTGGTCGGGGTCGGCCGTGGCCAGGCGGGTCACGTCCACCAGGTCGGCGACGACGGCCGAGGCGGTCGGCTCGGCGCCGGCGCCCTTGCCGTAGTACAGCGTCGTGCCGACGGCATCGGCCTGCACGACGACAGCGTTCATCGCGCCTTCGACGTTGGCGATCAGGCGGCTGGCCGGGATCAGCGTCGGGTGTACGCGCAGCTCGATGCCGTTGTCACGGCGGCGCGTGATACCCAAGAGTTTGATGCGGTAGCCGAGCTGCTCGGCGTACTTGATGTCGGTGGCCTGCAGGCTGGAGATGCCTTCCACGTGGGCCTTGTCGAACTGCACCGGCACGCCGAAGGCGATGGCGCTCATGAGGGTCAGCTTGTGGGCCGCGTCCACGCCTTCGATGTCGAAGGTGGGGTCGCTCTCGGCGTAGCCCAGACGCTGGGCTTCCTTCAGCACGGTGGCGAAGTCCAGGCCCTTGCCGCGCATCTCCGACAGGATGAAGTTCGTCGTGCCATTGATGATGCCGGCGATCCACTCGATGCGGTTGGCCGTCAGGCCCTCGCGCAAGGCCTTGATGATGGGAATGCCTCCGGCCACGGCCGCTTCGAACGCGACGACAACGCCCTTCTCACGAGCCGCTTCGAAGATCTCGCTGCCGTGCAGCGCCAGCAGCGCCTTGTTGGCCGTAACGACATGCTTGCCGTTGGCAATCGCCTGCAGCACCAGCGTGCGCGCTGGCTCGATGCCGCCGATCAGCTCGACGACGATGTCGATGGCGGGATTGTTGACCAGCTGCTGCGCGTCGCCGGTGCAGGGCACGCCGTCGCCCACGATGGCCTGGTAGGCCTTGGCGCGCTCGGCATTGCGGGCCGCGACCATCGCGATCTCGATGCCCCGGCCGGCGCGGCCACGAATCTCGGTCTGGTTGCGCTGCAGCACGTTGAAGGTGCCGGCACCGACGGTGCCGAGGCCGATCAGGCCGACTTGAATCGCTTTCATTGCAGGGCTCTCAGGACAGAAATCAGGCGGAGTGGCGACGGCGGTAGCCGGCCAGGAAACGTTCGATGCGGCCGATGGCCTCGCGCAGGTCGTCCACGTTGGGCAGGAAGACGAGGCGGAAGTGGTCGTGCTCCGGCCAGTTGAAGCCGGTGCCCTGGACGATCAGCACCTTCTCCTCGGCGAGCAGCTGATAGGCGAAGTCCTGGTCGTTGGCGATCGGGTAGACCTTGGGGTCCAGCCGCGGGAACATGTAGAGCGCGGCCTTGGGCTTGACGACGCTGATGCCGGGGATCTGGCTCAGCAGCTCGTAGGCCAGGTCGCGCTGGCGGCACAGACGGCCGGTGGGCGCGACGAGGTCGTCGATGCTCTGGTAGCCGCCCAACGCGGTCTGGATCGCCAGCTGGCCCGGCGTGTTGGAACACAGCCGCAGCGAGGCCAGCATGTTCAGACCCTCGATGTAGTCGCGGGCATGGCGTTTCTCTCCGCTGACGACCATCCAGCCGGCGCGGTAGCCGCAGCTGCGGTAGTTCTTGGACAGGCCGTTGAAGGTGATGAACAGCACGTCGTCGGCCAGCGACGCCATGGCCGTGTGCACGTTGCCGTCGTACAGCGTCTTGTCGTAGATCTCGTCGGCAAAGATGACGAGCTGATGCTTGCGGGCCAGCTCGATGATGCCCAGCAGCAGGTCGTTGGGGTAGAGCGCGCCGGTCGGGTTGTTCGGGTTGCAGACCATGATGCCGCGCGTGCGCGGGCTGATCTTGCTCTCGATGTCCGCCAGGTCGGGCAACCAGCCGGCACCTTCATCGCACAGGTAGTGCACCGGGCGGCCGCCGGACAGGCCGACGACGGCCGTGTACAGCGGAAAGTCCGGCGCGGGGATCAGGATCTCGTCGCCGTCGTTGACCAGCGCGTTGATCGACATCTGGATCAGCTCGGACGCACCGTTGCCCAGGTAGACGTCGTCGACCGTGACGCCCTTGACGCCCTTCTGCTGTGTGTAGTGCACCACCGCCTTGCGCGGCGCGAACAAGCCCTTGCTGTCGGTGTAGCCGCCAGCGTCGCCCAGGTTGCGGATCATGTCCTGCACGATCTCGTCGGGCGGCGTGAGACCGAACACCGCCGTGTTGCCGATGTTCAGCTTGATGATCTTCTGGCCCTCCTCCTCCATCTGCCGGGCCTTGTCGAGCACGGGGCCGCGGATGTCGTAGCTGACGCTGGCGAGCTTGCTGGACTTGGCGATGGGCTTCAAAGGGGCTCCGGCGCAGCGTCGCGCTGCAGTGAGAAGGGGCTGCGAAGTTTAAGGCGCCGGTCACACGGCCCGCCGTTCTCGGCGACACTGACCGCAGCCCCTCAGCCCTGCATTTTTCGATGAAGTTCCAGCTCGACGAGCCGCAAGGCGGCAACAGCATTTCGCGCCACGACGCCCAGGGCGTCTGGGTCAACGGACAGCCCCACACGGCCAGCGTTCTCGTGCCGTGGAAGGGCCAGGTCGCAGCCTGGGCGCCTTCGCGCTTCGAGGAACTTCAGCCCGCGCATTTCGAAGCAATCAAGGCACTCAAGCCGGAGCTGGTCATCTTCGGCAGCGGGGCGACGCTGCGATTCCCGAGCCCGGCGCTCTGGCGAGGGCTCGTGGAGGCGCGCATCGGCTTCGAGGTCATGGACATCGCTGCGGCCTGCCGGACCTACAACGTGCTGGCCAGCGAAGGCCGCAATGTATTGGCAGCCTTGTTGATCGAGGGATGACCCGCCGGCTACGGCACGGAGCGTGGCCTTATAATCACTGGCTATTGCCTGCGGGCGCCCGCGTGCATTGCCTCACAGTGCAATCACGAACCGGGGACCCCGCGAGCCCAACTTGCCGCACCCCCCAATGACGCCTGCGCTCAACAAACCCCTGCCGGAAATTGAGGCTCAAGCCACCGGCGGCGTGAAGTTCACCGGCAACGCCTTCCTGGGCAAGTCGGTCGTGCTGTACTTCTATCCGAAGGACAACACGCCGGGTTGTACCACCGAAGCGATGCAATTCCGCGATCGCCACAAGGACTTCGTGAAAGCCGGTGCGGTCGTGTTCGGCGTGTCGCGCGACAACATGGCCTCGCATGACAAGTTCAAGCAGACGCTGGAACTGCCCTTCGAGCTGATCGCCGACACCGAGGAAAAGCTCTGCCACATGTTCGGCGTGGTCAAGAACAAGATCATGTACGGCAAGAAGGTCAAGGGCATCGAGCGCTCCACCTTCCTGATCGCCCCCAACGGCATCCTGGTCGGTGAGTGGCGTGGCATCAAGGTCGCCGGGCACGTCGACGAGGTGCTGAAGGCCGTCAAGGGCCTGAAAAAGGAAGCTGCCTGAGCAGGCCTGAACCCGTTGCGCTCTGACACTGCGGGCGACCGCAGGATGTGCATAATCGGCCCATGCCCCGGGCCGCATCCTTGCCTCAGACTCCAAAGCCGCACTCATCCTGTGCGGCTTTTTGCTTTCTGGAGCCTGGAGCGAAGGGGGGTTCACTTCCCGTCGACACGCCGTAAATGCCACTGCCCAAGCCTCCTGCACAACGCGCCAGCCGCCTCGATGCCACCGCTTACTCGGCCAATCTGACCCCCAGCAAACCCCGAACGGCCACCCCCGCCCCAGCCGCCGCCAAGGCCACAGCGCCCGCCGCCCTGCCTGCGGCGCCTGCCGAAGCGCCCACCGCCGAAGTGCTGCGCCTGCCCACGCCGGCGTCCAGCCCGGCGATCGGCAAGCCGGCAGCCACCGCCCGGCCTGCGGCCAAGGTCGCCAAGACCGCTTCGCCCGGAGCGCCAAAACGCACGCGCAAGCCCACCGGCGCGGCCAAGCTCTTCGTGCTGGACACCAACGTGCTGATGCACGACCCGATGTCGCTGTTCCGCTTCGAGGAGCACGACGTCTACCTGCCGATGATCACGCTCGAGGAGCTGGACGGCCACAAGAAGGGCATGACCGAGGTCGCCCGCAATGTGCGCCAGGTCAGCCGCGAGCTCGACCAGCTCGCCGCCAGCCTCAAGAGCAGCAGCGTCGAGGAGATGAGCAAGGGCCTGCCGCTGGCCGGCACCGGCCATCGCGAGGCCGAGGGCAAGCTGTTCTTCCAGACGGAGCTGATCGACGCACCGCTGCCGCAGGGCCTGCCGCAGGGCAAGGCCGACAACCAGATCCTCGGCGTCGTGCAGGCGCTCAAGGGCCGGCACCCGGGGCGCGAGGTGGTGCTGGTGTCCAAGGACATCAACATGCGCATCAAGGCCCGCGCGCTAGGCCTGCCGGCCGAGGACTACCGCAACGACAAGACGCTGGAAGACTCCGACCTGCTCTACACCGGCGTGCAGGCGCTGCCCGCAGACTTCTGGGAGCGCCATGGCAAGACGATGGAGAGCTGGCAGCAGGGCGGCACGACGTTCTACCGCATCAGCGGCCCGCTGGTGCCGACGCTGCTGATCAACGAACTCGTCTACCTCGAAGCCCCGGGCACGACGCCGCTGTACGCCAAGGTCACCGAGATCACCGGCAAGACGGCCGTGCTGCGCACGCTCAAGGACTACGGCAACCAGAAGCACGCCGTCTGGGGCGTCACGTCGCGCAACCGCGAGCAGAACTTCGCGCTGAACCTGCTGATGGACCCGGAGTGCGACTTCATCACGCTGACCGGCACGGCCGGCACCGGCAAGACGCTGATGACACTGGCCGCCGCGCTGAGCCAGGTGTTCGATGAGCGCCGCTACAGCGAGATCATCGTCACGCGCGTGACCGTGCCGGTGGGCGAGGACATCGGCTTCCTGCCCGGCACCGAGGAAGAAAAGATGGGCCCGTGGATGGGCGCGCTGGACGACAACCTCGAAGTGCTGGCCAAGGGCGGCTCGTCGGCCGGCGAGTGGGGGCGCGCCGCCACCAACGACCTCGTGCGCAGCAAGATCAAGATCAAGAGCCTGAACTTCATGCGCGGGCGCACGTTCCTGAACAAGTTCGTCATCATCGACGAGGCCCAGAACCTGACGCCCAAGCAGATGAAGACGCTGATCACCCGCGCCGGCCCCGGCACCAAGATCGTCTGCCTGGGCAATCTGGCGCAGATCGACACGCCCTACCTGACCGAAGGCAGCTCGGGCCTGACGTTCGCGGTGGACCGATTCAAGGGCTGGGCCCACAGCGGCCACGTGACGCTGGCGCGCGGCGAGCGTTCGCGCCTGGCCGACTTCGCCTCCGAGGTGCTCTGACGAACAGGAGGCCCGCATGGCCACGATCTCGCGCCGACGCCTCATCCAGATCGCGCCGCTGCTGGGCGCCGGGCTGGCCCGCGCCCAGGCCCAGCCGCTGCTGAAAGAGACCGACGACGAGGCCAAGGCCACGGACTACCACGCCGACGCCGCCAAGGTCGACCCAGCGAAATCCCCAAAGTACCAGCGCGGCCAGACCTGCGCCAACTGCGGGCTCTACACCCCCGACGGCGACAAGCCCTCGGGCGGCTGCGCCCTCTTCTACGGTAAGGACGTGCTGGCCAAGGCCTGGTGCAACGCCTGGGTGAAGCCCAGCTGAGCCGGCGGCTGGCCATGGCGGTGGCCCCCGCAGCCGCAGGCTCAGTCGCCGCGCTGCCGCTCCTGGGAGAAGCGCCGCACATCGGCGTCCTGGCCGGCGGCCCGCCGCCCTGCGGCGATGAGCCCGTCGATCTGATCGGCCGGCAGCTTGAGCCGCGTCGGGATGGCGTTCAGCGCCACCTCGTCCGCCTCGGCCAGGTCGGCGAAGCTGATCTGCGTGACCGAGAACTTCAGGTCCTCGCAGCGCCAGCCCGGGTTGGCGGCCCGGAGTTCGGCCTTGCGCTCGTCCGGCAATGAGCAGCGCCAGGTGACCAGGTCGCGCTCCCAGTTGCGCATCATCGGCACGAAATACGCGTAGCTCATGCGCATCGTGCTCTCGATGGCCGTGTCGACGGCGGCGGTGGCGATGTCCACGCCCGACGGCCCGCCCAGCTCGCGGCCCCAGTCTCCGCTGGGGCCCTGCCCCGCGTCCACGACGACGAAGAGCATGCGGCGCAGCGTCGCCGCGTCCTGCTCGCCGATGGGGCCGTACGGCGTATTCAGCAGCACACGGCTTTGCAGGATGCTGACGAGGCCGAGGTTGTCCGTGACGCCGCCATCCACGAGCTTCAGGTAACGGCCGGTCTTCGGGTCGCGGTAGTCCTTCATCGCACGCTGCAACGCCAGCCGCAGCCGGTACTGGTCATCGCGCTCCGCGCCACGGCGCGTCTGCAGGGTCGGCAGCGGCTGACGGCAGGCGCCGGGGAACTTCTCCAGCACGACCGGCGCGAAGAACAGCGGCACCGCCATGGACGCTGCGACCGCCTCCGACACCGGAAAGCTCGCCAGGTCGCTGCAGATCGAATCGAACGCGCGCTCATGGAAAGGGAAGGCCAGCCGGTACTGCGCATTGCTGGCATTGATCCAGACCACTGGCCGCTCGCGCTTGAACAGGTCGGCGAAGGTGGCGCCATGGAAGACGTCGCGGTCCAGCCAGTCGTTCAGGTTGCTGCGGTCGTTCAGCCCGCCAGCGAACAGCCGCATCAGGTTGTTGGGGTTGAGCAGGCTGAACCGCAGGCCGGCCTCGCCGTCGCGCAGCAGCACCTTCTCCCGAAAGTCCTTCAGGCCGTCAGCGCCGTGCAGGCCGAAATAAGCCGCGGTGATCGAGCCGCCCGAGACACTGGTGATGAAGCCGACGTCCTCCAGCAGGTTGCTCTCGGCTGCCGAGGGCTGCTCGCGCAGGCCCTCGAGCACGCCGTACGCGAACGCGGCGGCTCGCAGCCCGCCGCCGGAGAAGCTCAGCGCGACGACGGTGTCGCGGGTCTGCGCGGCCGGCCGGCGCACGACCGGGTCAGCCACGGCGGGCTTGTTTCGCGGTGGGTTCAGCGGCGCGCCGGCGCAGGCGGCCAGCAGGAGGCAAACGCAGGACAGCAGCAGGGCACGCATCGGCGGCGATCAAGAAAGGTGAAGGCCGCCGCATTGTGCCGACGCTAGCGTGACCATCAGGTGCACAGGGTGACGGCCGGCGCCGGCGCAACGGCGATGCCCTCGGCCCGTCCTGACCCGCGTCGCCTGCTGCCAACCTCCGGCCAACCGCGCGGGACAATCCCGCCCATGCCGCAGCCTCCCCGCTGGATCGCCCACCTCGACATGGATGCCTTCTACGCGTCCGTGGAGCTGTTGCGCTATCCGCAGCTGCGCGGCGAGGCGGTCGTCATCGGCGGGCGGCGGGCGGACGCGCCGCGCCAACTGGAAGACGGCCGCTGGCAGTACGCCAGGCTGCGTGACTACACGGGCCGCGGCGTCGTCACGACCAGCACCTACGCCGCTCGTGACCTCGGCGTGTTCTCCGCCATGGGCCTCATGAAGGCCGCCCTGCGCGCGCCCGATGCCATCCTGCTGCCGGCCGACTTTGACTCCTACCGCAAGTACTCGCGCCTGTTCAAGGCGGCGGTGGCCGAGGTGGCGCCCGTCATCGAGGACCGCGGCATCGACGAGATCTACATCGACCTCACCGACGTGCCCGGCGTGCGCGACGCCGTGGGCCATGACCCGCTGGGCGGCGTGAAGGCCGTCGCCCGCGAGATCAAGAACTCCGTGGGCCGCGCCACCGGGCTGACCTGCTCCATCGGCGTCACGCCCAACAAGCTGCTCAGCAAGATCGCCAGCGAGCTCGACAAGCCCGATGGCATCACCGTGTTGACGATGGACGACCTGCCGGGCCGCATCTGGCCGCTGGCCGTGCGCAAGGTCAACGGTATCGGGCCCAAGGCCGGCGAGAAACTTGTCCAGCTCGGGCTGGAGACCGTCGGCGACATCGCGGCGGCGGACCCGCGCTGGCTCATCGAGCAGTTCGGCGAGAGCTACGGCCACTGGCTGCACGACGCGTCGCATGGGCGGGATTCACGGCCCGTCGTCACCTACAGCGAACCCGTGTCCGTCAGCCGCGAAACCACCTTCGAGCGCGACCTGCATGCGGTGCACGACCGTGCGCTGCTGGGCCGGATCATGGACGACCTTTGCGAGCGCCTGGCCAGTGACCTGGCGCGCAAGCGCTACGCCGGCAAGACGGTGGGCATCAAGCTGCGCTTCGAGGGCTTCGTGACCGTCACGCGCGACCAGACACTGAAGGCGCCAGTCACCAGCGCTGCCGACATCCGCCGCGCCGTAGGCCTGTGCCTGAAGCGCGTGAAGTTCGACAAGCGGCTGCGGCTGATGGGCGTGCGCATCGGCAACCTCGTGCACGCCAGCGAGGCAGCTGCCTCAACACCCAGCACGGCGCGGGGCCAAGAGCCGCCACGTGAGAATCTGCCGCTCTTCTGATGTCATTCCCAGCCCGCATGCACGCGCACGACGACGTCCACAGCTACGAACCCCGCCATGGCCACGGCCTGCCGCACGACCCGTTCAACGCCATCGTGGGCCCGCGGCCCATCGGCTGGATCGGCAGCCACGACGGCGCCGGCCATCGCAACCTGGCGCCCTACAGCTTCTTCAACGCCTTCAACTACGTGCCACCCATCGTGGGCTTCGCCAGCATCGGCGCGAAGGACACGCTGCGCAACGCGCAGGCCACCGGCGAGTTCACCTGGAACCTCGTCACCCGCGAGCTGGCCGAGCGGATGAACGCGAGCTGCGCGGCCGTGCCGCCGGAGGTGGACGAGTTCGCGCTGGCCGGGCTCACGCCGCTGGCCTCGCAGCAGATCGCGGCGCCACGCGTGGCGGAGTCGCCGGTCAGCTTCGAATGCCGCGTGACGCAGATCGTGCAGCTCACCACGGCTGCCGGCGCCGCTGTGCCGACCTGGCTGGTGCTGGGCGAGGTGGTGGCCGTGCACATCGCGCGGCGCCTGCTCGTCGACGGCGTCTACGACACCGCTGCCGCCCGCCCCGTGCTGCGCGGCGGCGGGCCGGCCGACTATTTCGAGATCGCGCCCGAGCAGCGCTTCCAGATGCGCCGCCCCACCTGAGCCCACGGAGCCCCACGCCATGTCCTCCCGCCGCCGCTTCCTCGCCCGCGCCCCTGTCGGCCTCCTCGGTGCCGCTACGCTGGCTGGCGCGCAGACGCCGCCCGCCCCGGCCACGCCGGGCGCGCCGCCCGTGTTCGGCACCGGGCCGGCGGTGGGCCCCGAGATCACGCCCGCCACGTTCGCCGAGGCCGAAAAGCTGATGCGCGTGAAGCTCAGCGAGGCCGAGCGGGCGCAGGCCGCAGCGAGCTGGCCCAGCACACTGGCCGGCCTGACGGACCGCCGCGACGGCCCGCGTCGCATCGACATCCCCGACACGGTTGCCCCGGCCTCGTCCTGGAACCCTGCCCTCGGGCATGCCGTGGGCCCGGCGCGCGACCACTTCGTGCGTTCGGGCGGCCCCGTGCCACCGCTGCCCGCAAGCGAGGCCGACATCGCCTTCGCGCCGGTCACCCGGCTGTCGCGCTGGATCGAAACCCGGGCACTGACCTCGGAACGCCTGACGCGCCTGTACCTCGCCCGCATCGAGCGGCTGGACGGCCGGCTGCGCTCGGTCATCACGCTGACGGCCGAGACGGCGCTGGCCCAGGCCCGCCAGGCCGATCGCGAGATCGCCGCCGGCCGCTACCGGGGGCCGCTGCACGGCATCCCCTACGGCGTGAAGGACCTGCTCGACACGGCCGGCATCGCCACGACCTACGGCGCCGAGCCCTTCCGCCAGCGCGTGCCGGCGCGCGACGCCGTCGTCGTGCAGCGGCTGCAGGCGGCCGGCGCCGTGCTGCTGGCCAAGCTCAGCCTGGGTGCGCTGGCGATGAACGACATCTGGTTCGGCGGCCAGACCATGAACCCCTGGCTGCCCGAGGAAGGCGCTTCCGGCTCCAGCGCCGGCCCGGGCGCCGCCACGGCCGCCGGCCTGGTGGCCTTCTCCATCGGCAGCGAAACGGGCGGCAGCATCGTCAGCCCCAGCATGCGCTGCGGCGTGACCGGGCTGCGCCCCACCTTCGGCCGCGTGCCACGCACCGGGGCCATGACGCTGTGCTGGTCGCTGGACAAGCTGGGGCCCATGACCCGCAGCGTGGAAGACGCAATGCTGGTGCTGCAGTCCCTCAGCGGCCCCGACGCGGGCGATGTGGCCTCGATGCCCAGCCGTCTGCAGTTCGACGCCCGCGCGCCGGTCCAGGGCTTGAAGCTCGGCTATGTGCCGGCCTGGATGGACGAGGCGCCGGCCATCGACATCGACCGCCAGGCGCTGGCGCTGGCCCGCCGCCTGGGCATGGAGCCGGTGCCCATCACGCTGCCGGCCTGGCCTTACGACGCCCTCAACCTCTTGCTGTTCGCCGAGGCGGCAGCCGCCTTCGAAGACCTCACGCTGAACCACGGCGTGGACCAGCTCGGCATGCAGGTCGCCGACGCCTGGCCCAACTTCTTCCGGCAGGCACGCTTCCTGTCGGCGGTGGACTTCGTGCAGGCCGACCGGCTGCGCCGCATGGTGGCGCAGGAGATGGCCCGCGTGATGGCCAGCGTGGACGTGCTGCTGGTGCCGTCGCTGCGCGAGGAGATGCTGACCATCTCCAACCACACCGGCCACCCCAGCCTCACGCTGCGCACCGGCTTCACCCAGGTCAGCGAGGCGCGTAGCGACTGGGCACCGGACCCGGCGCGGCCGCTGCCGAAGTTCTCGCCGCCGCGCCGCGTGCCGCACGGCGTGACGCTGATCGGCCGCCTGTTCGAGGAAGGCCTGCTGGCCCAGGCCGGCCTGGCGCTGGAACGCGCGGCCGGCGTGGCCGGCGAACGCCCGCCCGGCTTCTGACCCGCATGGCCGACTGGCACTACACCGTCTCCGTGCGCAGCCT
>Ga0228698_1001561_pt1 | contig 10951 bp, 19 predicted proteins | sample McNCre117_Aug_MG_FD_178015 | JGI IMG/M metagenome (GOLD analysis project Ga0228698, IMG submission 178015) | Freshwater microbial communities from McNutts Creek, Athens, Georgia, United States - 1-17_Aug_MG | ecosystem: Environmental > Aquatic > Freshwater > Creek | place: USA: Georgia...
GGTTGGGACGATATTCGAGGACTCTCCGCTCGGCCTGGACAAGTGGCTCCCTACGGTCTGGATGATCGTCAACTGCAAGAACGGCGTGTCGTCGTGGGAGATTCACCGCGCCATCGGTGTGACGCAGAAGACCGCGTGGTTCATGCTGCACCGGGTGCGCTTGGCGATGCAGGCGGAGGACGGCGGCACGCTCGGCGGTCGCGGGGGCGACGTCGAAGTGGACGAGACGTACATCGGCGGCAAGGCGCGCAACATGCACAAGAGGAAGCGCGACCGCATCGGCATCTCGCAGGCCAATTCGATGACCGGCAAGGTGGCCGTCATGGGCTTGCTGGAGCGCCATCCCGAGAAGGGCAAGAGCACGATTCGCCTGAGCGTCGTCGCAGGCCGCAAGCGCAGCCAGTTGCGCCCCACGATTGACCAGCACGTCGCGCCGGGCTCGACGATTCACACGGACTCGCACCCGTCGTACAGCGAACTGCGCTCGGACTACGTTCACCACGTCATTGACCACGCGGAGAAATACGTAGACGGGCAGGTTCACACGAACGGCTGCGAGAACTTCTGCCGTTCCACCTGTTCCGGTACCTTGACGAGCAGGCGTTCCGGTTCAATCACCGAAAAGACATGAACGACGCCGACCGCTTCAGTGTGGCGGTCAACGGCATTGTCGGCCGTCGCCTGATGTACAAGGACTTGATCGGCGCGGCCAATGCGCCGAACGTCCCCTAGCTGGCCTCGACGTCGCCGTGGGAGTCGGCGGAAGGTGTGACGGTCTTCCGCTTCGGGCCGCGCCGATTCGGGTTCTGCGCGGCCTTTTCCTTGTACGCGTCCAATCGCTTCTGGAGTTCTGTTCGTGGGACGGCGAGCAACTGGTCCATTGCCTTGGTGAATGCAGCGTATTCCCTCGACGGACGAGCTTTCATGTCGCCTCCACAATAGCGCCACGGTGCCAGGCCCACGGTGCCAGGCTTGAGCATGGCGGTTCTAGCCCACCAAGGCCGCCGCTGCACATTCGATGCAGGCGCGGGCCGACACCGCCGCTAGGTTGTCAATGGATCCGGTACACACAGCCGCTCCCTGCGAGCCATCGTTGGTCACTTCAAAACCCACTAGACCAATCTGAAAATCGAGCGGATGCGCCTCCTTCAAATAGAAGAGCCACATCTTGCCAGGAGCGGTATACGACGGGATGAGGCTCGGCAATCGCTCCGACATGTATGGCGACGCCACCAACATCGTTCCGGCGAGCACGCACAAGGACTCGCACTCTCTATTCGCAGCTCCCGGTACGCCTCCGATGTGCCAGCGTTCACCGGCAGAGGTCTGGCTCCAATCCGCTCGAACCCCAGACGATTGAAGCGCCTTGAACTGCGTGGCGAGGTCTCGCCACTCCACCGGGCCAATTCGCACAGCAGGCGGCTCGAAGTCGAGCGACGGTTCTGCCGAATTGGCTCGTTTGGCGCTCGTGCGCTTCAATAAGATTAGACCCAAAAGGAGGATCGCGCCCCCGAGCGCAACCACAAACACGCGATACCAGATCGGCGGCATCACCGCCCACCCCGGCCATCGCTTGAGCACGAACTCTGGAATGGTGTCGTGAGACACGACCGGCCATGCGGTCGGCAGCCACGCCAGAAATGCAATCGCCAAACTGATGCCGGGATGCTTCTTGATCTTCTCCCACATGCCGCCGAGCATAACCTAGTCTGCCGAGTGAAGTATATTATTACCTCTTTGAGCTTCATCTTATTGTCTCCGTTTGGTACGCACCGCCGTCCGAGCCCGAGAGGCGAAGCGCCATGATGCCCAGCCCTGAGATACCCGCAGTCGATCCAACGTCTTCAGATCGACTTCGGGATGATGAAATTCGGGAGGGATCGGCCCCCGTTGCCACAGCCCGCAGTCGATCACACGTCTCAGATCGACTTCGGGGACTGGCCCGTCGAGGAGAGCCTCACGGAGGACGACCCGCAGTCGATCACGCGTCTCAGATCGACTTCGGGCAGTGTTTGGCGTCCATCAGAATGGCATCCCATCTTCGCCCGCAGTCGATCACGCGTCTCAGATCGACTTCGGGGGCGGCAGCCGTAACCGGCTATATCCCCGACACTTCGCGCCGCGTTTGCGAGCGCCGCCTGATCCGCACGGGATCAGGCAGGACTTCGCCTCGGGCCTGACGGTGGCCCACAGCTCTATCATGCTGATAGGTAACAATATACTTGACTGACCACGCCTATCGGCGTATATTGGGGTCATGGACGCCCCACGCACTCTCCAACAAGCCATTTTGTTCTTCTCCGAGTACGCCAACTGCCACAAGGCCGTGATGGCCGTCCGCTGGCCGGACGGCGCGGCCAAGTGCCCTCGATGCGGCTCCGAGCGCGTCACCTACCTTGAGAACGCCCGCGTGTGGAAGTGCTACGAAGCGCACCCCCGCGCCAAGTTCTCGCTCAAGGTCGGGACCGTGTTCGAGGATTCCCCGTTGCCGCTCCAGAAGTGGCTCCCGGCCCTCTGGCTGCTCACCAACTGCAAGAACGGCATCAGTAGCTACGAACTGGCGCGGGCGCTCGACGTGACCCAGAAGACCGCGTGGTTCATGCTGTCGCGCCTCCGGCTGGCCCTCCAGTCCAAGCACGGCGGGAAGCTCGGCGGCACCGTCGAAGTGGACGAAACCTACATTGGCGGCAAGTCCCGCAACATGCACGTTGCCAAGCGCAAGCGCCTCGGGATGACTCAGGCCAATTCGATGATCGGCAAGGTCGCCGTGATGGGACTGTTGGAACGCCACGGGAAGGACGGGCACTCGACAATGCGGCTGCAAGTCGTGGACGGGCGCAAGCGCCGTCATTTCGTCCCGGTCATTGACGAGCACGTCGAGAAGGGTTCGACCGTCCACACCGACTCGCATCCGTCGTACGGCACTCTGAGCGGGGAGTACATCCACAGCGTTATCGACCACGCCGAAAAGTACGTGGACGGGGAAGTTCACACCAACGGCTGTGAGAACTTCTGGAGCCTCTTGAAGCGCGCCCTGAAGGGCACCTACGTGTCGGTTGAACCGTTTCACCTGTTCCGTTACCTCGATGAGCAATCGCACCGTTTCAACACCCGGAAGCTGACTGACGGTGCCCGTTTCGCCGGTGCCCTCAAGGGCATCGTCGGGAAGCGCCTGACTTACACTGCACTCACCGGCTCGGAGTTGCCGCAAACGTGCTGAAAAAGCCAAACCGCAAGAACGCCGTGGTCGACATGCCCGCCGATAACCCAGAGGGCACGATGGACCGTTTCACTACTGGACTGCGGCGAGTTATCGCGGCGCCGCACACGCATGCTCGTCATCCGCGCCGAACTACACGACACCGGCGAGATCCTGCATGAACTCGCGTGTGTGATTGAACACGGCATCGGCGGTACGCTCGTCGTACGTGTCCTCGCCGTGGGCAACGTGATTCCGCCATGCGTCCTTGAAATACCGAAACTGTGTCGCCGCAGCACTGTAGGCGCGCAACGTGTCCGCCTTTATCGGTGACGACTTCGGCTTGGCCTCGATCTCACGGATTCTCTTCTCGATCTGGTCGATGATGTTCTTCCAGTTTTCTCGCTTTAGGGCGTCTGGATCGAGTCCAACGCTCCCGCCAAGCGCGACGAGGCCGTACTGAAGGACGCGCATTAGGTGGAAGACGCAAGCCGTGTTCTCGCTCAGCGCCAAACAGCGGGCCGCCGCCTCGACGTCGCGATTGGCGTTACCGAATTTGTTGGCAACTGACTCTCCGAACGGCGGCTCTTTCTGGTCCACCAGCTGACGGCGCTTTCCGTCAATGTAAAAGAAAAAGTGCTGAGAGAGATCGTCGGCAATCGCCTGACGGGTCGTAAGCGCGTTTGCCAGGAGCGCTCGATGGTCCGGCGCCTGGTTTGACGGGGCTGTCTCTTGCGCCAAGCGTTGAACCTGCCGCATCACAGGGAACGAGATCGGCACGTTTCCGTGCCGGCACACACCCATAAGTTCTTCCAGCGCGTCATGGACGCGTGGAACAGCTTGATGGCGGAGGAATACCTCGGCTCCCTTTTCAATCTTCACCGGGTCCAGAGCCATCTCCAAAAACGAGCACGCCCGCTCGAAGTTTGATAAGAACACCCCAAAGTCGGTCGCCGCGAACGATTGCAACATATCCAGCAGACTCCAAAGCCGGTAAGGCTCGACCTGCCACGGTAGAATGGCGGGACGCTGACCGGCAGGGGTCATTGTCCACCCCCTTGGCTGGTCAGGCAAGTATATTGTTGCCCCTCCATCTCTTCCTTGATGTAAGACCCCGGATGCCTGATCCAGTCTGCATTCGTGGTCGTCATGTTGTCCTCCACCTAGTGATAATCCTCAACGCCCAGGACGGTGATCCTGTTTGGTCGGCTCTTTGTGTCGATTGTGGGTAGTGGTCAAGTCTGAAACTTGACCACTACCCATGTAACGTGTAACGTGGCGGTTTGTTTCCTAACGGGCCGTGAGCGGCGACGGCTCCATAACGCGCGCGCGTTCCTGTTCGATCAGGTCGTCGGTCGAGACCTCGATGGTCGTGCGCGGCAACAGCCCATCCGCCCGCAGGGTGTCACGGACGGCCGAGAGGTCCGCCGTCGGGCAATCCGCGCACAACTGACCCACGAGGTGCATCTTTCGTGGATCCCCGTCGTGCGCCTCCACCTCGTACTCACCCGGCGCCTGGGACAGCATGACCTCGCAATCCCGCATGACGATCGCGCGCAACGCCCCACGGGGGCCCGTGACCTCGAAGGCCATGCCCGCGTACTTCCCGTGTGTGACGAGTTCGCCTACCTGCGAGAGCACCGGGATGTCACGACCGGTCTCCGCCCCCACGCCGCCGGGGCCGACCGCCAGCACGATGCCGCGTTCCGGCTTATCCCGGTTCGCTTCGGCATCGACAATCAGACCCGTGCGCGCCGGCGCTAACGGCAGGACCACGATGCGATCACCGCGGGGGCGCTCATGGAGCGCCAAGTTCAGGGCTTCGATCGGATTCTTCATAATGTGTCTTTCTCCTTTGTTGGCCAGAAACGCCCCGCAGTCGATCCAATGTCTTCAGACCGACTTCGGGGAGATCTCGCCGGCATGCGCGAGCAGCTCGTCGACCCCGCAGTCGATCACGCGTCTCAGATCGACTTCGGGGCTATTTCTTTCGGCATGTCATTTCCCTCAAGGTCCACCCGCAGTCGATCACGCGTCTCAGATCGACTTCGGGCAGCTCACGCACCATGTGGCGAAGGCCGCCACATGGACCCGCAGTCGATCACGCGTCTCAGATCGACTTCGGGCAGTGTTTGGCGTCCATCAGAATGGCATCCCATCTTCGCCCGCAGTCGATCACGCGTCTCAGATCGACTTCGGGCAACGCTATACTTCGATGGGGCCGTTCTCCGCGCAGACCCGCAGTCGATCACGCGTCTCAGATCGACTTCGGGGGCGGCAGCCGTAACCGGCTATATCCCCGACACTTCGCGCCGCGTTTGCGAGCGCCGCCTGATCCGCACGGGATCAGGCAGGACTTCGCCTCGGGCCTGACGGTGGCCCACAGCTCTATCATGCTGATACCTCTCGACGTTCCTCCTCTGCGAGCGGTGACGGAGATTCCGGCCCCGTCGCACCGCTCGCATACGTCCAGCCCAGTCCCGCCGCCGCACACGCCTGCGCCAGCGCCATCCGGAGACGCACCCACGGGAACGGCGTACAGAAGTCCTGCGTCTCGTCCTCGTAGACGACGGCACCCGCGCCCTGTCGACGAGCAATCTGCACGGCCAGCGCCGCCGTCTGCTGACACCATGTCCGGAGCTGATCGCGATTGGTCTGCGCCATCCGCGCCAACCGGGCGAGCATCCCTGCGCGCTCGCTCGGCACCATCCGCCGCACGATGGACAGGTCATGCGCGATCCGCTCACGTCGGACCGTGTAGGCACGGATGCCCCGTCGGATCTGGTCTCCGCTGATCGTCTGCACGATCCCCCGCCCGTGCATCCGCAGAACCAGGAGATCGCTCGCGCTCGTCGCGATCGCACAGACGGTGGTCGAGGCCACGCGCGGCCGACGCGGAAACCGAGCCACGAGCTTGAGCAGCACCCGCGCGCCACGCTCGGCGTGGCGGTGGTCGCCCTCCGAAGCCGCGACCTGGTACAGCGCACCGGCCGCCGGCAGCGCCGTCCCGTCCAGGAGACTGAGCAGGTCCGCCCGTTGGCGGGCGAAGTCCTGCCCCCCGCGCAGCCGGAGCGCCCACCAGCGATCACCCAGCCTGACGTGCGCGAGGATCGCCCCGCCCTCCTGTCGCTCGAGACGCCACGCCTGTCCGTGGATCGGCGTCGGCACGGGATACCGATAGGTCGGCAGGCTAACGGATCGCTGCCACAGCAGCTCGTACCGCCGACGTCGGTAGGTCTGCTCGACCTGCTGAATCAGCGCGGTCAAATTGATCGGACTGATGGTCGGGAAAAGCGCACGAGCCTCCGGGTAGAGATACACGCGCGGCATCGGGCGTAGCGTGGTCTCGTCGGCCTCCCGCCGGACATCACGGGCATACAGCTCCGTCGCAATCCAGTTGGCGCATCGCGTCGTCTCGGCCCAGGCGGCACGCAGCGCCACGCCGAGCTCCGCCCAGGTGGCATCCACGGGTCCGGCGATGGGCACGGTGATCGCGCGGATCACATAGGCCCCCGCGAGACACGCGCCGCAGTGCAGGGCGTCGCCGATGCGCTTCCAGCCGCGGGGAGGTCGCGTGGTCGATGTGACCGCGCGCGTTGCCCCACAGACGACACAGAGCACCAAGGCATCGCTCATCTTCGTGGCTCCGGGGTCTCTGAGGCGGGAGGGGCCGGGAGAGACAGCCAGTGCGTGTCTGGGTCGATGTGGCGCATGTACAACGGTTCGCCGACGACACTCTGATGATGCCACCCGCTCGATCCGTCCTGATAGCTCTTGAACCAGCCGATCGAGCGCCGATACCCGTTCCATAACCAGACGTATGTGCCATCCTTCGGGGCCGTGGCGATCGGCTGCCACGGCGGGACGGCTCCGCTCCCCACCGAGGCCAACGCGACCTCAATCGCTTCGACGGCTTGCAGATAGCGACAGCCCAGGTCGTTCGGATCCGTGCAGGTTCGACAATGGTCCAGCGAGCCCGCATCACGGTCCCACAGTTGGCGGTTGTTCTCCCGAAGAAAGGCCACGCCGCGTCGCGCACGTTGCAACCAGCCGGGTACATCGTCGCACGCAGGGCACCTGTTCACGGAAGGGAGCATCGCCGCCAAGATGGCGTTCAACCGCTCGTGCACGCCTGAGAGCGTCTGTGCGCAGCAAAAATCTCCGTCCGCATCGACACCAGCCATTTCGGCAGATAGTCCGCACACGAATCGCTCAAGCTGCTCACGGAGTGCATCCTGCGGGGTGTGGCCCTCCGCTAGTCGCGCGCCCGTTTCACCAAAGCGGTCGCGCTCAAACTCTTCGCGGCTCTCGCCTCGGCCCTCCGGGGCGAGAGAGGCCGCAGCTTTGGCACCCGTACGTGACTTACGCACCCAGTCCTGTATCAACCCGTCATCGACGTTGGCAGAAACACACGGTTCGGGTGGGGCGGGAGGCGGTACCGCGACATGATCCTGCGTCAGATACAGCGCACCTAACCGAGTCGCGACTGATCGCCAGTGCGCGGCCGTGGTTGGTGCGGCGTGTTCCCATCGATGCGCCTCGCTCCAACACAGACCACGCGCAGCATTCGCGGCATCCGCCCAATCCGACGGTATCGGAGTCAGGGAGGCGGGAGGCGGTACCGTCGCCTCCACGACAGCCCCAATCCGCTCCGCGAGGCGGTCGGGAAAACTCCGCGGGGCGGGAGGCGGCACAGGGGTTCTCTCACTGCTCATCGTGGCGCCTCCTGGTAGAGCACGCGCTCCAGCCGCTCGACCACATCCCGATACGCGACCTTGGCCATCTTTGGGGTCGCCGGACGATCCGCCTTGTCCTTGCAGTGGTCGCGGACCTCCGCGATGGCCAGTCTCAGCTTCTCGGCTTTCTTCATGGTTGTATATCCTTGGACTCACCGCCAACGGTTCGGCCTGAACTCCTCCCATGTCAGACACCCACACTGGCATTTCATCCAGTCGATCGGCTGTTGGTTCGGATCGTCTGGGCGTGCCTGCCAGCGCCAGACGTGGTACGCGTGGATGTTGCAGGTCTTCGGCGTGCGCGGCCGTCTGAACTTGGCGATCGTGATGATCTGAACGACTGCGCGCCACTCGAGCGGTTCTCTTGAGAATGCCTTTACCGTCATGATCGGGGCTCCTCGGGCTCACCGGCCAACAGTTTCTCCACCATTGCGTGCAGCCTCCGTTCTCGATCGAGTCCGCGCCGCACTCGCCACTCCGCGTTCTGCCAGAGTGCCATCATCAGCAGCATTAGGACCAGCGGAACAAATTGGGCAAACTCAGTCACGGGATGGCTCCTTGGGCTGAGGGTGGCCAGCCCGCCGTCGTCCACTTGCTTCGATCCTCTTGCGAATCCGCTCAGAACGTGCCATGCCGGACAGTTTCATGTCGCCGAACTTCCTAGCGACACGGAGTAGTTCATCACGCGGCACCGTCTGAACGATCTGGTCATGAATCGCGTCCTCGCCCAGCGACTCCACCACGGCCAGCGCGCACAGCATGCCCGCGTAGAAATCCTCGTTGATTCCACTCCTACCCATCGTGGCTACTGGCCTTTCTCCGGCCGGGAGGCCGCCTCATTGGTCCAATTGAAGATGCCAATATGATGATTTCCATCGTGCCCTTGTGGACGCCGACACCGACAACACGATCGCGGTGGATTATGACGACATTCACCGCACTCCCTGTTAGGGCAGGAGGTGTCGTGTTCTGGGTAATCAGCGGTGCAGCACCACCACTGTTTTGATTTCGCCATCACTCGTTCTCCTGCGGTCCGGAGGCCGCCCTACATGCAGACCAATCGCGCGTGGCCTCTATTAGTTCGCGGATGCCGAGCTTGATTCCCTCTGGATCGCCGCCGATCTGGAGAGCACTATGCGCTTCACGTAGTTCTTGGTTCAGCATGTCAGCGATCGACGACAAGTCGCACAGGGCGTCCGTCTGCGGCCCGGGCGGATGCGTGAGTTGCTGCGGGTGCTTCAGATCGTAGCGGCGCACCTTCACATGGCGATCCTGCTCGCTCACTTCGGGACTCCTTTCGGCATGGAGGACGCCAAGGGCGAAGTACCCAGACGAGGACGGGTACGTACGCGTCTGCATGGATTTCAGCGCCGCGAACAGGCGGTCCCGTTCCTCACGGAGCGCCGCGTTCTCGGCCTCCGCACGATCAGCACGGTCACGTTCGCGGGTATAGTCTAAGCCACCAGACTCAGCCGAAAGGATTACCGCGAGTTCGTCCGCGCACCGTTCCACAGCCGAATGGGCACCGTACGCCACGGCCCGCTTGCGCCACTGCTCGACAAGCTGCTGAAGGCTGCTCACGACTTTTGTCTGAATCTGCTTCCCCATGCCTCGTCCTTTCCCCCCGTTAGGGGCCAACCCTCAGCGCTTCGTCGGCCGCTTGGATGCGCTGGAAGATCCATTCGGCAACCTGCGGAACTACGGCGTTGCCGATGGCCCTGTTGCGCTCTGGTCCTTCGGAAAGCCCATGAGCGCCTCGGTAAAGCGCGGATGGATTCGCCAGCCGTGTTGCCCAACCAGCTCTTGAATCCGCAAAACCGTCGAACGCTTGTAGCGGCCGGAACGCTCGTGCAACGGAATCCCGAAACCACGGCCGTCCATGCTCGCTGTTGGCGTAGGCCACAACGAACAGCCGTCGTCGCACGTGTGGCGCACCCACGGCGCACGCCGATAAACAAGACCACTCCGCATCGAACCCGAAGCCGGCCAAGTCTCCGAGAACACGTCCCAATCCTCGAGCAGTGAGAGCTGCGACGTTCTCCACGACGACGAATCGGGGTCGTAGCTCGCCCACGATTCGGCTAAATTGGTGCCACATTCCAGATCGCTCGCCGTCCAATCCGTCACCGCCGCCAGCGAAGCTGATGTCCTGACAGGGGAATCCCCCACAGATGAGATCAACGGGCTCGAGGTTCGCGGCCACGCACTCGCGCACGTCGGCGTATCGCCGGACGTTAGGCCAGTGCTTCGCGAGCACCCGCTGACAGAAGGGGTCGATTTCAACCTGCCACCTCACCTGCATGCCGCATCGCTCTGCGGCCAGATCAAATCCGCCAATACCAGCGAATAGACTGCCAACCGTCAAGGTCATTGCCGGTCAAACGCATCAGCGGTCGCCTCGGGACGGCTCCGGTATTCCCGACTGCTCACCGCCGCCATCCTGGCTTGCGCCTCTTTGGCTTTCGCTGCAAACTCTGCGTCATCTCGACAGACCCACCACGAATCGGTCGGTTTGCCGTCCTCGCGCTTCAGGATGTGGACCGTCCCCACGGGATGGGTGCTCATCGGCCGATCTCCTGTCCGAGTGCCGCGCCAATCGCACTCAACGCTGACCCGTCCGCAATCTGCTGAGGCGTGAACCGCAAGACTCTCCATCCCGCAATCGTCGCGGCGTTGTACTTGGCCATGTCCGCGACGTAGCCTTTGCCTCTGGTGTGCCGTCCACCCGTCCACGCACCGCCCTCCTGCTCGATCGCCAGCTTCTGAAGGGGAAAGGCCCAGTCGAACAGCCAACGCCGCGGTGGGGCAAATCTGTGCTCTCTGACGGGTATCGGAAACCCGGCAAAATGGCACTGACGATCCAGCTCCAGACTGACGCGGCTCATGGTCGGTTACTCCCCCCGCCGAATGGCGCGACAGGTCCGGCGCACCACACCCGCCACGAACCATGCCTGCTGCACGTCACCGCGCCGAATCGCGTAGTACGAATTGCCATCGCGGAGTGTATCCACGAACA
>Ga0228698_1001562_pt1 | contig 10940 bp, 4 predicted proteins | sample McNCre117_Aug_MG_FD_178015 | JGI IMG/M metagenome (GOLD analysis project Ga0228698, IMG submission 178015) | Freshwater microbial communities from McNutts Creek, Athens, Georgia, United States - 1-17_Aug_MG | ecosystem: Environmental > Aquatic > Freshwater > Creek | place: USA: Georgia...
TGGTGCCGGAAGCGGCCGGCAAGAGCCTCGGCACCCTGGCGAACACCACGCCGGAAAACGTGCGCAACGAACTGCGCAAAGTTACCGTCTACCCCGCGGTCGACGCGGCTTATGACCGGGTCAGCGCGCTGGCGACCCAGTTGGAGCGCTGGCAGCGGTGGGATGAGTTGCGCACCCTCCTCAAGGTGCTCGAGGACCGCCGCTTCACTCGCGCCGCCGCGGCGTTGCAGCCGCGCCTGCCTGCGCCGCCGGGCGGCACCGGCTACAAGGTGGACACGGCGGTGGTCACGACCTTCAAGCTCTTCAAGGATCTCTCGCTGGACACCACCGGCACGCTGTTGCTTTCCAAGAGCTGGAGCGAGCTGACGAAAGTGGCGAACGAGATGAAGGCCACGGCGGGGGACCGCGTCCAGCAGGCGATGCCCGACCTGATCCTCGCCCGATTGGTGGACCGCTCCTCGATTGGCGACTTTGCCGACTCGCTGGCCGACCCGCTGGCCGAACTCCACGCGCACCGCCAACGCTTCCTCGACCCGCAGGTCGTGGCTGCGCGCTTCCTCAAGGAATCCGCGCTGCTGAAGGAGACCGCCGTGGTGACCACGGCGGATTTCCCGCGTTGGGAAGAGCAGCTGACCTTGTTCTCGAAGGTGCCCGCCGCCGATGATCCGCGGCTGGTGGCAACCCTGGATGAGGCCGTCAAACGCCTGCCGGCGTCGGCGGTTGACCTCGAGGCGGACGCGCCCGCCGCCGAGCCGGGCGGCCTGCCGACGCTGAGCACGGCGGATTTCCGCACGGAGTTCCAGTCGCGGCAGGCGGAACTCACGGCCCTGCGCGCCAGGGAAATCGTGCGCATCGACCTCCCCGCCATCGCCACGGAAACCAGCCAGCTGTCCGGCCGGTTCCAACTCCTCGACCAGCGCGTGGAGGCCACGCTCGCGTTGCTGAAACCCGAGATCTGGCTCGCCAAGGTGGCGCAGGCTTACGGCAAATTCACCGAGACGAAGCAGCGCTGGACGGCCTGGCAGGCGACCATCAGCAGCGTGACGCCGGCGATGCTCAGGGGCGACCGTCCCCGCTTCCGCACCCTGCGCGCCCAGGAGCGCCAGGTACGCGAATGGATTGACGGCCTCGAGGGCGCCGATGGTCTCGGCGCGCTCGTCGTGCCCGATCTCACCACGTTCTCCACCGACACCGCGGACGCGCTGCGCACGCTGGAGGCGGCGCGACGGGAACAGACCGCAGTCGCGGCGGCCGCGGCCGCCGAATGGCGCGCCGCGCTGCCCGTGACCCCTTGGGCCAAGGCGAGTGCGACCGTGCGCGAGCCGCTGGCCGCACACCGGCAGTGGCTGGCCGAGCTGACCGCCTTTGGCGCCGATCTTGATCGCCTGAGCGGGCTCCTCGCCGATGGCTACAGCTGGAACGAAGGCGTAAGCGAGGTGCTCGAACGCCTGGCGAAGCGCGCGGGCCTGGATGTCATCACCGGCCGCCCGGCGGAATGGAACACGGAAGCGCGGCTGCTTGGCCGGCTCGTGGACAGCACCGACCGCGCCGCCCTGGCCGCGGCGGCCCAAAGCGGCGGACTTTCCCGGAAACTCACGGCCTGGCGCCGGCTCGGCACGCTGGCCGGCTGGCCGGCCGGCCCCGCGGACCTGGACATCGACGGCGCCGTGGTCGCGGCGCTGCGGGAAATCGTCGGGCGCGACGTGAAGGACGAAACCCGGCGCGGCGGCGTGCTCGGCGAGCTCACCCGCGAGACGCGCGTGCGCTGGAACCGGGCGGCGCGCAACTCCGCCGCCGACGTGGCGCAGCTCTCCGCGGTCTTCGAGCGGATGGGACGCTACGGCATCGGTGAAAGCGACCTTGAGGAGCCGGCGCTGTACAACCTGAAGCTCTGGCAGCTGAAGCGCGCCGACTGGAGCGAGGTGGACCTCGCCCCGCTGCGCAGCCGGCGCGATGCGTTTGTCGCGGCCGTGCGGGCGATCACCGGCGTCGCGGCGCAGCCCGCCGTGGCCGGTTTCGTGCAGCAGCTCGCCGGCATCGAGCTGGTCGTCGATCCGAACCGCGCGCCGACCCCCTCGCCCCGGCTGGCGGGCTGGACGGAGGAGCTGACCGACGCCGGGCTGGGCCTCACCGCCACGTGGAAAAGCGGCGGCAAGACCGTGAAGCTGGATTTTGGCATCGTGCAGCCGCCGGATGACACGCCGCCCTTCTACCTCGCGCGCCGCGAGCTGGCCGTGGGTGAATTCCTCGACCTGCTGGCCACGCGCAAGAAGGACGAGGCCGACGCGGTGCTGGGCGCCCTCCCGCTGTGGACGCACGCCGAGGCCTACGACCGGCCCTGGAACAAGCCGATGGCGTGGCGCCCGCACGTGGACGACAAGGGCAACTACAGCGGCATCGAGCTGAATCCCACCTGGCTTTACCTGCGCGACGCGCAGGTGACCGCCCTGCTCGACAACACCGAGCTCCGCGCCAAGACCCCGGAACTGGAGAAAGCCGTGGCCGAAAAGCCCACGGTGCGCAGCCCGCTCCAGCAGGTGCCGCCGGACGCCGCGAAAGTTTTTGTGGAGAAAATCATGGGCGCCCGCCTGCCCACGCCGCGGGAGTGGCGGGCCGTCATGAAACTGTTCGGCGCAGAGGCGCACGGCAGTTACCGCGGGCCGAGCTTCGCCGGGTTGTGGCGGTTTCTTGAGAATTACCGCGAGGGCGGCCAGATCGTGCGCTGGCGGCCCAGCGAGGGCGCGTTCCTGCCCCTGGTGACGAACCCCGGCACCACCTTGCGCCGCAAGTACGTGGACGACGGCGCCGCCGCCGCCGAGGCCGGCGAGGGCCGGCTGTGGTTCACCACGGTCGACGAGGGCCCGGCGCCGGGCGGCTTTGTCAACCTCACCGGCAACGTCTCCATCTACCTTTACGACGGCAAGGAAGGGCAGGGGCAGTACTACGCGGCCGGCGGCTCGGTGCTCTCGCCGCCCGGCATCGACTTCACGCAGCCGCAGAAGATCGAGGCGGCAGGCCTCATCGGGGCCAAGCGCGTGACCGAGGGCTTCAGCGACGTCGGCATCCGGCCCGCGTTCGACGCCCCGCCGGGATTCAAGGAGCGCTACAAGCTCTTAGTGCTTGTGCGCGAACAGAGGTTTCTGACATGGTGACCCCCGTGCCGCCGGATTCTCCCATCGACGAGGCGAATGCCAAGACCGCCGCCTGGGCCACGTCCCTCGTCACCCGCCTGAAGTATCTGCAGGGCAACCTGACGGAGGCGACGCCGGAGAACCGCCAGGCCCTGTTGGAAGAGGAGATTCGCCGCGCCTTGCAGGAAGTGCCCATGGAGAAGCGCGGCTCCCATCTTTACGCGCTCGCCCAGGCCTTTCCGGACTGGGAGCTGGCGGCCGCCACGGCCATCGCGCCGGCCACCGGCGCCCGCCAGACCCCCGAGGAAATCATCCGTTCCTTCCTGCAACTGGCGCCCTCGCTGGCTGGCGAGCAGCGCGAGAAGGTGAAGCAGGAACTCGCGGCGCTCGGCCTCGTCATTCCCTCCAGCCAGCCCGTCGAGGGCGACGCCCTGGTCGCGGTGCGGACCAAACTCAAGCTCGACACGGAGGATCCGATCAACGGCCCCCAGCTGGCCAGGCTTTTCGCCGCTTACGCCGAGGCCATGCTGGCCCTGGACCAGCTGGCCTGGAATGTCTGGCGCAATGCCGCCCCCAAGTCGCCCATCCGCCGCGATGTCGCGCAGGGCGACCTCCGGACCGTGACGCGGCGCGCGCTCTCCGGGGATGCCGAGTCGGCCGCCGCGCAGGGCCAGGTGCAGAAGCAGCTGGAGGCGACCCGCCAGCTGATCGCCGGCCTGCTCGCGGGCCTGGGCCCGGCCGGCAAGAACTTCGCCCGGCGCTACCAGCAGCGCTACACCCCGGACGCCGTCCGCGAGGCCGTGCGCGCCGAGGGCGGCAAGAGCGACGTCCAATTCTGGAAGAAGCACACCGAGCTGGCCGCCGAGATCACCGAGACCGTGATCGAGGACGATGTCCAGGCGGCGGTGGTGAAATACGCGGAGGATCTCATGCGCGGTTCCCAGCAGCGGGAATGAGCGCGCGCCGCGGCGCCCGCCTTCCCGGCCGATTTTAACACCCACCACTCCAACCCCCATCCGCTGTGTCGTCCGCCAGCCTCATCACCCATTGCGAGCCGCTCTTCCAGGCGGTCTGCCGCCTCAACCGCATCGGTCGCATCCAGCGGGGATCGACCATCGACTATGCCCAGACCCGCACCGAGATCGAGGAGCAGTTCGAGGTCCTCGCCCGCATCGCGCGCGGCGACATCGCGCTGGGCGAGCAATACCGCAAGGTGGAGCTCGCGCTGGTTTTCTTCGCCGATGCCATGATCGCCGAGAGCGCGCTCCCGTTCGCGTCGAAATGGAACAACAACCGGCTGGCGTTCGGCCGCAACGAGCGGGCGGGGGACGAGAAGTTCTTCCAGCTGCTCGATGAGACGCTGCAGGAAACGGGCCCCGGCGCCGACGAGCGCCTCGCGATCTTCTACATCTGCATCGGCCTCGGCTTCACCGGCGGCTCCGGCGGGTCGCCGGATTTCCTGCGCAAGAAGATGCAGGAGATCGCCCCGCGCGTGAAGGCCCACGTCGATGCCGACGAGTCGGCCTTCATCACGCCCGCCTCCTACCAGCACACCAACCTGTCCAACCTGCCGATGCCCATGGCGGCCAGCCTCGTGCCGCTGCTTATCATCCTTTCCGGCCTGCTGCTCATGGTCGTAGCCGTCAACATCTTCACCTTCCGCAGCGCATCCGCGGAACTGAACCAGGCGCTTGACACGATCATCGCGCACGACCCCGCCAAGACCACCTCCAAACCCTGACCGGCGCCATGCTCGACCAATTCCAACAGATCCCGAAAAACATGAAGCTGGTGATGGCCGCCCTGGCGGGTGTCGCCGTCCTCGCCGTGACGGCCGTCATCGGCAAGCAGGCCCTGCTGGTCGCCGTGGTGGGCCTCGCCGTCATCGCCGGGGCCATGGTGCTCTGGTCGATGTACCAGAAGTGGAGCGGGCACCAGCGCAGCCGGGCCCTGAGCAGCCAGCTGGCCGCCCATTCCTCCGGGGCGCCGTCCGCGATCCATGACCCGGCGCTGCTCGCCACCCTTGACCGCCTGCGGGAGAACTTCGCCCGCGGCATCGAGAAGTTCGAGGCCGTCGGCAAGGACCTCTATTCGCTCCCCTGGTACATCGTGTGCGGCGAGCCCGGCTCCGGCAAGACGGAGGCCGTGCGCCGCTGCAAGGTCGGCTTCCCGCCCGGCCTGCAGGACGAGATGCAGGGTGCCGGCGGCACCATCAACATGCACTGGTGGTTCACCAACTACGCCGTGCTCATCGACACCGCCGGCAAGCTCCTCTTCCAGGAGGCGCCCCCGGGCACCACGACGGAATGGACGGAATTTCTCGGCCTGCTGCGCAAGACGCGGCCGAACTGCCCCATCAACGGCCTCCTGCTGGTCATTCCCTCGGAAAGCCTGATCAAGGACTCCATGGAGGACATCGCGAGCAAGGCCGGCAAGATCGCCCGCCAGCTCGATACCATCCAGCGCACGCTCGACGTGCGCTTCCCGGTCTTCGTGCTCATCACCAAGTGCGACAAGATCGTCGGCTTCCGCGAATTCTTCAGCGGCGTGAAGGACCCGCTGTTGCAGGACCAGATGACCGGCTGGTCCAACCCGAGCCCGCTCGACACGCCGTTCCAGATGGAGGCGGTGAACCGCCACCTGGCCGAGGTCGTGCAGCGCATCGGCCGCCGCCGGCTCGGCATGCTCAAGGATCCCGTGCCCACCGACGCCGGCAAGCGGCGCGCGGACGAGGTCGACGCGCTCTTCTCGCTCTCCGCCAGCATCGGCGCGCTCGCGCCGCGGCTGCGCAAATACCTCGAGACCATTTTCGGCACGAGCGCCCAGGCCGCGAAGCCGCTCTTCCTGCGCGGCATCTACTTCACCTCCGCCCTCACCGAGGGCAAGGAGCTCGACACCGAGCTGGCGGCGGCGCTGGGCCTCAGCGAGGACCAGCTGCCCGCGAGCAAGGCCTGGGAGCGCGAGCGGTCGTATTTCCTCAAGGACCTCTTCCTCCAGAAGGTTTTCAAGGAGAAGGGCCTCGTCACGCGCGCGACCAACACGACCCAGGTGATCAAGAACCGCCAGCGGGTCATCGGCGCGGTCGTCGCGCTCGGCACGCTCGCGGTGCTGGGCATCAGCTATTTTGGCTACAAGGCGCTCAAGTCCAGCGTGGGCAGCGAGCTGGTCTATTGGCGCGCCGGCGCGAAGGCGGAGAACTGGTCGGGCGCCAAGTGGCGGCCCATTGTCAACGGCCGCCTCGAATACACCGGCAACGACATCGTGCAGCTCGACGTCAACCAGGAGCTGCCGATCATGCAGTATCATGAGAAGCTGCAGCAGCTGGCCAGCGCCGACCTCAGGATTCCCGCGGTCTTCAAGCCGATCGAGTCCCTCGCGATGCAGGCCAACCCGAGCCGGCGCCAGGCCCAGCGGCTGCTCTTCGAGGCCAGCGTGATCGCGCCGGTGGTCGAGGCCAACCGCGACCGCCTGATCAATTCGAGCGGCTGGAGCGCGGCCGATTCCGAGCGTCTCGCGGCGCTCATCCGGCTGGAGGGGGCGATTAATCTCAAGGGCCTGCCCGGCTACGACGCGGACTACCCGTCCGAGGATTTCTACAACCCGCTTATCGGACCCTCCCTCAAGGGGGTGGCCGACGGCCAGGAGACGCTCGCCAAGCTGATGCAGATCCACGAGTGGACCTACCTGCGCGGCGCCGGTCAGGGGCAGTGGCCCGCAGCCTGGCTCTCGCGCGGCGCCAGCCTGCGCGACAACCAGCCGATCGTGCGCGGCTGGGATGCGCTCGACAAGGCGATGCAGGCGGCCCAGGGCACGCAGCGCGACGCCATCCAGACCATCCAGAGTGGTCGGCTCACGGTCGTCCGCTATACCGACACCGAAAAGGCCTTCCTGAAGGCGGTGGCCGCGCCCCGGAACGCCGCCTGGATGGAAAACGTGCTCTCGGCGTGGAGCGACCTGTCCACCCGCCGCACCGCCCTCGACAAGCTGGTGGCGGACTTGAAAAGCAAAACCGGGGTCACCGGCGACAGCGTGACACTGGACGCGGCCTACCGGGCCACCGTCGAGCGCATGAAGAGCGAAACCGGCCAGGCGTCGCAGCTCATCCGGGCCGCCCTCCTCAAGCAGAAGGCGGCGGCGGATGCGGCGCAGTCTTCCAAGGGCCCCGCCGCGGAATTCACCCTGTACCGCGACCTCGAGCGCCGGCTCAGCGGCCTCGACGCCCAGGTGACCACGCAGCTCTCGTCGCTGATGTCCGCCTCCGATGAAGCGCAGCTGGCGGACCTGGATGTGACCACGCTGCTTTCCGAGAATGGCACGGCCGCCTACGTCGTGCGCGCCGCCGCCTACACCGACATCCTCCAGATCATGGCGCCTTCCCCGGATGCGGGCCCGCTGCTGGGCCGGTTGGGCGACACGCTCGCACAGCAGGCGAAGACCCTGGCCGCGGTCCGCGAACGCAGCACCAAATACACCGGCGCCCTGCGCCAGGAATTCATCGCCGCCCTGCGGGTTCTCCAGGATGTGGCAACGAGCCAGGGAGTGGAGGCAACCGTCGACGCCTACCGGCGCGAATTGGAAAAGACCTTCCCCGACTCGCTCGGCTACCCGCTCGGTTCCGGGCCGGCCCTCACGGTGGAGCAGCTCAAGGCGACGCAGGCGCTGCTGGGCAAGGCGCGCACCGATGGCGCGGCCGTCACCGGCCTGCCCGCCGAGTCGCGGCGGACACTCGAAGGCCGTTTCAAGCGGCTCGATGCGATGGCGGCGTTTGCCGCGCAACTGACCGGCCCCGATGGCGCGCCGGCCGGGGTGAAGCTGGTGCTGCCGAGCGACCAGGACCAGGAGGCCATCATCCAGCGCGCGCTGGGGGCCAGCGGGGCTAAGCAGGCGATCACGCGGGCCTTCAAGTCCACGCGGGTCAATGACCGCAGCTACCCGCTCTCCGGCCTCCCGGAGAGCGTGGCGCTCGACAAATTCAACAGCGCCGCCGCTTTGCCGCGGCTCGAGTTTTTCACCACGGCCGGCCCGAAGTCGGTCGCCGATGCCGCGGTGGAGCCGGGATCCGGCTGGGGCGCGCTCCGGCTGTTGCAGCAGGGTGCGGTGCGCCGGGCGGACGGCAAGGAGTGGGATGCGATCATCCGCCTGAGCAACCGCGGTACGGAGCTGGTGCTGGCAGTGACCGTCACCTTCGACCAATCCCTGCCCCCCCTGGATCAATGGCCGGTGAACCCGCGATGATTTTCTGGCGCCGTCTTCGCGCCCGCCATGAACAATTTCGCCAAGTTTTTCCTGAATGAGGATTGGAAGGGGGTGCCGAACGCGCCCCGGGCCTTCCTCGGCGCCTTTGGCAAGCATCCCGGCTGGAACGACCATCTGGATGACATCGGGTTGGTCACGACCTCCCTGGTCGAGGCACGCAGCATCCTGTATGGCGGCATCGCCCACCAGATTGAACAGGCCGCTTGGGAAAAGGCCGGCGCCGCCAAGATGCTGCCGGGCTTCGATCATGTCATCCACTGGCGCCGCCTGAACGAGAGCCTCACCGGGCTCATCTGGTCGTCCCAGGACGGGAAGGGTCGGGCGCTTTATCCCATGATTGCGGTCGCGCATTGCGTGACGCGCTCGTTCAGCTGGCTGGCGGGCGAGCTGCTCCCGGCGCTGGAAGACGTGCGGGCCAAGTGCCGCGGCACGACTTCGTCCGGCGTGGTGATCGCCCACATCAAGGGCGTCGAGAAGGCCCTGCAGGAACGGCTGCCGCCCATCTCGCATGTCCCCTCCGAGCCCGGTCTGGGCGTCGCGACGTGGGCCGCCCATCTGACCAAGGAGCCGGCCACCTTGCGGCGTGTCCTGCATCACCTGCGCCGAAATCTCACGCTCTTCACGCCCGGCAGCTTGGAATGGTGCAAGTCGGAAAAACAGGGGATGTCCCGCACGCTGCGGTTGCCGCAGATCCCCGGGGCCTCGCCGGCCGAGTCGTTGAACGCATGGATCTCGTTCCTCACGACTCAGCTCGACCCGGCCGTGCCTTTCTTCGGCCTGCTGCCGGTAGACAGCAACTGGCTGGACGTCATCGTCGGCGAGCCCGCGGCCGCGGATTTTTTCCTGCTGCGCGCGCGATCCTCGGGGGTACCCGTGGTGACCGACATTCCCTATGATTTTGTGCCGGAAAGTGCGGCTGAAGATGCCGTGATCGCGGCCAGTGTGGCTCGCGGCCAGTTGCCCGAGATTTCCTGCCTCAACGGCCTGTCCGCCAAGGCCAACCGTGAGGCGGCTGCCAAGTGGCTGGTGCGGTTCCGTCCGGGTTCCCGTCCGGGCTTTTTCAGCCGGCTTTTCTCCTCCTGAGCAGGACGGATTACCGCGGTAAGGTAAATGCAGTAGGGTTATCTAGTAGGGTATGTCCCTACATGGGGAGTCTGCATTAACTGGTTGACGCCTAGGGCAATTTGCAGATTTTCTCACCCCCCTAATCAGGGAATGTCATAAGGGGCGATAATGGACTTAAAAAGCCATGGTACAACGGTTCCATGTCAGCGCTTGTGCCGTATTCGGCCGCGCTTGGATGCTTCGCGGTCTCTTTTCAGGGATTTTGGCCCATGGCAGCTGGCTGATTCCCCTGCCGTGATGAAGCTGCGCGGCCCGATCCTCAGCTTGCTGATCCTGATGGGTGGTTTGGAGCTTGGGGCCCAGACGCCGGATGCGACTACACCGCCGGCGGCTCCTGTCGATCTTGGTGTGATCGTGGAGCACTTCGAGTTCCGCTATGGCCTGGCACACCCTGAATTGCCGCCATTGGAGGAGTTGAATCAGGTGACAGTCCGTCTGTCTCTTCAGGACGGGGTCTGGCATCCTGTGTCCGGCAAGGCGACCGGGGAAAGCCTGACTTTGGGCAGTATCCCGGCCGGCAGCCGGTTTGATGCCGCCGCTCTACGGACCGTGGCGCAGGAACTGGTCGGTTGGTACAACCTGCGCGGGCTCTACGGCGTGTGGGTGGCCTTTCTGGATCTGGAGTCCGGTGCGACCGGCATCACCGACAAGCGGGCGTCTGATGATCACACCGCCCGTTTGGTGGTTTGGGCCAGCCAGGTCGCCGAAGTGCGGACACTCGCGCGCGGGAAGCGGTTCAAGCCGCAATTCTCGGTCAACAATCGCAAGCACCAAGGCATCATCAAGCACTCGCCGCTCCGCGCGCCCTCGGCGCCTGAGCAGCCGGGCAGCCTCTTCCGCCAGGAAGTGCTCAACAAATACCTGCAGGGCCTGAGCCTGCACCCGGGCCGGCTGGTCGAGGCGTCCATTGCGTCGGCGGGTGATCCCGGCAAGGTGGTGCTCGACTACCTGGTCAACGAATCGCGGCCCTGGCAAATCTTCAGCCAGGTGACCAACTTCGGCACCGAGTCCACCGGCGTGTGGCGCGGCCGCGTGGGCTTTCAGGACAACCAGCTCACCAATCACGACGACATCCTGAACATTGACGCGATCAGCACGCCCGACTTCAAGACCTACGGCTCCTTCGTGTCCTATCGCATCCCGGTATTCCGGCCGGCGAAGCTGCTGGCGCGGGTTTACGGATCATATGGCGACTTCCTGGCCAGCGATGCGGCGCTGCAAAGCCTGCACTTCGCCGGCAAGAACTGGCTGGCCGGCTTCGAGCTCACCAACCGCCTTGCCCTGCCGCGCAACTGGCAGCTGGTGACGTTGCTCGGGGCGAATTACCCGCATTACGAGATCGAAAGCCGGATCAACGCCACGCCCCTGGTGCACGGATTCTCCAACTTCCTGATTCCGTTCTTCGGCACGACGCTCTCCAGCGAGGGT
>Ga0228698_1001563_pt1 | contig 10927 bp, 7 predicted proteins | sample McNCre117_Aug_MG_FD_178015 | JGI IMG/M metagenome (GOLD analysis project Ga0228698, IMG submission 178015) | Freshwater microbial communities from McNutts Creek, Athens, Georgia, United States - 1-17_Aug_MG | ecosystem: Environmental > Aquatic > Freshwater > Creek | place: USA: Georgia...
CACCTCGGCGCCGATGCGGCCGAGGCCGACGATGCCGAGGGTCTTCTTGAACAGCTCGATGCCGGAGAAATTCTTGCGGTCCCACTGCCCCGCCCGCATCGACGCGGCGGCCTGCGGCACGGGACGCGCGCCGCACAGGATGTGGGTGAAGGTCAGCTCGGCCGTCGCGACCGTGTTGCCCGAGGGGGTGTTCATGACGATGACGCCCCGCTCGGTGGCGGCCTCGACGTCCACGTTGTCCACGCCGACGCCAGCGCGGCCCACCACCTTCAGCAACGGCGCGGCGGCCAGCACCCCGGCCGTGATCTTCGTCTCGGAGCGCACGGCGATGGCGTGGACGTCCCGGACCAGTTCCAGCAGCTTCGCCGGCGGCGTGTTGTAGGCCTCGACGACCTCGAAGCCGGGCTGCGCCCGGAAATACGCGACACCCGACGGTGAAATTTTGTCCGCAACCAGGATCTTCATGGGTCCGGTCAAGAAGCCGGTCCGCCCCGAAAAAGGCAACCCCGCAGGCCCGGCGGCCGGCGGGGTGGCGGTGGATTTATGACTCAGGCCGCGAGCGGCGGGTAATCCGTGTAGCCGCGCGTGTCGCCGCCGTAGAAGGTGGCGGGCACCGGCACGTTGAGCGCGGCGCCGAGCGCGAGCCGCCGCGGCAGGTCCGGGTTCGCGATGAAGAGCTTGCCCCAGGCGACGGCATCGGCGTCGCCGGCGGCCAGCACCGCCTCGCCGGTCGTGGCCGTGAAGCCGTCGTTCACGATGTAGACGCCGCCAAACGCGCGCTTGAGCGCCGGGCCGAAGCGGTGGCCCTCGGCCGACTCGCGGGCGCAGAGGAACGCGATCCTCCGCCGGCCGAGCTCGGCGGCCAGGTAGCCGAAGGTCGCCGCCGGGTCGCTGTCGCTGATGCCGTGCGAGCCGCCCCGGGGCGCAAGGTGATAGCCGACGCGGTCGGCGCCCCAGACGGAGATCGCGGCATCGGTGACCTCCAGCGCCAGGCGCGCGCGGTTCTCGATGGAGCCGCCGTACCGGTCGGTGCGCCGGTTGGAGCCGTCCTGCAGGAACTGGTCGAGCAGGTAGCCGTTGGCGCCATGGACCTCGACGCCATCGAAACCGGCGCGCAGGGCGTTGACCGCGCCCAGCCGGTAGGCGGCGACGACGCGCGGGATCTCGCTCAACTCCAGCGCCCGCGGCACGACGTGCGGCTTGTGGGGCCGGAGCAGGCTCACGTGGCCGGTCGCGGCGATGGCGCTGGGCGCGACGGGCAGCGCGCCATTGAGGTAAAAGGGATCCGACACGCGGCCGACGTGCCACAGCTGCAGGACGATCCGCCCGCCGGCCGCATGGACCGCCTGGGTGACCTTGGTCCACCCGGCCACCTGTTCGTCCGACCAGATGCCCGGCGTATCCGGATAGCCGACGCCCATCGGATCAACCGCGGTGGCCTCGCTCAGGATCAGCCCGGCCGACGCCCGCTGCACGTAATACTCGACCATCAGGTCGGTCGGCACCCGGCCGGCGCCGGCGCGGCACCGGGTGAGCGGGGCCATGATGATGCGGTTCGGCAGCGAGAGGGCGCCGACCTTGAGCGGTTGGTGCAAGAGGGACATGCGGACTGGATAGCCATGTCCCGCGGCTTCGCAAACGGCGCCGGTGAATTTCCGGCAGTTATTTTCCCCAGCCGGTGTAGTGCGCCCCGAAGCCCATGCGGTAGGCCCAGTCGGCGATGGTCTTGGACACGGGTGAGGTGCCGCTGGACCCGCCGTGGCCGGCGTTGGCCTCGATGTGGATGAGCACGGGGCCCGCGCCCGGCGCCACCGCCTGCTGCATGGCCGCCGTGTACTTGTAGGAATGCGCCGGGAACACGCGGTCATCGTGGTCGCCGGTGGTCACGAGGATGGCCGGGTACCTCGCGCCCGGCTTCACGGTGTGCAGCGGCGAGTAGGCCACCAGGTACCTGAAGCCCTCGGGGGTGTCCGAGTTGCCGTAGTCCGACGCCCAGCCCGCGCCGACCGTGAACTTGTGGTAGCGCAGCATGTCCATCACGCCGACCGCGGGCACCGCCGCTCCGGCCAGGTCGGGCCGCTGGTTGACGACGGCGCCCAGCAGCAGCCCGCCGTTGGAACGGCCGTCGAGCACGATCCGCGGATGGGTGGTGTAGCCCTGCGCGACCAGCCAGTCGGCCGCGGCGATGTAGTCGTCAAAGACGTTCTGCTTGCGTTCCTTGGTGCCCGCCTTGTGCCAGTCCTCGCCGTATTCGCCGCCGCCGCGCAGGCAGGCGTCGGCGTAAACCCCGCCGCCCTCGATCCAGACGAGCGGCGGCACCGCGAAGGCGGGCTTGTGGGTGACGTTGAAACCACCGTAGCCGTAAAGCCAGGTGGGCGCCGTGCCATCGAGTTTCAGGCCCTGCTTGTGCACGATGAACATCGGGATCTTCGTGCCGTCCTTCGACGGGTAGAACACCTGCCGCACCTCGAAACGCGAAAGATCGAGCGGCATCCTCGTCTCGTTGAAAACCGTGGTCTGGCCGCTGGCGAGGTCGTGTCGCAGCGTGGTGCCGGGCGCCAGGAAGGAGGAGTAGCTGATGAACAGCTCGGGGTCCTTGAACTTGCCCGAGATCGCGCCGACGGAGCCGATGCCCGGCAGGTTGATCTCGCCCGCGGCCCGGCCGTCGAGACCGAACAGCGCGATGCGGTTCACGGCGTCGTGCATGTAGGTCAGCACGAGCTTGCCGGCGGAAATCCGGGCACTCTCCATCGTGTCCGCGGACTCGGCCACCACCGTCGCCGCCGCGGCGCCCGGCTGGTCGAGGTCGAGGGTGACGATGCGGTTGCGCGGCGCCCCGGCATCCGTGCTGAAGTAGAACGTGCGGCCGGTGTTGCCGAGGAACTGGTAGCCGTTCACGAACTGGTCGATGAGCTTCACCACCTTCCCGTCGAGGGCCGGGTGCTGCGGGTCGCCCAGGTCGAGGTAGTAGATGCTGTTGCCCAGCTTGCCGGGCTGCGTGACCGACAGGACAAGGTAGCGGCCGTCGGGCGACACGGCGCCGCCGGCAAACCACGTGGGCTGCTCGGGCAGCGCGAACACCAGCTGGTCCGCGGCCTGGGGCGTGCCGACGCGGTGGTAATACAGCTGCCGGTTCTCGAGCTTGGTGAAGACCTTCGGGTTGCCGTCGGCCGGGGCCGGATACCGCGAATAAAAGAACCCCTGCGCATCGTGCGTCCAGCTCAGGCCCGTGAACTTCGCCCACTTGACCGAGTCGGCCGCATCCCGGCCGGTCGCGACGTCGCGCAGCCGCAGCTCGCGCCAGTCGGAACCGCCGGTGGCCAGCCCGTAGCCGAGCCATTTGCCGTCCGGCGACGGCGAAGTGAGCGCCAGCGCGACGGTGCCGTCCGCCGACAGGGTGTTGGGATCGAGCAGCAGGCGCTCGGCGCCGTGCAGGCCGCCGGTCACGTAGAGCGGCGACTGGTTCTGCAGGCCGTCGTTTTTGGTATAGAAGTACCAGCTGGCCTCCTTGAACGGCAGGCCGGTGCGCGGATAGTTCCAGAGCTCGGTGAGGCGCTGTTTGATGACGGCGCGCTCGGGAAAGCCATCCACCACGGAATCCGTCAGCGCGTTCTGCGCGGCGACCCAGGCCTTGGTATCGGGGGAATCGAGTTCCTCCAGCCACCGGTAGGGATCGGCGACCTTGGTGCCGGAATAGTCGTCGAAATGCTCGACGGTCTTGCTGGGCGGGTAACTGACGGCCGCGAGCGCCAGCACCGGCGCGAGGGCTGCCACGAGGGGAAGGCGGGCAATTTTTCGCATCCGTCCAAAAAAAGACCGAATCCGCCCGCCTGCAAGCCTGCGCACGGGCGCAGCGATGGGTTGCACCCGGACCGCGCCCAAGTACGCTGCCGGCGTGATATCCCTGTCCCGCCCCGCCCGCCGCATCCTGTCCACCCTGCTGACCGCGCTGCTGCTGACCATCCCGGCGCGGGCGACGCCGGACAAGTGGGCCGCCGATATCGCCCAGTTCACCGCGGCCGACGCCGCCCACCCGCCCGCCCCGGGCGCGGTCGTGTTCGTCGGCAGCTCCTCGATCCGCTTCTGGACCACCCTCGCGGAGGACTTTCCCGGCGTCGTCTCCGTCAACCGCGGCTTCGGCGGCTCCGAGCTGGCGGACAGCGTGTTCTATGCGGACCGCATTGTCATCCCCTACAAGCCGCGCCTGGTCGTCCTCTATGCCGGCGAGAACGACCTCAACGCGGGCAAGCCGCCGGAAACCGTGCTGGCTGACTTCCGGGCCTTCCGCGCCAAGGTCCACGCCGCGCTGCCGGCGACCAGGATCATCTACCTCGCCATCAAGGAGAGCCCGTCGCGCGCCAAGGTCCGCCCGCAGGTGCTGGCCGCCAACCGGCTGATCGCTGCGGATTGCGCGGCCGATGCGCGCTGCACCTTCGTCGATGTGGCCGCGCCGCTGCTGGATGCCCGGGGCGGTTACCGGCCCGAGCTGTTCCGCGAGGACCAGCTGCACCTGCTGCCGTCCGGCTACGCCATCTGGACCAGGGTGCTCGCGCCGTATCTCAAGCCATGAGCCCCTCCCCCGCCGAGCGCCTGCGCCGCCAGATCGCCTTCATCACGGAGGTCGACAAGCTCAAGGAGGTCTTCCGCCAGACCATCGTGACCCAGAGCCGCCGGCCGGAGAACAGCGCCGAGCATTCGTGGCATTTCGCGCTCATGATCGTCGTGCTCGCGGAGCACTCCAATCACCAGCCGCTCGACGTGCTCCGCATCCTCAAGATGGTGCTCATCCACGATCTCGTGGAAATCGACGCCGGCGACACCTTCGCCTACGACGTGAAGAACATGGCCGACCAGCACGAGCGCGAGGCCAAGGCCGCCACCCGCATCTTCGGCCTCCTGCCGGCGGACCAGGCCGGCGAATTCCGCGCCCTCTGGGATGAGTTTGAGGAACAGCAGACCCCGGAGGCGAAGTTCGCCGCCGCCTGCGACCGTTTCCACCCCATGCTGCTGAACTGCCTGACCGACGGCCATGCCTGGCAGAAGCACGGCGTCACCCAGGACCGGGTGCTGGCCCGCAACGCCCATGTCGCCGCCGGCTCGCAGGCCATCTGGGAATACGCCGTCCGCATGATCGACGACGCCGTCGCCGCCGGCCACCTCGCCCGCAAGCCCTGACCGCCACAAAGGGTGCACGGCGATTCATACTGTCAGTTTTTTTCACCCCTCCCTTAGCCCGGACCCTGCGTAACCTCTCCCGTTACCCCGCGTCGTCACGCCCAGTCCCCGCTGGTTTCCGCAGTTTCCACCCCCCGCCTGCCCATGATCACCCTGTCGCGATTTGCCGGCCTGCTGCTCGCCCTCTTTCCCCTGGCCCGGGCCGACGACACCCCCGCCGCGCCGCGCCGCGAGTGGATCGACCCCGATACCGGCCACCGGGTCATCCGCCTCTCCCCCGACACCGGCGGTTCCAGCCTCTACTTCCACCAGAACGGCTACACTCCCGAGGGCGACAAGCTCCTTATCCGGGGTGCCGGCGGCATCGCCACCGTCGACCTGTCCACGCTGGGCGTCACGCCGCCCAGGTTCGAGCTGGTCCTGCCCGACGCCGCGCCGATCGCCATGGCCTGGCACTCCCGCGAAGCCTACTGCCTCAACCGCGAGCGCACCGCCCTGATGGCCGTCAACATCGACACCAAGGCCGTCCGCGAGGTCACCAAGCTCCCCGCGCAGGCCCAGGGCCGCGGCGGACAGTTCGCCATCAACTGCGACGAAACCCTCCTCGTCGGCATCGGTCCGGACCCCGACGGCAAGGTCATCCCGCGCACCCCGCCGCCCAACGGCGGCGGCGGCACGCTCGAGGCCCAGTGGGCCGCGGGCACGCCCAAGATGATCTACACCGTCAACCTCCGGACCGGCGGATTCAAGGTCATCCACCGCGAGAACGACTGGACCAACCACCTGCAGTGCTCGCCGACCGACCCGCAGCAGATCCTCTTCTGCCACGAGGGGCCCTGGCATTTCAACGACCGCACCTGGACCGTCCGTGCGGACGACGGCCAACCCGCCCGCCTGCTTCATGAGCGCACCATGAACATGGAGATCGAGGGCCATGAGTTCTTCGGCGCCGACGGCCGCATGGTCTGGTATGACCTCCAGACCCCGCGCAGCACCGTGTTCTGGCTCGCCGGGGTCGACCTCGTGACCGGCCACCGCACCTGGTACAACCTGCAGCGCGCCGAATGGTCCGTGCACTACAACGTCTCGCGCGACGGGAAACTCTTCGCCGGCGACGGGGGCGGCCCGGGCAGCGTGGCGACGCGCTCGCCGGACGGCCAGCTGCTCAACCCGCCGGGCAACGGCCAGTGGATCTACCTCTTCCGCCCGGCGCTGGTCCGCGGCAGCTCGTTCCGCGACAAGAAGGACCTCATCGACATCGGCGTCTTCAACGCCGAGCGCCTGGTGAACATGACGCGGCACAGCTACAGCAAGGAGGTCGGCGTCGAGCCCAACCTCACCTTCACGCCCGACGGCAAATGGATCATCTTCAGCGGCAACTTCGACACCAACCCCGGCAACGGCCGGAAGGCGACCACCCACGTCTATGCCGTCGAGCTCGCCCGGTCCGCCGCCCCGTGAACCCTTTCATGAAAAACCCCGCCCTGCTGCCCCTGCTCCTCAGCCTGCTTGCCCTGCGCGCCTTCGCCGCCGATGCCCCCGCGGCCAAGGAGCCGCCGGTCGAGTGGGTCGATCCCGCCACCGGCCACCGCGTCGTCCGCCTTTCCCGGGAACCGGGCAGCGCCTCGCTCTATTTCCACCAGAACGCCTACTCTCCCGACGGCCGGAAGCTCGTCATGACCACGCCGCACGGCGTCTCGACCATCAACCTTGCCACCCGCGAGATCGAGTCGGTCGTCGAGGGCCGGGTGAACGTCATCGTCGTCGGCCGCAGGAGCGGCGACGTCTACTACTCCAAGCGTGTCGACAAGAACGGCGCCAGCGAGCAGTGGATCTACGCCACGAACCTCGACACCAAGGCCACCCGCGAGATCGGCCGGGTGCCGCGCGGCGGCGTCTCCTCGCTCAACGCCGACGAGACCCTGATGCTCGGCCAGTATTCCGAGGGCGGCGACCCCCGCCCGGCCGGTGAGCGCGGCGCCAGCGGCAGCTCCGCCGGCCAGCCGGCCGCCGCGGGCGCCAGCCCGACCTTCCAGGCTGCCTACAAGGCCAACTGGCCCGACGGCACGCCGATGTCCTATGCCGACGCCAAGGATCTCGCGCTGCACAACCGGCTCATGGAAATCCGCCAGGGCCCGCCGCAGGTCATCTTCACCTTTGATACCAGGACCGGCGCGGTGAAGGAAGTGCACAAGGAGCGCGAGTGGCTCGGCCACCTGCAGTTCTCCCCGACCGATCCCGGGCAGATCATGTTCTGCCACGAGGGGACCTGGCACGAGGTCGACCGCGTCTGGCTGATCCGCACCGACGGCACCGGCCTCCAGAACATCCACCGGCGCACGATGAACATGGAGATCGCCGGCCACGAGTTCTTCAGCGCCGACGGCAAGACCGTGTGGTATGACCTGCAGACCCCGCGCGGCGAGGATTTCTGGCTCGGCGGCTACGAGATCGCGACCGGCCGGCGCACCTGGTACCACCTCCAGCGCGACGAGTGGTCCGTCCATTTCAATGTCTCGCCCGACGGCACGCTCTTCGCCGGCGACGGCGGTGACGAGCAGATGGTCGCCCACGCCAAGGACGGCGAGTGGATCTATCTTTTCCGCCCCGAACGCATCCCCGACGTCGCGGGCGTCAGCAACCCCAACGCGGGCAGCCTGATCAACCCCGGCGTTTTCAAGTCCGAGCGCCTCGTCAAGATGCTCGACCACGAGTACCGCCTCGAGCCGAACGTCAGCTTCTCGCCGGACATGAAGTGGATAATCTTCCGCTCGAACATGCACGGCGCCACCCACGTCTACGCCGTGGAGATCGCCAAGGCCCGGTGATGACCTTCCCGCCGGGGGAGGCGCCGCTGGTCGGCACCCGCCCGCGGCGGCCGGCGCCGCCCCGGCAATCCGAATTTACAAAATGAAGCCCCACCCCACCCACCGCCTCCTCGCCCTGCTCGCCGCGCTCCTCTCATTCGCCCCGGTCGCGCGCTCCGCCGCATCCGCCGCCCCGCCGCCGCGCGAGCGGGTCTCGTTCAACTCCGGCTGGCGTTTCGCCCGGAACGACCACCCGAACACCGGCGAATCCCTCGCCTATGAGCGCGTCAAGGCCTGGGTGCTCCCGACCGGCGACGATCTGCTGAACTACTTGGCCGCCCGGCACGTCCGGCCGGACGGCCAGCCCGGCGGCAATGTCCCCTATGCCCGCGCCGATTTCAACGACTCCGCCTGGCGCCCGCTCGACCTGCCGCACGACTGGGGTATCGAGGGGCCGTTCCAGCAGGAGCTCGCCGGCGACACCGGCAAGCTGCCGTGGTTTGGCGTCGGCTGGTATCGCAAGAAATTCAGCGTGCCCGCCGCTGACGCCGGCCGGCAGACCTATCTCGAGCTCGATGGCGCCATGGCCTACGCGCTGGTCTGGTGCAACGGGCAGTTTGTCGGCGGCTGGCCCTACGGCTACTCGTCGTGGCGCGTCGACCTCACTCCCTGCCTGAAGCCCGGTGCCGACAACGTGCTGGCCATCCGGCTCGAGAACCCGCGCGAGTCGTCGCGCTGGTATCCGGGCGGCGGGATCTACCGGAACGTCTGGCTGCTGAAGACCGCGCCGGTCGCCGTCGCCCAGTGGGGCGTGTTCGTCACGACCCCGATGATCTCCAGGGAATCCGCCACCGTCGACGTCAACGTCACCGTGGAAAACAAGACCGCCGCACCCGCGGAGGTGCAGGTCACCGTGCGGTTGTTTGCCGCCGACGCCAACGGGCGGCCCGCCGGCGCGCCGGTCGTCAGCGGGGCGCCGCAGGCCCTGCGCCTCGCCGCCGGCCGCGCGGCCAACATCGCCGACACGCTCGCCGTGCCGGCCCCGAGGCTCTGGAGCCTGCGGGAGCGCAACCGCTATGTGAGCGAAACCGTTGTCACGCAGGGCGACGCCGTGCTCGACCGCGTGGAGACGCCCTTTGGCATCCGCACCCTGGCCTTCACCCTGAACGACGGCTTCCGGCTCAACGGCGAGCGCGTGCCGCTCAACGGCGTGTGCGACCACCACGATCTGGGGGCGCTCGGCGCGGCCATCAACGTCCGCGCGCTGGAGCGCCAGCTCGAGATCCTGCAGGGCTTTGGCTGCAACGCCATCCGCACCAGCCACAACCCGCCCGCGCCCGAGCTGCTGGAGCTTTGCGACCGCCTGGGCTTCGTCGTGATGGACGAGGCCTTTGACTGCTGGCGCAGCGGCAAGAAGCGCGACGACTACAGCCGCGTCTTCGACGAGTGGCACGAGAAGGACCTGACCGCGCTGGTCCGCCGCGACCGCAACCACCCGAGCGTCATCATGTGGAGCACGGGCAACGAGGTCATGGAGCAGTTCGAGCCCGAGGGTTGGAAGATGGCCGCGCACCTCGGCGCCATCGTCCGGGGCGAGGATCGCACGCGCCCGATCATCGCCGGCCTGCACAACATCGAATCCCCCTACAACGGCTTCCAGACCGCGGTCGATATCATCGGCTACAACTACAAGCCCGAGGATTACGCCAAGGTCCGGGCGCGCCACCCGCAGCTGCCGATCCTGGGCTCGGAGACTTCCTCCACCGTCAGCTCGCGCGGCGAATACTTCTTCCCGGTCACCGAGGAAAAGACCGGGGGCCGCGCCGATTTCCAGATGAGCAGCTACGACCTCTACTACCCGCGCTGGGCCCGGACGCCGGACGCGGAGTTCAAGGGCCTCGACGAGTCACCCTACACCATGGGCGAGTTCGTCTGGACGGGCTTTGACTACCTCGGCGAGCCCACGCCCTACAACGCCGACGCCACCAACCTGCTCAACTACTCCAATCCCGCCGACCGCGACAAGGCCGCCCGGGAACTCGCCGAGCTCGGCCGGATCCGCGTGCCTTCGCGCAGCAGCTACTTCGGCATCGTCGACCTCGCCGGCTTCCCCAAGGACCGCTACTATCTCTACCAGGCTCGCTGGCGGCCCGATCTGCCGATGGCCCACCTGCTGCCGCACTGGACCTGGCCGGAACGCACCGGCCAGGTCACGCCGGTCCACGTCTACACCTCGGGCGACGAGGCCGAGCTGTTCCTCAACGGCAAATCACTCGGCCGCAAGAAACGCGGCCCGCTCGAATACCGCCTCCGCTGGGACGATGTCGTCTACCAGCCGGGCGAGCTGCACGTCATCACCTACCGGAACGGAAAACCCTGGGCCGAGGACACCGTCCGCACCACCGGCGCCGCGACGAAGGTCCTGCTCGCCGCCGACCGGGCCGCGCTCCGCGCCGACGGCAGCGACCTGGCGTTTGTCACCGTGCGCATCGCCGACAAGGACGGACAGCTGGTGCCGCGCTCCAGGAACCACCTGACCTTCACGCTCACCGGCCCCGGCGAGATCATCGCCACGGACAACGGCGACGCCACCGACCTTGGATCCTTCCAGGCCAGTGAGCGGAAGGCCTTCAACGGCCTCGCGCTCGTCATCATCCGCACGAAGGCCGGCGCCCCGGGCGCCCTCACCCTCCACGCCAGTTCCGGCGGCCTCGACCCGGCCGCGCTCCAGCTCGCCAGCCAATGACCGGCCCCGTCGCCTTCCGCCTCCTGGCCGCCGGCCTCTGCCTGGCGGCCGTTTCCCCGGCCGCCACAGACGGCGGGCCGCGCACCTCCTACAACTTCAACCCCGGCTGGAAGCTCCTCGTCGGCGATCCCGCCGGCGCCGAGGCTCCGGGCTTCGACGACACGTCGTGGAAGCCCGTCTCGCTGCCGCATGCGTGGAA
>Ga0228698_1001564_pt1 | contig 10915 bp, 10 predicted proteins | sample McNCre117_Aug_MG_FD_178015 | JGI IMG/M metagenome (GOLD analysis project Ga0228698, IMG submission 178015) | Freshwater microbial communities from McNutts Creek, Athens, Georgia, United States - 1-17_Aug_MG | ecosystem: Environmental > Aquatic > Freshwater > Creek | place: USA: Georgia...
CCCCCGCCGCCCGCGCCCACGCCGAGCGCATCATCGATCACGCCACCGCCCGTGCCCTCACCCGCGCCGGCCACGAGATCATCGCCGCCGGCGACCACCCCGGCGACCTCGACCACCGCATCCACGCCGCCCGCGCCGCCATCCAGCACGTCGCCGACGCCCGCGCCCGACGCACCCTGACCGACGACACCGCCCTCGCCGCCGCCCGCGAGGCCGACGCCGCCATCGACCAGGCCGCCGCCACCCCCCTCGGCCTGCGCGACCTCGACGACGCCCTGGACGGCGGACTCGGCCAGGCCACCCTCAACCTCATCGGCGCCCGCCCCGCCGTCGGCAAGACCGCCCTCTCCCTCGAGATCACCCGCCGCACCGCCGCCGCCGGCCGCCGCGTCCTCTACCTCTCCCTCGAGATGACCCGCGCCGACCTCCTCACCCGCATGGCCTCAGCAGCCTCAGGAGTGCCCTACAGGGCCATACGCCGCCACCACGCCACCCCGATGCCACCCGTCGACCGCCAGGCCGTCACAGCCGCCCTCAAGCACCTCGCCACCCAGCCCATCCTCATCCCCCCCTCCACCAGCATGACCGTCGAGCAGGCCATCGCCCACCTCGACCACCACCACCACGACACCCCCCTCGACCTCGTCATCATCGACCACGTCGGCCTCCTCACCCCCACCCGCGGCACCGGCGACTCCCCCGTGCGCCAGATCGCCCACATCTCCCGCGAACTCAAGAACGCCGCCCTCAGGACCAACGTCCCCATCCTCGCCCTCACCCAGCTCAACCGCGCCTCCGCCCGCGAGGAGCGCAAACCCGTCCTCACCGACCTGCGCGACTCCGGCTCCCTCGAGCAGGACGCCGACGTCGTCCTCCTCCTCCACCGCCACCTCGACCCCACCACCGGCGACCCCACCACCCTCGACATCCTCATCGCCAAGAACCGCCGCGGCCCCGTCACACGCGCCACCCTCGCCTTCGACGGCACCCGCCAACGCGTCAACGACCAGTGACCCACAGCAACCCCCCAGAGTTGAGCCCGACCGACTCAACAAGCGACCCCCATGGCAACACATGACACAATCAACCCATGCCCAACCCCCAACCCCCCAACCCCACACCCCCCACCCCCCACGACCTGCAACAACACATCCTCACCACCGGCGAAACCATCGAACAGACCGCCACCCGATACAACCTCACCACCCAACAGACCGTCCGCCTCATCGCCCGAGCCGAAGCCGAAGCCCCCAACCCCACCCTCCGCGAACTGCGCACCCTCGCCATCGCCGAACAGACCGCCCTAGCCATCCTCGAAGCACAAACCCACATCACCCAAAAAGGCGACATCGTCACCGGCATCGACGCACGCACCAGCCTTGCCGCCGCCGAGGCCCTCGCCCGCATCTCCCAAACCCGCCGCCGCCTCCTCGGCCTCGACCAACCCGCACGCAAGGAAGTCCAGACCGAGGCCACCTACCGCATCATCGGCGTCGACCCCTCCGACCTCACCTAGGAGCCCCCGCCATGACCCGCAACCCCCGCGCCATCGCCACCGCCAAAGCCCTCTCCGGCGGCCCCGCCCCCGCGAACACCGTCCCCCCCGCACCCGCCGAACTCGCCGCCGCCCGCATCGCCACCGATCCCCTGGCCGGCCTCAGCGACCTCGAGGCCGCCGCCCTACTCAACGCCCGCGGCGAGCCCCTCGACGACCGCCTCACCCCGAACCCCGCCAACGCCGGACGCTGGACCCCCGCCCACGTCCGCGCCGCCCGATCCCTGCCATGAACCGCGTCGACTTCGAGATCCGCGGCGCCAACCGCGACCTCCTCCTCGCCCGAGACCTCGAGGTCTGCGGCGCCGGCCGCGCCGGCACCGGCAAGACCGTCGCCGGATGCCTCAAACTCCACCTCGCCGCCCTGCAGGTCCCCGGCCTCAAGGGCCTCATCCTGCGCGCCACCGGCGTGAGCTTGACCGCGACCACCCTGCAGACCTTCCAACGCCACGTCGCCGCGCAGGCCATCAAGGACGGCACCGTCCGCTGGTACGGCGGATCATCCGCCGAGCCCGCAGCCTTCATCTACTCCAACGGCTCGCGCATCATGGTCGCCGGCGCCGACCGCCCCACCAAGTTCCTCTCCCTCGAGGTCGACCGCGTCCTCGTCGACGAAGCCATCGAGATCAGCCTCGACGTCCACCAGACCCTGATCTCCCGCCTGCGAGGCCAGGCCCCCACCTACAAGCAGATCATGCTCCTGACGAACCCCGGCCACCCCCGCCACTGGATCAAGGCCCGCGCCGACGCCGGCACCCTGCGCATGATCACGTCCACCCACCTCGACAACCCCGCCTACACCAACGCCGACGGCACCCCGACCCCCGCCGGCGCCGACTACGCCGCCAAGCTCGACGCCCTCACCGGCACCATCCGCGCCCGCCTGCGCGACGGCCAGTGGGTCGCGTCCGACGGCGTCGTCTACGACGGCTGGGACGACACCCGCAACGTGATCCCCAGCGCCCCGATCCCACCCGAGTGGCGCCGCGTCTGGGCCGTAGACTTCGGCTACACCAACCCGACCGTCGTCCAGCGCTGGGCCATCGACCCCGACGGCCGCGCCCACCTCTACGCCGAGCACATCGCCACCCGCGAACTCGTCGAGACGACCGCCCGCACCATCCTCAACCAGGTCACCCGCGACGGCACCTGGACCGAGCCCAAACCCGAAGCCATCGTCTGCGACCACGACGCCGAGAACCGCGCCCAACTCGAACGCGTCCTCGGCCGCGGCACCACCGCCGCCCGCAAGGCCGTCACCGAGGGCATCCAGGCCATGCAAGCCCGCATCCGACCCGCCGGCGACGCCCGCCCCCGCCTCCTCGTCCACGCCGGCGCCGTCACCCACCGCGACCCCGACATGGTCCGCCGCGGCCTGCCGATCGGCCTCGCCGAGGAGATCCTCGCGTACACCTGGGCGCCATCGCCCACCGGCGCCCCTACCAAGGAAGAACCCCTCAAGGTCAACGACCACTCCTGCGACGCCGCCCGCTACCTCGTCGCCTACCTCGACCGCGCCCCCGAACCCCGCATCCGCTGGATCTGACCCCCGCTACCATCGACCACGACCCCGACCCCAGCCCGGGAGGCCCCGATGACCACCGCCGCGCTCCACCCGCCCGGCCCGCGGCCCGCCGCGCTCGCGGCCTCCCGCGCCCTGACCGCCGCCCGCACCGCCGCGCTCGCGGCCAAGGGCCGCGCCGGCACCCTCACCTTCGCCGCCGCCGCGTGCTTCGCAGGCGCAGGCTGGACCCTGGGCACCGGCCCCGGACTCACGATCACCGGCGTCGTCCTCCTCGCCCTCGAATGGGCCCGCGAGGCCGGCCGGTGAGCACCCTCGCCCACCTCGCCGCCGCCCTGCGCCGCCCCGCCACACCCGCGGCCCCCGTGCCCTACACCCCGCGCGCCAGCCTCACCCTGGGCGGCCAGCAGGGCCCCGAGCGATCCATGCGCTCCGCCCTCGACGCCACCGCCGCCGTCGGCACCCTCTACTCGATCGTCAACCGGTGCTCCACCGCCGTCGCCGACACCACCTGGCACCTCTACCGCAAGCGCCGCCCCGGCGACGACCCCGACGCCCCCCGCACCGAGGTCACCGCCCACCCCGCCCTCGCCCTGCTCGCCGACCCGAACCCGTTCCACACCACGCAAGAGCTGCTCGAGATCGGCCAGCAGCACCAGGAGCTGACCGGCGAGACGTACCTCCTCGTCGTGCGCGCCGGCCGGACCCCGGTCGAGCTATGGCCCCTGTCCCCCGACCGCGTCACCCCGCGCAAGCACCCCGCTCGCTTCCTCGACGGGTGGACGTACACCATCGGCGACGAGAAGATCCCCCTCGACATCGACGACGTCATCCAGATCCGCACCCCGAACCCCGCGGACCCGTACCGCGGCCTATCGCCCGTCGCCGCGCTCCTGGCCCCGATGTACGGCCTCGACGCCGCCATCCGCTGGAACGCGACGTTCTTCCGCAACCAGGCCGCCCCCGGGGGCGTCATCGAGGTCGAGAAGAACCTCGGAGACGATGAGTTCGACCGCCTGGCGCAGTCCTGGCGCACCCAGCACCAGGGCGCATCGAACGCCCACCGCGTCGGCATCCTCGAAGCCGGCATGCACTTCGTCCCCACCGGCATCTCCCAGCGGGACATGGACTTCATCGGCGGCATCCAACTGTCCCGCGAGCTGGTCATGGAGGCCTTCGGGATCTCGAAGACCATGCTCGGCATGACCGAGGACGTCAACCGGGCCACCGCCGAGACCGCCCTGACGATGTTCGCCCAGTTCCACGTCGTCGGCCGCCTGAACCGGTGGAGGGCCGCCCTGAACGACGACCTCCTGCCGATGTTCCCCGGCTCCGAGGCCCTCGAGTTCGACTACGACTCCCCGGTCCCCGAGGACGGCGAGCGCGAGGTCGCCGCCCTGACCGCGCGCGCGACCGCATGGGCGACCCTGCTCGCCGCCGGCGCGGACCCCGCATGGGCCGCAGAGCAGGCGGGCCTGCCCGAGCCCCTCATGGCAGCCCCCAAGCCCGCCCCCGCGCTGCCGGCGGCGCCGGGCCACCCCGAGCCGGACGGCGACGAGACCCCGGCCGACGACGACACCGAGAACGACGGCGACGGCCCCGACGACGTCCCGCCCTCCGCGTGGCTGCGCCCCCTGATCGTCGCCGCCGCGCCCCCGCCCGAGCCGGACCCGGCCGAGACCCCCGCGACCCGCGAGGATCTCGACTCCCACCAGGCAGACTGGGAAGCCGCGCTCGCGGCCATCCTCGTCATCTGGGTCGGCGTGCGCGCCGCCCAGTCCCGCGACCTGGCCGAGCAGGCCGCCGCCGCGACCACGGCCGCCGAGGCCGCGCAGATCGCCGCCGGCGACCACGGCGGCACCGACGCCCTGACCTCCGCCCTGACCGCCCTCTGGGACCGCACCGCGGCCGCCGAGGCCGCACAATCCCACGGCCTGGGCTACCACGACGTCACGCCGCCCGCGGCCCCCGACGAGCTGGCGGACTGGGCCGCCGCGACCGCCCGCCTCCTGACCGCCGACATCGAGCAGGCCGCCCGCCGCCGCGCCATCCAGGCCGCCGGCGGCGACCCCGCCGACGTCGCCGCCGCCGTCACCGAGGCCCTCGACCAGGTCACCGATGCCGGCCCCCGCGCCGAGCTCGGCGGTGCCCTGACCCGAGCCCAGGGCACCGCCCGCCTGCGCACCATGGACCAAGGCCCCGTCATCGCGTACTACGCCTCGGCCCACCTCGACTCGAACGTCTGCGAGCCCTGCAAGCACGGCGACGGCATGTGGCTGGGCAACACCCTCGACGCCGTCGCCGTCGCATACCCCAACGGCCAGTTCATCCACTGCCTCGGCGGCCCGCGCTGCCGCTGCCAGGTCGTGGCCACGTACCGCTCCGGCAACCCCGACACCAGCTACGAGAAGCAGGGCCCGGTCATGGTGCCGGGCCGGCAGGAGGAATCATGACCGCCCCGCGCGCCCTGGTCGGCCCCGTGCTTGCCCAGGCGAACCCCCAGGGGGCCGACGGCCCCCTCATCGGCCAGCCCCTCGCCGCGACCGCGCGGTTCGTAATGCCGACCGACCGCGCGGTCGGCCCGGTCGCCGAGGCCCGCGACGAGCACGACCGCGCGCGCGTGCGCGTCGTGGCGTCCGCCGGCGGCGGCGCCGACGTCTGGATCACCGGCGACATCGGCCGGTTCTGGGACGAGGGCAACGACGTCGAGACGATGCGCGCCCAGATCGGCGCGACGACCGGCCCCCTGACCGTCCACCTCAACTCGGGCGGCGGGTCCGCGTTCGACGGCATCGCCATGTACAACGTGCTCAAGTCGCACCCGGGCGGCGTCCACGTCCACATCGAGGGCCTGGCGGCGTCCGCCGCATCCGCGATCGCGATGGCCGGCACGACCCGGACCATGCACCCCGGCTCCCAGCTCATGATCCACAACGCGATGTCCGGCGCGTTCGGGAACGCCGCCGACCTGCGCGCCGCTGCGGACACCCTCGACCAGGTCTCCGACGGCCTGGCCGACATCTACGCCGAGGCCACTGGCATCGACCGCTCCACCTGGCGCCAGGCCATGGACGCCGAGACCTGGTACACCCCCGAGCAGGCGGTCGCCGCAGGCCTGGCCACCGGCATCGCCCGCGCCCGCACCGGCGCCGACCCGGACGACGACCAGGACGCACCCGACACCACCGCGGACGCGGGCGCTACGATGCCCCTGGTGGCCTGGGCCCCCTGGGGCCCCGCGCCCGCCACCGCCCCCACCACGGCCGGATGGCTGGCCGCGCTCACGACCACCCAGGAGGCATGACGTGCCCATCACGATCCCCACCGACGACGCCGGTCTCGAGGAGGTCCTCTCCCGGCCCGCCACTCTGGCCGAGGTCACCGAGACCCCCGCCACCCTCGCCCGGTTCATCGCCGCGTACGCCGCGAAGGCGACCGCGTCCGACCCCGGCATCACCGAGCAGGTCCGCACCCTCGTCGCCGACGGCCTCAAGGACTTCTACCGCGCCAACGGCGCCCCCGGCCGCGTCCCGATGGACAACGGCCTGGAGCCCACCGGGTACTCCCCCGGCGCCCCCGGCGCCCGCGTGGACGCCGCCCTGGCCGAGGCCGGCATCTCGACCCAGCAGTTCTGGGCCGCGCTCGCCCCCAAGCCCCGCGGCGAGGCCGCCGCCCACCGGGCGAAGATCGACACCATCATGGCGTCGTTCGGCAGCCTCGCCCCCGGCGACGGCGGGTTCCTCATCCCCGAGACCCTGCGCTCGCAGATCATGCAGGTCGCCCTTGAGCAGGGCGTCGTGCGCTCGCGCGCCACCATCGTCCCGATGGACTCCCTGCGCGTCCCGTTCCCCATGATCGACGAGACCACGCACTCCGGCAGCGTCCGCGGTGGCGTCGTCGGCTACTGGGCCGAGGAGGCCGCGCCCATCGTCGAGTCGCAGGCCACGTTCGGCCGCGCGCTCCTCGAGGCCCGCAAGCTCACCGGGTACGCCGAGATCCCCCGCGAGCTGATGCAGGACGCCGTCGGCGCGTTCAGCGCGTGGGTGAACCGCGCGTTCCCCGAGGCCCTCGCGTTCTTCGAGGACATCGCGTTCATCAGCGGCACCGGCGCGGACCGCCCCCTGGGCTACCTCGACCCGGGCAACACCGCGGCGGTCGCCGTGGCGAAGGAGACCGGCCAGACGTCGGGCACCATCGTCTGGCAGAACATCGTCAAGATGTACTCCCGCATGCTCCCCTCCAGCCTCGGCTCCGCGGTCTGGATCGCCGGCCTGGACACCTTCCCCCAGCTCGCCACGATGTCCCTGTCGGTCGGCACCGGCGGCTCCGCCGTCTGGCTCGGCGGCCCCGGCCAGATGGGCTCGCAGTCCGCCCCCCTGACCATCCTCGGCCGGCCCGTGATCTTCACCGAGAAGCACCCCGCGCTCGGCTCCGCGGGCGACATCGTGTTCGCCGACCTCTCGTACTACCTCGTCGGCGACCGCCAGACCCTGCAGGCCGACGCGTCCGAGCACTACCGCTTCCAGAACGACAAGATCGCCCTGCGATTCACGCAGCGCCTCGACGGCCGCCCTTGGATCAAGTCCGCGATCACCCCCGCGAACGGCTCCACGGCCACCCTGTCGCCGTTCGTCACCCTGGCCGCACGCTGAACCGCCGCCGGGCCCCCACCCGGGGGCCCGGCGTAGCACCACCGCCCCGGGGCCGGGGCAGCGGCGCCCCCCGGCCCGACACCAAGCCACGACCCTAGGAGGACCCCGTGAGGGCTCTGGGACGCACCATCGACGCCGGCCTCGGCTGGACCCCGACGAACGCCGCGACCGCGGGCATCACCGGCAAGCGCGTCTCGCTGAAGAACGCCACCTCGGTGATCTTCCTCGTGAACGCCGCCGCCGCCGCATCCGGCACCGACGCGCTGACCTTCACCATCTCGCAGCACACCGCGGCCACCGGCGGCTCGACCGCGAACCTCGCGGTCATCGCCGACTACCACTGGAAGGTCGCCGCGTCGACCACCATGGACGGCACCGAAACCTGGGCCCGCGTGACCCAGGCCGCGGCCGCGACCGTCGTCATCGCGGGCTCGAACGCGACCAAGGAGGCCCTGATCGCGATCGAGGTCAACGCCGTCGACCTCACCTCCGGGTACTCCTGGGTCTCGATCTCGGTCTCCCAGCCCTCGGTCGCCCGCTACGTCGCGGCCCAGACCCTCCTGTCCGACCTCATCACGCAGCGGCGCCCGGCGAACCTGCCGGCGACCCTGTCCGTCTGAGCGGGGGCGGCACCATGGCTAACTTCCTCGACGGCGCCTCGGTCGGCGTCATGCACTACGGGTACACGCTGTACCGCGACACGGCCACGATCCCGCAGACCGCGGCCGGCACGATCTTCACGGTCACCGGCGGCCTGGTCTCGGTCATCTCCCTGACCGGGATCGTGACCACGGCCATCGGCGCGACCGCGACCACGCTCAAGGTCACCGGGACCCCGACCGTCGGCACGGCCGTCGACTGGAGCACCGCGACCGCGATCACGTCGAAGGAAGTCGGGTCGATCATCAGCCTCCCGGCGACGTTCGGCGGCGCCCTCGTCGTCAACAACGCCGGCGGCGGCCCGCTCCCGGCCGGCGTCGACTTCATCGCGAACACGGGCTCGATCCAGATCACGACGTCGGCCTCGACCACGGGCTCGATCCGCTGGATCCTGCAGTACGTCCCGCTCGACCTCGGCGCCGCGATCACCGCGGCCTGACCCACGCCCCAAGCCCCGGCCGGGCGCCGCGCGCCCCACCCCCAGCGCGGCGCCCGGCCGGACCCCTACCACCACCCAGGAGACCCCGGTGGCACTCTCCACCCCCCAGACCCCGTACGCGTGGCGCTCCGAGCTGATGCGCACCCCCGGCCCGACCTCGGACTACTGGAACACGCCCATCACCACGGGGAACGTGGTCTGGGGCATCGAGGGCAACGCCGCCGGGGCCTCATACCTCTCGGCATGCCTGGATCCCCGCGATGTGAACGCGTCGTTCTCGATCACCGGCAAGGCCGGGACCGTGCTCTCCGAGCCCCTGCGCGTCGGCATGGGCGTGACCGTCTCCCGGCGCACGTTCTTCCAGCGCGGCTGGATCGGCCTGGTCGGCGCCACCCAGGCCGGCGTCGTCGCGACGACCGACGACACCCGGACCCTGACCGGCACGGGCGGCATCGTGGTCGCCAGCTCGATCGCGACGATCACCACGACCGCCCCCCACGGCCTGGTCGTCGGCTCGCGCGTCATCGTCTCGGGCTGCGCCGACCCCCGCCAGAACTCGTACTACACGGTCACCGGCATCCCGACCACGACAACGTTCACGTTCACCCCGATCGTGGCCACGGCGGCCACGTACGGCACCACGACGACGATCACCGTGGTAGAGACCGGCGGCGCCGCATCGGACTCGTTCGGGATCATCCTCAAGGACGCGACGGCCGCGAACTGCGACCAGACCGTGCGCTACGGCGGCGGCACCTGCGCCCTGGTCGCGTGGAACCCCGGCGGGTCCTGGGACGTCGCGTCCGCGCCGACGGGCTATTCGGGCGCCTACACGTACGCCCTGACCGCGACGAAGTACCTGGAGTTCCAGCACGAGGGCGACTGGATCGGCTGGGGGGTCTGGACGGCGGACTCCTCGGGCGCGCAGACGTCGACGGTCTCACGCGACCAGGGCCTGCCGCTGCCGGACGCGTGGGTGCCCAGGGTCCAGTTCTCGAACCAGGCCCACCTGCCGGCGCCGATCGGGCCGATCACCGTCGCGTCGAAATCAGGGTCGACCACGGCCACGCTCACCGTCGCCAACCACGGGCTGACGACGAGCGACTGGATCAGCGTGTTCGGGATCCGCGACCAGACGAACTTCGCGAACTCGGGCGTCGCCCAGGTCGCGTCCGTCATCGACGCGAACAACATCACGGTGATCTTCGGCGCGTCCGCGACCGCGACCAGCTACGGCGGCGTGATCTTCCGCGCGGCCGCGAACGTCGCCCCGACCGCGTACGCGCCCTCGTCCGCCATCCAGTCCGTCACCGCGACCTCGGGCCGGCTCACGGCCACGTTCGCGGCCACCCAGGGCACCTGGACCGTGGGCGAGACCGTATGCGTCGTCGGCCTGGTCGACTCGACGAACACGCCGCAGCCCACGTACGAGGGCCTGTACCGGCTCGCCAGGACCGACACGACCACGTTCCAGGTCGACCTCGAGCCGCTGCAAGGCCAGCCCCTGCCCGGGGCGCTGACCCTGGGCGGGATCTTCGTGGCCGCGCCGGCGATCCGGATCCACTTCGCCCGGGGCCGCACAAGCACGGACGTCGGGGTGACCCTCGAGTCGTCGAAGATGACCGGGCGCCAGGCATCGTCGGTCCCCGTCGCGTTCTCGGGGTCGACGACGCTGGGCACGGTGACGACCGTGGCGACGGTCACATCGGTGAGCGCGGTGGCGTCGTCGACCCCGGCGAACTCGACCGCGGCGACCCTGACCGCGGCCGCGACGACGAACGCGACGAGCGTGAAGGCGACCGGCGGCAACCTCTACGGGGCGCTCCTGACGAACTACTCGGCCGCGACCAAGTATTTCAAGCTCTACAACAAGGCGTCGGCGCCGACCGTCGGCACCGACGTCCCGGTGGCCACGATCCCGATCCCGGCGACGTCCGCGGTCCCGCTCGAGTGGGGGCCCCTGGGCCTGCGCCTCGGCACCGGGATCGCGTTCGCGCTCACCGGCGCCATGGCCGACTCCGACACCACGGCGCTCGCGGCCGGCGATGTGAAGGTCGTCCTGGCCTACATCTGACATGCCGCGGGCC
>Ga0228698_1001565_pt1 | contig 10911 bp, 8 predicted proteins | sample McNCre117_Aug_MG_FD_178015 | JGI IMG/M metagenome (GOLD analysis project Ga0228698, IMG submission 178015) | Freshwater microbial communities from McNutts Creek, Athens, Georgia, United States - 1-17_Aug_MG | ecosystem: Environmental > Aquatic > Freshwater > Creek | place: USA: Georgia...
TCCTGGGCGCCAAGGGCTCCATCTATGTGACCCGCCAGACCTTGTTCAGCCACATTGCCACCCGCGAGAGCACCCAGGCCATGGCGGACGATTTGTTTGACGTGGTGCTCAGCGGCAAGGTGAAGATCCACATCGCCCAGCGCTACGCGTTGCAAGACGTGCAGCAGGCCCACAAAGACCTCGAAGCCCGCCAGACCACGGGTTGCACTATTCTGACGCTGTAAGCTGCGGCAGATAACAAAAAAGGGCACACCCTGCGGTGTGCCCTTTTTGCTTTTGGGGGTGTAGCGGTTTAGAACAGGAAACCGGCAGACAGCACCTGCTCGTTCATCCACAGCGTCTGGTCGGCTGTGCCTTTGTACACCGGCACGCCGCGCAGCACGCCGTAGGCGATCTTGTTGGTCAGCTCGATGTACATGGCTTTGTAGACCCGGTAGCGCAGGCCCACTTCCACACCGGCCGTCCAGCCGTTGATCTGCCACCAGTCATTGTTCTTGAAGCAGCAAATGTTCTCGTTCTTGGGGCCTACCTGGTTGGCGTTGCCGAAGATGATGTTGTCGGCGTGCGGCAGCAAAATGCCGGCGCCCAGGCGGCTGATGAGCTGCAAGTCACCCGGTTTTTGTTCGGGGCCGCGCAGGCGGTGCAGCCACACAGCGTTGACCATGATGTGGTTCAGGCCGTTGTGCAGCGCGTAGTTGAAGTTTTGTGGCGTGACCGTCATCGACGTGGTCCCGTTGGGAGCGGTGCCATCGACCGCTACGGTCTGGCCGTAGTCCACGTTGTACTTGCTGTGGTCGATGTTCAGCTCGACCGCAAACGTCTTCTCGGGGTTCAGGAACTTGCCGATCCGGATGTTTTCCTGCGGATTGGTGAAGTCGAGGTTGAACAGCGAGCTCAGGCTGTCGCCCACGCTGGAGGGGAAGTCGCTGCCCTTGGCCTGGCGCACGGTGTAGTCGTAGCCCAGCTCGGGTTGTGACACCCGGATGTCCGAGGGCGCGTACTGCTGGCGGCTGTAGCCCCAGGAGAAGTACCAGTTCTCATTGGTGTTGATGGCCTTGTCAAACTGGGTAGAGACGGCGTTGGTGGCCGGAGTGGCCTCGGCGGCAGGCGCGCCGTTCTGGGCGACGACCACGCTTTGGGCCAAGGCCGGTGCCCAGGGCATAAGGGCCCAGACCGCTGCAGCGCACAGGGTGTGTTTGAAAAAAGTTGACATGGTGGGGTCCGTGGTTCGGGGCGGGAGGGCGTAGCGTACAGGCTTAGCGGCGGTGGCGTATTGCGTTAGCTCAGGTTTTGCGCACGCGCAGCACTTCGTCCAGTATGAGGCAGGCAGCTCCGATGGAGATGGCGCAGTCCGCGACGTTAAAGGCCGGAAAGTGCATGCCATTCCAGTGGAAGTCCAAAAAGTCCACTACATAGCCGTGCAGCAGGCGGTCAATCACATTGCCAATGGCGCCGCCCAGAATGCAGGCCATGGCAAAGCTGAACAGCTTTTGCCCGGCGTGGGAGCGCAGCAGCCAGAGGATGACGGCCGCTGCCACCACGCCCAGGCCGGTGAAGAACCAGCGTTGCCAGCCCCCCGCAGTTGCCAGAAACGAAAACGCCGCCCCGTTGTTGTGCACCCGCACCACGTTGAAGAAGCTGGTGACGTAGGTGCTGTCGCCCAGGTGGTAGTAGCCCACGATCAGCACTTTGGTGAACTGGTCGGCCAACAGCAGGATGAAGGCCAGGCCCAGCCACTGCAACATGCCGCCGCCTTTGCCCGCCCCCTTGCTGGGGGTCTTGCCAAAGCCTTTGTTCGCGCGGGCCATCAGGCGAATTGGCGAGCTTCGCCCGCGCCAAACAGGTTGCTGGTGCAGCGGCCGCATAGCGTCGGGTGGGCGGCGTCGCTGCCCACATCCGCGCGGTAGTGCCAGCAACGCTCGCACTTCACGGCATTCGAGGCGGTAACGCTGATGGAGTGTGCGCTACCCGCTACCAAAGTGATAGCGGAGGTGATGAACACAAACTTCAGGTCTTCGCCCAGGCTGCTCAAGATGGCGAACTCTTCAGCCGGCACCGTGAGGGTGACCTCGGCCTGCAGGGAGGCGCCCACCTGGCCGGCTGCGCGCAGGGTTTCAATGTCTTTGTTCACCGCCTCGCGCACTGCACGGATGCGGGCCCACTTGGCCAGCAAGGCCTCGTCCGGCGCGGCAAAGGTGGAGTAGCCGTCCAGGAAGATGGAGAGCTTGGTGGCGTCCGGCGTTTTGCCTTCCGCGCCCAATACCGCCCAAGCCTCTTCAGCCGTGAAGCTCAAGAAGGGCGCCATCCAGCGCAGCATGGCCTGGGTGATGTGCCAGAGCGCGGTTTGCGCCGAGCGGCGGGCCAGGCTGTTGGCACCAGTGGTGTACAGGCGGTCTTTGAGCACGTCCAGGTAGAAGGCGCCCAGGTCTTCACTGCAATACACCTGCAGCTTGCTCACCACGGGGTGGAACTCGTAGACCTTGAAGTGCGCCAGGATGTCGGCCTGCAACTGGGCTGCACGTGACAGCGCGTAGCGGTCGATCTCCAGCAGCTGCTCCGCAGGCACGGCGTCTTTGACCGGGTCAAAGTCGGAGACGTTGGCCAGCAAAAACTTCAGCGTGTTGCGCACACGGCGGTAGGTGTCCACCACGCGGGCCAGGATTTTGTCGTCGATGTTCAGGTCACCGGAGTAGTCGGTGCTGGCCACCCACAGGCGCACGATCTCGGCGCCCATCTTGGTGGTGATGGTTTGCGGCTCGACGGTGTTGCCCAGGCTCTTGCTCATCTTGCGGCCCTGGCCGTCGGTGGCAAAGCCGTGGGTCAGCAGGCCGCGGTAGGGCGCGCGGTCGTAGAGCGCGCAGCCCAGCAGCAGCGAGCTGTGGAACCAGCCGCGGTGCTGGTCGTGGCCTTCCAAGTACAGGTCGGCTTCGGGGCCTTCTGCATGGAAGGGGGGCACCGCGTAGGCGTCCTTGTGGCTGCCGCGCAGCACGTGCTGGAAGGTGGAGCCGGAGTCGAACCAGACTTCCAGAATGTCGGTGCTCTTGGTGTAGCTCGGTGCATCCGCCGCGCCGAGGATGTCCTCAACGGTTACACGGCTCCAGGCTTCAATGCCGCCTTGCTCCACGATGTCGGCCGCTTGGTCCAAGATCTCCATGGTGCGGGGGTGGAGCTCGCCACTGTCCTTGTGCAGGAAGAAGGGCACGGGCACACCCCAGCTGCGCTGGCGGCTGATACACCAGTCGGGCCGGTTGGCGATCATGTCGCGCAGGCGGGCGCGGCCGTTCTCGGGGTAGAAGCTGGTTTGCTCGATGGCGTCCAGCGCCAGTTGGCGCAGGGTTTTGGGTGCCTTGTCCTGGGTGAACACACCGGGGCCTTCATCCATGCGGATGAACCACTGGGCCGCAGCGCGGTAGATCACCGGCGTCTTGTGGCGCCAGCAGTGCGGGTAGCTGTGGGTGATGGGCTGGGTGGCCATCAGGCGGTCGCTCTGGCCGAGCACCTCGATCACGCGCTCGCAGGCTTTCCAGATGTGCTGGCCGCCGAAGAAAGGCAGTTCCTCGGTGTAGACGCCATTGCCTTGCACCGGGTTGAGGATGTCGTCGTACTTTAGGCCATGGGCCACGCAGCTGTTGAAGTCGTCCACGCCATAGGCCGGGGCGGAGTGCACGATGCCGGTGCCGTCGCTGTCGCTCACGTAGTCGGCCAGGTACAGGGGCGAGAGGCGCTTGTAGCTGTATTTGCCGCGTTCACCGGCTTCCACGGTGTCGTACAAGGGGTGGCGGAATACCTGGCCGCGCAGGGCTTCACCCTTGGCGGTGGCAATCACCGTACCTTGCAGTTTGAAGCGCTCCAGGCATTTCTCGACCAGGTTGGCACCCAGCAGCAGCACGCCACGGGGCGTGTCCACCAGTGCGTAGTCCAGCTCGGGGTGGGCGTTCAGTGCCTGGTTGGCGGGAATCGTCCAGGCGGTGGTGGTCCAGATCACCACAAAGGCTTTTTTGTTGCCATCGCCAGGCAGGGCCGGAAGGCCGAAAGCTTTGGCCAGCGCGGCGGGGTCGTTGGCTTCGAAGGCCACGTCCAGCGTGTCGCTCTTCTTGTCGGCGTATTCGATTTCGAACTCGGCCAAGCTGGAGCCACAGTCAAAGCACCAGTACACCGGCTTCAAGCCGCGGTACACAAAGCCGCGCTCGATCACCCGCTTGAAGGCGCGGATCTGGCCGGCCTCGTTGGCGGGGTTCATGGTTTTGTAGGGACGTTCCCAGTCGCCCAGCACGCCCAGGCGCTTGAAGTCCTCGCGCTGCTGGTCGATCTGCTCGGTGGCATAAGCGCGGCTCTTGGCCTGCATGTCGTCACGGCTGAGGTTGCGGCCATGCAGCTTTTCGATGGCGTTTTCAATCGGCAGGCCGTGGCAGTCCCAGCCGGGGATGTATTGCGCATCAAAGCCGGCGAGCTGCTTGCTCTTGACGATCATGTCTTTGAGCACCTTGTTCAGCGCGTGGCCGATGTGCAGCTTGCCGTTGGCATAGGGCGGGCCGTCGTGCAATACAAACAGGGGCTGGCCGGCGCGGGCGTCGCGCAGCTTTTTGTACAGGCCTTCCTCGTTCCAGGTTTTCACCCTGGCGGGCTCGCGCTTGGGCAAGTCCCCGCGCATGGGGAAGGAGGTGTCGGGCATGTTCAGCGTGGCGCGGTAGGCGCCGGCTTCGGCCTTGGGGCTGGGGGTAGAGGATTCGGTCATGGCTATCGATTCGGGTCAGGGTGGGGCCGCGGAGGGGCAAGAGAGGAGGTCGCGCGGGGCCAGGTACGCGGTGGGAGGCTTGGTGGGCCCTCCCAGCCCGGTCAAATTCGCTTGGCGAACCAGGCGCGTGCGTCGTCGCGGTCCTTCTGTATCCCTGCGGTGAGGGCATCCAGTCCGTCGTATTTCAGTTCGTCGTGCAGTTTGTGCAGCAGTTCCACACGGATGATTTTACCGTAGGCCCCCTCAGGGCCCAGGGTGGCGGGCCAGTCCAGGCAGTGGGTCTCGAGCAGTACCCGGCCGCCGTTGACGTCGTTGGGGTCCAGCGAGGGGCGTACGCCCAGGTTGGCCACCCCTTGCAGGGGCGAGTCGGCCAGGCCGTGCACCAGCACCACAAAAATGCCGCTGGCAGCGGGTTTCCAGTGCGCAAAGCGCAGGTTCAGGGTTTTAAAGCCCAAGGTGCGGCCCAGCTTGCGCCCGTGCACCACGTGCCCGGAGATGCAGTAGGGGCGACCCAGCAGGCGGGCGGCGGCGGCCATGTCGCCCCGGCCCAGTGCCTCGCGCACGGCCGAGCTGGAGACGCGCAGGCCGTGCACCTCGTAGCTGTTCATGCGGGCCACGTCAAAGCCGTGGGCTTCGCCGGTGGCGTCGAGCAGGGCATAGTCGCCGGCGCGGGCCTTGCCGAAGCGGAAGTCGTCTCCCACCAGCACATAGCGGGCGCCCAAGCCGCCCTGCAGCACCTGGCTGATGAATTCTTGCGGACTCTGGTTGGCCAGCCGCGCATCAAAAGGCAGCACGATGGTCTGGTCGACGCCGGCCTTGGCCAGGTCGTCCAGCTTGTCGCGCAGGGTGCCCACGCGGGCCGGCGCCAGCTCGGGCTTTTGGTGGAGTTGGGCGAAATAGTCGCGCGGGTGGGGCTCAAAGGTCAGCACGCAGCTGGGCACGCCGCGCTGCTGCGCTTCGCTCTTGAGCAGGGCCAGCATGGCCTGGTGACCCCGGTGCACACCATCGAAGTTGCCAATCGTTACCGCACACGCTTCTGCGACGCCAGGGTGCTTGAAACCGCGAAAAACCTTCATGGAGTTGTTATCTTTTTGATAGCAGGCCGCGCACACCGGTCCGGCGCCTGAAGCCAATTTGTCATGGAAACACGGTATATTGTGACCTAGCAGGGCCCGGACGGCTTGTCCGGTGCGCACTTGCAGACCTTTGCAGACTTGTGTTGGTGGTTGTTTGAACCGTTGATGGAGGCGTTGCGTGAAAGTCTTGAAGTTGTCGGCCCAAGGGCTGCCCCAGTCCTGGATATCGCTGGAACAGGCGGTGATTCATTACGCCGCAGACGAGGTGCGCTGGGAAGCCGGCGCAGAGGTGGCGGTGTTTCATGGCGGCCATAACGCGGTCACCGGGCAGCAGTCTGTCATCCGGGTCAACAGCATCATCGGCACCCGTGGCGTGCCCCGCATCAATCCCTTCAACCTGCGCCCCGGCCTGACCAATGCCAAATTGTTCATCCGCGATCGCAATGTGTGCGCCTACTGCGGCGGGCACTTCCATGAAAACGACCTGACGCGCGAGCACATCATCCCCTTTGCCCAGAACGGTATCGACAACTGGATGAACGTGGTCACCGCTTGCCGCCCGTGCAACCACCGCAAGAGCCACCGCACCCCCGAGCAGGCCAACATGCCGCTGCTGTACACGCCCTATGTGCCCAGCTTGTGGGAAGACTTCATCCTGCGCAACCGCCGCATCCTGGCGGACCAGATGGAGTTTTTGATGGCGCACGTGCCCGCCTCGTCCCGTTTGCTGGTTTAGCATGCGGGCATGAGTACCAGCCCTGCCCAAAAGCCCGCTACCCGCACCCCGTCTGACCGCCCGCGCATCGCCCTGATTGCGCACGACCGCAAAAAAGACACCATGGTGGCGCTCGCCCGCGAGTTCGCCCCTTACTTGAAAACCTGCACCCTGATGGCCACCGGCACCACGGGCGGCCGCTTGGTCGATGAGGTGGGCCTGCAGGTGGAGCGCATGCTCAGCGGCCCTTGGGGCGGTGACTTGCAAATCGGCGCCCGCCTGGCAGTGGGCGAGGTGGACGCGGTGATCTTCCTGCGCGACCCCATGACGCCCCAGCCGCACGAACCCGACATCAATGCCTTGGTGCGCGCCTGTGACGTGCATGACGTGCCCTGTGCCACCAACCTGTCCAGCGCGCGCCTTGTGCTTGCGCAGTTGCTCCTGAAAGCATAGCTGCTCGCGCTTATTCCACCGGGGTTAGAGCGGTGGATCAAAGTCTTTTTCAGTAGCCGTGCGGGTGTTGCGGCGCTTCAATTCAGTGGTTAAAAACGCCAGCAGGACGGCCGTGGCCGTGGTGCCCATGAGCGCGGGGGAGCTCATGAGGACTTGGCGCATGCCGTCAAAAGCGTGGGCGCTGGCCTGCTGCACATAGTGCGCCAGGGCCACGACGTCATCGGTTTTCACTTGCTGCACATCTTCTGTTTGCAGCTGGAAACGCGTCCAGTTGCTGCGCAGCGCGATGTGGGCAAACAGACCGTTGGCCACCGCCGCCAGCGACAACACGCCCAACGGCCGGATCATCAACTCCAGCAGGCGTTTGCGCTCGGGCAGTGGCGCGGCATCGAACACGGCGGCTACCAGCTCCGGCACATCGTCGGGGCTGGCGTGGGGCAGGGCGTCGGGCGCAGACATACGCGTGCTCAACCCACGGTGATCGGCACAAACAGCCGGTCTTCCCCGCGCAGCACCAGCAAGGCCAGCTTCTTGCGGCCTTGACCTAGTTGGGACTTGAGCGCGTCTGGGGAGCTGGCCAGTTCGCCGTTGACCGACAAAATAACGTCCCCGCTGCGCAGGCCCGCGCGCTTGGCGGGGCCGTCCGCCACCTCTTCCACCACCAAGCCGCCTGCCACTTGCGCTTCGGCGCGCTCTTGGCGATTCAAGGGGCGCACGGCAAGACCCAGCTGCTTCTCTTGCGGCGCTGCTGACTCTGCCGCCACCTTGCCGGATTCCATCTGGCCGAGTGTGATGTTCAGCTCTTTGGCCTTGCCCTGGCGCCACACACTCAGGCTGGCTTGCGTGCCCGGCGCGGTGTCGGACACCAGGGGTGGCAGCTCGCTGGACTGGCTGATGGCGGTGCCGTTGAACTTCAAAATCACGTCCCCCGCTTGCAAGCCGGCTTTGTCGGCAGCGCTGCCTTTGTCCACCGAGTTCACCAGGGCACCAGCGGGCTTGTCCAGCCCGAAGGATTCAGCCAGCTCGGGGCTCACTTCCTGGATGGTGACGCCCAGCCGGCCACGGCTTACCTTGCCGTGCGCCAGCAACTGGCCCTCGACCTTCATGGCCACATCAATCGGAATGGCGAAGCTCAGGCCCTGGTAGCCGCCGCTGCGGCTGTAAATTTGGGAGTTGATGCCAATCACTTCCCCTGCCATGTTGAACAGCGGGCCGCCCGAATTGCCGGGGTTGATGGCCACGTCGGTTTGCAGGAAGGGCACATAGCCCTCATCCGGCAGGGCACGCGACTTGGCGGACACGATGCCGGCGGTCACGGTGTTTTCAAACCCGAAGGGCGAGCCGATGGCTACCACCCATTCGCCTACGCGGCTGTTTTTCGGGTCGCCGATTTTGACGGTGGGCAGGTCTTTGGCGTCGATCTTGAGCACCGCCACGTCTGAGAGCTTGTCTATGCCCAGCACCTTGGCCTTGAACTCGCGTTTGTCCTTGAGCTTGACGGTGACTTCGCTGGCGTCGGCCACCACGTGGGCGTTGGTCAGCACCACGCCATCGGATATGACGATAAAGCCCGAGCCCGTGCCGCGGGTGGGCGCGCTGTCGGGCTCCATCGGCGGCTGGAAGCGGCGGAAGAACTCATAAAACGGGTCGCGCGGGTCCAGTTGCGGCCCGCCACCACGGGCGCTGGTTTTGACCGTACCTTGCACGCTGATGTTGACCACCGCCGGGCCTTGTTGCTCGGCAATGTCGGCAAAGCCTGCCGGTGCGGTGCCGCCACGGGCGTCGATGGCGCGGCTGATGGCGGTGGGCTGGGCATCCGCCGGCGCGGCGGCCGGGTTGCGTTGCGAGAGTGCGTAGCCGCCCAAAAAGCAGCTGGACGCCAGCACGCCGATGAAAGTTGCCTTGAGGTAGAGGGAACGCTCTGTGAGTGCCATGGAGTGGATCCTTTCCGAAAACAGACAAGATGCAGTTCAGATAAGGTCGCTCCGCCCCGAGTTCCAGAGGGGAATTGCAAAGAATTGTGAAGCGCCCGGGCACGTCTCGCGCGCCCGGGGCAGAGGTGTGGCCGGTGGCCTACAGCGGGTGGCTCACCAGCTTGAAGTCGGCGTCTTCTTCAAAGGTTTTGACGGTGAAGCCCAGGCTGCGCATGAGCTTGAGCATGCCGGGGTTGTGGGTGAGCACCAAGCCCTCGATTTCGCTCAGGCCTTTGTCGCGTGCCACGTCCATGATGGAGAGCATGAGGCGCGAGCCCAGGCCTTTGCCGGCAAAGTCGTCCGCCACCACCAGCGAGAACTCGCAGCTGGATTTGTCGGGGTTGGTCACGTAGCGGGAGACGCCGATGATGCGTTCGGTCTCCAGCATCTCGCCATCCTCTCCCGCAGTGCGGGTTTTGTGGACGGCCACCAGCGCCATTTCGCGGTCGTAATCAATCAGCGTGAAGCGCGCCAGCATGGCGGGCGGCAGCTCATGCATGCTGGAGACAAAGCGGAAGTAGCGGCTCTCTTTGGAGAGGCCTTGCACCAGGTCCTGCAACATCTGCGCGTCGTCCGGCTGCACCGGGCGCACGGTGTACTCACCGCCACCGCGCATGGGCCAAAGCTGCTCGTATTGGGCGGGGTAAGGCAGGATGGAGAGGTGGTTGTAGTTGTGCACCCGGCTGCTCACGCCTTGCGGTGCGTTGTCGATGACGATGCGCGCATCCACAGCCAGCGCGCCATGTTCATCCACGATGATGGGGTTGATGTCCATCTCGCGCAGCTGGGGCAGCTCGCACACCATCTCGGAGATGCGCAGCAAGATCTGCTCCAGCAGGTCGATGTTCGCGGGTGCGTTGCCCCGCCACTCGCCCAAGGTCTCGGCCACCCGCGAGCGCTCGATGAGGCGGCGGGCCAAAAACTGGTTGAGCGGGGGCAGTTCCATGGCGCGGTCGTTGATCAACTCGATCATGGTGCCGCCGGCGCCGAAGGCAATGACCGGTCCGAACGGGTCGTCGGTCACCAAGCCTATATAGATCTCACGGCCATGGCGCGAGCGCACCATGCTTTGCACCGTGACGCCGTTGATGTGTGCGTCCGGGCGCAGGCGCTTCACGGTTTGCATCATGTCGTTGTAGGTGTCGCGCACACCGGTGGCGTTCAGGATGTTGAGCGCCACGCCGCCCACATCCGATTTGTGGCTGATGTCGGGCGAGTCGATCTTGAGCACTGCCGGAAAGCCCAGCTGTGTGGCAATCATCATGGCCTCGTTGGCGCTGCGGGCCAGGATGGTACGGGTGACGGGAATGTGGAAGGCCGAGAGCAGGGTCTTGGACTCCATCTCGGTGAGCACCTTGCGCCGCTCAGCCAGCACGCTCTCAATCACCAGGCGCGCGCCTTCAATATCGGGTTTGGCCAGGGTGGAGAGGGGCGGTGGCGTTTGCTGCAGCAGCAACTGGTTTTGGTAGAAGGATGCGATGTTGCTGAAGGCGCCCACTGCCGCCTCCGGTGTGCGGAAGCTGGGTATCTCGGCAGCCTTCAGGATGCCGCGGGCGGCGTTCACCGTGCTGTCGCCCATCCAGCAGGAGAGCAGGGGTTTGCCGATGGTTTTCTTGACCTCGGCCAACGCGCTGGCGACCTCGGAGGCATCGTGCCCGGCTTTGGGGGAGTAGATGGCCAGCACGCCGTCCACACCCCGGTCTTTGCCGGCGGCGTTGAGTGCGGCTTTGAAGTGACTGCCGTCGGCTTCTTCCGACAGGTCAATCAAATCCACCAGCGAGGCCAATTCGGGCAAATGGGGCTTGAGGGATGCAGCAGTTTCGCTGGACAGGCGTGCCAGCTGCAGTTGCAGCTCGTTGATCCAGTCGGCGGCCAGTACACCGGGGCCGCCGCCGTTGGTCACGATGGCCAGTCGCTTGCCCACAGGGCGGTAGCGCGAGGCCAGGCACTTGGCGGCTG
>Ga0228698_1001566_pt1 | contig 10899 bp, 13 predicted proteins | sample McNCre117_Aug_MG_FD_178015 | JGI IMG/M metagenome (GOLD analysis project Ga0228698, IMG submission 178015) | Freshwater microbial communities from McNutts Creek, Athens, Georgia, United States - 1-17_Aug_MG | ecosystem: Environmental > Aquatic > Freshwater > Creek | place: USA: Georgia...
TGGCCAAGGTCACCGGTTTGCTGGCCGAAGCCGGCATCAGCATCGATGCTGTGCTGCAGCGCGAAGCGGACGAAATCAGCGGCGAAGCGGCGACTCAGACCGACGTCATCATCCTCACGCACGACTGCGCGGAAGCCAAGATGAACGCGGCTTTGGCCCAGATGCAGGCGCTGCCTACTGTGCTGCAGCCCATCACCCGCATCCGCAAAGAAGAACTGGCGTAATCAGGAGTTTGCCGAATGCACTACATCTCCACCCGCGCTGCATCAAGCAGTACGCAAGACCGCAAACGCTTCTGCGAAATCCTGCTCGAAGGCTTGGCGCCGGACGGCGGCCTCTACATGCCGGTGGTCTACCCGCAGGTGGACGACGCTACCCTGACCCGCTGGCGCAAGGTCTACCACGAGCAGGGCTATGCCACGCTGGCGTTTGAAATCCTGTCGCTCTACATCGACGACATTCCGGCCGACGATTTGCGCGCCCTGTGCGCCAAGACCTACACCGCCGAAGTGTTCGGCACCGGCGAGATCGTGCCCTTGCGCCACCTGCAGGACGGCGTCTGGATCGAAGCACTGTCCAACGGCCCGACCCTGGCGTTCAAGGACATGGCCATGCAGCTGCTGGGTAACCTGTTCGAGTACGAACTGGCTCGCCGCGGCGAAGAGCTCAACATTCTGGGCGCCACCAGTGGCGACACCGGCAGCGCTGCCGAGCACGCCATGCGCGGCAAGAAGGGCGTGCGCGTTTTCATGACCAGCCCGCACGGCCGCATGAGCCCCTTCCAGCAGGCGCAAATGTTCAGCCTGCAGGACGCCAACATCTACAACATCGCCATCAAGGGCGTGTTTGATGATTGCCAGGACATCGTCAAGGCGGTGTCCAACGACCTCGAGTTCAAGCGAAAATACAAAATCGGCACGGTGAACTCCATCAACTGGGCGCGTTTGCTGGCGCAGGTGGTGTACTACTTTGCCGGCTACATCCAGGCCACGGAGTCCAACAGCCAGAAGGTCAGCTTTGCGGTGCCGAGCGGCAACTTCGGCAACGTGTGTGCCGGCCATGTGGCCCGCCAGATGGGTTTGCCCATTCACAAGCTGGTGGTGGCCACCAACGAAAACGATGTGCTCGACGAGTTCTTCCGCACCGGCGTGTACCGCGTGCGCGGCACGGCCGACACGCATGAGACATCCAGCCCGTCCATGGACATTTCCAAGGCCAGCAACTTTGAACGCTTTGTGTTCGACCTGCTGGGCCGCGATGGTGCGCGGGTCAAGGCGCTCTTCGGCGAAGGCCTGTCCAAGACCGGCCAGTTCGACCTGAGTGCCGACCCGGTGTTCGCGCAAGCAGCAGCCAAGTACGGCTTTGTGAGCGGCAAGAGCACCCACGTCAACCGTCTAGACACCATCCGCCAGACCTTTGAGCAGCACGGCATGGTGATTGATACCCACACCGCTGACGGCCTGAAAGTGGCGCTGGAGCATCTGAACGCTGACGTGCCCATGGTGGTGCTGGAAACCGCCTTGCCTATCAAGTTTGCGGCCACCGTGGTCGAGGCCTTGGGCCGTGAGCCCGAGCGGCCTGCACAGTTTGAAGGCATCGAAGCCCTGCCCAAGCGCGTGTTGGTGATGGATGCTGATGTGCCCGCCATCAAAGCGCTCATTGAGCGTGAGTGCGCCTGACTTCACATCGCTTTTTAAGTGAAATAGCTGCCTTGCGCCCACCCGCTGTGCGCAGGCAGCTCCTGAATGTATAGCAAATGACTTCTGCCGCCAGCGCTCCCCGCAAGCCCTTGATGCCCCTGGATGATGCGCTGGCGCAATTGCTGGCGGCGGTTACGCCGCTTGCGGCGCAGGATGCGGTGTCCACCTTTGACGCCGATGGCCGGGTGCTTGCCGTGGATGTGGTGTCCGGTTTGCAAGTGCCCGGGTTCGACAACAGCGCCATGGACGGCTACGCGGTGCGCGCCGAGGACCTACTGAGCGGTTTGCACGAACTCCATGTCACGCAACGCATTGCTGCAGGCAGCACTGGGCAGCGGGTGGAACCGGGCACGGCGGCGCGCATTTTCACCGGGGCACCGGTGCCTCCGGGTGCCGATGCCGTGGTCATGCAGGAAGACTGCGAACTGCTGAGCGATGGGAGCGACGCTGCGCCAGCCCGCATCCGGGTGAAGGGTGTGCCTTTGCCGGGCCAGCATATCCGCCATGCGGGTGAAGACGTGCAACAAGGCCAGTGCGTATTGCCTGCCGGCACGCGCCTGGGGCCGGCAGAGCTGGGCTTGGTGGCCAGCATCGGCATGGCTCAGCTGCCGGTAGTGCGCAAGCCGCGTGTGGCTTTGCTCTCGACTGGGGATGAGCTGGTCATGCCCGGCGCCGTAGCGCCGCAGGACATGCCGCCGGGCGCCATTTACAACTCCAACCGCTTTTTCCTGCTCAATCTGCTGCGCCGCATGGGTTGCGAGGTGGCTGATCTGGGCATCGTGCCAGACGACCGCGCCGCCACCATCGCGGCACTGCAGCGTGCGGCGGCGGACAACGACGTCATTCTCACCAGCGGTGGCGTGTCGGTGGGGGAGGAGGACCACATCAAGCCCGCCGTGCAAAGCCTGGGCACCTTGGACCTGTGGCAAATCGGCATCAAGCCCGGCAAACCGTTTGCGCACGGGCGCATCGGTGCGGCGCACTTCATTGGCTTGCCCGGCAATCCGGTGTCCAGCTACGTGACCTTTTTGCTGCTGGTGCGGCCCTTCTTGCTGCGGCTGCAGGGTGTGCAGGATGTTGCTATGAAAAGCATAGCTGCTCGCGCTGATTTTGATTGGCCTAGAGCCGACAAGCGTCGTGAATTCCTGCGCGTGCGGCGCAACGCCAATGGCGGGCTAGACTTGTTTGCCAACCAGAGCTCCGGGGTGTTGACCTCTGCGGTCTGGGGCGATGGTGTGGTCGATGTGCCGCCCAGCCAACCTGTGTTGTATGGCCAGACGGTGCGCTACATCCCGTTCAGCGAGTTGTTGGCATGAAGGTCACCGTTCGCTATTTCGCCTCCATGCGCGAGGCCATGGGCTGCTCCAGCGAGGTGTTGGACACGCAGGCCTCCACACTGGGCGAATTGCGCAGCGCCCTGATCGCCCGTGGTGGCGCCGGCGCCGAGGCGCTGGGCACCAACCGCTCGGTGCGCATGGCACTCAACCAGGTGATGAGCGATGCCTCGACCGCACTCACAGAAAGTTGTGAAGTGGCCTTTTTCCCACCGGTGACCGGTGGCTGAGCTGGGGATCCCTCGCATGGAAAACCCTACCCTACCTCGCGTTCGCGTGCAAACGCAGCCCTTTGATGTGGCCGCAGAACTCGCCGCCTTGCAGGCCGGTGATCCGCGGGTAGGTGCGATCTGCAGCTTTGTCGGCACGGTGCGCGATCGCAATGCACCGGGTGCCGCAGGCTCGGTGCAGGCGATGGAGCTGGAGCATTACCCCGGCATGACGGAGAAATCCATCGAAGCGATGGTGGACGAGGCCCTGTGGCGCTTTGATATTTTTGGCGCCCGCGTGGTGCACCGGGTTGGCGTGCTGCAGCCCACCGAAGGCGTGGTGCTGGTGGCGGTGAGCTCCGCACACCGGGGCCAGAGCTTTCAGGCCTGCGAATTCTTGATGGACTACCTCAAAACCCAGGCCCCGTTCTGGAAGAAAGAAACCACTCCGGAAGGCGCGCACTGGGTGGACGCACGGGTGAGCGACGACGAGGCTTTGGCGCGCTGGGGCATCGCGGCACGCAACGCCTGAGGGCATCTGCCAGCGCGCAAGCCGCTGGGTGCAGCAGGGCGTTCAGCCAGCTCAGTTCAGGTATTTGGGGGGCTCCAGCGACGCAAAAGCATCCCAGTCGGATTCTGGGGCATCGGTTTCTATCACGATGGTGTGCGCTGGCTGGGGCGGGTTGGCGCTTGCGGGCTGGGTACCCCAATCGCTGTTTTGCAGGGCCAAGCGGATCACGTGCAGCAAGCCAATCAGGGTGTCGCTGCCCATTTGAATCTCGAGTTGCCGCGACTCTGCCATGCCCGGCAAACTTTCCTCAAAACGCACTGACAACATGCTGTTGCCGTGCTTCTGGATATGGGCGGTGGTGACAAGCAAAGGTTGATCGGCATCGCCAAACACCGGCTGTGAGGATTGGAAGGGCGTGTCAAAGTCCGCGCGCTCCAGCGTTTCCTGGCGCTGAAAGGCCTGCACCGCCTCGCCGGCCGCACCGTCGTGCCCGACAGGAGAAGCATCGGCAATCGTCAGCTGCGCTGAGGTCTGCTCCAAGTGTGGGTACAAGCCCAACAGCATGCGGCGGGTGAACCACAGCCTTTGCTCATGGCCGTCGGTGGAGTTCATGCGCACCAAGATACGGTCCTGCTCGGCAAGGTAGCTGACTTGAAACTGGTGAATCTGCATGGGAGCGTTGGGGTAAAAAGCGGGTACGCCCTAATTATCGGGCGCGCAGCGGCTTTTGCGCCGCATTTGTCCTGGATCAAAGGCCTTGCGCGTCACCGCCTTGAAAACCACCGACCCGGACCCAAGCTGGGGGTTAATCACCAAACTCCACAGGGGTAACACCATGCGAATCGACAAACTCACCACCAAGTTCCAGGAAGCGCTGGCCGAGGCCCAGACCCTGGCGCTCACCCATGACAACGCCTACATCGAGCCGGTGCACGTGCTGGCCGCCATGATCCGCACCGACGATGCCCCCAAGGCCTTGATGAACCGAGCCGGCGTCAATGTGGCGGGCTTGCTGGCCTCTGCGGAGGCGGGTATCAAGCGCCTGCCGCAGGTGCAGGGCCACGAGCAGGTGACGGTGGGGCGCGACATGGTGAGCCTGCTGCAAGCCGCCGAGAAAGAAGCCATCAAGCGTGGCGACCAGTTCATTGCCGGCGAGCTGTTTTTGCTGGCCGTGGCCGACCACAAGGGCGACGCTGGGCAAATGGCCCGCACCAACGGCCTGACCCGTAAGAGCTTGGAAGCCGCCATTGACGCCGTGCGTGGCGGCCAGAAGGTGGACAGCTCGGACGCCGAAGACCAGCGCGAATCGCTCAAAAAATACTGCATCGACCTGACCGAGCGCGCCCGCCTGGGCAAGCTGGACCCGGTGATTGGCCGGGACGACGAGATCCGCCGCGCCATCCAGGTGCTGCAGCGCCGCACCAAAAACAACCCGGTCTTGATCGGCGAGCCCGGTGTGGGCAAGACCGCCATCGTCGAAGGCCTGGCCCAGCGTATTGTGGAGGGCGAAGTGCCCGACAGCCTGAAAGGCAAACGCGTGCTTTCGCTGGACATGGCTGCGCTCTTGGCGGGTGCCAAGTTCCGTGGCGAGTTTGAAGAGCGTCTGAAAAACGTGCTCAAAGACTTGGCCAAGGACGAGGGTCAGACCATTGTGTTCATCGACGAGCTGCACACCATGGTGGGCGCTGGCAAGGGCGAGGGAGCCATGGATGCCGGCAACATGCTCAAGCCCGCACTGGCGCGTGGCGAGCTGCACTGCGTGGGCGCCACCACGCTGGACGAGTACCGCAAATATATCGAGAAGGATGCTGCGCTGGAGCGCCGCTTCCAGAAGATTTTGGTCGGTGAGCCCACGGTGGAAGCCACCATCGCCATCCTGCGTGGCCTCAAAGAGCGCTACCAAGTGCACCACGGCGTGGACATTACCGACCCGGCCATCGTGGCTGCGGCCGAGCTGAGCCACCGTTACATCACAGACCGCTTTTTGCCCGACAAGGCGATCGACCTGATCGACGAGGCTGCCTCCAAAATCAAGATCGAGCTGGACTCCAAGCCCGAAGTGATGGACAAGCTGGACCGCCGCTTGATCCAGCTCCAGATCGAGCGCGAAGCCGTCAAAAAAGAAAAAGACGAAGCCTCGCTCAAGCGCTTTGAGCTGATCAACGAAGAGATCAACAGCCTGCAAAAAGAAATCGCTGATCTGGACGAAATCTGGAAGGCCGAAAAAGCCACCGCCCAAGGCAGCGCGCAGGTGCGTGAAGAGATCGACAAGCTACGCACCCAGATCGAGAGCCTCACCCGCAAGGGCGACTTGGCCAAGGTGGCTGAGCTGCAATACGGCAAGCTGCCGGAGTTGGAAAAACGCCTCAAGGAAGCCCAGGACCAGGAAGCCGGCAAAGCGGCGGCAGGCGGGGCCAACAAGCTGCTGCGTACCCAAGTGGGGGCTGAGGAAATTGCCGAGGTGGTGAGCCGCGCTACGGGCATTCCGGTGGCCAAGATGATGCAGGGCGAGCGCGACAAGCTGCTGCAAATGGAAGGCAAGCTGCACGACCGGGTGGTGGGGCAGGAAGAGGCCATTGCCGCCGTGTCCAATGCCATCCGCCGTTCCCGTTCGGGCCTCAGCGACCCCAATCGCCCCACGGGTTCCTTTTTGTTCCTCGGCCCTACGGGCGTGGGCAAGACCGAGCTGTGCAAGGCACTGGCCGGCTTTTTGTTTGACAGCGAAGAGCACCTGATTCGCATCGACATGAGTGAGTTCATGGAGAAGCACTCGGTCGCCCGCCTTATCGGCGCGCCTCCCGGCTATGTGGGCTATGAGGAGGGCGGTTACCTCACCGAAGCCGTGCGCCGCAAACCCTATGCCGTGCTGCTGCTCGACGAGGTGGAAAAGGCCCATCCCGACGTGTTCAACGTGCTCTTGCAAGTGCTGGACGATGGCCGCCTCACCGACGGCCAGGGCCGCACCGTGGACTTCAAAAACACGGTCATCGTGATGACCAGCAACATCGGCAGCCAGCTCATCCAGAGCATGGTGGGGCAGGACTACGAAGACGTGAAAGAAGCAGTCACTGGCGAACTGAAAAACCACTTCCGCCCCGAGTTCCTGAACCGGATCGACGAGACCGTGGTCTTCCACTCGCTGGACGCCGCCAACATCGCCTCCATTGCCAAGATCCAGCTGGCGACTCTGATGGGCCGCCTCGCCAAGATGGACCTGACGCTCGCCGTGAGCGATGCGGCCGTGGCCGAGCTGGCCAAGGTGGGGTTTGATCCGGTGTTTGGTGCGCGTCCGCTCAAGCGCGCCATTCAGCAACGCATTGAGAACCCGCTCTCCAAGCTGCTGTTGGAAGGCAAGTTTGCACCGAAATCGACCATCCGTGTCGGCGTGGACCCGATTCTGGCGCCGGGGCAGTTCAGCTTCAGTTGAGCGGCTAGTCGCTTCCAAAAACACAAAGCGCACTCAAGGTGCGCTCTTTGTGTTTGGGCTGGGCTCAAATGCCCGTGTTCAGCCGTTTTCGTTCATCTTGCGGCGGAAGAAGGCGGTGAACCACACCGCCATCACCAGAATGAACGCCAACACCGCTACGCTCATGAGGCCATAGTCGGTAGAAAACAAGTCACTCCACAGTTTCATGGTCTTTCTCCTTCAATAACAAGGGCCATTCTTGGGCCTGCTGCGGGCCGGCGCACTGATGTGCATCAAGCTTGTGTTGCAATCGAGCGCTTCATACCTACCGAGGAGACCCCATGCAAGCCATTTGGAACGGCACCGTGATTGCCGAAAGCACCGACACCGTGCTCGTAGAAGGCAACCACTACTTTCCCGCCAGCAGCCTGAACCGCGACTATGTGCAGTTCAGCAACCACAAAACCAGTTGCGCCTGGAAAGGCCAGGCCAGCTATTACTCGCTGCTGGTGAATGGCGAGATGAATATCGATGCCGTCTGGTACTACGCCGACCCCAAACCCGAAGCCGAGATGGTCCGCGACCGCGTGGCGTTCTGGAAGGGTGTGCAGGTGACGGCCCGAGGCCGCTACCTGTATGTGCGTGAGTTGTCAGGTCTGGTCGGTCGCGAGTAGCGCTTGCAGCGCGTGGAGCAGAGCTGGAATTTCATCCTGAAGCGTCTTCCAGACCATTTCAGTGTCCACGTCAAAGTAGGCATGCACCAAGCGGTTGCGCATCCCGACAATAGCGCGCCAAGGGATAGAGGGGCTGGTGGACTGCAGATCCTCGGAGATCTTGTTGGCGGCCTCGCCCAAGATTTCGATGGCGCGAATTACGGCAAACAACAGCATCTGGTCTGATTGCAGGTCGGTGAGTTGTTTGCCGTTGACAAACTTCAAGGCAGCTTGGGCGGCCTCCACCATGTGGAGCAAACGAATACGATCTTCAGCGCGCATATTGCACTTGGGCGGTACGCAGCACATCGTCTCTGAAATAGCGCGATAAATCATGTGGCGTGCGCAAGTCCACTTTGCGCCCGCCCATCAGGGCTGACAGCTCATCTTCCAGCGCTGCCATACCTATCAAGCCAGGTACTCCGTCGGGCTCAAAGTCCACCAGTAAATCGACATCGCTGTCGGTCCGAGCCGTGCCTTTGGCTTGCGAGCCAAACAAGGCCAAGCTGCGAATCCGGTGGGATTCGCAGAATTGCTTGAGGGCTTGCTGATCAAGAGGAAGGTTGAGAGGCATAAGCGTTGTGGCACTAGGGTCAGAAGGCATTGTGCCCTGTCGAGCTTATTTTTCAAAAGGCGGCATTTGAAGCCGAGCACCAGGTGGTGCATGGGTAACGGGCTTGTTGATTTAATGGGGGTACAATAAATCGTCTTGCAAATTGAATTTGACAGCCCAAAGCGGGAAAAAACCTTGACTAAAAGAGGTCTGGATTTCGCCCGTGCTGCCGAAGTATTTGCAGGGCCGCACTTCACCGGGCAAGACGAACGCACTGACTACGCAGAAGATCGCTTCATCACGGTTGGCCTGTTGGATGCGCGCTTGGTGGTGTTGGTGTGGACCCCACGCGGCAAGGTGCGCCGCATTATCAGCATGAGGAAAGCCAATGACCGCGAAAAAGCCTACTACGCCCGCTACCTGGACTGACCCGGACGACGCGCCGGAGCTGCCTGAAGCCTTTTTCCAGACGGCCGATCGCTACGACGGTGCGGTGCTCAAACCGCGTGGCCGTCCGCGCTCGGCCAGTACGAAAGAACCCGTAAAAATTCGCTTAGACGCCGATGTGCTTGCGGCCTTGCGCGCCAGTGGCGATGGTTGGCAGACCCGTATCAACGACGCGCTGCGTGCATCACTGCAGTTGGCAGGCAAGTTGGGTTGATTTTTGGAGGAAATGGCTGCTGGCGCTCGTGGAGTATGCGCAAGCAGCTATGAATTTGAGAGTAATTCAAACGACTTGGCCAGACTTTGGTAGCCTGAAGTTGGTTCGATACAAATACCAAAATTGCTTTTCTGGATAGGCAAAACCCTGCGCGAACATGTGCAGGTCAGAGTGCAATAACGTGTCGCAGGGGTCGGAGTGTTCCTTGTACAGCGCGTCCAAATTCGCTATGTGCTCGATGACCTCTCGTGGCACAGGCTCCACGATGCTGCACAAATCCTCCCAAATCAAACTGCGAAATACTGCCACCGATAGTAAGTGCTGATCCTGCGTATCGCTGGCAGGGGGATTTTCGCGGTAGCGATTGATGTGAATGAATTGCTGGTATCGGAGGCCCCGTAACGCTCCTTTGTAATCTTCCACGGTGGCAAGTAACGAGGCTAGGTCAGTAGGTTCCTCGGGGTGCACGCCGCACTTCTTGATGGAGTCTTCCAGCTCCCAGTCGCCTCTTACAAAACCGTGTTTGCGGGCCTGGTTTGCGCCACCCAAGCTGCGTATTGCTTTCCTGTATTTGAAAAAACCTGTCTCCGTTTCCAGGCGCATAAAAGCGCATTTCACGGTGTCGTAGTCGGTACGCGAAAAATGCGGGCAGGGCAAATAACCCTTTACCTCAGACAAATAGTAGGAGTAGTAGCAATGCTCCCCGGCGGGAATGATGTCGGGGTTCAGATCACGCTGTCGGCGGTTGAATGTTGGTGCCGATTCGGTGAATGCGAGGTGTGTGGGGATGGACTGCCCCAGCAACGCCTCTGCCCAGCGCAAATCAGGCCGCACTTGAGAGAGCGCGATGGTGAATCGCGTCTTGTACCGCTTGCTTACCCGGCGCGCCATTGTTCGTCTCCGTTAGCTGTTTCCCGTTTCGCGCGGCCCAGCGCCTCCAGGGTTTCAAGAATGCGGGGCAGGCTTTTCTTCCAGGGGCCACGACCTTTGAAGCGGGCTTCGATGGCGGGCAGCGGCATGGCGGCGGGGCTGGCGGCCAGCACGGCGGCTACGGCGCGCACCTGATCGGGGAGGGCGGCGGGCCAGGCTTGGGCGTCGGTGCTGCTTGCGGGGGCAGCAGGTGCGGCGTCGGTGGCAGGTACAGGGGCTGGCAGGGGCATTTCCATAGCCAAATCGGGCTGTAGCGCTCGTGGAATATGCGCAGGCAGCTCACTATTTTGTAGCGCATTGGCTTCGCTGCCAGCTTGTGCCGCTGCGGCAGCGCGCAGCGCGGGGTCTTGAAATTCGGGGCGCAGCCAGCGCACGGTGCCGGTTGCTTCTTCGGCAGCGCGCTTTGCGTTCAGGGCGACTAGGCGAGTGAGTAATGTTTCTGTCCATGCTGCGTGGGCGGCCCCGTCGGCCCACGGTACAGCGCCCAGGTCACTCCAGCCGTAGGCAGCCAAGACTGCAGCGTCCAGCTCGTCGTGCAGGCTTTGCAGCACGCTGACCAAGCCCTGTTCGTGCAGCGCCTTGTCTTTGGCATTCAGCGGCTCGCCGCAACGCAGCTTGTCCAGCACGTTGTACAGCCCCGTGAGCGTGACCGACTCATGCGCCGCCTGCCGCGCCTTGCGGTGCGCGTCCAGCTGCTCGGCGAGCTGGCGGATATGTTCGGCGAGCACGGACGTGAGGCCGGTATCCTCATGGGGGAAGGGAAAAGGCTCAAAGCAGCGGGAGTTGTTGTAGACCGGGCGATCTTCCAAAGTTCCGCCCGTTCTGAGCGTCCAATCCACATGAACTGCACTGCTGAGCACACCGAGAGCCAGTGCGTCGTCC
>Ga0228698_1001567_pt1 | contig 10891 bp, 8 predicted proteins | sample McNCre117_Aug_MG_FD_178015 | JGI IMG/M metagenome (GOLD analysis project Ga0228698, IMG submission 178015) | Freshwater microbial communities from McNutts Creek, Athens, Georgia, United States - 1-17_Aug_MG | ecosystem: Environmental > Aquatic > Freshwater > Creek | place: USA: Georgia...
GGGGTGCGTATTGCCCGGCCAGTTGCTGGCAGCCGGCACCTTGCATACGCCCAATGCCTGGGTGCATATCGCCGATGACAACACCATCACCTTGCTCTGTGCGCGCTCTGAAATGGGGCAGGGTGTCTACACCTCGATGCCCATGCTGATTGCCGAGGAGCTGAACGTCAATCTCCAGTCGATCAAGGTGCAAATGGCGCCACCGGCTGCGGTGTATGTCAATGCGCTTTTGGGCGCTCAAATTACCGGAGGCTCCACTTCGGTACGTGACGGGTGGGAAAAACTGCGCGTCGCCGGTGCGCAGGTGCGCGAGATGCTGATCAGCGCCGCGGCCGATGAGTGGAAAGTGGACCGCAGCGCACTCAAAGCCGATCAGGGCTTTGTCACCGGACCCGGCGGCAAACGGGCCTCATACGGCCATCTGGCTGCCGCAGCGTCGAAATTGCCTGTGCCCGAAAAAGTGGCGCTCAAAGACCCCAAGAACTTCACTGTCGTTGGCAAGCGCACCAAGCGCCTGGATACACCCAGCAAGGTCAATGGCGTTGCGGAGTACGGAATCGACGTCAAGTTGCCCGGCATGCTGTATGCCAGTCTGGAGCAATGCCCGGTGATCGGCGGCAAGGTGTTGGGTTTCGATGCGGGTGCTGCCAAAACCATGCCTGGTGTGGTGGACGTGGTGCAAATCAACGACGGCGTGGCGGTGGTCGCCAAAAGCTACTGGCAGGCGGTCAAGGCACGCAAGGCGATCACGGTTCGTTGGGACGAAGGGGCAGGTGCTGCGCTGGATCACCACGCGGTGCTCAACGCCACGCTGGGCGCGTTTTCGGGCGTCAAGGCCTTGCCTATTGGCAAGCCGGTTGGCAACGTGGCCGAGGCAATGAAGGGGGCCAGCAAGGTCATAGCGGCGCAATACATCAGCCCGATGCAGGCCCACGCCCCTCTGGAGCCCATGAACTTCACGGCCAGCTACAAAGACGGCAAGGTGCTGCTGATCGGGCCGACCCAGTTTCAGCAGGGCGCGCAAGGCGCGGTGGCTGCTGCATTGGCCATCAAGCCAGAAGACGTAACGCTCAACACCACATTTCTGGGCGGTGGTTTTGGACGTCGCCTGGAGCTCGACTTCATCGTGCAGGCCGCGCAGATTTCCAAGGCGGTTAACCAACCGGTGAAACTGGTCTGGTCGCGCGAAGACGACATGACGCATGACTTTTACCGCCCGATGGGGGTGAACCAGTTGCAGGCGGGTCTGGATGCACAAGGCAATCCGGTGGCGTTGCACTTCAAGGTGGCATCGCAATCGGTTACCCAACGTGCGTTCGGCTTGCCCAAGGAAACGTTTGATCCGTTCATGGCGGAGGCGGCAGTGGCGGGGTATGAGATTCCCAATACACAACATGACCTGCACATCATCGACACAGGGATCCGCGTGGGTTACTGGCGTGCCGTGAGCCACAACATGAATGCATTCGCCAACGAAAGCTTCATCGACGAGCTCGCAGCCGCTGCTGGCAAAGACCCCTACCAGTACCGCATGGCGCTGCTTGCCAACAAGCCCCGTTTTGCCAACGTGCTCAAGCAAGCGGCGGAAAAAGCCGGTTGGGGTAGCCCGCTTCCCGCCGGGCGTGCCCGTGGTATCGCATTGATGGAAGGGTATGACTCCTACATGGCGCAAGTCGCCGAAGTTTCGGTGGGTGAGCATGGCGTTCATGTGCACAAGGTGACGGTGGTGGCCGACGTCGGCCAGATGGTCAACCCCGACACGGTGGAGGCGCAAATTCAGTCCAGCATTGTTTTCGGTCTGAGTGCCGGCCTGATGCAGGAAATCACGATGGAGAAAGGCCGCGTACAGCAGACGAACTACAACACCTTCCCGGTCGCACGGATGTTCGAGTCGCCAGCAGTGGACATCGTGCTGGTTCAGAGCACGGAAAAGCCCGGCGGTATAGGTGAACCAGCAACTGCGCTGGTGGTGCCGGCCGTTGCCAATGCCGTTTTTGCCGCCAGTGGAAAACGCGTGCGCAAGCTGCCCATTACGGCGCAGGCGATTCAACAGGCTTAATGCCATTGCACCAATAGGCACATCATGGAAAGTCTGGATCTGCGTGTTTTGGAAGACGTCAAAGCCTGGCGTCTGGCAGGCCATGCCGTTACCTTGGTGACGGTGGTGGAAACCTGGGGGAGCGCGCCGCGCCCTCCGGGGGCTCTGCTGGCGGTTCGAGAGGACGGTGTTGTCAGTGGTTCGGTATCGGGCGGTTGTGTCGAGGATGACCTGATTGCCCGAACCAAAGCCGCCCTGAACCGCCCTGCAGAAGAGCGCGCAACCAAGCCCTCCATGATTGCCTACGGTGTGAGCAAGGAAGAGGCGGCTCGCTTTGGTTTGCCTTGCGGTGGCACCCTGCGTCTGGTGCAGGAGCCGGTGTTGTTTACCGGCTGGATTGACGAAGTGTTGCATCGCACGGCCAACCACCAACTGGTGTCGCGCACCTTGACGCTGGCATCTGGCGAGTCGGTCCTGCGCCATGCCAGTCGCGGCCAGACCATGCAGTTTGACGGTTTGACGCTGACCACCCTGTTTGGCCCCCGCTGGCGCCTCTTGCTCATCGGTGCAGGCCAGCTTTCGCAAGCGGTGGCTTCATTTGCCACGGCTTTGGACTTTGAGGTGCTGGTGTGCGACCCCAGGGAAGAATATGCCCACACGCTGTTCGACAAACCGATACCCGGCGTGCGGCGCATCGAGGGCATGCCCGATGACGTGGTAACGGCGCTGCAGGTGGACGCCCATACCGCCATCGTGGCACTGACCCACGACCCCAAACTGGACGATATGGCGCTGTTAGAGGCCTTGTGCAGTGATGCGTTTTATGTCGGTGCATTGGGTTCGCGCCGCAACCAGGACGCCCGCAAGAAGCGTCTGGCCGAGCACTTTGACCTGACTGCGGCACAGTTGGAGCGCTTGCACGGCCCGGTGGGCTTGCGCATCGGAGCCCGTACGCCGGCAGAAATTGCGGTGTCCATCATGGCCCAGATCATTCAGGTCAAGAATCTGGTGAGCACCGAATTGGCAGCGTCCATCCCGGCACCGGCAGCGTCCACCACGGCGTCAGTCTGCGCGGTTTCGTGAGTCCTGACTCGCGGTTTCGATGAAGGAACAGGCGATTGGCTGACCGCACCGAAATTGCGCTGCTTCCCACCGTGTTGGTATTGGCTTCGGGGCGGGGCGAGCGCTTTCGGGCCTCAGGCGGCACGTGCCATAAATTGCAGGCCGATTTGTGTGGAAAACCCGTGTTGGAACGCACGCTGGACGTCGTGCGTGGCAGCGGCTTGCAATGGCATTTAGAGGACGCTGGTCACCCTGGCATGGGTGACACCATCGCTGCAGCGGTCCGGGCCACGCCCGACGCACAAGGCTGGATGGTGCTACCGGCGGATTTGCCGCTGGTTACCATGCAAACACTGCTGCAGATTGCCTGCGCACCATTGCATGCGGACATTCTGGTGCCTGACTTTCAGGGCCAGCGCGGCCATCCGGTGCGCTTCGCGAAGTCTTGTTACCACGCGCTCATCGCTTTGCATGGAGCGCATGGTGCGGCCACGGTCGTGGCCGCACATTCCAGTGAGCGGCTCGCGGTAACCGACGCAGGTTGCGTAACGGACATCGACACACTGGCGGATTTAGAACTCGCACGCGCCTTGTTCAATGCAAGAAAGCGCCACTAACCCAGCCGCAAGTCGCAGCGCACCAATGCGGTTGCGGTTCTTGCCGGTGGAAAGGTCGCTAGGGTGACAGGGTTCTGTACCCCGCTTGTAACTGGGAATCGGCACAAGCCCATGTTTCCAAGTTACCATCCGTTCTGTAATTTAGTTACAAACCCAAAGAGAACCAAACCATGGCCCCATCCACTCCCGCACTGCATCCGGCTGTTGACGCCGTAACCCGCCGTATTGCCGAGCGCAGCGCACCGACGCGCAGTGCGTATCTGGCCCAAGTGGAGTCGGCTGTACAGCGCAAACCGGGTGCAGAGCGTATGGGGTGCGCCAATGTGGCCCACGCATTTGCCGCATTGCCTGGTAGCGACAAGTTCAAGGTGGTTGCTGAGAAGGCGCCCAATATCGGCATCGTCACCGCATACAACGACTTGCTTTCAGCACACGCACCGCTGCAGCACTACCCCGATGTGGTGAAAGACGAAGCCCGCAAGAACGGCGCGACGGCACAGGTGGCAGGCGGCGTCCCGGCGATGTGCGACGGCGTGACGCAAGGCTTCGAGGGCATGGAACTCAGCCTGTTCAGCCGCGACACGATTGCCATGTCCACCGCCGTGTCTCTCAGCCACGATGTGTTTGACGCCGCGTTGATGCTGGGCGTGTGCGACAAGATCGTGCCCGGTCTCCTGATTGGCGCACTGCACTTCGGCCATTTGCCCACCGTTTTTGTGCCCGCCGGCCCCATGACTTCGGGCTTGTCCAACAACGAAAAATCCAAGGTACGCGAAAAGGCCGCGCAGGGGCTGGTTGGCCGTGATGAGTTGCTGGCTGCCGAGTCGGCTGCGTACCATGGCCCCGGCACCTGCACGTTTTATGGCACGGCCAACAGCAACCAGATGCTGTTGGAGGCCATGGGCCTGCACGTACCGGGAACCGCCTTTATCAACCCCGGCAATGCCGTGCGTGAAGAACTCACCCGCGAAGCGGTGCGAACCGTTTTGCAAATCACCAAGGCGCGCCGTTTTGCACCCATTGGCAAACTGGTGGACGAGCGCTGCATCGTGAACGCCATGGTCGCGCTGCTGGCCACCGGTGGCTCCACCAACCACCTGATCCATTGGGTTGCTGTGGCCCGTGCGGCGGGCATCATCATTGACTGGAACGATTTTTCTGCACTGTCAGACGTCGTGCCCTTGCTTACCCGCGTATACCCCAATGGCAGCGCCGACGTGAACCAGTTTCAGGCTGCCGGTGGCCCCGGTTTCGTCATCGGCCAATTGCTGGATGCCGGCTTTATGCACGCCGACGTGCTGACCGTACGCAGCGACGGTTTGCGTGAGTTCTCGCGCATCCCGTCTGCGGGGGCCGACCGCAAGCTGCAATGGGCCGACGCTGGCGCAAGCAAAGACGACACGGTGGTGCGCCCCGCATCCAGCCCTTTTAGCGCCAGTGGCGGCTTGAAGCTGTTGCAAGGCAATCTGGGCCGCAGCGTGATCAAGATTTCCGCCGTGCCGCAAGACCGCCATGTCATCGAGGCACCGTGCCGCGTTTTCGACTCGCAAGAGGCGCTGCATGTGGCGTTCAAGGCGGGCGAGTTGGACCGCGATGTGATTTGTGTGGTGCGCTGGCAGGGGCCGCAAGCCAACGGTATGCCCGAGCTGCACAAACTCACGCCGCCCATGGCCGTGCTGCAGGGCAAAGGGTTCAAGGTGGCGTTGGTGACCGATGGCCGCATGAGTGGTGCGTCTGGCAAGGTGCCCGCCGCCATTCACATGTCGCCCGAGGCGGCCGCAGGCGGCCCTCTGGCCAAGGTGCGCGATGGCGATGTGATTCGCCTGGATGCCGCCGCAGAAACCGTGCAAGCGCTGGTAGACCCGGCCGAATGGGCTGAGCGGCCTCTGGCGACCATGCCCGACGCCCTGCGCGCCGCAAATGGTGTCGGCATGGGCCGTGAACTGTTTGCCAATATGCGCCGCAATGCGCTGGCTGCCGAGCAGGGCGCTTGCACCTGGCTCTGACCCCCGTGAAATGTTGACTACTTTGTACAAGGAATTGCAATGAGCACAGCCCCCAGATTCACCGCCCTGCAAGTGATGACCGATGCGCCGGTCATACCGGTCATCGTATTGAATGACGTGGCCCACGCCGTACCCATGGCGCGCGCGCTGGTTGCGGGCGGTGTGCGCATGCTGGAAGTGACCTTGCGCACGCCACAGGCCTTGGCCTGCATTGAAGCGATTGCCAGAGAAGTGCCCGAGGCCGTCGTGGGCGCCGGCACCGTGCGCTCCAAGGCCGATGCGCAGGCCGCCGCCAATGCCGGGTCCCTGTTTGCGGTGAGCCCCGGCTACACCAGTGCAGTTGGACAGGCTTGTCGTGATGCCGGTCTGGCGCTGTTGCCAGGTGTTGCCAGTGGCAGCGAAATCATGATGGCCCAGGAAGATGGCTATACCGAGCTGAAATTTTTCCCGGCTATGCAAGCCGGCGGCCCAGCCATGCTCAAGGCCTGGAGCGGCCCGTTCTTTGACGTACGTTTTTGCCCAACCGGTGGCGTGACCTTGCAAAACGCACCGGAGTTTCTGGCGCTGCCCAACGTGGTGTGTGTCGGAGGCTCGTGGCTGGTGCCAGGAGATGCGGTGGCAGCAGGTGATTGGGCCCGTGTCACCGCTTTGGCACAGGCCACGCAGGCGTTGAAGAAGTAAGCACCGCTTTCACACTCCCGTGCACGTATTGGCGCGGTTTTGCTGCCCCTGTCCTGGGGCAGTTTTTTTGCTGTGGCGCTATCAGGCGTCGCGTTCGATCAGCTCGATCTTGTAGCCGTCCGGGTCGGTCACGAACGCGATCACGGTGGTACCACCCATCACTGGCCCGGCGGCGCGGGTCACATTCCCGCCCGCCGCACGAATTTTTTCGCAGGCGGCATAGGCATCTTTCACACCCAGTGCAATATGCCCGTAGGCGGTTCCCATCTCGTAGTGGTCCACGCCCCAGTTGTAGGTGAGCTCGATTTCGGCCTGTGCGGGATTGGCCTCAAAGCCCAGAAAGGCCAGCGTGTACTTGTACTCAGGGTTCTCCGAGGTGCGCAGCAATTGCATGCCCAGCACCTGGGTGTAGAAGTCGATGGAGCGTTGAAGATTGCCAACGCGCAGCATGGTGTGTAGAAGTCGCATGCGCCGCATTGTGGCGCAACACCAGCCCAGTTGCCCGGCCATGCGGCAGAATGCCGGCTTCACTGAATTGCCAAACGCCCAAGCCCCATGACCCACTTCACCCAAGTCATTTTGTTCACCGATACCGACGGAAGAGCCCGTTTTCGCGAAGAGCGCATTGCGCTGGACCAAGGCTCGCCCCAAAGCATGTTGTCAGCGGTGTTCGCCTCAGGGGGTTACCAGTTGCGCTGCAGTCCGGTGGGTTTTCGCAGCACCTTTCATTGCACGGGCGCCCCGCAATGGTGTTTCATCCTGGCCGGTCAAATGGAGATCGGCTTGCAGGGTGGCGTCTCCAGAATCTTCAAGCCGGGCGAACACTTTTACTCCGCCGACTTGTTGCCCGAAGGGGCTACCTTTGACCCCACGGTGCACGGGCACTGGAGCCGACAGGTCGGGCCTGATCCGCTGCAAACCTTGTTCGTGCGAGGCTAGCCCTCAGAAGCGGGACGCATTGGTGGCCAGCTGATTGGCGGGCAATCAGCGGCGAACCCGCATGGAGCGCACCATTGCGTTGATGGATGCCACCAGTTCGGGGCTCTGCAACAGTTCGTTCATGCGGGAAAGCGGCGGCTGCTTCAGGTAGGACTGCACGTGGAAGAATTCCAGGCTGGCGTCGGCCGCCAGATCGACGGTCGCCAGGTCCTGAATTTCACCAAAGGCCAGGCGCTCACCCAGTCGTGCGCAGATGTAGCAAAACGCGGTGTTGACGCGCTCGGCATGTGCGGCATCAAAAGGCGTCACCAGTGTCAGGTCAATGTTGCGGACACCTTCAACGATGGGTTCGGGCAATGCCCATTCACGCATCAGCAGGCTGCCTATTTCAGCGGCGCACAGACCCAGTTCACGCTGCTCCACGCGGGCGCGTTCCAGCATGCCCTTGGCCATCATCTGCTGCAATTGCACCCGGGACAGCAGCGAATGGCTGGCCACATGGCCCAGAAATGACAAGACCACTTGCGTCACCAGAGCCCCCGCGTCCGGCAACTGCAGCGCCTGTGCCAGCTTGAAGCACAGCTCACTGGCAAACGCACTGGCGTTCCACAGGCGCTCAAACAATTTCTTGACCTCGGGATCTTTGGACTGAAATGACTCATCCAGCATGTACTGCAGGCAAATGCTGCGCACGGTGTTCATGCCCATAAAAGTCACTGCCTGCCCGACGCTGGCAAGCGGCGACTTCAGACCGTAAAAAGGAGCATTGACCGCGGCCAATACCTTGGCGGCAATTTGCGGTTCAGCGATCACCATGTCGGCCAGATCCACCGTGTTGGCATTGGCCAGAAATTCAGGAGACACCAGCTTGTGCAGCGCGCTCGGTGGACGCGGGATACGTTGCAGCACATCGACAATTTCCGCGGCCTCCTGCTTGGACAGGTCAGCGCTGTGCGCCCACTCGAATCCATTGAGCATGGCCGCTATATGGGTGTCGGCTGCGCGGACAATGCCGCGCATGGCTGGTTTTGATGACGCGGGCGCCGCGGGTGAAATGGTGGGAGCAGTCGCTGGTGCAGACACCGCAGGCGCGGGCGCAGGCTTAACAGGCTCCGGTATGGCCGCCCGGGCGGACGCTGGTTCAGTGTCGCGGCCCGCATTCGCGCCGCGCTTAACAATGTAGATTGCCACCGCGGCGGCCAGCGCCACGAGTACCAGAATCAAGTAGATCACGTTGTTGAAGCCCCTTTGCAACCCGGCGTGGACTACGCCGGGTCAGGGCTCCGATTTTGGCCTACTTTGGTGACATTTGCTTGCTATCGGCTCGAAGAGCCGGGGCCGCGTGGGCCGCGTGGACCATTGCTCGGGCGGCTACCGAATCCGTCGCCACGGCCACCACCGTATCCACCGCCACCGCCCGCATTGCGGTTGCCGCCGCCATAGCCACGGCGCGCGCCGCGTTCGGCCATCATGTCCACGCTGGTGCGCATCGGGTCGGGCTGACCGCTGGGCGCACGGGGGGCGCGGGGTTCGCTGGCAAAACCGGCGGGCTGTGCCATGCCGCCGTTCGGGCGGCCGCGGCCTTGGGCATGCGCCGGGCGCGGGCCTTGTGGGCGCGGGGGCTGAAATTCACCATTGCGGTCATTGCGATCACCACGGGGGGCGCCTTGTCCGCCGGAATTTCCACCGCCGCTTCGGCCACGACCAGCACTTTGACCGCTGCGGCCACCACCACCACCACCGTTACCGCCGCCGGAGCTGGCTTTGTTCTCGCGCACACGTTGCAGCATTTCTGTGCGTGCCGCCTTGGCTGCGGCTTGCATCACATCGCGGCTGGGCGGCTTGCCGGCACCGCCCCAGATGGTCTGACGGCCCATGGCGATGGGCTCGGCCTTTTCGCCTGGTTCCGGGCCAAAACCGTCCACTACGCGGACTTCGATGTTTTGCTTGGTGAAGCGCTCAATGTCTTGCATGAAACCTTCTTCATCCAGACACACCAAATTGACAGCGGCGCCATCCGCGCCCGCGCGGCCGGTGCGGCCAATGCGGTGCACATAGTCTTCACTCACGTTCGGGATTTCGTAGTTCACCACGTGCGGCAGGTCGTCGATATCGATACCGCGCGCGGCAATGTCGGTTGCAACCAGTGCACGGACTTCGCCGCTCTTGAAACCCGCCAAAGCCTGGGTGCGGGCGGCCTGGCTCTTATTGCCGTGCAGGGCCATGGCGGTGATGCCATTTTTTTCCAGAAACTCGGCCACGTTGTTGGCGCCAAATTTGGTACGGGTGAACACCAGCACCTGGCTCCAGTTGTTCTCGTTGATGATGTGTGCGAGCAGGGCCTTCTTCTTGCCGCGACCGACGGGGTGAATCACTTGCGTGATGCGCTGCACCGTGGTGTTGCGCGGTGTGACCTGCACACTTTGCGGATTCTTGAGCAGGTTGTTGGCCAGATCGCGGATTTCGTCACTGAAGGTGGCCGAGAACAGCAGGCTCTGCTTTTCCTTGGGAACCAAAGCCAGCACTTTCTTGACGTCATGGATGAAGCCCATGTCCAGCATGCGATCGGCTTCGTCAAGCACCAGCATCTGCACCTGCCCCAGGTCCAGCATGCCTTGCTGTTGCAAGTCGAGCAGGCGACCCGGCGTGGCTACCAGAATATCGACGCCTTTTTTCAGCTTGCTGATTTGCGGGTTCATGCCCACGCCGCCGAAGATGACGGTGCTGGTGAGCTGCAGGTATTTACCGTAGGTGCGAACCGACTCTTCCACCTGTGCAGCGAGTTCACGCGTAGGGGTGAGCACCAGTGCCCGAATGCCGGTGCCGCCAAATTTGTTCTGGGCGCTGCGGCTCATGGTCAGGCGGTGCAGCATGGGCAGGGTGAAGGCTGCGGTCTTGCCGGTGCCAGTCTGGGCGCCGCCCAGCAAGTCGTGGCCAGCGAGTACCAGGGGAATGGCTTGGGCCTGAATGGCCGTGGGGGTCTCGTAACCCTCTTCGCGCACGGCTTTCAAAATGGCCGCAGCCAGGTTCAATTCTTCAAAGTTCATGGTTTTTTTGGCGCCCTTCCAGGCGCTGGGTACCGGCCGTTCCGCGCAGCAACAAGCCAGGCGGTCAGTCAAAGGCAGATGGATTCAAAAGATGGGCGCAATGTGTTGTTGGGCCCCCAGCAAAGACGCTGGCATTGTGGGCAACTGAAGCACCACAATGGGTCTATTGTCGCACGGCGCAGCAGTACGCCATTCCTTTTGCCGCTATACCTGTTTCAAACATCTTTCAATTTGTAAATTCTTGTGAAAGTCCTTACCAGCTACTGTTCACTGATCCGGGCCACTGAGACAATGGTTTCAAGATGAGCAAATACACCTTGCGCCGCCTTGGCGTATCCAATGAATCGGGTTACCACCAGCCCCAGTTGCAAGATTGCCTGGAGGTCGTGATGGAGCAAAGTGACCTCCTGATGGACGACGTGCTGAGCGGCTTCAAGGCTGCCATGGTGCCGGTGATGGGTAAACCTGCCGCATTGGTTGACCCGGCCGCTTGTCGGGCAG
>Ga0228698_1001568_pt1 | contig 10889 bp, 6 predicted proteins | sample McNCre117_Aug_MG_FD_178015 | JGI IMG/M metagenome (GOLD analysis project Ga0228698, IMG submission 178015) | Freshwater microbial communities from McNutts Creek, Athens, Georgia, United States - 1-17_Aug_MG | ecosystem: Environmental > Aquatic > Freshwater > Creek | place: USA: Georgia...
TCGCGCTCGTGGGCAAATACCAGGCCCAGGGCGTGCGGCCCATCCTTGAAGAAATCGCCCAGTTCCTGGCGCGCCAGGGGGTGGACGTGCTGGTCGAGCAGGAAACCGCACAGAACACCGGCTGGACCGATTTCGGCGCCAGCCCGCTGTCGGCCCTGGCCAAGGAATGCGACCTGGCCGTGGTGGTGGGGGGCGACGGCACCATGCTGGGCATCGCCCGCGAACTGGCCCGCCACAACCTGCCCCTGATCGGCATCAACCAGGGCCGCCTGGGCTTCATCACCGACATCCGCGCGGCCAACTGGCGCGACGCGCTGGCCCCGATGGTGGCCGGCGATTACGAAGAAGAGTCGCGCGGCATGATGGAAGGCGAGGTCTGGCGCGACGGCCAGCCCATCTTCCAGGGCTTCTCGCTCAACGACGTGGTGGTGCGCAGCGCCAGCAACACCATGGTCGAAACCCGCGTCACCGTGGGCACCGAATTCGTGGCCAACCTGCGCGCCGACGGCGTGATCCTGGCCTCGCCCACGGGCTCGACCGCCTACGCGCTGTCGGCCGGTGGGCCCATCCTGCACCCGCGCATCGCGGGCTGGCTGATGGTGCCCATCGCCTCGCACATGCTCAGCAACCGCCCCATCGTGCTGCCCGACGATCAAGAGGTCTGCATCGAGCTGGTGGTGGGCAAGGAAGCCTCGGCCAACTTCGACATGCAAAGCCTGGCCCACCTGATGCGGGGCGACCAGGTGCGGGTGCGCCGCTCCACGCACCGGGCCCGCTTCCTGCACCCGCAGGGCTGGTCCTACTACGCCACGCTGCGCCACAAGCTGCACTGGAACGAAGGCGCGGTGCTCTGAGGCCGCCAGGCCCGGCCCTGGCACCACGGCGTGCCCCGCTGGGCTGTCGTCACCCGGTCACCGCCACACGCCAAGCTGCGCCGGGGCTGCGCCAGCCGCCCCCGCAACTCGCCACACCGGCCCGCCCCGTGGCCCCGCTGTTGCCCTGCCCGCACGGCCCCATTGCATACTTGAGCCCGGGCCGCCCTGCGTGGCCCCCACCCGGCCCTGCCCATCCACTGCCCTGTCTGCCCCCTGCCCCGCCCATGCTGCGCCGCCTGAGCCTGAAGGATTTCGTCATCGTCGACACGCTGGAGCTCGATTTCGAGCCCGGCTTTTCGGTGCTCACCGGTGAAACCGGCGCCGGCAAGTCCATCCTGATCGATGCGCTGCAACTGGCCCTGGGCGCGCGCGCGGACGCGGGCGTGGTGCGCGAAGGCTGTGCGCGCAGCGAGATCGCGGCCGAGTTCGATTCCCCGGCCGGCCTGGGCCCGTGGCTGGACGAGGCCGGCTTCGCGGCCGATGACACCCTGCTGCTGCGCCGCGTGGTCGACGCCCAGGGCAAGAGCCGCGCGTTCATCAACGGCAGCGCGGCCACCCTGACCCAGCTGCGCGAGGTGGCCGACCACCTGATCGACATCCACGGCCAGCACGCCTGGCAAAGCCTCACGCGCCCGGCGGCGGTGCGGGCGCTGCTGGACGCGCAGGCCGGCATCGACACCAGCGCGCTGGCCAGCACCTGGCAGGCCTGGGCCCGCGCCCGCGACACGCTCGCGCAGGCGCGCACGCGCCAGGGCGAGCTGGCCAACGAACGCGAGCGCCTGGCCTGGCAGGTGGGCGAAATCGACCGCCTGGCCCCGGGCGCCGACGAATGGGCCACGCTCAACGCCGAGCACCAACGCCTGGCCCATGCGCAGTCCCTGCTGGATGGCGCGCAGCTGGCCCGCCAGGCCTTGTCCGAAGCCGACGAGAACGCGCTGGACCTGCTGTCGCGCGCGCTGCAGGCCCTGCAGGGCGTGGCCGCCTACGACGCGCAGATCGGCAGCGTGACCGAACTGCTGCGCGGCGCCCAGGCCCAGATGCAGGACGCGGCCCACACGCTGTCGGGCTACCTGGGCCGCACCGAGCTGGAACCCGAACGCCTGGCCGAACTGGACGAGCGCCTGGGCAACTGGGTCAGCCTGGCCCGCCGCTTCCGTCGCGCGCCTGAAGACCTGCCCGCGCTGCATGCCGAATGGCAGCAGGCGCTGGCCACGCTGGACGCCCAGGCCGACCTGGACGGGCTGGAACAACAACAGGCCAAGGCCCTGGCCGCCTGGCAGGCCGAGGCCCAGCGGGTGAGCCGCCTGCGCCAGCGCGCCGCGCCGCAGATGGCCGCGCGCATCACCGAGGCCATGCAGAGCCTGGGCATGGCCGGCGGCCGCTTCGAGGTGGCCCTGCTGCCCCAGGCCGAGCCGCAGTCCTTCGGCGCCGAAAGCGCCGAGTTCCTGGTGGCCGGCCACGCCGGCAGCACGCCGCGGCCGCTGGCCAAGGTGGCCTCGGGCGGCGAGCTTTCGCGCCTGGCCCTGGCCATCGCGGTGACCTCGGCCCAGGTGGCCCAGGCTGCCTCGGGCGCCGGTGCGGGCACGGGCGCCAGCGCCAGCGCCTCCGTCGCCACCCTGATCTTCGACGAGATCGACAGCGGCGTGGGCGGCAGCGTGGCCGACGCCGTGGGCCAGCTGATGAAGCGCCTGGGCCGCCATGTGCAGGTGCTGGCCGTGACCCACCTGCCCCAAGTGGCCGCCTGCGGCGATCACCATTTCCAGGTGGCCAAGAAGGCCCAGGCCGGCCGCACCATCAGCCAGGTCCTGCCCCTGCTGGGCGAGGCCCGGGTGGCCGAAGTCGCCCGCATGCTGGGGGGTGCCGCCTCGGGCACCAGCCTGGCCCATGCGCAAGAGCTGATCGCCGGTGGCTTGGCCGCCATGGACACCGTCACCCCGGTGACCGCCGCCCCCCTCGCCACCCCCGGCACGAAGCACCGCCCGGAGGCCTGACATGTCCGTCGCCACGCCCAGCCCCGCCGACATCCCCGCCCACCCCGACGGCCCGCGCGAGATCATCCTCGTCACCGGCATCTCGGGCTCGGGCAAATCCGTGGCCCTGCACGCGCTGGAAGACGCCGGCTTCTTCTGCGTGGACAACCTGCCGCCCGAGCTGCTGCGCCCCTTCCTGCAGCTGGAAGCGCAGCGCGCCACGCGCCGCGTGGCCGTGGCCGTGGACGTGCGCACCGCGGGCTCCCTGCCCCACCTGCTGCCCCTGCTGCACTCGCTGCAGAGCGAAGGCGTGCGGGTGCGGCCGATCTTCCTGGATTCCAGCACCGACACCCTGGTGCGCCGCTTCAGCGAAACCCGCCGCCCGCACCCGTTGAGCAAGGGCAGCGTGGACGGTGGCAGCGGCAGCGGCACGGGCCTGGACATGCACCGCGCGCTGATGGACGCCATCGAGATCGAACGCGGCCTGCTGGCCGGCCTGCGCGAGCGCTCGAGCGTGGTCGACACCAGCCAGTTGCGCCCGGCCCAGCTGCGCCAGTGGATCCGCGACCTGGTGGGCGTGCACACCAGCCAGCTGACCCTGATCTTCGAGAGCTTCGCCTTCAAGCGCGGCGTGCCCCTGGACGCCGACCTGGTCTACGACGTGCGCGTGCTGCCCAACCCCTACTACCTGCGCGAGCTGCGCCCGCTGACCGGCCGCGACGAGCCCGTGGCCCAGTACCTGGCCGAGCAGCCCGAGGTGGAGGAAATGATGGCCCAGATCGAGGCCTTCGTCCGCCGCTGGCTGCCCAATTTCGAGAGCGACCAGCGCAGCTACCTCACCGTGGCCGTGGGCTGCACCGGGGGCCAGCACCGCTCGGTCTACATGGTCGAAACCCTGGCCCGCCGCTTCATGGCCAACCAGGCCACCCTGATCCGCCACCGCGAACTCGACAGCGCGGGGCAGCACGCGGCGCAGCTGGGCGGGCACTGAGGGCTGGGCCCTCTCAGCCCAGCAACTTCCTCACCGGCGCCGGCAGCCCCACCCCATCCAGCGCCGCCAACGGCACCCAGCGCCCCGCCGGCTCGGCCCCGGCGACGGTCAAGGCCGCATCACCGGCCCCACCCGCCTCCGCCGGCGGCACCGCCCGTGTCCCCGCGTCGATCGCCGCCTGCAGCGCCGCATCCGGCGGCGCCAGCAGTTGCAGGCGCGCGGGCTGCAGTTCCCAGTCCAGGTGGGTCAGCACGTGAGTGAACGGCGGCAGCCATTCCAGGTTGCCCACCCAGGGGGCCACCGTGGCCTCCAGCGCAGCCGCGTCGTCAAACAGCGGCAGCGTCCACAGCTGCGCCCACACGCCGGTGGCCGGGCGCTGGCGCAGCCACACCTGGTCGCCCTGCTGCAGCCACAGCAGCGCATTGCGGCGCCGGCCGCGCTTGAGCTTGCGGGTCTTGACCGGGTACTGCTCGGGGTTGCCTGCCGCACCTGCCACGCAGCCCGCACGCACCGGGCAGGCATCGCAGGCCGGGCGCCGCGTGGTGCACAGCGTGGCCCCCAGGTCCATCATGCCCTGGGTGTAGCGCTCGATCGCGCCCGGGCCCTCGGCCGCCGTGGGCAGCAAGGCCTCGGCCAAGGCCCACAGCCGGCGCTCGGCCGCCTGCTGGGCCAGGTCCTCGTCGAAGCCCAGCACGCGGCTGAGCACGCGCTTGACGTTGCCGTCCAGGATGGCCACGTGCTCGGCAAAGCAGAAGGCCGCAATGGCCGCGGCCGTGGAGCGGCCGATGCCCGGCAACTCGGCCAGTTCGGCCGCCGTGCGCGGGAACTGCCCGCCATGCACCTGGTCGACCACCTGGGCACAGCGGTGCAGGTTGCGCGCCCGGGCGTAGTAGCCCAGGCCGCTCCACAGTGCCATCACGTCCTCGCTGGGCGCGCGCGCCAGGTCCACCACGGTGGGAAAGCGGTCCAGGAAGCGCTCGAAGTAGCCCAGCACCGTGCTCACCTGCGTCTGCTGCAGCATGATCTCGGACAGCCACACGCGGTACGGATCCTGCGTGGCCTGCCAGGGCAGGTGATGGCGGCCCTGCGCGCGCTGCCAGGCCACCACCTGCGCGGCAAAGCCGGCAGGCAGCGGGGGCAGCGGGCGGGCGTCGGCGGCGGCGTTGCGGCGGCTGGCCACGCTCAGGCGGTGGCGGCCGAATCGGCCCCGGTGAGCAGGGGCAGCTCCACGTGCTCGGAATCGCTGGTGGCCGGGCCACGGCGGGCGATCACGGCCAGGGTTTCGCAGCGCTGGGTCACGTCCTCGATCAGGCCGTCCAGGCGCGCCGTGCCCTGCTCGACATCGGACACCCGGCTTTCCAGTTCGCCCGCGGCCTGCTGGATGCGCTCCAGCGATTCGCGGCGCTTGCGGAAGCTGCGGCGGCGGTCGCGCAGCTGGGCCTCCATCTGGGCGCTGGCGCCCTGGTGCCACAGCTCCAGGTCGCGGCTGGCGGATTCGAACACCAGGCGCAGCTTGGACACCAGCATGCGCACGAAGCGTTCCTTGAACGCGCCGGTGGACATGCGCAGCGTTTCGCTGAGCCCGAAATAGCGCACGTAGTTGCGCTCGATCGAGGTCAGCTCTTCGCGGTACTTGCCCATTTCAGGCGTCAGGCCCACGGCCAGCGTGAAGCCGTACTCGGCGTTGAGCGCACGGAAGGTGCCCTGCAGCATCTCGCGCGCCTCGGCCGTGGCCAGGTCGGCCTCGGCCATCGCGTGGCGCAGGTTTTCGCACAGGGTGATGAAGGCCTGGCGGGCGCCCAGGTGCAGGAAACTGGCGTCCAGCGCGGCCTGCAGGCCCTTGATCTCGGTGCGGATGCGGTCGCTGGACAGGATGCCCTGCGTGTCGCGCAGCTGGCGCGTCTGCACGGCGCGCAGCGCGGTCAGCCGGGTGACGCATCGCTCGAACTCGTCGGCATCGGCCTGCACGCGGTCGAGCAGGGTGCGCACGCGGGCACCGCTCTTGCCGCGCAGGCCGCGCAGTTCCATCAGCTGCTCGGCGTTCTGGCGGCGCTGGTCGCGCAGGCGGCTCAGCACCTGCAGGCGCAGCGCATCCACGCCCACCACCACCGCATGCGACAGCACCTGCTGGCGTTGCGGCAGCAGCTCTTCGGCCAGGGCCTGCTCCAGCAGGGGCAGGCGGCTGGCAGCCAGTTCGGCCTCGTCATCGGCCAGGCGCGCGGCCAGGGCCTGACGGGCCGAGACCGGGAACACGTGGTCGCGCGGCATCTGCAGCGTCTGCGCGGTGACCTCGCACTGGCGCTGGATGGACTGCTCCACCTGCTCGGGCGAGGCCAGCGGGTCGACCAGCATGTCGACCTTGTTGAGCACCACGAAGCAGGTCATGGACTGCCCGCCCAGGTGCTCGTTCCACACGGCCAGATCGCTCTTGGTCACGCCCTGGTCGGCGCCCAGCAGGAACAGCGCCGCATGCGCACCGGGCAGCAGGCCCAGGGTCAGCTCGGGTTCGGTGCCCACCGCGTTCAGGCCCGGGGTGTCCAGCACCACCAGGCCGCGCGCCAGCAGCGGGTGCGGGTAGTTGATCATCGCGTGGCGCCAGGCCGGCACCTCGACCAGGCCTTCCTCGTCCAGCGGCGGGTTCTCGGCCGGGTCGGTGTCGGACCACAGGCCCAGCTCGCGCGCCACGTCGGGCATCACGCGCTGGGTCTGGGTCACGCGTTGCAGGGCTTCGGACAGCGCGGCCGGATCGGTCGGGTCCAGGGCCACGCGGGTCCAGCGCTCGCGCATCTGGCGCAGGTCGGTCAGGGACAGGCCTTCGCGCCGGGTGTCGATGGGCAGCAGCTCCAGCGCGGGCAGCTGGCCCTCGGTCCAGGACAGCTCCACCGGGCACATGGTGGTGCGCCCCGGCGTGGCCGGCAAGATGCGGCGCCCAGTGTCGGCGAAGAAGATCGCGTTGATCAGCTCGGACTTGCCGCGCGAGAACTCGGCGACGAAGGCCACGACCAGCTTGTCGGCCAGCACGCGCTGGCGCAGCGCTTCGGCCACCTCTTCGGACGGCGCGGACAGCAGGTCGTTGTCGCCGAAGAAGCGGGTGAGGGCCGCGAGCTCGCGGGCGAGCGACTGCCGCCAGCTGGCCATCGCATCAAGTCCGGGGACCAGCGTGTGATCGATCGTCATTCCCAAGCTTTGCTTTGTGTGTTGTGCGCCGGGGCTGCCCCGGCGAAGTACCCTGCACCGCCGCCCAGGCAAGCCCGGCGCGCGCCCGGGACAGGCACGCCCCGCGCGCGCGACGCACGATGTTGAAGGCAATGCTAGCGCGATTCGCCTCAGACGCCGCTCGGCGCAGGCCCCCAGGCGGCCCACAACGTCAAGGATTGCTCAGATTCCGCCGCCCCGTGGCCAGCAAAGTGTGCTTGTGTATCCAGGGGTTTCTGCGGGGGTGGAGGGCCCCGGAATCACCGCCGCTGGCACTTGGGGCAGTGGTAGGTGGACCGCTGCGCCTGCACCAGGCGCCGGATCGGCGTGCCGCAGACGCTGCAGGGCTCGCCCTCGCGCCCGTACACCCGCGCGGACTCTTGGTAGTGGCCGGCGGCGCCATTGGCGTCGTGGAAATCCTTGAGCGTGGACCCACCGGCGGTGATGGCCTGGGCCAGCACGTCCTGCACCCGGGCCAGCAGGCGGGCCGCCCGCTGCGGGCCGATCTGCGCACAGGGGGTTCGCGGGTCGATGCCGGCCAGGAACAGGGCTTCGCAGGCGTAGATGTTGCCCGCCCCCACCACCAGTTCCCCCGACAACAGCGCCTGCTTGACCGGGGTGCGGCGCTGCTGCAAGGCCGCGTGGAAGCGCGCGGGCGTCAGCGCCGGATCGAAGGGCTCGGGCCCCAGGCGGGCCAGCAGGGTGGCCGCCGGGGCCACCTGGCGCCCGGCCGAATACACCACGGCCCCGAAGCGGCGCGGGTCGGTGAGCCACAGGCAGCCCTGGTCGGTGTGCAGGCGGAAGTGGTCCCAGGGGCCGGGCGCCGGGGCCTGCGGCGCGAAGCTCAGCGCGCCCGACATGCCCAGGTGCATCAGCAGGCCCGGCGGGTCCTCGCCCTCGGCAACGCCCGGCACCACCAGCGGCAGCCACAGGTACTTGCCCCGCCGGGCCATCGCGCCGGCCACCCGGCCCACCAGGTCGTCAAGCGGGCACCCCAGCGGCCAGCGCAGCGGCAGGCCCATTTCGACGGCCTGCACGCGGGCGCCTTGCAGGCCGCCGGCCACGCTGCGGCGGGTGACTTCGACTTCGGGCAATTCAGGCATGGACGGGATTATTGCGGCCACCGGCCAGACCCTGCGGGCGGGGACGGCATCCGGCGGCGCCGCATCCAGCCCACCCGTGAACCACCACCCGCACCCGGGATCAACCCGGGGCACGCGATCACCTGCACGGGCAGGTCCCCGCCCTAGAATCAGATCGAACCATGGAGTGTCCCGTGACCCAGACCCAAGGCCCGCTCGGCGGCGCCCACCCCCTTGCCGTGGCCGCGGCCACCCCCCGCAGCGCAGGCGGGCAAGACCCGGGGCGGCACCGGCCGGGGCCGTTGCGGCCGGCGGCCTGGGCCGCCCGGGCCTGTGCGGCGGGCCTGGCGCTGAGCCTGGGCTGGGCAGTCCCTGCCTCTGCACAATCGGGCGCCGGTGCGGCCGGATCCCAAGGTACGCCGGTGGTCCCCGGGGCGGACACCCCCCCCCCCCCCCCCCCCCCCCCCCCCCCCCCCCCCGCCGCCCGCAAAGCTGCGCAAAAGGTCATCGTGTCCGCCCCGCCGCCCCAGCCTTCGGCGCTGACCGGGCCGCTGCTGCGCGCCTTGCTGATGGCCGAGCTGATGCGCCAGGAAGGCCAGACGGCCGACGCGGTCGAGTTGATGCTCAGCGCCGCGCGCCACGCCGAGGACGACCAGCTGTTCCAGCGCGCGGTGCAGATCGCCGCCGAAGCCGGGGCCGGCGAAAAGGTGTTGCAGATCACCAAGCAGTGGCGGCAGAGCCTGCCGCGCTCGGTCGAGGCCGTGCGCACCCAGGTGCAGTTCCTGTTCGCGCTCGACCGCGTGGCCGACACCGCCGAACCGCTGAAGGCCCTGCTGGCCCTGAGCCCGGCCAACGAACGCGCCCAGCTGATCGCCGGCCTGCCGCGCGCCGCCCAGCGCGCCAAGGACAAGGCCGGCGCCGCCGCCCAGTTCCAGGCCCTGCTGGGCCCCTACCTGGACGCGCCGGCCACGCGCACCGTGGCCCGCGTGGCCCTGGGCCGCATGCGACTGGCCGAAGGCCGGCTGGGCGCCGCTCTGGAGCTGGCCCGCAGCGCCCAGGCCGGCGACCCGGGCGCGCTGGGCCCGGCCCTGCTGGCTCTGGACCTGATGAACCTGGCCGGCGAAGGCGGTGCCCGGCTGGACCGCGGCGCGGCCGACGGTGGCGCCTCCACGGCGGCGGCGGCCGGTACGGGTGCGGGTGCGGGTGCGGGTACGGGTGCGGGTGCGGGTGCGGGTGCGGGTACGGGTACGGGTACGGGTACCAGTGCCAAACCCGCCGCCGCCAACCACCCGCCCCCCCGGCCAGCGGCGGCCACGCCCCCAGCAGCCCCCAACGCGAGCGCCAGCGCCAAAGCCCCGCCCCCGCGCAGCAGCATGGCCCCGGCCACGGGCAGCGCCCCCGCCACCCCGGTCGATGGCGCCCAGCTGGCCCGCGTTTCCGAAGCCCTGGTGCGCACCTACCTGGGCACGCCCAAGGCCGAGCCCGTGGTGCGCCAGGCGCTGGCCAGCGTGCTCACCACCCAGCAGCGCGTGGCCGAAGCCGCCACCGAACTGCGTGCAGCCGCCCTGGCCCGCCCCGGCATGGCCGGCCTGTGGCTGAGCCTGGGCGAGCTCGAGATCGAGCAGCGCCACCCCGAGGCGGCCGAACAGGCGCTGCGCATGGCCCTGGATCTGGCCACCTCGCCCCCGCCGGCCGCCACCCCCGCCGACATGGCCGACAGCGCCTCCGCCGAGACCGACATCGACGGCCACCCGGGCGACGAGGGCCCGGATGCCGACCCGCTGAACGGGGGCGTGCGCATCTCCCGGGTCTACCTGCTGCTGGCCCGCGCGGCCCAGCTGCGGGGCGACACCGCGGGCGCCAACCAATGGCTCTCGCACATCACGCCCCAGGACAGCGACCTGCCCGTGCTGGCCGCCCGCGCGGCCATGCTGGCGCGCCAGGGCCGGCTCGACGAAGCCCGCGCCCTGCTGCGCAGCGCCTCGGCCGACACCCCGGGGGGCTTGCGCCTGCGCACCCTGGCCGAGGTGCAGCTGCTGCGCGAACAGAAGCAGCCCGCCGAGGCCCGCGAGGTGCTGGTGCAGGCGCGGCAACAGATGCCCGAGGACATCGACCTGATGTACGAACAGGCCATGATCGACGAGACGCTGGAACGCCTGGACGAGATGGAGCAGCTGCTGCGGCGCGTGATCGCGCTGCAGCCCGAGCACGCGCAGGCCCTCAATGCGCTGGGCTATTCGCTGGCCGACCGCCGCGTGCGCCTGGACGAGGCCCACGCGCTGGTGCTGCGCGCCCATGAACTGGCCCCGGCCGACCCCTTCATCGTCGACAGCCTGGGCTGGGTCGAATTCCGCCGCGGCAATCTGGCGGCGGCCGCCCGCTGGCTGCGCCAGGCTTACGCGGCCCGCAACGACACCGAGATCGCCGCCCACCTGGGCGAGGCCCTGTGGGCCCAGGGCGAACGCGACGAGGCCCTGCGCATCTGGCGCGAGGCCAGCGAGCGCGACGCCGGCAATGCGGTGCTGCGCGAAACCCTCACGCGCCTGAAGGCCGGGATCTGAGGATGGGGCGGCCTTGCACCGGATCCTCGGGAGCCACGAGATCCACCAGACCCACCAGACCCACCAGAGCCACCGGTTCCGCCTGCTCCGGCCGATCGCCGGCCCGCCGTTCCGGCCTGACCTGGGCCGCCACCGCCGCAGCCACAGCCGCCCTGGCCCTGCTGGCCGGCTGCGCCACGGCCCCGCCCGCCGAACCCGGCGCCCGCTTCAGCGGC
>Ga0228698_1001569_pt1 | contig 10881 bp, 11 predicted proteins | sample McNCre117_Aug_MG_FD_178015 | JGI IMG/M metagenome (GOLD analysis project Ga0228698, IMG submission 178015) | Freshwater microbial communities from McNutts Creek, Athens, Georgia, United States - 1-17_Aug_MG | ecosystem: Environmental > Aquatic > Freshwater > Creek | place: USA: Georgia...
CGATGACCTGTGGGAGAAGGCGGTCGAGGCCGCCGACACCGACGGCGTGCCGGTGAGCCAGCTCATCCGCGAGGCGCTGCGCGACTACCTGGAGCAGCACCCGTGAGCATCCGACCGCTCGGCGACAACCGCTTCCAGGTGCGGGTCTACAACCCGCACGGTCGCGAGTACCGCCGGGTGGTCGTCGGCCGGCGCGCTGCCCAGCAGCACGAGGTCGACATGAAGTCCAAGCTCGCCAGCGGGCGCCTGCTCGACCCGCACGGTGGCAAGGTCACGTTCCGTGAGTACGCCGCGCAGCAGATCGCCGCGCGCGACCTGCGCCCCTCGACCCGCGAGCGGTACGAGCGCACGCTCGCCCAGCACGTCGACCCCGTCTTCGGCCACCGGCCGCTGCGCGGCATCCGGCACACCGACGTCCTGGCCTTCCAGTCGGCGACTGCGCGTCGCTACTCCGAGCACCACGCCCGCGACATCGTCGCCCTGCTGCGCTCCATCCTGCGCGCGGCGGCACTGGACGGGATCATCGAACGCTCGCCGGCCGCCGGCATCCGGCTGGGCTCCGTGCGCCCGTCCGAGCGCGTGCTGCCCTCCTGGGAGCAGGTCCGCGCAGCAGCCGACGCCGCGCTGCCCGAGACCGCGCTGGCGATACGCCTGCTCGCGTGCACCGGCCTGCGCGCCTCGGAGGTGTGCGGGCTCGACGTCACCGACGTGCGCGCGCTGCGCCGCGAGCTCGCCGTCGAGCGCCAGCTCTTGCGCGGCAAGGACGGCTTCTACGTCGAGGAACCGAAGACGCCGGAGTCGCGCCGCATCGTGCCGATCCCGGCCGACCTCGTCGATGCCCTCGCCGGCCACCTCGCGCAGCCCTGGCCGCCCGTGCTCGGGCACCGCCTGGTGCTGGGCCGCGGCAAGCCGGTGGCCGGCGACAGCCTCGCGAACCGCGTCTCGTACGCCGCGCGCAAGGTCGGCGCGTCGTTCGCGCCCCACGACCTGCGCCACCTCTACACGACCGAGCTGCTCGAGGCGGGAATCCCGCTGCGCACGGTCGATGCCGTGACCGGGCACCGCTCGTACGGCATGACGCTGGGCGTCTACGCGCACGTCACGCCCGAATCTCTGGACCGAGTGAGAGAGACGGTGGCGGCAGCGTGGCATGGAGCACCGGCCGCCCAGCGCGACGCTCGAGCGCGATAGTCACCGCCCTCGCCAGTAGCACCTCGGCCGGCATCCGGTAGAACGCCGCGAGGTCGAGAAGGTGCCTCAGCTCTTCGCCGCTGACGATGACGCTGCTCAAGTGATCCCCCTTATGCAAACGGTCTGCAACGGGGCTTACTCAATCGGGTTGACCATCACTTGAACAACAAACAGCCGGTGAACGACTCGGTTCAGGAATCGTCATGCTGAGAATGCCGACGGCCCCCGGAGCCAAAGCTCAACGGGGGCCGTCGATCACCCCTGGGAGAGTGATGACCTCGTGGGTCGTGCACGAGCGTAGCAGCACCGCGCGTTTGGCGCTCTTGTCGCGCACTTCGGCGTCGCGCATCGGTCGCTGACCTGCGGCGACGCCGGATTCATCAGGCGCTCTTGGTCTCCGCGAGAACCTCACGCTCGGTGGCCGCCGGAAGGTCGATCCCCTGCGTGAGCAGCCACGGAGCGTGTTCAACGGCGAGCGACAGGCGTCGTACGACTGGCGCGGAGTGACGCACTTCTGACGCACTTTCCTGGCCGTTGACGCACTTCTCGCGCCCTTGGCGTAGTACCGTTGGCGGTGACCCTGGGAGGGAATCATGTCGATGGTCTACTGGCAGGGCGGCCAGCCCGGCTACGCGATGGTCGCCGTACCCGACGTGCGGCCGTGCTCGAGCGGCCACGTCATCACCGCGTGGATCGTCACCGCGGTCACGCTGCTCTACACGCTGCCGTGGGCCATCGCCGCGACGCGCGGCAAGGCGAACCTCGACACGATCGTGCTCGTGAACGTCCTGCTCGGGTGGACGATCGTGGGCTGGTGGATCGCGCTGGTGATGTCGGTGCTCGACCACAAGGTCAGGCTCGTACCCGCCAGCCAGACCCCGTACGGCTACCCGCCTCGCTACTGAGGCACGTGGAGCACGTCGGCTCGCCCGACGAGCAGTGGAGCTCGCAGCTCTGCGCGAGGCTCCTGGTGGCCTTCACGTGCCCGCACACGGGGCAGACGTAGGGATCGGTCACTAGATCAGCGACGAGAGCAGCGCGTCGAGCCGGGCAATGACCGCGGAGTGCCGCGTGGGGTTGACCGACTGGCCGAGCACGTTGGTGGCCGCGCCGCTCACGCCGTTCTTGACCTGCACCCAGCCGGCCACCGTCTGCGCGATCCACTCGCCGAGCGTGCCGGTCGTGTACCACTGCTCGTTCGTCCAGGCGTTGCCGTAGGACGACGGCGTCGCGATGAGCTGCGCGAGCGTGACGCCCTGGCCGTTGAAGTAGGCCAGCGCGTCGTTGTAGTCCTGCTGCCAGAACGCCGTGAGCGCGGGGTCGTCCTTGAGCGTACCGTTGCCGCCGACGAGGTTGAGCCGCGGCGCCACGATGAGGTCGACGACGTGCCCGGTCTCGTGCACGTAGGTGTTCCCGGCGGCGTTCGCGTGGATCAGGCAGGCCGGCGCGCTCTTGAGCGTCGTGTCGGTGTAGCCCTGGCTGCTTACGTCCGAGTAGCCGGTGAGCGGGTTGGTCAGCGCGGTGCCCACGTTCGGCCCGGTGACGAGCCACATGCCCGCGTAGTAGCACGCCTTCCGGTAGTTGAGCGTCGTGCCCGCCGACACCGTGTCGAGGGTGTTCTTGCCCTGGGTCTGCGTGGCGCCACCGACGACGAGGCCGCGCAGGAACTTGCCCGACTGGCCGCTCGAGGCGGTGTTGGAGTTGGCGAAGTACGAGGCGTACGGCGAGGCCGCCCACGCCGCCGAGGTGTAGAGCACGATCCAGCCAACGTACGGCCCGAGCCACTCGAGCACGACCGTGCGCACCTGATGGGCGGTGCCCGAGCCCAGCGTCGGCGCGAAGGCGATGGACGTCTCCGCGGCCGCGAGGGTGGGCGTCCAGCCGCCCGTGTCGTCTTGGAAGAGGTTGAGCACGAGGCGGTGGCCGTACTCCGGCCCCTGCGACGAGTTGGCGCCGTAGAAGCCGGTGTCGGCGTCGACCGAGCTGCCGGCGTTCAGCGCGCCGGGCGGGCGCAGGAACAGCGGGTCGCTGGCGATCGGGCCGCCCGGCGGCGTCGCCGACAGCGTGATCGTCGCGGAGTTGTTCAGCATGATGTTCCACACCGTGTGGCCGCCGCCGTTGTAGGCGGGGTACACGGTCGGGTTCAGGCCGATGTTGTTGGTGTGCAGGATCGGGCTGACCGGCTCGAGGACGCGACGGTGCGCGTGCTTGGGCACCGTGCCGCCAGGGTTGAGCAGCGGCGCGTCGGCCGTGCCGGCGAGGTCGGCCGTGAGCTTGACCGTCCCTCGCCGCGTCCCGTTCGCCGGGGCGGTGATGATCTGCTGCACCATGCTGCTGCTCCCTTACGCCGCGACGGCGAGCTTGTTGGCGTTCGTGCCGCTGATGCCGGTGACCGACGACCACGAGGTGCCGTTGGTCGAGGCGTAGGCGGTGCCACCCGTGAGCGGGACGGCCATGAAGGCGGCCGCGGTCGGCGACCAACCCACGGAGTAGAGCGTGCCGGCGCCGCCCGAGCGCGATGTCCACGTGGTGCCGTCGGTCGAGGTGAGGATCGTGCCGCTCGCGCCGACGGCGACGAACATGCCCAGCGTGCTCGAGTAGGCCACGGCGTTGAGGTTGTTCGTCGTACCCGAGGTGCGCGACGTCCACGAGACGCCGTCGGTGCTCGTGAAGATCGTGCCGCCGTTGCCGACCGCGACGAACAGGCCGCCGCCGAAGGCGACGCCGTTGAGCGGCTTGCCCGAGGTGTTGACCTGCGCGCGGGTGTAGGTGCCCGTGCCGCCCTGGCCGTTGACGTACCACACCTGGGGGTTGCCGCTCGAGTCCTGCTGGCCGACACCGACGACGCGGCCCTGGCCGCTAGCGCCCGAGCCGACGCCGTACGCCAAGCCCTGCACGCTGTAGCCCGCCGTCGTCGAGCCCTGGAGAGCCCACGACGTGCCGTCGTTGGTGGAGACGTAGAAGCCGGTGCTCGCTGCCACCCAGGCGGTGCCGGTGTAGAAGCCGACGTTGGTGTAGGTCGGCGGGGCGCCCACGGCCGTCCAGCTCGTCCCGTTGTTGGTCGACTTCGCGATGCCCTGCCCGGCGTCGGCGAGCAGCAGGACGCCCGTGCGCGCCGCGAGCCACGAGCAGCCCTGCGCTCCGTTGACGCCGTCGGTGCCCAGCGCGTTCGGGCTGGTGACGTCGGCGCTGGTGAAGTTGCCACCCGTCGACTTGTTGATGAACGTGTCGGTGTACCACGAGTTTCCGCTGTCGTACGTGCCGTTGTTCGCCACGACGAAGTCGGGCACGCTCGAGGTCGGCGTGGCCGCGGCCGACACCGTCGCGGTCGAGGTGCCGAGCGCGTTCGTGGCCGAGACGCGGACCTCGTACGACGTGCCGTTCGTGAGGCCGGTGATCGTCGCCGAGGTCGCCCAGCCCGCGGCATGGGAGAAGACCGTCCACGAGGTGTACGGGCTCGGCGCGTACTCGAGCACGTAGTCGGTGAGCGACTGACCCGTTCCGCCGACGTTGGCCGGCGCGACCCAGGTGACGCCGATCTGCGCGTCGCCGGCCGATGGGCTGACACCCGTGGGGGCGCCAGGAACGGTCGGCGTGGTGAGGCCGGTGACGGCGACCGGCGTGGCCCCGGTGCCGGCGGCGTTGATCGCGGTGACGCGGAAGGCGTAGGTGCTCGTCGAGACGAGGCCCGTCGCGGTGTAGGACGTCGTGGCGTTGTTGGCCGCGACCGTTACGTAGCCACCCGCGTCGGTCTTGAGCTCCACGAGGTAGCCCGTGACAGCCGCGCCGCCGTCACTGACCGGCGCGGTCCAGCCGACGGTGAGCGACGTGAGCGTGCCGCCGGTCTGCGCGAGCCCGGTGACGGCGCCCGGCGCGGTGGCCGTGGTAGCGCTGCTGATCTGCGTCCAGCGGCCGGTCGCGAAGGCGTTGCTCGCCGCGATGCGGTAGTAGTACGTGACGCCGTACGTCAGGCCCGTGTCGGTGTAGCTCAGGCCCGTGCCGGAGTAGATCGTCGTCCACGTCGAGCCGCTGTCGGCCGACCGCTGCACGAGGTAGCCGGTGATCGGCGAGGCGCCGGTCGAGCTGGGTGCGGTCCACGCGAGCGCGATCTGGCGCTGGCCGGGGGTCGGGGTGAACGACGCGACCTGGCCGGGCGCCTGCGGGACGGTCGAGGTGACGATGACGCTTCCCATCGCGCCCACGACGGTGCCCGACGCCTGCACCTGGAAGGTGACGAGGTACTGCCGGGCGTACTGCGTGTCGAAGCTCTGCGAGAGCGTGCCGCCCGTGCTCGAGGGCACCGAGCCGCCCGAGGTGCCCTTGTCGCCCGTGTTGTCGAGGGCGTAGGCGCGCACGATGTAGTCGGTGATCGAGTAGCCGCCCGTGTCGCTCGGCGCCGCGAACGTCGCCGCGATCTTGCTCGCGGTGCTCGTCGAGCCGGCCAGCGACGTCGGCGCGAGCGGGCGGTTGGAGGCGGCCACGACCGCGGCGTTGCGCGAGGTGACGGTCGGCCCGGCGCCGTAGGCGTTGGTCGCCGCGACGGTGACGTAGTACGTGCCCGCCGACAGGCCGGTGAAGGTGTAGGTGCCGTCGGTGTGCGCGGCGCTCGTGACCGTCGTGATGAGCGTCGCTGCGCTGCCCACGAGGCCGTCGATGTCGCCCGAGGGCGTCGTGACCTTCCACAGGTTGATGTCGAACTCGGTAACCGTCGAGCCGCCGTCGAACGGCGGCGTCCAGCGCACCGTGAGGCTCGAGCGGGTGGTCGCGGTGATGAGGACGTCGCAGGCGCCGAGCGGGGCCGCCGGCACGCCGTTCTCGTAGGTCTCGACGCCGTCGCGGGTGATCCACGAGTAGGCCGCGGCACCCAGGCTGCTCGCGGCCAGCGAGGCGTTGTAGCCGTCCTGCGCAGCGATGCGCGGGGAGAAGAGGCCGAGTTGCGGGTAGCGCGCGTCGGCGGCCGTCTGCGTGAGCCAGTACGTGTCCGGGCGCACCGCGGCGGTGCCGAGGCCGAGGTTGGTCCGCGCGGTGGCCGGGTTCGCGAGGTCGGAGAGGTTCGCCGACTTCTGGAGCCCACTGCTCTGCGCCGCGGCCACGGCGGCGGTCTGCGCGGCAGCAGCGGCGCCGGCAGCGTCGAACGCCGTCGAAGCCTGCGTGGCCGCCGAGCCGAGGCCGAGGTTCGTGCGTGCCGTCGCGGCGTTCGCGAGGTCGGAGAGGTTCGCGGTCTTCTGGAGCGAGGACGCCTGCGCGGCGGTGACCGCGGCGGTCTGAGCGGCAGCAGCGGCACCGAGCGCGTCGTAGTAGCCGTCGGCGGCCGTCTTGGTGAGCGCCCCTGCGCTGGCGAGCAGGTAGCGCGCGTCGCCTCGCGTCTGCGTGAGGTACTGCGAGTGCGGGTCGGCCGCGGCAACGTGGGCCGCGTCCTGGCCTGCGGCGTACGCCCGGTCGCCGTGCGGGTCGCCGGCCGAGAGGTGGCCGGCCAGGGCGGTCGCGGCAGCGGCGCGGTCGCCGTGCGGGTCCGCGGAGGCGACGTGGCCGGAGACGGCCGAGGCCGCGGCGCCGAGCGCGTCGTAGTAGCTGTCGGCGACGGTCTTGTTCAGCGCGCCCGAGCTCGCGAGCAGGTAGCGGGCGTCGCCGCGCGTCTGCGTGAGGTACTGCGTGTGCGGGTCGGCGGCCGCGACGTGCGCGGAGACGGCCGTGCTCGCGGCGCCGAGCGCGTCGTAGTACGTGTCGCCCTGGGTCTTGGTGATGCCGGAGGTCGCGACGATCGCGTACCGGCTGTCGGCCTCGGCTTGCGTGAGGTACTGCGGGTGCGGGTCGGCGGCCGCCGAGTGCGCCGCGAGGGCGGCCGTGGCCGCCGCCCGGTCGCCGTGCGGGTCGGTGGCGCTGCGGTGCACGGTCACGGCGCTCGTGGCCGCGCCGATCGGGTCGTAGTAGGTGTCGGCCTGCGCCTTGGTCAGATCGCCCGTGCCGCCACCACCCCCGCCGATGACGCCGCCGACGCCGAACGCGACCGGCGTGGCGCCGGGGAGGTCGGTCAGGCCGGCGCCGTCGGGCGTCGAGGTGGGCACGAGCACGAAGTAGGCATTGTCCCGGTTGCGGCCGCCGAGCACGAACTCTTCGACCGTCCAGACCCAGCCCTGGGGCGTGATCGACGTGTCGTCGGTGCACGTGAGCACGACCGAGCCCGAGCCGGTCGCGTCGAGCACGACCTCGATCGGGGACAGCGGGAAGACCGTGTCGGTGCTCGCCGAGAGAAGCTGCACCGTCGGGGTGAACCGCAGGTGGCCGGAAAGCGGCACACCGAGGGCGTCCTCGTAGTGGAAGACGACCGTGCGGGTCTCAGCCATGCCTACCTCCACGCTCGGCCTCTCCTGATTGTATTGCATCTGGCGCCAGCAGGAACGCGACGACCGCGGGGTTGCGGTCGAGCATGTCCACGAAGAACGGGCTGATCGCGGCCACGATGCGCTCAGCGGTGAAGCGCCCGTCGTCGATGCCGGCCGTGAGGTGGCAGGCGTGCAGCAGCTCGTGGGCGAACGTCTCTCGCGCGAGCTGCGGCGGCATCCCTGGCCGCAGCGCGATGGTGAGCGACTCGAGCCGCGTCTCGCCGTAGCACGAGGGCAGGTCTTCGAGCACGACCTCCCAGGCGAAGGGACCGACGTGCACGACCGCGGGGATCACTGCGCCACCAACCTCATGCTGACCGCGTGCTTGCGGTGCTTGCTGCGCATCGGCGTGCGGCACGACCGGCAGCGGTAGGCCGCGAACGCCGTGACGTTGGTCTTCACCCAGCCGTCGGGCTCGAGGTCGGTGCTCGTGCACGCCGGGCATCGGTCCTCGTCGTCCATGACGAGCAGGCCGAGGTTGAGCGTGGTCGGCATGAAGGGCCGGAGCCGCTCGTAGAGCGGGGGCAGGACGCGCGAGTCGCCGCGCGAGTACCGCTCGAGCCGGCGCCGCGCGGTCTCGTCGCCGTCGAACGCCGCCCACGCCTGCGCCGGGTCGTACTTCCCGCTCTTGTTGGGCAGCTCGAGGAAGTCGAGCAGGTAGGACAGCGACCGGCGCTCGAGGGCGAAGGCGCTGCTCGCGACGCGGTACAGGTCGACCCATCGCGGCGGCATCGGGGTGTCGACGCGGCCCTGAGCCCACGCCTGGCGAAGCCACTTCCTGTCGGCCTTGGGGCCGTTGAAGTCCATGACCACGTCCGCGCTGCTGATGAGCTCGGACATGCGCCGCGCGACGTGGAAGTGGTCGTCGGGGTCGTCCCACGCGGCCGCGAAGCCCGTGCCGCGCTGGCCGTACCACGCCCAGGACGCGCACAGGATGGGAAGGTCGGACGGGCGCACGTCCCACGTCTCGGGCGCCCAATATCCCTGGTGCTTGATGTCGGTCGGCTCGAACAGGTAGCGGGTGCCGATGCCCGGCAGCCGCTCGAGGTCGTAGAAGAGGATGCGCGGACCCTCGGGGTGCGCGGCCTCGGCCAGTCGGCCCATCACCGCACCTTGCCGACCCCGTTGCAGCACACACCGATCCGGTGGTGCCGCACGGTGGTGGGGGCGATGATGACGCCGAGGCCGGCCAGCCATCCGGCGATCCGGTCGTCGGACCATGCCTTCACGTTGCGCAGCCGATCCTCGACGAGCGTGCGGTCGTCCTCGTCGCACGACTCGAGCAGCTTCCAGACCTTGCAGCCGCGGATGGGCCGCTCCGTCTCGACCGGCGTGCCCTCGCTGATGAATCCCATGATGAGAGTGCTCCCGTTCTCTCGTGCGTGGGGTTAGTGCCGGTCGCGGCCGGCGGTGATGAGCGTGCAGGTCAGCGGGACGCGCACCGGGGTGCCCGGCTTCACGCGCAGACCGACCTTGGGGTTGAGCCGGTAGAAGCGGTCGGGGCTCATGCCCGACTGGCGGATGACCTCGACGCGGTCGAGCGTCGTGCGGCCGTTGACCTTGATGACGTGCAGGCCGTCGGCGACGGGCTGGTAGGGGATCGCGCCGCTCGGCGTCCAGGTGATCGCTCCGCGGAGCGGCAGACCCCACTTGTTCACGATGAGGCTGATGGGTACGAGGTCGACCTTGCCCTTGCGCTTGATGTCGGTCGACCACACGTAGCCGGGCTTGGTCGAGACGGTGGTGGCGTGGCCGGGGTCGACGCCCGGTCGGCCGAAGTAGGCGAGCATCCCGGCTCGGAAGTCGCCGATGTTGCGGACGACGTACTTCGACGGGATCGCCTCGAAGGCGCGGCGCGCGGTGCTCGCCCAGGCGTCAGCGCCGACGGCCGAGCGAGCGAACATCTGGCACAAGCCAGACCAATCGCGCGACGCGACGGCGACCTGCGCCTGGCACCACGCGACGATGAGCTGCCAGGTCGCCCTCATGCCGACGGAGTCCCGTCAGCGGGCGGGTCGACGGGCGCGGCCGGCTCGGTGTAGGCGTCCTGAGGTACGGCCTCGTGGTAGCCGGCCACCGTCACGCCCGCGGTCGCGTCGCCCTTCACGCCGTACTGCTGCGTGAGCGTGGTGAGCGCGGTGATGAGGATGGGCAGGACGGCCGCGATGACGGCGACGACGCCCTCGGCGAGACCCCAGGTCGTGTAGGTCTGCTGGACCCACAGCAGCAGAGCGAGCGCGGCGGCGCCGGCCAGAGCGAACACGTAGTGCCGCAGCGCGGGCGGCAGCTTGTCGAGGATTCCGGTCATGGTGCTGGTGCTCCCTTTCACTGATACGCCATCACGACGATCGCGATGACGGAGGCGAAGGCCGCGATGGCGGCGATGACGACGGCGGCCACGGTCCAGCCCGAGGTCGCCATGCGGCGGTCCTCGGCCTGCTCACCGAGCCGCGCCTTGAGGGCGGCGACGTCGACCTCGAGCGCGCCGACGCGGGTCGACAGTCCGCCGACGGCTGCCTCTACTCGGGTAGACGCCTCGGCGGCAGCCTTCGCGGCCGCGCGCGTCTCGCCTACCGCGAGCAGCAGCGCGTCGTTGCGGCCGCCGTAGCGCGGGGCGGGTGCGGCGAGGTCTTCGACCGCATCGGTGCTCTCGCTCATGGATTCCTCACAGGCAGGGTTGGACGACGACGGTCGGGAAGCTGAGGGTCACGGTCTGCCCCGCGGTGCCGCTCGCGGCCGTCACCTCGGCTCGGTAAGAGGTGCCGGGGTTCAGCCCTTGGAACAGGAAGGACGCGCCGAGCGAGAAGGTGCCGGCGCCGGCTGGAACCTCGATCAGAGGGTTCGCGTAGGTCGCGACCTGCGCGCCGTCGGAGACGCGCACGATGCGCAGCGAGGCCAGCGCGCGCGCGGTCGCGGTCGGCGTCAGGCGAGCCTTGAGGTGCACGATGACCGCGCCGTTGCTCGGCGCGACGAACGCCGCGGAGTGGATCGGCGAGAGCGTCGTGAGCGAGGTCGCCGTCACGCTCCAGCTCGACGCGCTCTGCCCGATGCCCTCGACGGCCGTGGGCACCGCGTTGGCGCCGAGCACGAGCATCCGGTTGCCGGTGACCGCGACGCGCACCGAGTCGCCGACACGGGTGACGTAGCCCTGCACGACCGGCACGTTCGGGATCGAGGTGCCGTCGGCGAGGATGATCGTGACCGAGGATGCGGCCGCCGCGCTGACCGTGGCATCGACGATCGTGACGGCGTCGTTGACGGCCTGCGCGACCGCCTTGCGCTGCGCGAGGTGCACCGAGTCGAGCAT
>Ga0228698_1001570_pt1 | contig 10867 bp, 7 predicted proteins | sample McNCre117_Aug_MG_FD_178015 | JGI IMG/M metagenome (GOLD analysis project Ga0228698, IMG submission 178015) | Freshwater microbial communities from McNutts Creek, Athens, Georgia, United States - 1-17_Aug_MG | ecosystem: Environmental > Aquatic > Freshwater > Creek | place: USA: Georgia...
CCGCGACCTGATCGCCGCCCACTTCCCGCGCGGCACCAAGGTCACCGACCCGCCGGGCGGCTTCATCCTGTGGGTGGAGTTGCCGGGGGGCGTGGATTCGATGCAGCTGTTCAGGCGCTGCCTGGACGAGAAGATCTGCATCGCCCCGGGCACGATGTTCAGCGCCACCGACCGCTACCGCCACTGCGTGCGGCTGGGCGTGGGCGGCCGCTGGGACGAGGGCCAGCGCAACGCGCTGCGCCGCGTGGGCGAGATCGCCTGCGAACTGGCCCTGGCCGGGGCCGTGCCTGGCGGCAAGACATGTTGATGTTGACCCCCACGCTCCAGAAATGGGGCCCCCACGCTCCCTCCGGTCGCTGCCCCCGAGGGGGCTCCGCTGGCGGCCCGGCAAAGCCGAGGGATGTTGGCCCCCAGGCTCCCTCCGGTCGCCACCCCCCGAGGGGGCTCCGCTGGCGGCCCGGCAAAGCCGGTTCCGCGGCGGGGGCTTGGTTGAGCGTGATCGCGCCGCGATCACGGTGAAGACGGCGTCGACGCCATCTTCACGTCCTGGGGTGGCATCGCGGCTTGCGGGGGCGCGGCGGCTGTCTGCGGGCGCGAAGCGCCCTCAGCCGGCGCGCCCGGGGCCCCGGCGGGACCGCGCAGCGGACCAGGCCGACGCCCCGAACAGTTGAGCGGCGCTGTGCGTCCGCTCCAACGTTGTCGAACTTTCCATCCGGGGTGGCCAGGCGCGATGTTCCAACGGCCGAAACGGTGCCGGAGGACTCGGTGGTGGGGAGTGTCTGGAGCGGCCGTAGAGGCGGCAAGAAGCGCAGCGGAGGTGGGCGTCGGCGTACCCGCCGACTCGTTATCTGACTCGCGCTGATTGTCCGAAGCCCAGCGACGCAAAGCGGAGCAGGGCAAGTTCAGCGCGCGCCCACCGCAGCGAGCATCGCAGCGAACCCCCTGCGGAGCAGGGGGCGCCGGCCCGGCCGCGCCAGACACTCCCCACCAGCGAGGCCGTCCCCGCTACAACAGTCGCCCCCGCTGCAACAACAGCAGCAGAAAGGATCAGCGGTAAAACGCCTCCACCACCCCCTTGACCTTGATCAGCAGCGGCTGCCCGCGCCGGTCACGCGTCTTGCCCGCCGGCACGCGGATCCAGCCTTCGCTGACGCAATACTCTTCGACGTCGTTGCGCTCCTTGCCGTTGAAGCGGATGCCGATGTCGTGCTCGAAGGCCGCGGCCAGGTGGAAGGGGCTGCGCGGGTCGGCGCTGAGGTGGTCGGGCAGGTCGGGGCGCGCGGGCGTCGAAGAGGTGTCGGTCATGGAACGGATGCAGTGAGGTGAGGATGGGCCTGGGGCCTGGCGCGATCACCAGCGGCCCGAACCCGCCATTTTCGCCCGAATCCGGGCGCACCGGTGGCCTCAGACCGGGCCGTCGCCCACCACCTCGGCCGCGGCACGGAAGGCCTCGACCGCCGTGGGCACGCCGCAGTACACGGTGGCGTGCAGCAGCACTTCCTGGATCTCGGCCACGGTGGCGCCGTTGTTGAGCGCGCCGCGCACATGGCCCTTGAGCTCGTTGGACTTGCCCAGCGCGGTCAGCATGGCCACGGTGACCAGGCTGCGGGTCTTCAGGTCCAGCCCCGGGCGCTGCCACACATCGCCCCAGGCATTGCGCGTGATGTGCTGCTGGATGGGCGCGGTGAAGGGCGTGACGCCCGCGTAGGCGCGCTCGACGAACGCGTCGCCCATGACCTGGGCGCGCATGGCCAGGCCCTGGTCGAACTGGGCGTCACCGCTGGGGGTGGCGGGAACGGCGGACGAGGACGAGGACGGGGTGGACGGGGTCGGGGTGGGCTGGCTCATGGCGTGATCGCTCGGCAAATCGGCCGAGCATATCGCCCCCGGCTCAGGCCCCGCGCGCGCCGGCCAGGATCTCGGTGCTGAGGCGGTCCAGGTTCTGCTCGTTGGCCGGGCCCACGATGGCCCGCAGCGCGTCCAGCACCTCGGCGTCGTCGAACACCTGCACCCAGTCGAGGTGGCAGCCCGGGGCCTCGGGCTCCTGCGTCTCCGACAGCGTCAGGGTCAGCGTGAAATGCGGCGCGTTGAGGTGCTCGATGACCAGGCGTTCGCCGGGCTGCAGGTCCACGAAGCGGGATTCATTGGCATAGCGCTGGCCGTCCGGGCCCACCATGTCGAACAGCCAGCGGCCCCCGGGCACCGGCTCGCACACGCGGAACTCGTTGAGGAAGCCGGCCGGCCCCCACCAGCGGGCCAGGCGCACCGGGTCGACCAGGGCCGCCCACACGGCGCGCACGGGCCAGGGCAGCAGGCGCCGCGTGGCACAGGTGCGCGCGGCCAGGGCCACGGCAGGGTCGACGGGATCCGTGGGGGCGGCAGCGTGGTGCATGGCGGGCGGGCGGTGGATGACAAGGGCACCCATCGGAGGCGACGATGGGCCGCGAGCCTACCCGGCGCACGGGGCGGTGGTCAACGAGACCCCACCCGCGACCGAGGCTTGGCGAAGGCCGTGAGCACAGCCGCTGACCTTGGCCGCAGGCATCGATCAGCCGCGCCAGCCGGCGCGCCCGGGTGGCGTCCTGCTTGGCCCCGGCCAGCCAGCACTGCATGCGGTGCCGCCAATGCGGCGGGCCGGCGTCATAGAAGGCCTGCGCGACCGGGGTCGCGGCGAACGCGGCCAGCGCCTGGGGCGACAGCGGCGGCGTGGCCGGCTGCTCGAACGCGTAGACCGCGCTGCGGTCCTGGCGGCGCAGGGCGAACGCGGCCCGGCCGGCGGGCTGCACCCGGCCTTCCGCCTCGAGCTGGGCCATGCGGGCGATGTTCACCGCGCTCCAGATCGAGGTCGGGCGGCGGCGGGTGAAGCGGATGCGGTAATGCTCGTCGTCGATGCGCTGACGCACCGCGTCGATCCAGCCCACGCACAGCGCCTCGTCCACGGCCTCGGGCCAGCTGAGGCCGGCGCGGCCGGTGTGGCGCTTGACGAAGCCCACGTGCACCTCGCTGGCGGTGTCGGCATGGGCCTGCAACCAGTCGCGGAACGCGGCGGGGCTGGCAAAGAAGATCGGGGGCGGCAGGTCGGGGCGCACGGGCGGCGGGTGGGAAGATCGTGAGGAGAGGCGTTGCGGCAGGGCGGCGACGCGTGGGCGGGGCAAGTTCACGAGCCTAGCAGCGGCCCGGGGCCGGCGGCGATCGGGGTTTGAACGACGGCAGCCCCGGGGCCCGTGGCCGCCGGGCGGGGGCCGTTGGCGGACAGCGGCGATGCCGGGCGAGGTCACCGGACGTCACCAAACGTGACGCGGCGAGCGGCCGCTTGTCCCACCGTGGCACAAAAACATCGCCCGCCGGCAGGAATCGCAGGAACCGAACGGCTTTGGCCCCGCTGATCGTTTGTCCTCATCCGCTCGGAGACAATATATTGCGCTGCACCATGGCCGTTCCCGGTCATGGGTTTGTCGCAGCCCGCCGGCATGCTCCGGCAGCGCGCGGCCCCGCCGCCGAACGACCGAACCCCCATGCAAGACCAGTCCACCCTCACCGCCCGCACCTCCGACCGCGCCCCTGCCCTGGGGGCTGCCCCGGCGCTGCCGCGCTCGCGCCCCTTGATCGGCTCGGTGGAACGGGTGCCCGCGGTGGACGCACTGGTGATCGGCGGGCCGGTGATCCGCCCCTCGCAACTGCCGGAGCCGGATGCGGCCGGCGCCCCGCTGTCCCTGGCCCGCCAGGCGGGCCCGATGTGGGTGCCGACGCTGGCCGCGCTGTTCGTGCTGGGCAGCACGGGGGCCGCCGTGGGCCTGGCCTGGGTGGTCAGCCACGCGGCCTGACCCCTCACGAAGCGAACCCGCCGGGTGGCGGGTTCGGGGGCCGGCCACAGGGGCCGGCCTGCCCACCGACGCCACCGACGCCATGGTCGTCCGGGGCGTTGGGGCGCTGGGGCGAGGTCTCGGGGCCTGGATGGGCCTGATCAGCTGACCTTGACCGCGGTCCACGCGGCGGCCACCGCGTTGTATTCGGCCGAGCCGCTGCCGTACAGATAGGCCGCCGCGCTGAGCGTGGCCGCCCGCGCATTGGTGTACTTGCTGCTGCTGGTCATGTAGACGGTCAGCGCGCGGTACCAGATCTTCTCGGCCTTGGCGCGGCCGATGCCGGTCACCACGGGGCCGCCGCTGGCCACACGGGTGTCGCTGCTGCCGCAGGTCTTGCTGCCCGTGCTGCTGTAGGCGTTGGCCGCCGAGCCTTCCGAGAGCAGGTAGAAGAAGTGGTTGGCCACGCCCGAGCTGTAGTGCACGTCGAGGTTGCCCACCGTGCTGTAGTAGCAGTCGGCCGACGCGCCGTCCTTGGACGGCTGGATCATCGAGCGCAGGTAGTTGCCCGAGGTCTTGTACAGCTTCTCGCCGATCAGGTAGTCACCGGCGTCCTTGCTGTTGGCCGCGTAGAACTCCACGGCCGTGCCGAAGATGTCGCTGGTGGCTTCGTTGAGGCCGCCGGACTGGCCCGAGTAGACCAGGTTGGCCGTGCGGCTGGTGACGCCGTGGGTCATCTCGTGCCCGGCCACGTCCAGCGAGTCGAAGGGGTTGAACGTGGTGCCGTCGCCGTCGCCATAGGTCATGCAGTAGCAACTGTCGTCCCAGTAGGCGTTGTTGTAGGCGCTGCTGTAGTGCACACGGTTGGTGGCCCCGGTGCCGGCGCCGTCGATGCCCAGGCGGCCGTGCACGTTCTTGTAGTAGTCCCAGGTGACGGCCGTGCCGTACTGGGCGTCCACGCCCACCGTGGCGCGGCTGCTGAGCAGGCCGGTGCCCCAGGCGTTGTCGCTGTCCGTGAAGATGCTGCCCGAGCCCGAGGTGCCGTTCTTCATGTCCACCGTCTTCTGGCTGCCGCGCGAGGGGTCGCGCAGCTCGTAGCCGCCGGAGATGCTGTTGGTGGTCAGGGGCACGTTACCCACGTAGAAGCCGTTGCCGGTGCCCGAGGCCGAGGCAGTGTGGATGGTGTCCCAGCGCTCCAGCACCTGGCCGCTGTGCGCATCGACGATCACGCGCTGGTCCTGCGGCGTGCCGTCGGCCTGGCGGCCCAACACGCGCACTTCCCAGGCCAGCGCCGGCTGGTCGCCTCGCGCCCACACCACCAGCTCGGCCTTCTTGCCGTCGTGCTGGAAGCCGGCTTGGTGGGCCAGGGCCGCAGCGGCGGCCGCGGCGTGGCCCACGCGCGGGACACTGCCCACCTGGACCAGGTGTTCGAGGGTGCGTGAGACGCTGTCGAAGTGGCCGTGCGCGTCGCTGTGGACGACCAGGTCGCCCCCGATCACGCGCAGGCCATTGACCTGGCGGTCGAAGCGCACATGGGTGCTGCCTTCGGCGTCGACGATGATGTCCCGGACCGCGTAGGTGTGGCCGGCGGCGTGCATCGAATGGCCGGGGAAGGCTTCGATGTGGGCGCGGGCGCGCGCTTCGACGGCGGCCAGATCGGCGGCCGTGGCGGACAGGGCGGAGCACAGGGCCAGGGCGGCCAGCGCGCTCATCGTCAGCTTGGAAATGCCTTGCATGGTGTGTCTTTCAAAGTTGGGTACATGGATTGAAAGCAGCCCCCCAGGACGGCCGGTGCTTGTGGCACCGGCCGGGCGATCGTTGTGTTTGTGATGGAGCGGGGCGGAGTTTGCAAGGCGGCGACCGGGGGTGGGCATGAGGGAAATTCCTGAATGCAAGCTGTCCTGGCCGGCGCAGTGAACCAGGTCGGGGCATACCCCAGGGCCTATCCCGCGTTTGCATGAAGGGCGAACCCTGGGCTGCACGGGCTTGATGCGCGGGGCCTGGGAGATGGCCCGCAGGTGGCGCTTGTTGGTGCGGGTGAGCCATGACGGGGGATACCCGGGGGGGTGGCTCAGGCGTTGCGCCAGGGGCACAGTGTCAGGTTGCCCGTATTTGCAGCAGGCGCCTCCTGAGTTATCGCGCTCGCGCGCAGCGGCCGAGACCTTTGTAGCGGTGCCGGCCTCGGCGCTGGTGTGTGTGGTGGTGCGACGTTGGAGCGGACGCTCACGCGCCGCTCAACTGTTGGGGGCGTCGGCTGGGTCCGCTGCGCGATCCCGCCGGGGCCCCGGGCGCGCCGGCTGGTTGGCGCTGCGCGCCGCCCAGACCGCCGCCGCGCCCCGACGCCGCCTTCAGCGTGATCGCGGTGCGATCGCGCTCAACCAAGCCCCCGCCGCGGAACCGGCTTTGCCGGGCCGCCAGCGGAGCCCCCCCTGGGGGGTGGCGACCGGAGGGAGCCTGGGGGTCAATATTTCTCCGCCTTCACCGAGATCGCGGCGCGATCACGCTCAACCCAGCCCCCGCCGCGGAACCGGCTTTGCCGGGCCGCCAGCGGAGCCCCCTCGGGGGGTGGCGACCGGAGGGCGCCTGGGGGTCAACATCCAACAAAAAACGGGCCCCGAAGGGCCCGCATGAATGCACTCGCGACGGTGGTCGGCTGCTCAGGACAGTGACCGCCCTCGGGCGCTGACAACACGGAGTCGCCCGCCGCACGGCGGGCGCTTCCTCAGGCGGCGCCGGCCGGAACCGGCACCCCCTCCCACACTCCCGCAGAACGGGAATCCTGTTTCACTGGGCACCGCCCACCACGAAGACCACGGCGGTGCGGGCCGGGATCGTGAAGCTGCCGGTGGCCGCGTCGTAGCGGGCCTGGGCGGCGCGCTTGTCGGCGGCATTGGCCGCGCGGTGCACCGGGTGCAGCGCGAAGGCCTTGCCCTTGAGGGCGGCGATGCTCAGCTGGTGCTCCTGCTTGTCCACGTTGACGAAGTAGGCCAACTCGGCGAAGTTGGCGCCGGCGTAGCCGCTGCCGTCCAGGTCGCCGACCAGCACCGTGGGCTCGGCTTGCGAGCCGGTGTTGAAGAAGCGCAGGCGGGCCTTGATGTCGTCGGCGGTGCGCAGACGCAGCAGGGTCGTGCTCTTGCGGATCTTCAGCAGGTCGCGGAACTGGTCGCGGGCGAAGCCGATCTCGGTGGACGTGGGCTTGATCGCGGCATTGGTCAGCAGCGGGCGCAGCAGGTCCCAGTTGCTGCCGTTGTCGTTGGCCCCGGGCAGGCCCACGCCGAAGTTGTCGTCGGCATAGGTCCAGTCCAGGCGATTGAACCAGTCGCCGGCGTCATAGCTGTTCTTGTCCATCGACTTGCTGCGCAGCGTGTCGATGCCGGCGTGGAAGTACGAGATGCCCTGGGCGAAGCTGTTGATGGCCGCCCCCAGCATCTGCACGCGGGCGCGGTCCTCGCGGCTGGTGGCCGTGGGCAGCTTCCACACGTTGTTGTCGAACAGCGTGGTGTTGTCGTGGTTCTCCACGTAGTTCACCACCTCGGCCGGGTCGACCACGAAGCCGGCCGGGATGCCGCCCACGTTGATCTGCTCCAGCGGCAGGGTCGCGTCCCAGCTGGTGGTCATCACGTAGCTGCGGATCGAGCCGGCCAGCGAGCTGCGGATCAGGTCGCCATACCAGGCCAAGGTACCCCGGTCACCACCGGTGCCATAGGCATTCGGGTCGAACCACAGGCCGTTGATGTAGCCCTGGTTGGCGAACTGCGCGGTGCCGGTATCGAAGCCGCTGCCGCCCCGCACCGCGTCGCGGATGAAGGGGTTGAAGCTGCCGATGCCCGAGCCGTTGAGCGAGTTCATCTCGGCCTGGACGAAGCGCGCGCCATTGGCCACGGCCCCGAAGTTCCAGCCTTCGCCCAGCAGCTGCACCGGGCGGCCGGCGGCCACGGCCACCTTGGCCTTGAGCTCTTCGAGCACGGCGCGGGGCAGCATGCCCATGATGTCGAACCGGATCGAGCTGACGTGGTAATCGCGGGCCCACACGATGGCCGAGTCGATCATCAGCTTGCCCATCATGTGGTTCTCGGTGGCCGTGTCGTCACAGCACAAATCACGCAGCACGTTGCCGGCCGCGTCCAGCCGGTGGTAGTAACCGGGGACGATGCGGTCCAGCACCGAGTGGTCGTTCTGGCCCGAGGCGCTGGTGTGGTTGAACACCAGGTCCATGCCCACGCGCAGGCCGGCCTTGTTCAGCGCCTGCACCATGCGGCGGAACTCGACGATGCGGGTGTGACCGTCGCTGACCGCGCTGGCGTAGCTGCCTTCGGGGGCGTTGAAGTGGTACGGGGCGTAGCCCCAGTTGAAGCAGTCCTGGGCGGCCGTGGCGGCCACCAGGGCTTGCGGCGCGCTGTCGTCGGGCGACGCGGCCACGGGGGCAGGGGTCACGCAATGCTTCTCGTCCACGCTGGCGTAGTCGAACGTGGGCAGCAGGTGCACGTCGGTCAGGCCGGCCTGGGCCAGCGCACGCAGGTGCTTCATGCCGTGGCTGCCGGCATCGGTGAAGGCCAGGTACTTGCCGCGGTGCTCGGCCGGCACGGAGGCGTCGCTGACCGAGAAGTCGCGGATGTGCAGTTCGTAGATCGACATGTCGGGCGAGACCGCGACCGTGGCCGGCGGCTGGCTGGCGTCCCAGCCCGCGGGCTTGTAGGCGGGCGAGGCCAGGTCGGCGACGAAGCTGCGCTGGCTGTTGCCCGACAGGCTCACCGAGTACGGGTCGGTGACGATGTTGCGCACCACGCCCACGCCACGCACGAAGGTGCGCACGCCGAAGCGGTAGTACTGGCCGCTGTGGTCACCACGGGCGGTGTACTGCCAGATGCCGGTGGCGGCATCCTGGGTCATGGCCACGGCCTTGCTGGCCGGGTCGTTCGCGTTCGGGTACAGGTACAGCGCCACGCCCTGGGCCGTGGGGGCCCACAGCTTGAAGATGGTGTTGCCGCCGGCCACGTGCACGCCCAGGTCGCTGACGTCGTAGGCCGCGGCATAGAGCGCGTCCAGCGCGCCGGCCACCTGCAGGGTGGTCGCGTTCTGCACGCGGCCGTCGGCGTCTTCCTGCACCAGCACCAGTTGCTGGGTCAGCAGGCCCTTGAGCGCGGCCTGGTCGGCGCTGCGCACCTGGTACACGGCGCCGCCGGCCAGGTACTTGAAGCGGGTGGCGGCCTCGGTGGGCACGGTGCCGGTGAACGCATCCAGCGTGATCGAGCGGTCGGCGCCGCTGACCAGGGCGTCCCGGGCCACGACGATCTGGCCGGTGGCCGACGCGTAGAGCTTGACGGTGCCGCCGGCGGCCACGCGGGGCCACTTGATCAGGCTGCCGTCCAGCCACACGGCTCGGGCGTCGGTGCTGGAGACCGAGCGGGTGTCGGGGGCACTGACATGGACCTGCGGGTCCTGCTCGACCAGCCAGACTTCGCCGACCTGGCCGCTGATGGCCAGCGCGCCGTACTCGATGTGCACGTTGCTGGTCCAGCCGTCCTTGTCGTTCTGGTTGGGCGCCATGCCGTGCAGCACGAACTCCAGCGAGGTGCTGCCGGGGCTGGTCCTGGGGTTGACCACGGGCAGGTCGAACACGATCTCGCCGGTGCCCAGGCTGTAGTTGGCCAGCGCGCTGAACGGGGTCGGGTTGTTCCAGTCGCCGATGCTCAGGCCCGCGGGCAGGCGGGCCGTGTCCAGGCCGCTGCCGCCCCACAGGTGCAGGCCCCAGTTGGCGTAGTCACCGGCAAAGCGCTTGTAGTGCACGCGCACCGTGGCGATGTCCAGGGTCACGGCCAGCGGGTTCTGCGCGTAGTTGGTGCTGTCGTTCTGCAGGCGCCAGATCTCGTTGGCCCCGGCATTGAGCGTGTAGCTCTGGTCGGCGCCGCCGTTGTCCTTGTTGTCGCCGTTGTGCAGCAGGAAGCCCACGGTGCCCGAGGACGCGTTCAGCGGCACGTCGTAGTAGACGCCGTAGTCGTCGTTGCCGGCGGCGTTCCAGCCCTGGTTCCAGCCCGGGTCGTTGCCCGCGCCCCAGGTGTGGATCTGCCAGCCGGTGTAGTCGGCGGCGCTGCGGTGGTAGTGCACGCGCAGCGTGGTGGCCACCGCGCTCTGCGCACGGGCCCGGGCTTGGCCGGCGGGCACCGGGATCAGCACGGACTGGGCCTCGGCGGCATCGGCCGCGGCCAGGGACGCGTCCGCGGACGGGGCTTGGCCCCCGCCGCACGCGGCCATCAGGCCGCTGGTGGCCAGCACGGCCAACACCTGGCGCGCTCTGCGCAGCCAGCTCCTGGGGTCGATGAACATGGACTGCTCCTGGGGACGTCGTTTTCAAGCACGGGCGCCGCATCGCCGCCCGGCGATCGCGCATCAGGAGGTGAGCATATGAAACAAAACTACATTTCTTGATCAGGGATTTCACCGGCTTTACCGGGATATTTGCCTCACCATGTAGTTAAACAAGCTCGATAACGCCCAGGGTGAACAACAGTTCCGTAGGTACAGGAATGTTGGCGGGCAGGCAGGTACCGGCCTGGCCGGGGCGGCCACGCCGTGCGTCGGAGGGGGGGGGCCGGAAGACGGCCGGGCCGGCTCAGGCGCGGGCCGAGACGAACACGCCGGCGGGCTGCAGGAAGATGGCCGCGACCAGGCGCGCGTGCACGGTCCAGGCCTGGCCGCCGGGGCGGCTGGAGACCACCTGGGCCACCACGTCCAGCGCCTCGTCGACGATGCGCACGACCTGGCCGGCGGCCAGCGGCTGGGCGGCATAGACGCTCAGGCCGGTCAGCGAGATGTCGCGCCAGCGCACGGGCAGGCGCTGCGCCGGCCAGCCCACGCTGAGCGTGGCCATCTGGCTGCGGTCGCGGCGGGTGCTGCCGCGGCGGCCGAACAGTTCGTGGCCGGCGGCCGCGGCGCTGGGCAGCGCTGCCAGCGGCGCGTCGCAATGCAGGCAGCGGGTGTCCAGGCGGATCGTGGGTGGCAGGTGGGTGCCGCAGACCGGGCAGCCCGGGCCCAGGGGGGGCAGCGGGGCGCTGCCGGTGGGTGCG
>Ga0228698_1001571_pt1 | contig 10866 bp, 10 predicted proteins | sample McNCre117_Aug_MG_FD_178015 | JGI IMG/M metagenome (GOLD analysis project Ga0228698, IMG submission 178015) | Freshwater microbial communities from McNutts Creek, Athens, Georgia, United States - 1-17_Aug_MG | ecosystem: Environmental > Aquatic > Freshwater > Creek | place: USA: Georgia...
GGAATACGGGAGGATATGAGTATCCGGTGTTCTGGGGAATTGCCGCCGTCGCGGTCGCGTTGACGGAATTCAAGCGGATGGCCGCCACCTCAGAAAATCGGCGCCCTGCCGCATCCCTCAACGGCCTCAGGCACGCCTGAGAAAGCCTTGATCCCGCACGGGGCGCAGCAAGCGACAGGCCGCTGCGCCCTGCACATTCACCGGCAACGATTTCTGAATTGCACGTCACGCAGGGTGCGTCGCCGCTGCGCAATCCAATCCTGCGTGCCTGCGCTTTGCGGTTGACGCGCCAAAGCGTCCAACTCGGCGATTTCCTGGGAAATCCCGGCGCAGTTGATTTCCGCCGCGGCATGCACCTGGACCTGCGACTGCACCACGGTGCGAGAGGACGACTGGGGCGCCGCGTACAACGCTTCGGCGTCGGCGCGCACCTTGTTGCCGATCTGAACCTGCTGCTCGAAGGGCATGTTGTCCGGCACGGTGACCGTTCGATCGATCAAGGCGTTGTGCTTGGAGCAATGCACCGACGACCAAAAAGTCCCGCCCTCCGGGTTCTTGCAGTGAAACAAGGTGGCAGCCGGACTTGCCGTCGTCACACCGGCCAGGGCCATGACTGAAATCATCCATCGAAGCATCGAACTCACCCCATCCCGGGCAGAAAAATAGAACCGGTCACCCGCCCAGTTTGTCCTGTGTTTTCAAGTCGAAATCGCTCGCCGCGTGCCGCTCATGCAGCTGGCTGGCCGGGTCGCCCCAGGTGCGATTGACCTTGCGGCCGCGCTGCACCGCGGGGCGTTGGGCGATCTCGTCGGCCCAGCGGATGACGTGCTCGTACTCGTGCACCGACAGAAACTCACCGGCCTCGTAAATCTGCCCCTTGGCCAGCGCGCCATACCAGGGCCAGACGGCGATGTCGGCGATCGTGTAATCGTCGCCCGCCAGGTAGCGGCTTTCACCGAGGCGGCGGTTGAGCACGTCCATCTGCCGCTTGGCCTCCATCGCGAAGCGGTCGATGGCGTATTCGATCTTGGTCGGCGCGTAGGCGTAGAAATGCCCGAAACCACCGCCCAGATACGGCGCACTGCCCATTTGCCAGAACAGCCAGGACAGGCATTCGGCCTTTTTGGCGCCGGTGGGCAGGAAGGCGTTGCCGAATTTCTCGGCCAGGTACAGCAGGATCGCGCCGGATTCGAAGACGCGCACCGGCTCCGGGCCGCTGCGGTCGAGCAGCGCGGGAATCTTGGAATTGGGGTTGACGTCGACGAAACCACTGCCGAACTGGTCGCCCTCCTGGATGCGGATCAGCCAGGCGTCGTATTCGGCGCCCGCATGCCCGGCGGCGAGCAGCTCTTCGAGCATCACCGTGACCTTGACGCCGTTGGGCGTTGCCAGGGAATAGAGCTGCAGCGGGTGCAGGCCCACCGGCAGGTCCTTGTCGTGGGTCGGCCCGGCCATCGGGCGGTTGATGTTGGCGAAGCGCCCGCCGCTGGCCTTGGACCAGGTCCAAACGCGCGGGGGGGTGTAGTCGGCGGGCGGGGGGTGGGTGGGGTCGCTGCTCATGCGCCCCAGTGTACGCAGCGGGCGTCGCGGCGTCACCGCTGCGGCTATGCCGCCGCCGTGCCGCCGTCGTGTCGCCGCCCGGCCACATCAGCGCTCGGCGACGTAGTGGCGCACCTTGACCCGCTCGCCATCGGCCAGGAAGCCATTGACGCGGGCCTGCAGATCGCGGTCGGCTTCGGTGGCGCGCTCGCGCTGGCGCAGGTAGTCCGCCCAGCTGCCGACGATGAAGCGCTCGACGTAGCGGCTGCGGTCGTCCAGATCGCGGTACAGGCGCCAAAAGGTGGCGCCGTCGCGCTGGCGCGGCGCGCGCAGCAGCTCGGCAGCGACGAGGAACTCGGCCACCTCGGCCGCGCGGACGCGGTAGATCAGCTCCACCGCCACCGGGCCGTCATCGGGCGCGGGCTCGTCGTCGAACTGCAGGCCCTTGAAAGGCGCCTGGGTGACCTCGTCGGCGCCGCCGATGCGCAGCGGAAAGCGCCGGGCCAGGAAAACCCCGGCCAGCAGCAGCGCAGCCGCCACCAGCAGCGCGGTCTGCAGCCCGGCCACGCCCGCAACCGCGCCCCAGAAGGCCGAGCCGATGGCGAAGGAGCCGAGCGCCGACAGCACATGCAGCGCGGTGGCCCGCGAGCGCACCCAGGGCGGCGCGCTGGTCTGCGTGGCGGTGTTGAAGGTGGCCATCACGCTCATCCAGGCGCCGCCGGCCGCAGCCAGCGAGACATAGACCGGCGGCGACCAGCGCGACAACGCGGCCACGCCCATCGCCGTGGCGAAAACGACGCAGGACGTGGCGACCAGCCCCTCCAGGCCCAGGCGCTGGCGCAGCCGGCCGATCACCAGCCCGGCGGCCACCGCGCCGCCGCCCAGGCAGCCCATCATCAGGCCGTAGCCCTCGGCGCCCGAGCCCAGGCGCTGCGCACCGATGGCCGGCAGCAGCGCCCACAGGGCCGAGCCGGCCCCGCCGTAGGCGGCGGTGCGCACGAGCTGGGCCAGGATGGTGTGGGAGTGCCAAGCGTAGCGCAGCCCGGCGAGTGTGCCGCCCCAGAGCCGCTCGGGCGGCAGGCGGCTGGCAGGGTGGGGGCGCGGCGGCCAGCGGTCGATCGCCCAGGCCAGCGTCAGCACGCCCATCAGCGCCATCAGCAGCACGACGCCGCCCGCCCGGCCCGAGGCCAGGGTCAGGCTGGCGCCGCCATCGGCGGCCGAGCCGGAACTGGCCATCGACCAGGCCGAAACGCCGCCGTAGATCAGGCCGGCCGCGGTGGGCCCCAGCGCGCGCGCGGCGTTGTAGGCGATGCTCATCGCGACGATGGCCTGGGGCAGCTGCTCGCGAGGCAGGATCTCGGCCACCGCCGAGTTCCAGGCCGGCGACAGCACGGCGGTGCAGCAGCCGGTGACGCAGGTCAGCAGCAGGATCGTCGCCGGCCCCGCCCAGCCCAGCGCCAGCAGCGTGCCCAGCAGGGCGACGGCCACCGCCTGCACCGCGAGTGCACCCAGGATCAGGCGGCGCCGGTCGGTGGTGTCGGCCAGCACGCCCGAAGGCAGCGCCAGCGCGAACATCGGCAGGAAGACGGCCGTCTGCACCAGCGCGGCGAGGAAGGACGAGCCGGCGCGGTCCACCATCAGCCAGGCCGCGGCCATGGTGTGCATCGCGTTGGCGATGAAGTAGAGCGCGCTGGCGACCCAGATGCCGCGGAACACCGGGTGCTGCAGCGTGGCGAACAGGCCCGACGAAGCGGCGGGCGGCGGCGTGGGCGGTGTTGGCGGGGGTGTGGCGGCGGATTCGGTCATGGGCGCGCCATTATGGGCAGCCCGGCCGCGCCCTGCCCGTCAGGACTTGAGCGCCAGCACCTGCGGAATCGACTCGGCGAGGTGGTCGAACACGCGCCGCACCACCGCGCTGCCGTGGATCTCCCGGTGCACCGCCAGCCAGCAGGGCATCGGCGGGATCGGCAGATCGGGCAGGATGGGCACGACCCCCGGCCAGTCGGCCAGGCAGTAGGCCGCGGCAAAACCGATGCCCGCCCCGGCCGCGATCAGCTCGCCGTAGGCCAGCTGGTCGTCGGTGCGCAGGGCGAACTGCTCGCGCCCGACCAGCTGGCCCATCTGCGCAAAGCCGCGCAGGATGGTGTCGTCCTCGATGTAGCCGATCAGCGTGTGGCCGATCGCGGCGTCGACCAGCTCGCCCGGGTGGCTCGGCCTGCCGTGGCGCGCCAGGTAGCGCTGGTGCGCGCAGGCCACCAGCGGCAGGTCGGCCAGCTTACGCGCCACCAGCGAGCTTTGATCGGGCCGCACCATGCGCAGCGCGATGTCCGCCTCGCGGCGCAGCAGGTTGCTGATGGCGTTGGACACCACCAGCTCAATCTGGATGCCCGGCTCGGCCTCACGCAGCGCCGGCAACACCCGCGGCAGCAGGTGGCTGGCCGCGATCTGGCTGGCGGCGATGCGCACCGTGCCGCTGGTGCGGCTGCGCTGCTGCTGCAGGCGCGCGGCCAGGCGCTCGGCGCCCTGCTCCATCTCGCGCGCGGCCTCGGCGATCGCCTGCGCCGCGGCGGTGGGCGCCACGCCACGGCCGGTGCGCTCGAACAGCGGCACACCCAGCTGCTGTTCCAGCTCGGCGATGTGGCGGGTCAGCGTCGGCTGCTGCGCGCCCAGGCGCCGCGCCGCGCCGGTGAGGCTGCCGGCGTCCAGCACGGCGAGGAAGCTGCGCACCAACGCCCAGTCGAAGGCGGGGCCGGAGGGCAGAGAAGGAGCGTCCATCGGCCGATTGTGCGCGGTCGTCGGCCCGAAGAGCCTGGCAGACGCCATCGAAACTCGCATGGCTGACATGCCGGCCTGACGACTGTTCAGCAGGTTTCGGCGGCGGGACACTGAGGCCATCCCTTCCAAAACCCGGCCCCCGCCGACCGCCATGACCCCTTCCCACACGCCCCGCACCGTGCTGATCCTCGGCGCCAACGGCCGCATCGGCGCGGCCGCCACCGCCGCCTTCGCCGCCGCCGGCTGGCGGGTGCTGGCGCAGGCGCGCCGGCCGATCGCCGCGCTGCCCGCCGGTGCTCAGGCCGTGCCGCTGCCGCTGGACGACCCCGCCGGTCTGGCCACTGCGGCGGCCGGGGCGGACGCGCTGTTCTACGCCGTCAACCCGCTCTACACCCGCTGGGCCGAGGAGCTGCTGCCCACCGCCCGCGGCGCGATGGACCTGGCCAGCCGCCTGGGCGCACGTTTCCTGCTGCCGGGCAACGTCTACAACTACGGCCGCGAACTGCCGGCGCAGCTGAACGACCACACGCCCGAACGCGGCGACACGCCCAAGGCGCAACTGCGCATCGAACTGGAGGCCGAGCTGGCCGAGCGCGCGCGCCGCGGCGACCTGCGCAGCCTGGTGCTGCGCGCGGGCGATTTCTTCGGCGTCGGCCGCGGCGGCTGGCTGGACCTGGCGATCGCCAAGGACCTGCCGCGCGGCCGGCTGGTCTACCCCGGCCCGCTCGACCGGCCGCACGCCTGGGCCTACCTGCCGGACCTGGCAACGGCCTTCACCGCGCTGGCCGAGCAGCCGGACCTGCCCGATGCGCTGCGACTGAACTTCCCCGGCCACACGCTGACTGGCGCCGAGCTCCTGGCCGCGCTCGAGCAGGCCGCCACCGACCTGGGCCTGCAGCCCCCGCCGGGCGGCTGGCGCCACGGCGACTTCCCCTGGCGCCTGATCCGCCTGGCCGGCTGGGTCTGGCCGATGGGCCGGGCGCTGGCCGAGATGGCCTACCTCTGGGAGCGCCCGCACGCCTTGTCCAGCGAGGCCTTCGAGGCCCGCTGCCCGACCCTGCGAAGCACGCCGATCGACGCCGCGCTGCGCCACACCCTGATCGACCTGGGCCTGGCGCCCGCACCGAAAGCCCGCCCCGCCTGGGCGTGACGCCAACGCCGTCCACCCGTTCTTGTCCTGAGCCCGACCATGAACCCGAGCCTGATCCCCACCGATTCGCTCCTGCCCCGCCGCCGCTTCCTGCGCGTGCTCGGGGGCTCTGCCATCGCCGCCGCCCTGCCGCTGCCGCTCAGCGGCTGCCAGGGCACGATGCCGCCCGAGGCGATCGCCGCCTGGCAGGGCCCGGCGGCCGATGAAGCCGACCTGCGCCGCTGGGCGCTGAGCTGGGCCACCCTGGCGCCGCACTCGCACAACCTGCAGTCCTGGCTGGTGGACCTGTCGCGCCCCGGCGAGATCGGCCTGCGCTGCGACGCCACCCGGCTGCTGCCCGAGACGGACCCCTTCTCGCGCCAGATCATGATGAGCCACGGCACCTTCTTGGAGCTGCTGGACCTGGCCGCGCGCGAGCGGGGCCAGCGCTGCGAGGTCGAGCTGTTTCCGGAAGGCGCCTTTGGCCCCGAGCGCGTCGACGGCCGGCCGGTGGCCCGCATCCGCCTGGTACCCGACGCCAGCGTCGCGCGCGATCCGCTCTTCGCGCAGATTCCCCGGCGTCACACCAACCGCAGCGCCTACGACCCGGCCCGGCCGGTGCCGGCCGCCGCCTGGCAGGCGCTGGCGGCCGCTGCCCGTTCGCCCGGGCTGCGCTTTGGCTGGGTGGGGCCGGACTCGACCGGCGGCGCCGAGGCGCTGGCCCGCCACCGCGCGAACGCGGAGGAGGCCTGGCGCATCGAGATGGTCACGCCGCGCACGATCATGGAGTCGTACCGGGTGCTGCGCATCGGCGCCGAGGAGGTCGCCCGCCACCGCGACGGGCTGACGGTGATCGATCCGATGGTGGAGGCGCTGGTGAAGCTGGGCCTGTTCGACCGCAGCCACCCGCCGGCGCCCGACAGCTACGTGACGAAGCAGCAGCTGCAGGACTTCGAGGGCAAGATCACCTCGACGCCGGGCTTCTTTTGGATGGTCAGCGAGGGCAACGACCGCGCGACGCAGGTCAACGCCGGGCGGGCCTACGCCCGGGTGCAGCTGGCGGCCACGGCCGCAGGACTGGCGGTGCAGCCGCTGCAGCAGGCGCTGCAGGAGTACCCCGAGCAGGCGGGGCCTTACGCGGCGATTCGGGCGCTGGTGGAGGCGCCGGTGCCGACGCACACGGTGCAGATGTGGGCGCGCATCGGCCATGCGCCCCCGGTGCCGCCCGCGCCGCGCCGCGGGCTGGCGGCGCAGATCAGCGCGGGTTGAGCGTCGGCGATCCCGGCCTCAGCGTGTCACTGGGCCTGCCGACCCGGCTCGTCGGGGTGGCCCAGGCGGGTGAAGAGCTCGCGCGCCTCCAGCTCGGCCTCGGCGGCGGCGTCCATCGGTGCACGGCACAGGCCAGCGTGGGCGTAGTGCAGGTTCTCATAGAGCTCGGCCGCACTGGGGTGGGCCTGCAGGATCGCGGCCAACGAGTCGTCGCTCTCGACGGTGGCCAGCTCCTCGGCCAGGCGCAGGGCGACGCTGCGGTACTGCCGCGGGTCCACCGGCTCGCTGCTGAGTTCCATGCGCTGCAGCAGACGCGACAGGGTGAAGACGACGGTCAGGTGCGGGGGCAGGCGGACGTAGCTGGTCGAGTGCGATTTCATCGGACACCTCTGCGGTGGCGCTGGGATGGCGGGGCGAACGGCCCGGTCCGCGCAGGTGTGGGCCGCGGCGGGGGAATCAAGGTTCCAGTTCGCGGCCCCCGTTTGGCGGGGCTGTTCTGCTTTTCGACCCAGTTTGGCCCGCGCTGTAGGGCGCCGAGCCCGCGATGAGGCGCGGTTTACGTGGCCAGATCGGCCGTGCTCGCGGCGGCAGCGACGGCGTCGGGGGGCTGCGCCGGCTCGTGCCCGAACAGCCGCTGCGCGATCACCCGGCTGTCGTTGACGGTGCGCAGCTCGGCGTAGGCCTCGGCGGCCTCGGGGTGGCGCTGGCGCAGCAGCTGCAGCCACTGCTTGAGCCGCCCGGCGCGGTAGCGCGGCTCCAGCGCGTGCGTGGTGCGCCACCAGAAGTCCTCCAGCAGCGCGAGCACGCCCGTCCAGGGCAGGCCGGGCGATGCGCCAGAGCCGCTCGGCTCCGGCGCGGGGTTCGCCAGGATGGCCAGCGCCAGGCCCGGGTCGGCCACGATGCCGCGCCCAAGCATCAGGCGGTCGCAGCCGGACTCGGCCCGGCAGCGCGCGGCATCGGCGGCGCTCCAGATCTCGCCATTGGCCACCAGCGGCAGGCGCACGGCCTCGCGCAGGTGGGCGATGCGGTCCCAGTAAGCCGGCGGGCGGTAGCCGTGGATCTGCAGGCGCGCGTGCACCACCAGCTCGCAGGCGCCGGCCGCCTCGATCGCCTGGGCGCAGTCGCGCGCGAGGCCGTCGTCGCGCATCCCCAGGCGCATCTTGGCCGACACGGGCAGCTCGGGGGGCACGGCACGCCGCACCGCCTCGACGATGCGCCCGACCAGCTCCGGCTCGTCCAGCAGCGCTGCGCCGCCGCGGTGGCGGTTGACGGTGCGCGCCGGGCAACCGAAGTTCAGGTCGATCCCCTCCGGCGCCAGCGAGGCAAGCTGCGCGGCGTTGTCGGCCAGGCAGGCCGGGTCGCTGCCCATGAGCTGCACCCGCACCGGCACGCCCGCGGGGGTGCGGCTGCCGTGGGCCAACTCCGGCACCAGGCGGGTGAACACGCGCAGCGGCAGCACGGTGTGGGTCACCCGCACGAACTCGGACACGCAGCGCTCCACCCCGCCCACGCGGGTGATGAGGTCGCGCAGCGTCGCGTCCATCAGCCCCTCCATGGGGGCGAGCAGCAGGCCCGAGGCCATCCCGGCGGTCAGTCGGTCAGTCCAGCGAGATGCCGGCGCGGCGGATGATCGCGCCCCACTTGCTGTTCTCGGCCTCGATGTAGGCCTTGAACTGCGCCGCGCTGCCGCCGCCCGGGATCAGGCCCTGCTTGTGAAAGGCCTCGACCACCGCCGGGTCCTTGAGCAGCGCGTTGACGTCGGCGTTCACGCGCTGCACCACCACCTCGGGCGTGCCGGCCGGGGCGAACAGGCCGTTCCAGGCCAGCGCCTCGAAGCCGGGGTAGCCGCTCTCGGCCACCGTGGGCAGCTGTTTCTGGCTGTCGATGCGCTGCGCGCTCGTGACCGCCAGGAACTTGATCTTGCCGGCCTGCACCAGCGGCAGCAGCGCTGGCGCCACGGCCATCAGCGCCTGGGTGTCGCCGGCCGCCACCGAACCGGCCGCGGGCGGCGAGCCGTTGTAGGGCACGTGCACCGCGTCGAAGCCCGCGGTGACGGCCAGCAGCTCCATCGACAGGTGCGAGGAGCTGCCGTTGCCCACCGAGGCGTAGCTCAGCTTGCCGGCCTGCTTCTTGGCCCAGGCGACGAACTCGGGCAGCGTCTGCGCCGGCACGCTGGCCGACACCGCCAGCACGTTCGGCTGCGAGGTGGTCAGCACCAGCGGGATCAGGTCGCGCCCCGGCTGGTAGGCCATCTTTTTATACATGAACGGGGCGAAGGCGATCGGCCCGTTGAAGCCGATGCCCAGCGTGTAGCCGTCCGGCGCGGCCTTGGCCACCGCGTCCATGCCCAGCATGCCGCCGGCACCCGGCTTGTTGTCCACCACCAGCGGCTGGTGCCAGCGGTCCTTCAGGCGATCGCCCAGCAGGCGCACGATCACGTCCAGCGAGCTGCCCGCGGGCGCCGGCACCACCACGCGCACCGGCCTGTCGGGCCAGGCGGCGGTCTGCGCCCACGCCGGCGTCGCCAGGCCGACGCCCAGCAGCGCGGCGCTCAGGCTGGCGGCGGCAAGACCAAGAAGGCGGCGGCGGTGCAGGGACACGGGGATCTCTCCGGCGGGGGCAGCACCGGCGCGGCGCTGCCAGGTGGCAACAAAGCCCGCCATGATGCCAGCCCGGCGCCGGCCGCCGCCCACCGAAGCCCATCAAGACCTATCCAGGCCTACCCACGCCCGAGCGCCTCAGGGCTGGCGGCGCAGCAGGTTGATGCGCATCACACGGCTGAAGTGGACGAAGCCGTCTTCGCCGCGCCGGCCCAGGCGCTCGAAGCGGCGCTGCACCTCGTCGCGCACCGCGCCGTCCAGCCGCCGCTCGGCGTAGGTGACGTCGATCATGCGGGTGGCAAAGTCGGCAAAGTCGCGGTAGCGCGTGGGCATCTCGAAGTAGCGCTCCGTCACCATCTGCCAGCCCCCGCCCTCCAGCGCGCGCATCAGCGCCTGGTAGGCCTCGCGGCGCACCAGGCCCTCGTCGTTGAACAGGCGGATCACCTCGTTGGCCAGCCCGTCGAACACCGGCTCGGACACGTAGAGCCAGCCGCCGGGCCGGAGCACGCGGTGCACCTCGGCCAGCGCGGCGTCGAGCAGCGCCAGCGGCACGTGGTGCAGCGACTTGAGCATCAGCGCACCGTCGAAGGACGCATCGGCCGCGGGAATCGCCTGCGCCCCCGCGCTGGCGAAGCGGATGCCGGCCCAGGTGCCCTGGGGCTGCGCCAGGTTCTTGGCCATCTGCCGCTCGTCCACCTCCAGGCCGAGCAGGCTCGCCCCCGGGTGGGCGGCCACCAGGCGACGCGCGAAGTCGGCGGCCCCACAGCCCAGCTCGACCAGCGCCGCGCCGTCCAGCGGCACCAGGCGCTGCAGCAGGGAGAGCTCGTCGCGGATCAGGTGATCGGTGGGGGCTGGGGTATGCATACCGGCCATCTTAGGGCAGCGAGATCCGGCGGCCGACCGGCGCGGGTTTGTCCTAGGCTCGCAAGCCCCCAGCGCGTCGCCGCCACGACGGGCGGGTCCGTCGCCGGCTGCTAAGGTGGCCGCATGTCCGCCACCGCCTCCGCCCACCCCACCGTCGCCCTGCGCCCCTGGCAGGTCATGGCTGGGGGCATTTGCACGCTGATCCTCACGATCGGCATCGCCCGCTTCGCCTACACCCCCCTGCTGCCGCTGATGCAGGCGCAGGCCGGTCTGAGCGATGCGGCCGGCGGCTGGCTGGCCACCGCCAACTACCTGGGCTACATGAGCGGCGCGCTGCTGGCGGCCTCGCTGTCCTCGCTGAAGCTGAAGTTCAAGCTCTACCGCGCGGGGGTGCTGCTGGCGCTGATCAGCACGTTCTGGATGGCGCAGACGCAGGACCTGGCCATCTGGGCCGCGCTGCGCTACGTCGCCGGCCTGAGCGCAGCCGCGGGCATGCTGCTGGCCTCGGGCCTGGTGCTGAACTGGCTGATGCGCCACGGCCACCGGGCCGAGCTGGGCATCCACTTCAGCGGCATCGGGCTGGGGATCATCGTCTCAGGCGTGGTCGTGATGGGGCTCAACCGGCTGAGCCTCGATTGGGCCGCGCAGTGGCAGATTTTCGGAGCGCTGGGGCTGCTGCTGGCGGTCCCG